>Ga0208079_1000013_pt1 | contig 100268 bp, 70 predicted proteins | sample NGESurdeep092012_5_FD_184474 | JGI IMG/M metagenome (GOLD analysis project Ga0208079, IMG submission 184474) | Arctic peat soil microbial communities from Barrow, Alaska - NGEE Surface sample 210-2 deep-092012 (SPAdes) | ecosystem: Environmental > Terrestrial > Soil > Wetlands > Peat ... | reverse complement strand
CGTTTATTACAGTGAGCTGGTGATTCAGTTTTGAAAAGACTGCATGGTAGATCTTAACGGTTTTTTTCTTTCTTGTGTTCTGACAATCATAATCGTCCATGGTATATGTCATTAAAATATAGTCTTTTGTTTCAGCCCATTCACCGGGTATGAACTTGCCGGTAAGTTTAAAGTCAGGATCAACTCCCAGTTGTTTGGAGACTTTATAGTTTCCAAGTTTTAACACATAAACCGGTGACAACCTGTTAGGCGGGATAACCTGGAAAACTGTATCATTAAATTCAGGACGGAAGAATTGTTTCCCGTTGTGTTCATACTGGGTACCGTAATCTGTGCCACGCTGTACCTCTTTTGTGTAATTTTTAAGCTTTTCCAGCATTGAAAAAGTAGAAAGTGTATCTCCATTATTACTCAGAACTATCATCATGTTATCACCGTAGGAGGGAAGAGAATACGAATTCTGGTCCAGAATAAATACATCCCTTTGTTTGAAGAGAAACTCTGCCGGTCCGCCGAACATTCCCTGGTGCTTACTTGGTTTGGGAGGTTCTGTTTTTCCATGATTCAGATCAACGGCAATTGTTCCGAGACCAGAAATCTGATCAGGTTTTTCAGGATTAAATTTATAATATGGTATTAATTGAGTGGATGAACAATCATATTTCATTATATATTTCTGACCGGTAACGTTATCGCTGTAATTATAATACAGATCATTATCATTCGACCAAACGGATACACCTCCTCCTTTCATGATATAATCGTTCCAGAAAACTACAGAGCCTTGCATTACTTTAACGCCTGTGAACCGGTTCTTCACAATAGAGTGAATGTATCTTCCATCTTTTGAGTACAAATTAATCCCATATAAGTTAACTGCGACAATATAGTTATCCATCAGGTGATAATTGAATTTCAGATCCACCGGAAGAGTTGAATCAGGTACTGGTTCCATCCTGACATAAGTTATGCCAGATGCAACATCCGATAGATTGATCTCTTTTAAATTGTTCAGACTTCCTGCCAGATCTATTTCTATAGGCGGATGTGCAGAATCGATTGAACGGTTTTCTTTAAGGCGAAAACCACCCTGGTTACGATTCAGAGTATCGGCCAGCTTTTTTTCATTGTCAGCTTTATCCGCATCTCCCTTTTCTTTTTCCTGAATAGCAATCTCTTTTGCCAGTTCTTTTTCGTTTGTCTTAAGGCGATTGTGATGGCAGGATATTACACTTGACAACGTCAGAAATATTAGAATCCCGGGAGAGATTTTTATCATTTTATTACTATTTTAAAATCCTTTAACCGCAAAGTTCGCAAAGGTTTAAAACCTAAGTACGCAAAGGAATCTTCCACTTCTCTTTAATCTCCCGATCTCCCAATCTCCCTTCTCCCATTCTCCCAGTCACCCCTTCTTTCCTTATACCTCACGCCTCACTCCTCATTATTCATATCTCAGAGCTTCGACCGGATTCCTCGTAGCTGCTCTCCGGCTCTGCAGGCTTACTGTCAATAATGCTATCAATAAAGCTAAAACCCCTGATAGTAAAAATATCCACCAGTTTAGTCCTGTTTTGTAAGCAAAGTTTTCAAGCCATTTGTGCATTATGAACCAGGCAATAGGAATAGCTATCAGGAATGCAATGGAAACCCATTTCACAAAATCTTTATTAAGCAAAATGATTACCTCTACGACTTTAGCGCCATTAACTTTGCGGAGACCAATCTCTTTGGTTCTTCTTTCATTCATGCTTAATGAAAGCCCTAATATCCCCAGAACACACAAAAAAATCGTAATTGCAGCAAAAAGCAGGAATAGATTAAGTGCCTTATGTTCTGATTTATAATAATTAGCTATAGTGTCGTTCAAAAAATTATATTCAGGGACCTGATCGGGAAAGATCTTTTTCCATTTTTCACTTAGTTTTTCAATATCACCCGGTAAGATCCCTTTTTTACTTCCTGAATTGCTTCCGATAGTTGACATTTTAATATTCACGGTACTGAATTCCCTGGGATTATTATAGAAAAGGCAAGGCCTTATTTTACCGTGTAAAGAGCCGGAATGGAAATCTCTCACCACGCCTTTTATATAGGCTCCGTCTTTTGCAATCCCCTCAATTTTAATACCAAGAGCTTTATTGGGGTCTGTGATTCCAAGTTCTGTTAAGAATTCCATGTTTACTATTATGGTATTGACTGTATCGCTGATAGTAAAATTTTGTCCTGCCAGGAAATCAAATGAATATAATTTTAGATAAGAACTATCAATGGATTTTAACTCAGCATCAATACTTTTCTTTTCGTTATTTATGAATAAGCTGAAATTTCTCCACGACTGTGATTCCGCAGGATGTACGGAACTGAAACTGACCTTTTTTACTGCTGGAACAGACACCAATTCGGCAGCCAGTGCATTTAATTTCGGAGCAGCATTTTCCGGCAGTCTGGCGTATATGATATTTTCAGTATTATAACCCAGGTTGGAATGATTGATAAAAGATATCTGTTTGATAATAATTAAAGTTGCAATTATAACTGTCTGGGCCACAACAAACTGAAGAATTACACTCGCTTTTCCAAAATTGTTCCCTTTTCCCGTATTGCCGGAATCAGCCCTTTTTAATAGTAAGGATAAGGAACTGAGTTTTAAATTGAAAATGGAAAATATTACTGAAAGAAAACTTCCTGTTAAGAGAAGAAGCAAAAGGAAGAGCAATTCATTTAGTCCTATTGGTGGTTTATATCCCTGCGGAATGTCAATAAATGAGTAGAAGTTTCTGATAATTGGTATCGTAAATTGCAGACTGACTAACAATGCGAAGAAATTGACCAGTATAGACTCTGTAAAAAACTGAAAGAAAACAGATAATGGTTTACTGCCCAGAATCAATTTTAATGCGATCTGTTTTTTCTGTTTAAAAGTTTCGGCCAGGAAAAAGTTACTGTAGTTAAATGATGCTATTAAAAAAATAAATGTGCCGATAAGAGTCAAGGCTAAAAGAAGACCCTCACTTACTGTGCGGTTGTTAAAGTTTCCATATTGACTTTCTTTATGTACACGTGAAAGAGGCTGCAATTTAAATTGCCGTCCTTCGAGTCTTTCAGCTCCTGAATTTGAAGTGTATATTTCTTTGAATTTTTTTTCTACTGAAACTACATCACTCCTGTTATTCAACACCACATAACATTGAAAGTTGTCTGATAAACTTCCCCAGTCAGTACCAAAACGGGGGTTCAGCTTTTCTGAAAATGTTCTTAAAGACAATAAAACCTTAAAAGGGAGATCAGTGTTTTCAGGCAGATCCTGAATAACCCCTTCGATTGTGAATTTTGTTCTGAACATAATCAAATCCCGACCAACAGGATCTTCATCTGCAAAGAGTTTATGAGCAGTTTTTTCTGTAATAACTGCTGTGAATGGTTTATCCAGAACCTGTTTTCCTTCACCTCTTAACCATTTGATACCGGTTTTCCCGAAATCAAAAACATTAAAAAAAGAAGGTTCGGTCATAACAATACCATCATCAAGAACAAATGACTTTTCAACTGTACTGTCCCTGGTCGGAATGTTTATTTTCTGTCCATACAGGTAAAACATGGCCACAACATCCTTCAACTCGGGCACTGATTTCTTAAATGCTGCAGGAAGAGGAAAATGTACACCTGTACGGTATTCCAATCCCCCGTTAGTATACTCCAGCCCTGATGTAACCCTCACTACCCTGTAAATATGTTTACTTTGCGTGTGATAGTTGTCAAAACTTAATTCATAGTTTATTTTGGTATATATGACAAGGCAACTTGTCAGTCCGATAACCAGGCCAGCAAAAATCAACACGTTTGATTTGTAGTTTCGTGAGATTCTTCTGATTGCTATTTTAAGATACTGTCCATTCATTTAATTAAGGGTATATTTTTTAATTAAGAATCACTTGTTACTTGTTGCTGGTTGCTTGTTTTGGTTTCGTTCTTCATGTTTTGCTTTTTAGTTTTTTCACCCACACCCCCTGTTTCTCGCCCCCAAACCTCCCATGTGGGACTTTAAAATCCTCCGGTTTTTAACCCCCCCTTGGGGGGGATGGGGGGTAAAAACATGGAGATTCTGAGGTTTATCATTCATACCTCAACGCTTCGACCGGATTCCTTGTTGCAGCCTTCCAGCTCTGCCAGCTTACGGTAAGTAAAGCTGTTGCCAATGCAGCAATCCCAGCCAGTAAGATGATCCACCAGCTGAATATTGTTTTATAAGCAAAGTTTTCAAGCCATCTGTGCATTACATACCATGCAACCGGAGCAGCAGCAATAAGTGCTATTGCAACCCTGATAAAGTCTTTATTCAGTAATGACATTATTTCCTGGGTCTTTGCTCCGTTTATTTTGCGTATACCTATCTCTTTGGTTCGTTTTATGCTTGAATTATAAGATACAGCAAAAAGCCCGATCATCGATAAAAACATGCTGATCAGACAGCAACTACCGATCAGCTTAGCATAATTAGTGTTTTCCCTGTGATACCATTCATATCTCTCTTTCACAGATTCGATATTCACCGGATAATCTGGAATAGTTTTATCCCATGTAGAAGTTATCTTTTTTCTGGCAACCGATAGCATCCCGGGTGCCGGTTTTACAAGAAGATGATACCCGGAATTATCGTATATTATCACTCCGGGTTCAATCTTATTTTTAAGGCTGGAGAAATTGAAATCTTTGACAATACCTATTACTGTAAGATTTTTGTCTCCAGGAAGTTTTGCACCGATCAAGTTCTGATTTGAAAATTTTCTGGACAGAGACTCATTTATAAGACAGTTGTTCTTATCGGACGCTATATTTCCTGAAAAATTTCTGCCTTCTGTTAATTTTATTCCAAGTGTGCCGATAAAACTTTCATCGCCCGGAAAATAGGCTGGAGTATATTCCTTTTCAATTCCGTCTTCTGTATAACGCGACAAAACCATCCAGAACTCAAGCAGGGGCGACGCATTCGTTATTGAAACAAGAGCCACGGAGGGATCATTTAAAAGTTCTTCTTTAAAGACATTGGCCATACCGGAATATTGTGCTGGTAGTCTGACTTCAACTACGTCCTTATTAAGGCCGATATCCTTATCGTTGATATAATTCATCTGTTTAATAATAATGAGAGCGCAGATTAAAAGTGCCATCGATATGGCTACCTGAATAATATTAAAAGCTGGTATCCTGATGGTATTCTTTGGGAGGTTTTTCCCTTTTGTTAAATCTGATGAAATCGTTTGACTGGAAATTTTTACAGAAGAAAAGAAAAGTGTTATTATCAGCAGGAAACCTGAAACCGATGTCATCACAAGCAATCCTTCTTTCAGGAAAAAATGATTAATACTTATATCTGTCCCGGTTAAACTATTAAAAATTGGTATGATCCATGCCATCAGTTCAAGGCTTATTGCAAGTGCAATTAAAAGCAGGTAAAAATTTTCGGTCATGAAGTCAAAAATAAGACTTGTTTTTGAGGCTCCGTTTATCCGGCGAATGCGAAATTCAGGAGTCTTGTTCAGTAGCCTGTTATTTACCAGACCCATATAATTAAATGAAGCTACTCCAATAATCAGCAGGCCTATTACTAATGCTATCCACAGATCCTTTTTATCTCTTTTGTTACCTAATTGTGAGTATTGATTATCAAAATATGCTTGTTTAAGGCTTTGTAGATAGTATTGCCCGGGAGTTCCGTCATTTACATTCGGGATTTTTTCTTTTTCTTTTGTAAAGATCTTTTCCAGGTCAGCTGGGTCAGTTTTATCCCTTGACAGAACGAAAGCATATCTCTCGGATTCTTTCAGATATTTTACCATATCGAAATTTAACATGGAATTGGAAACCGGTTTCTGGAATACTCCTTTTATTGAATAATCATGTGTGGTTTTCCCGTTCGTCATGGTTATTATCTTACCTATGGGAGAGGTGTCTCCAAAGTATTTTCCGGCCAGTTCCTCTGAGATTGCTATGTCCGATTCTGTCTCCAGTACTGTGTTTGGATTATTTGTAAGCAGGGTGAATGAGAAGAAATTAAAAAAATTGGACGAAGCCTCATATACAATTGGTTTGTCATAATATGTCTGACCATTAACAACAATCTTGTGAATACTGATAGTGCCGATGCGGCAAAAATCTTCTACCTGTGAAAAATTCTGTGCCATATACTCAACACCACCAAGTCTGCACTGTGACATTTTGGTACCTTTTTCAAATGGATTATCACAATTCAGAAGATAGATACGGTTCGCATTTTTTTGAAAACTGTCTGTATCCACCTCCCTGTAAATGAATAGCAATATGAGATTAATACATGCCATGCCAATAGCAAGACTTATAAGTATTATTGCAGTGTTTAACCGGTCTCTAAGAAGACTCCTGAAGATCTGTTTTATATTCATTATTTTATTTCGTGTATTTGGTTTTCCATTTCAGGTTATCGATTCGTTTTTCTGTTTTAAAGTACACCATTCCGAGCCTGTCGAGGAAGGGGAATTTAGGTGGTAGCTTATTCATACCTAAATGCTTCCACAGGGTTCTTTGTAGCTGCCCTCCAGCTTTGCCAGCTTATGGTCAGTAATGCTATTGCCGAGACTATTACACCTGCCATAACAAAGATCCACCAGCTCATATCAGTCTTAAAGGCAAAGCTTTCAAGCCATTTATAAACCGCGTACCAGGCAACGGGACATGCAATTACAAAGGCTATGGCAATCCAGATTAAAAAGTCTTTATTGAGCATGGCAAGAATTTCAGAAACATTGGCACCGTTTATTTTCCTGATACCGATTTCTTTTATTCTTCTTTCAAAATAGAATGCAATTAACCCAAACAGACCAAGCAGGGAAAGTAAAATTGCCAGCAGAGAAAATATTCCTATTATTTTTGATAACCTTTGTTCTTCAGCATAGTTTTTGAAATATGTTTCCCTGACATTCAGGTAACTAAACGGTGAGCCAGGAAAAATCGTTTCCCAGTTTTTTTTCATTAATGCTATAATTTGACTTTCATATTGAGGAAGTATCCTGAAGGTCAGAAATGCAGGAAAATTATTTTGTAGCCCAAAACGGTATATCATTGGTGGGATTGGTTCTTTCAGAGTAGTCGGATGGATATCTTTCATTACACCCACAACAGGGTATTTGGAATCTTCGAAACTGAGTTTTAAGAATTTCCCATCGATATTTTTCCATCCCATCTGTTTCATAGCAGTTTCATTTATAATAAACGCATGATTATCCGTGCTGTATTTATCTGAGAAGAATCGCCCTGCAACAACATCTACGCCAAATACTTTTGTGAAATTCTCATCCACTGTGGTTGATATAATAAGACATTCATCGATTGCAGCATCGACAGGATTAACCGTAAAAGTATTTTCAAAATAAAAACCTGGTATATCCTCTGTAATGCTTCCGGTTGATAAACCAAGATTTGCACCTTGTTTTTCCAATTCAGTATTATAGATTTTGGTTTTGTTGAATCTATCTAACTTGTCCATTCTGGCATTTCTTAATTCAATAGCAAGCAGGTTGTCATTGTTATAGCCCAGATCAGCATTTTTCATATAAGTTATTTGTCTTACAATGAAAAACTGTACAATAATAAGTGCTATGGTAAGTGAGAATTGAAAAATTAGTAACCCGTTATGTATGCTTTTGTTTATTCTTACAAATGAGTTTTTGCTCTTTATAATTTTTACCGGAACAACTTTTGAAAATGTAAAACCGGGTATTACTCCTGAGATAACTGCCACGATTAGTAAAATGGCAACTGTAAATATCCATACCTGAATATTGTTTTCCTGTCCGGCCAGTGGTCTTTCAGCCAGTTTTTCAAAATATGGCAGACAAAAGCTGCTAAGTGGTATGGCCAAAAGAAACGCAACCATTACAGTCAGGAGAGATAACCAGATTTGAAGAGAAATGATATGACCCGCACTGGCTCCTGAAATTCGTCTGATACCGGCATCAATATTCATTTTAAAAGCCCTTGCAAGGGTAAGGTTAATATAATTAACACATGCGATAAGAAGAATAATGAAGGAAATGCAACCCAGAAGAATTATATAGGTGTACGAAACAGCCGGTTGTCCGATTAATGAGGTATTAAAATGTGATTTGTAGAACGGAGCGGTAAAATAGGTGCTTCGTCCTTTTAAAAAATCAGGATAATATCGTGCCGGAATTTCCTGTAGATGCTTGTTAAAATCTTTTTCAGAAGACCCTTTCTGTAGAATTGCATAGGTTGTCATTCCCCCGTTCCACCATGCGACTTTATAATCAGGGTTGATTTTTTCTCTTATCTTATCTGAGATTAGCAGATCAAAATGTACCGCGGAATTCTGAGGAATGTCATTGAAAACATGTGAAATTGTTAATGGGAAATTATAGAATGTGAGGACTTTCCCAATGGGATTTTCGTTACCAAATATTTTTGAGGACATTGATTTTGATATAGCAATTTTATCAGGATCAAGAAGTACAGTATGGATGTCACCGAGGATTAACTTGTAATTGAAGATGTTAAAAATATCAGGTTCTGTTGAGGCACCGGTAAAACCAGAATATTCAACATCCTGATATTTTATTTTGTCCTTTTCGCGGAGTATGCCCCAGACACCGGTTACATATTTTACTTCAGGGAAATCGTTTTTCAGAGTAAGGGGCAATGGCATGGCTGAATAAGCCTGATATTCCCCCGATTTAAGATCATGTTCACAAACCTGTAAAATCTTTTTTTTGTTAGGATGAAAAGCATCAAATGAAAGTTCATAATGCAGGAGCATGACCATCAGAACAAAAAGTGAGATTCCGACAGTCAACCCAAGAATATTTAAGATCGAATAACGGTCCGCTGCCTTGAAATATCTTAACGCTATTTTTAAACTATTCAGGTTCATATTATTAAATTATTAGATTCAATTCTGTTCCAAACATCAATGTTCTCTCTCTTTCTCCCATTCTCCCATTCTCCCTTTCTCCTTCTCTGCCTCACGCCTCACTCCTTTTTATTCATACCTCAACGCCTCTACAGGATTTCTCGTTGCAGCCCTCCAACTCTGCCAGCTTACTGTAAGTAACGCTATTCCCAATGCAATTATCCCTGCTAACGCAAAAATCCACCAACTCAATTCGGTTTTATATGCAAAATTCTGAAGCCATCTGTGCATTGCGTAAAAGGCAACAGGACATGCAATTATAAAAGCAACTGCTACCCATTTAATAAGATCGTTAATCAGCATTCGCATCACTTCTGAGACTTTGGCGCCATTGATTTTGCGGATGCCTATTTCTTTGGTCCGGTGTTTTACTACAAACAGAATCATACTGTACAAACCCAGACAACTGATAAAAATGGCTATTCCAGATGAAGCACCTATTGTGCCGGTCAGTCTTTTCTCCTGAATATATTGTTTCTCGATCATGTCATCGTAGAAGGAATAATTCAGAGTAAATTCGGGGCACATGTTTTGCCAGACCTTGCCAATATAATCGAGAGTTTTATCGACATTTTCAGATGAAATCCGGAGACTTAGACATGTCAGCCCTTCATCTGAGAAGAAGATAGCTCCGGGTTTTAGTTCACTATGTAATGACTCAGTATTGAAATTCTCTACAACTCCTACTATTGGAATAGTTCTGCATGTTGCTGTTGACAGATCTTTAAATTCTGCATTCTTATAAAACATTTCATTAACGATATATGCCCTGCCTTTTTCTCCCGGCAGGAAAAAACGACCTTCTTTTAACTTTATACCAAGCGTTGAAAAGAAATCTTCGTCGCAGGATATTTCCCAATAACGCATATCCTTTTCATTGACTTTATTATAGCTTTCTGAATATATATTACCCGGTGCGCCAAATGATGCCGTTGCCTGCAAAATGGAAGGATTTTTCAGCAATTCCTGTTTTAATGTATTTATCTGTTTGCTGAATGTATAATGGACAGGGATAAATAATAAATAATCAGGTCTGTATCCAAGTTGATGCTGCCTTACAAATCTGGTTTCTTTTACAATGGTAATTACGGATATTATCAAAATTATTGCAGCAACAAACTGAAATACCAGGGTAGCCCTTGAAATACCTATGAAGGAAATTTTTCTTAATCCTCCTTTTCTTAACAGATCAATCGGATTTGATTTTGCAAAATACACTGATGGGTAAAACCCAATAGCAAGGATTAAAATAATGAATGTTGCGGCTAAAAATATCAAATAGGGCAGACTCAGAAAGGTTTTTATATTGATCTGCCGTTCAACTTCTGTACAGAACCAGGGAAGGGCTGAATCTATGATCACCAATGCAAATACTAATGAAATAAACAGTGTCAAGGAAAGTGTGGCCAATCCCTGACAGACAATATGATGTTTTGCCGCTCCTGAAGTTTTAAGTATGCTGGCTCGTTTAGTCTCTGCGAAACTTTCCGAAAGCAAAATATTGAATGTATTGATAATTGCCAGCAAGAGCACTACAAAGCCAATTGACAATAATAGGAAAAGCAGTTTTTTATTACTGTGCATCATATTTCCCAAATCCTCTATTCCTGTTGATGAGTATATTTCGACAAGAGGCTGTAAATTTAGATTTGGACTCTCTTCCTTCCACTTTTCAGTATATGTATTTCGCATAAACTTTAGTATCTGAATCGAGTCCTTTGCATTTTTTAGCAAAATATAATACTGAGATAATTCTATATGAAACCTTCCATTATTGTTCCAGTAATCACCTCCTGTGTATGGCAGATTCCTGGTAGAAGATGATACAACCGCATCGGGTTGTATACTTGAATTTGCCGGACTGTCCTTCATAATTCCTGTAACTGTACAGTATTCCTTCATATCAATCCGAATCTGCTTTCCTATTCCTGATGTATTTGGAAACAATTTTGACTCAAGTGACTTTGATAATACTATTTTATTTGGCCCGTTTAACACATCGTTCGGGGAGCCTGAAAGTAAGGGGAAACTGAATACCTGGAAAAAAGCAGAATCTGCAACCACCAGCCTGTTTATGTTAACCGGGTTAGCTCCGTTACCAATCATGGCATAGAATATATTCATCCTGCAAACCTTTTCAATTCCTGCCAATGCATCCTGAAATGAGTTGATAAACTCTTTATCAAGTTCGGCGGTATTTCTTGTTTTATTTACAATACGATAAATCCGGGTGTAATTTTTCTGGAATTTGTCGAAGCTGTTCTCATTAACAATATAAGCTCCAACCAGCATTGCTGTGGCTATGCCAAATCCAAGTCCCAAAACTGAGATAAAAGAGTTATGCTTTTTGCTTATCAAGCTCCTGCAGGCCAATTTAAAATATGTCGCGATCATTTATTGAATTACTTATGATTTGTTCAGTCAATTATAAATTCCTGGTCATTTTAAAGTCATACTCTCAAACCTCTATTCCCGGATTTCTTTTAGTTCATATATATTAATTACCATAATGATGCCATAATTGTATTTATCTAATATACAATAATATAAATAAGTATCAAAGTAATTGGCGTAAATATATTTTACGATAAAACGTAAAAATATTTTACAGTTTATTGACTTTGGGTTTGGAATGAGATAATTTTACGTCTAGTACTCCTATTCCGATAAGAAATGAATATACCCCCAACCAAATGCAAAACGCAAAAGGCAACATCCTGGTAATTGACGACAACAAAAGCATCCTCAGCGCTCTTGAGATATTGCTCTTGCCCGAATTCCATGAGGTAACACTGCTATCAAATCCAAACCAGATACTATCCGAACTCTCTAAAAAAGACTACAACCTGGTAATACTTGACATGAATTTCAAGGCCGGGGTCAATACCGGAAATGAAGGGATTTACTGGCTTGAAAGAATCAAAGAGAGCAAGCCAGAGATATCGGTTGTTATGATAACTGCATATGGGGACATCAACACTGCAGTAAAGGCTCTCAAGGCAGGTGCCTCAGATTTCGTTCTCAAACCATGGGATAATGAAAAATTACTTGCAACTCTTAAGCTTGCAATTCAGCTTAATCTATCTAAAAAGGAGGTAAAGCAACTTAAAGAGAGAGAATCTGAACTTAAGAAGGAGATAAACCGTGACCAGCGATTCATAATTGGTTCATCGCCTCAGCTTATGAGTGTACTGAATATGGTGAGGAAAGTTGCAAAGACCGATGCAAACGTACTGATCACAGGGGAAAATGGCACGGGTAAGGAACTTATTGCCCAGGAGATCCATCGTTTATCAGACAGAGCCAAAGAGGTTCTGGTGAGTGTTGATATGGGTGCATTATCAGAGACTCTTTTTGAAAGTGAGCTTTTTGGTCATGTAAAAGGTTCTTTTACCGATGCAAGGGAAAACCGGCAGGGCAAGTTTGAAATAGCCGATAAAGGAACACTGTTTCTTGATGAAATAGGAAACCTCTCATTCCATCTTCAGGCAAAATTGCTTGCTGTAATTGAAAATCGTCAGTTTTCCAGGATTGGCTCGAACCAGCTAATCCCAACAGATATCCGGCTGATTTGTGCTACCAACAGGAATCTCGAAAGCATGATTCAGGAGGGCCTATTCCGTGAAGATCTGCTTTACAGGATCAATACTATACAAATAGAATTGCCTCCCCTGAGGGACCGGGGAAATGATATATTTATCCTTGCAGAATTCTTTCTGAAGAAATATGCTTATAAATACAATAAAGCCGGACTTAAAATCAACCAACAGGCTCATGAGAAACTTTTGAAATATTCATGGCCGGGTAATATACGGGAGCTTCAGCATAGCATCGAAAAGTCTGTTATTCTAAGTGAATCGAGTGTAATAAAACCCGATGATTTATATTTACGACATTCAGGTTCTTCCTATAGCAATTCCTCTGTCACAACACTTGAAGAGATGGAAAAACTTATGATCCAACAGGCCCTCGAGAAAAATAATGGTAACTTCACTGCTGCAGCCGACCAGCTTGGAATAACCAGGCAGACTCTCTACAACAGATTTAAAAAATCGATGTAATGTATAGTAAGAACCTCTATTTTAATATCATTTTCCGGGTCATACTCATTGTATTATTTTCAATTGTTCTGAGTTACTTTTTGGTAGTTGACCGGTCATTGCGTTTTTCTATTATCTGCCTACTTACATTGGTTTTCCTCACCATCAATCTCATATCGTATCTCAACAGCACTAATAAAAAGATCAGGTTTTTCTTCGATTCTGTGAGGAATGACGATTCAAATCTCTCTTTTCCGGCTGAAACCAAAAATACTGCCTTGAGGGAATTGTATCAAAGCATGAACAGGGTAAACCATCAGATTCAACAGTTGAAGATTGAGAACAGACAGCAGGAACAGTATTTCCGGACACTACTTGAGCATCTTGCTGCAGGAATAATAACATATAATGATAAAGGATTCATCTTGCACGCCAATTCATCGGCAAAAAAACTTCTTTCGATTGAAGTATTAACACATTTACAACAGATTGAACGGAAAGACCATAAGCTCTTTGAGATCATAAACAGTATAAAACCATTTGAAAGGAAACTTGTGGCAGTTACTGCTGAAGCCGGAGAAATACAGTTGTCTCTGAAAGCCACATCTTTTAAGACAAATGAAAATGAACTTGTGATTCTTTCAATACAAGATATCAAAAATGAGCTCGACGAAAAAGAGATCGAATCGTGGATGAAACTGATAAGGGTTTTGATGCATGAGATAATGAATTCCATTACGCCCATAACTTCCCTTTCAGAAAGCCTCTCAAATATTTATAGTTCAGGGGGAAAGCCTGTTTTGCCCGAACAGGTAAATGTTAAAACTATTGCCACTACTTTACAGGGGTTGAACGTGATTAAAGAACAGGGGAAAGGGCTGATGTCATTTGTTGAATCCTACAGAAAACTGACACGTGTGCCTGAACCGGAAAAAAAATTATTCAAAGTGGCTGATCTTATGAATCGTGTTCAGATACTTTATAATTCCCTGGAGAAGAGCGACAAAACTAATTTATCTGTTTCACTCACAAATCCTGATCTCGAGATTTTCGCTGATCAAAACCTGATTTCACAGGTTTTAATAAATCTGCTGAAAAATGCTCTTGAAGCCAATGAAAGTAATTATTCAGGAATGATAAGGATTGTTGCAAGTGAAGGATATAACAACCATCCCGATATATGCGTGATTGACAATGGCCCCGGAATTTCTGAAGAAAACATTGATGAGATATTTGTACCGTTCTTTACAACCAGGCAAAACGGTTCGGGGATTGGACTCAGTATTTCGAGGCAGATCATGAAGGCACATGGGGGTAACCTGAAAGTACGATCTGTGCCCGACAAGGAGACTGTGTTTTGTCTTAGTTTCTAATCATACCTTATCGCCTTTACCGGCGATATTCTGCTTATAAGTTGTGAAGGAACAAGAAGCATGACAATTATGGCAGCCATTGTTCCGGCATTTAGTAAAAGCAGATGAGTCAATTCAAGATTAACAGGTACGGTTTTGATATAGTATGATGTGGGATCGAGAGTTATCAAACCAGTCTTAAGCTGGAGAAATGCAAGTCCTATCCCAATAAGATTTCCCCAGAATAATCCTTTGCCGATAAGATAGGCTGCCTGATACAGAAATACTCTTCGTATTGTAATATCTTCAGCACCAAGAGATTTAAGCACACCTATCATATTTGTCTTTTCGAGAATAAGAATTAGCAATCCTGAGATCATATTGAATCCGGCCACGATCAGCATCAGCAATATGATAATTATCACATTAATATCCTGAAAATTCAGCCAGTCAAAAATCTGGGGGTATCGTATCCTGATATTAGTTATTTTGAACTTTGTATCTTCTTCTGTAATCTTATAACCGATAGCGTCTCTTACCTCAGAGGTCATTTCATCGAGTTTATCGAAATCGTTGATATACACTTCAAATCCACTCACCTGGTCATCCTTCCATCCGTTAAGCTTTTTAATATGTCCGATATCACAGTAGACATACATCTTATCAAATTCCTCGAGACTTGTCTCATAAATTCCACTGATCGTAAATTTCCTCATGCGGGGCGGATCCTGAACAAAAAGCATAGTAAAAGAATCTCCTGTTTTCAGTCTGAGCATGTTGGAGATCTTTTTAGAAATTATGACCTTATCGGTTCGTCCGGTATCTGTGACTGTGAATACAGAACCATCTACCATATTGCTTTTAAAGTAACTCCAGTCAAAGTCACTTCCAATACCTTTAAGCACGACGCCCTGTATATCCTCATCGGTTCTTATGATTCCGGCTTTTGTGGCAAATACCTGGATATGCTCAATTCCCGCAATCTGCTTAATTTTGGGGATGAAATTCTGGGTATCGCTTATCGGAGTAGTTTCGAATGAGACATTCGAATCGAAGTTCATTATCTGAATATGAGATCCGAAGCCGACTACTTTTTCCCTTATCTGCTTTTTGAAACCGGTAAGTATGGCAACGGCGAGGATCATAACGGCCAGTCCCATAGCAATTCCAACTATGGCAATGACATTTATGGGTCGTGAAAATGATGTGCCTTCACGGCGTCCTTTTATTAATCTGTGTGCTATGAAATATGGTAAATTCATCTTTTCCTGAAGCAACAAAATTAAGAAAATTGGTCTATATTTCTCTTTTAGTTCATTTAATTGAAGAAATAACCACAAAGGTCACAAAGGTTTACACAAAGGTCACAAAGAAATGAAATCAGAATTTTAACTTTGTGTTCTTTGTGCCTTCTTTGTGTATTTTGCGGTTAAAAAAAATGGTAGTTAATCAGGAATATATTAGATATACAGAAAATTAGAAAACAGATGAAAAGACTTTGTTTTAAACTTGCTATACTGATATTTGCTTCAGCACTTTCAACGTGTATCGACGCTCAGAAAGAACCCATTCCAGGAGCTAACCAGATTGAATTATATAAATCCATAATTGAAGGAAAATCTGTTGCTGTTGTGGCGAACCAGACTTCAATGATCGGACAAACCCATCTGGTTGATAAACTATTATCAATAGGGATAAACATAAAAGCAATATTCGCCCCCGAACATGGATTCAGAAATTTAGCCGATGCCGGCGAGAATATTGAAAACGGGAAAGACCCTTCAACGGGCATTACACTAATCAGTATTTATGGTTCTCATCTGAAACCATCAGCTGATGATCTTAAAGGAATTGATGTGGTAATATTTGATATCCAGGATGTTGGAACACGTTTCTATACATATATCTCAACACTGCATTATATTGTTGAGGCTTGTGCGGAGAATCATGTAAAATGCCTTGTGCTTGACAGACCAAATCCAAATGGTTTTTATTTTGACGGGAATATTCTTGATACTGCACACAGCTCTTTTGTAGGAATGGATCCTGTCCCTGTTGTTCATGGAATGACTGTAGGAGAATATGCAGAAATGATAAATGGGGAAGGATGGCTGAAGAATGGAGTAAAATGTGATTTAACTGTCATTAAGTGCCTGAATTATACCCATAAAACACTCTATGAACTTCCTGTAAAACCATCCCCTAACCTTCCAAACCAGACATCTGTTTATCTCTATCCTTCAATCTGCTTCTTCGAAGGCACTAATATTTCTTTAGGCAGGGGAACCTCATTCCCGTTTCAGGTGTTCGGAAGTCCCGATCTTCCTGACAGGGGTTTCAGTTTTATACCCGAAAGTGTTCCGGGTGCTAAAAAGCCACCGCTTCTGGGGGTCAAATGTTTTGGAACCGACCTTCGGGATGCCATAAAAAGAGGACTTGTGCCAAAACCTGAAATAAATCTCGAATGGCTTATCAGCGCTTACAAAGATTTCCCTAAGAAGGACAAATTTTTCAACTCATATTTTGATGTTCTTGCCGGTGACTCTGGATTGAGAGAACAGATTCAAAAGGGGATGACCGCCGGACAGATAAGGGAATCCTGGAAGGAAGGACTGGCTAAATACGCAAAAATAAGGGAGAAGTATCTGTTGTATAAATAAACGGCTTCAGTTTCGTTTATTTGTAGATGGGAGCTTGACCGAATTAAATAAATATCACGGTCATTGCGAGAAGCGAAGCGCCGAAGCAATCTTTAAATCACATCCAAAATTATTCTAACGTGCTACACTCTTCCCGGATAAACCTTAAGTGCCTCCGCGAGTGTCTCCATCGCATTCTTAAGATCATCGATTTTCAGTACATAAGCGATTCGCACTTCATTCTTTCCCGATCCGGGTGTCGAATAGAAACCAGAAGCCGGAGCAACCATAACGGTCTGATTTTTATACTCAAACTCCTCAAGCAGCCACTGGGCAAATTTATCAGCATCATCAACAGGCAGCTTGACAACAGAATAAAATGCTCCTTTTGGTTTTGGACAATAGACACCAGGGATATTATTCAGAGCTTCAACCATGTAGTTTCTTCTGGCGGTATATTCAATATTCACCTCTTTAAAATATTGATCCGGCGTATCGATTGAGGCTTCCCCGACTATCTGTCCCAGCCCCGGAGGGGAGAGTCGGGCCTGTGCAAATTTCAAAGCTGTAGAAATGACGTCTTTGTTTTTTGTGACAATTGCACCGATCCTGACACCACATTCACTATAACGTTTAGATACCGAGTCAAGCATAATAACATTATTTTCAACTCCTTCAAGATTCATTGCTGAGAAATGTTCAGCACCGTCGTAACAAAACTCACGATAAGCCTCATCAGAGAAAAGGAACAGGTCATGCTCCTTTACAATTTCCCTTAGATGCAAGAGTTCTTTTTTCGAATAGAGGTACCCGGTAGGGTTATTCGGATTGCATACAATAATTCCCTTTGTATTCTTAGTGATCTTTTTTTCAATTTCCACTATCGGAGGTAGTGCAAAGTCATCTTTTATATAAGACGTTACGGGAACAATCTTAATCCCGGCAGTAATAGCGAAACCATTATAATTGGCATAAAAGGGTTCAGGTGTAATTACTTCTTCCCCGGGGTTAACACATGACATTAAACCAAAAAGAATTGCCTCCGATCCACCGGTGGTGATAAGCAGCTGAGTATGGTCTATATTTATCCCGATTTTCCGGTAATACTCTGACAATTTACGCCGGTATGATTCATTTCCGGCTGAATGACTGTACTCAATCACCTTCAGATTAATGTTCCGAAGTGCTTTAAGAGCTACTTCAGGAGTAGGAATATCGGGTTGCCCGATGTTGAGATGGTAGACTTTTCTCCCTTTGCGCTTCGCTTCTTCGGAGTATGGAACTAACTTCCTGATTGGTGAGGCAGGCATTGCTTTGCCTTTTTCCGATATTGATGGCATATAAATATTGTATTGAATTCTTATTCATTTAAGTGGTACAAAAGTAAGAAAAATCACTCACTAAATATTTGTTCATTAAGTTTTGGAAAAGATGTTGTTTCCCGCAGATTAGGCAGATTTTCGCTGATCTTTCTGCGCCGATCTGCGAGATCAGCGGGAAATATTATATTTTTGCATTTCATATTTTTGAATATTTTATAATACTAAAATGGACATTCCTTCAAAATACGAGCCCGGGAAAGCTGAGGACAGGTGGTACAAATACTGGATGGATAATGGATTTTTCAAAAGCACTCCCGACAACAGAGAGCCTTACACAATTGTTATTCCTCCCCCCAATGTTACAGGTGTGCTGCATATGGGCCATATGCTTAACAACACAATCCAGGATGTTCTGATTCGCAGGGCCAGAATGCAGGGGAAAAATGCCTGCTGGGTTCCGGGTACCGACCATGCTTCAATAGCTACCGAAGCACGGGTTGTTGCGAAATTGAAGGCTGAAGGAATTGAAAAACGTGATCTTACCCGTGAAGAATTTCTTGAACATGCCTGGGAATGGACTAATAAGCATGGAGGTATAATTCTGGAACAACTGAAGCGTCTGGGCGCTTCATGCGACTGGGACCGGACCCTTTTCACTATGGATGAGAAGCGATACGACTCCGTTATTAAGGTATTTGTCGATTTATACAAAAAAGGGCTTATTTACAGAGGAGCAAGGATGGTCAACTGGGATCCCCAGGCTATGACGGCTGTCTCTGATGAAGAGGTTAATTATACCGATGAAAAATCAAAACTTTATTATGTCCGTTACAAAATAGTCGGAGAGGATGGCTATATAATGGTTGCTACTACCCGTCCGGAAACAATACTTGGAGATACTGCTGTCTGTGCAAATCCCGATGATGAAAGATACCGGCATCTTAAAGGTAAGAAAGTCATTGTACCAATGGCCAATCGTGAAGTGCCATTTATTTTTGATAGTTATGTTGATCCGGAATTCGGAACAGGATGCCTGAAGATTACTCCTGCTCATGATATTAATGACTACGAGATCGGCCTGAGGCATAAGCTACCTTCAATTGATGTTTTCAATGATGATGGTACAATGAGCGAACGGGCAGGGTTATTTATAGGTATTGACAGGTTTAAGGCAAAAGATCTCGCAGAAAAAGAGCTTCAGAAAACCGGGAATCTTGTCAGGGTTGAAAATTACGACAACAAAATAGGACGGTCGGAGAGAACTAATGCAGTCATTGAACCGAAGCTTTCCCTTCAGTGGTTCGTTAAAATGAAAGAGTTGTCTCAACCTGCTCTTGAGGCTGTTATGAATGGAGATGTTCGTATTCATCCGGCTAAGTTTAAAAAACTTTACCGGCACTGGATGGAGAATGTCCACGACTGGTGCATTAGCCGTCAGCTGTATTGGGGACATCGGATCCCTGCCTGGTACTTTGATAATGATGAATTTGTGGTTGCTGAAAATATTAATGAAGCGCTTGAACTGGCCAGGGTAAAAAGCGGAAATCCCCGGCTAAGTAAAGAAGATCTTCGTGAAGAAGGCGACGTGCTTGATACCTGGTTCTCCTCCTGGCTCTGGCCAATCACCTCCTTTGACGGAATAAATAATCCTGATAATGAAGACATAAAATATTATTATCCTACAAATGTGCTCATTACTGCACCGGAAATCCTCTTTTTCTGGGTAGCACGCATGATAATCGCCGGTTATGAATACAGGGGAGAGAAGCCGTTTGATGATGTTTACCTGACCGGACTGGTCCGGGACAAACAGAGGAGAAAAATGTCAAAATCACTGGGTAACTCTCCTGATCCGATTGAACTTATTGAAAGATACGGAGCTGACGGAGTGAGAGTGGGGATGCTTTTATGTTCTCCTGCAGGTAATGACCTGCTTTTTGAAGAAAGTCTGCCTGAACAGGGACGTAATTTTGCAAATAAGATCTGGAATGCATTCAGGCTAGTGAAAAGCTGGAATATTGACGATACGATAGAACAGCCTGATTCATCAAAAGATGCAATAAAGTGGATGGAAGAGGTTTTGAAGAAATCTATCAATGAAATTGATGTGAATTTTAAAAAATTCAGTATCTCTGAAGCTTTGATGATCACCTATAAATTGTTCTGGGACGAATTCTCCGGCTGGTTTCTTGAGATCATCAAACCCGAATATCAAAAGCCCGTCGACAGGGAAACGTATAATGCCGCTATCAATATCTTCGAAATGCTTCTGAAGGTAATGCATCCATTCATACCTTTTATAACCGAAGAGATCTGGCAACTGCTCCTTGATAGAAAGGACGGAGAAAGTATCATGATAAGCATGATGCCTGAGGCTAAAAAGTACAATAAGGAAATGGTTGCAGGTTTTGAGATTGTTAAGGAGACTGTCAGTGCAATCAGGGCTGTCAGAAAAAACAAAGATATCCCTAACAAAGAGAAAATTGAACTTTTCATACCGGGAGATGAGGAAAGTTTTGATACAGAATTTGTTACTGTCATAATTAAACTATGTAACCTGTCATCGGTCTTATTTGTTTCTGAGAAACAGGAAGGAACTGCATCGTTTATGATAGGGACAATTGAATATTATATTCCTTTGGCTGGGAAACTTGATATCGGGAGCGAGATTGCAAAACTTCAGGAAGATTTGAATTATAATATTGGATTCCTGGCCAATGTTATGAAAAAACTTGACAATGAGCGTTTTGTTAAAAATGCACCTGCCAATGTTCTGAAACTGGAAAGAAAGAAAAAAAGCGATGCTGAATCGAAGATAAATTCTCTTGAAGAAGCGCTGAAATCGCTGCGGAAATCATAACAGATTAACAAAGGCTCCAGTCTTTGCCTTTAATTTTTAACCCCTAAATCCCACTAGGGGGACTTTTCAATCCATCAATGCATTTTAGTCCCGCTTTGCGGGAGATGGGGGTAAAAAACTGGGGAAAGCGATGAACCTCATGGCATCAGCTTCCTGACAAAATAATTCTGATCGACAGGAACCAGCTCCCAGTCGTTATTAAGGATAAGATGCCAACCCTCACCCGAAATATGATTTTTATCTGCTTTGAAAGCCTTCGCAGTGATCCGGATAAATTTCAGATTATTTGATACTAAGCAACCATCCTTATCTACTGTGAGTTTACCCCAATTGTCAGATACTCTTATAGAATTATAAAGTGTCCCGAGTGTATCAAGCGGATGAATGTCTTCGGGTTCAAAATCAAAATATGGGCTCTCTAATTCAAGAAATACCACTGGTTTCTCAGTGAAAGTGCTAATCTGCCGGTGGATACTTTCCTTTATATCTGCATCCCGCTTTTCTTCTTCCTTATTGATTGCTTCAATCTCATAATTTACAGCCAGGCTGCCTGCTACATCCCTGCAGATGGATGGCAAATCTATATGGTACAGCTCTTTTACTGCATTCCCCAGATCAAAATTGTCAGTATTTATTTTTTTGAGATCATATCCTTTGTCGTAAAGCAGCGAGGCATATAAGGCACCATGAATTATTCCATATGATCTTGCATACGACTGCATAGCATAGATCCGGTCGAGATTTTCAAAAAGCCTCGACTTAAATTCCTCAGGCGAATTTGTACAGAGAAGGGTATAAGTAAAAGTTGCCAGTCCTTCAAATGTTTCAAATCTATTTTCGTCAGTTGCATATTTGTGATAAAGTTCCCTGTTTGATCCTCTGAATATGAGTGCATCTCTTAATGCAAGCTGCCGATCTTCACCCTGAGAATTTATTGCTTTTCTCAAAGCTTTCCACTCCAGCTTGATCCATAGCCTTGCCTCCTTTTCATCCATATTGATTGTATTGTAGGGGGAAGGAATAATTCCTTTATTTTCCTGGAACCGATGGAACAAACTATGAATTGCCCTTGTCTTTAGTCTGTAATCCACTTCTTCCTCAGGAAGTGGCACCATGGCAAACTGCAGCCCTCCGAATTTCACGGGGGCATTGCTTAATATCAGCTCTTTCGGGTAGACGCCGGCATAGACTCCTTCCTTGGATTTCAGAAGGCCCTCATTATCATGTTGATTAGCTACAATTCTACGAGTGACTCTTTCTACAAACATTATGGGTCCATAGAGATTTTGTCCCCATAGCTTGCCACTGTCGCGATTGCATATCTCCTCAATTTCCTTAAAGTACCGCGATGCTTTTTCAGGTGTAAAGTAAGTCTCTGTATTTTTCCCTTTACAGCTTATCAGCAACAGGAACAGAGGAAATATTATCCACTTATTCATTATGATTGATTTGTCGTCCCGAAAGTAATGAAAAAAACTTCAGAAAGTCAAAATCGCACTCAAGTATGTATAATGCAATTTATTAATAACTTTAGACAGTTAATAATCGGACAAAATATTGTTCTTGCATGATGGCAGATCACTCAGATAATTTATCTCTTCTTTCTCAGGTCAGTGACGTTGTTGCAAAAAGTTCTGATCTTGAGGAGGCCATCATCCAGGTAATGGAGAAAATGGCTGATAAATTAGGTATACTCCAGGCATTCCTAACGGTTTTGAACCGCAACTCATCTAAAATCTATATTGAAGTAGCTTACGGTTTAACACCGGAACAAAAGGAACGAGGCGAATATAAGATCGGTGAAGGTATTATCGGAGAGGTGGTTAAAACAGGTGAACCTGTTATAATTCCCCATATATCAGATGAACCACGCTACCTGAATAAAACAAAATCGACGACAAAAACTGATGACGAGGACTCCTTTATATGTGTTCCGATAAAGGCAAAAAACCAGATAATCGGTACCCTGAGCCTTAAACTTAAATATTATTCCAATCGCTCTTTAAAGAATGAGTTGCAGTTTCTAACTATAATGGCTTCCATGTTCGCCAGGCTTGTAAGATCACGCCAGGATAAGATCGAGGAGCTGGAAAAACTTCATTACCGGAAATTGAGGGAACAAGGACTCTACAGTTACAATGACCGTGTCACCTCACTTGTTGGAGAGTCGGGTAAGATGCAGGAAGTTTATGACCTCATTTCCAAGGTGGCAACGACAAACGCAACGATCCTTATAAGAGGAGAAAGTGGTGTTGGAAAAGAGCTGGTAGCAAAAGCCATACACGATCAAAGTCCGCGCAGCAAGATGCAGATGATCAGTATTAATTGCGCAGCTATTCCTGAGATGCTCATCGAAAGCGAATTATTCGGATATGAAAAAGGGGCATTTACCGGTGCTGATAAGTTGCACAAAGGTCGTTTTGAATTAGCTGAAAAGAGCACAATTTTCCTCGATGAGATCGGTGATCTTTCTTCAAACCTGCAGGTGAAGTTGTTAAGGGTCTGTCAGGAAAGAGAGTTCCAAAGGCTTGGAGGAAGCGAAACCATTCAGGCTGATGTACGTATTATAGCAGCCACTAACCGCGATCTGGAAGAACTCATGCTCAAGAACGAATTCCGCGAAGATTTATATTACCGGCTGAACGTATTTCCGATTTTTATTCCACCCCTTCGCGACAGACGCGCGGATATTCCTTTGCTGGTAAATCATTTTATAGAAAAATATAACAAAATACACGGTCTTGAGATAAAGAGGATAAGTTCGACAGCCATTGACCTGCTGATGACCTATCACTGGCCAGGAAACATCAGGGAACTTGAGAACTGTATAGAACGTGCCAGCATTCTCAGCACCGACAGGGTGATCCGTTCACATAACCTGCCTCCAACTCTGCAGAGTGCTGCCTCTACCCATTCGCGTATTGACGGTGGGCTGGAAGCTATTCTTGAGAATGTTGAGAAGCAGATGCTGATTGATGCATTGAACCTCTCGAAAGGAAATATTTCTAAAGCTGCCGACCAGCTTAAACTTACTGAACGTATGATGGGTCTGAGAATCAAAAAGTATGAGATAGACCCGGTAATCTTCAAAAAGTACAAACGTAAAGCAGGATGATGGCATTGGTAGGGACGTTGCATGCAACGTTCCTGCCAACTATTTATTATTTTTTATGTAAATCCTACAGTTTTGTAGGATTTTTTGTTCATTCCTACCGCAATGTAGCCTTTTTATTCTCCCAGGAAAATCTCCTGATTTTTCTTAAATTTTTTAAAAGGCTGATATTTAGAGTAATACAGGCTTCTGTTTTATACTATTCCCATACTTTATTAAAAGATGGCATGCATTTGGCCTATTATACTGACTGGTATGAAAATATACAACAATGTATCTTTTTGACAACAGAATTTGAGTAGAAAGCTAATTATAACTAAAAATCAGAATGTATGAAGAAAATTGAAGCAATTATCAGGACATCAAAATTCGAAGATGTCAAAGCCCAGCTCAAGGAGATAGGCATCGACTTCTTTTCCTACTGGGATGCCTCTGGCGTTGGTAACGAACATATGCGCGGACATCACAGCTATCGCGGAACGGTATATGACACCCAATATATTTCCAGAATATTTATATCCTTAGTACTTCGCGACATCAATGTGCAAAAGACAATAGACTGTATAGAAAAAGCTGCTTTCACCGGAGAGATTGGTGATGGAATGATCTTCAGTTATAATGTTGAAGAATCGGTCAGGATTAGTAATGGTGCGCGTGGAGAAGCTTCGACAGCAGGTCCTGGGGACACTAAATTAACTAAAGAGTAAAAATTAAAAAAATCAGACTAATGACTAAAAGAACTATATTATTCGTAATAGCATTTATATTAATCCTTGGATCAGTCTGTAATGCTCAGACAACAACACCCAGGAAACCTGACCCAAGTGGACTTACTACTGGCACAGCAGCTGATGTCTCAGCAGCTAAACCTGGCGATCCTACTTTAAATGAAGTAGCTGAACAGGTCGGCAAAAATAAGATATCCATCAACCTTGTCTGGCTTCTGATGACAGGATTCCTGGTATTTTTTATGCAGGCTGGTTTTGCACTTGTCGAAACAGGTTTTACACGTGCTAAAAATGTTGCTCATACGATGGCGATGAACCTTTTTGTCTACCCTGCAGGAATGCTCGCCTTTTATGTATGCGGATTTGCAATAATGTTTGGAGGTGTCGGCGCTCTTGGAACTCTGGGTAGTTTTGATGGACTAAATCACGAGACCGTGATTACTCTGTTCGGACATACTTTTGGTTTGTTTGGGGGAAAGGGCTTTTTTATGAACGGAATTTATGATGTAGGTGTGCTGGGGTTATTTGTCTTTCAGGTGGTGTTTATGGATGCAGCCGCAACAATCCCAACCGGCGCTATGGCAGAACGTTGGAAATTTGCATCATTCGCAATCTTTGGTTTTTTTGTGGGAGGTATCATTTATCCATTGTTTGGAAACTGGGTATGGGGTGGCGGTTGGCTGGCTGCATTAGGAAGTAATTTTGGTCTAGGACACGGACATGTGGATTTTGCAGGTTCATCAGTTGTACATCTTACTGGAGGAGTTTTAGCTTTCGTAGGCGCTAAAATGCTGGGAGCACGTATTGGAAAATACAATAAAGACGGATCTCCCAATGCAATTCCAGGGCATAACATTCCAATGGCAGTTCTTGGAACACTGGTACTCGCTTTCGGCTGGTTCGGGTTTAACTCAGGTTCTACATTATCAGGAACTGATCTTCGTTTCTCCGTTGTTGCATTCAATACAATGATTGCATCTTGCGGAGGAGCCCTTACAGCAACTCTATGGATGTGGTTTGTAAGAAGTAATAAACCTGATGTCAGTATGATGTGTAATGGATTGTTGGCAGGACTTGTTGCAATAACTGCTCCCTGTGCGTTCGTTTCTCCTTCCGGAGCTTTGATCATCGGACTGATTTCAGGTATAATAGTTGTAGAAGTAGCCTTCTTTGTGGAAAGAAAATTAAAAATAGATGATCCGGTAGGTGCAATAGCGGTTCATGGAGCGAACGGTATCTGGGGTTGCCTTGCTCTAGGACTGTTCGCCGATGGTTCATATGGTGATGGATTTAATGGAGTAAAAGGAACAGTTACCGGACTTTTCTACGGTAATGGAGGTCAGTTTGTTGCTGAGTTTATAGGGGTTGCAACTAACCTGATATTTGTCGGAATTACGGGTTGGATTTTGTTCAAAATACTAGATAAAACTGTTGGTAACAGAGTAAAACCCGAAGTAGAACTTTTTGGACTTGATGTTGCTGAAATGGGTTCTGAAGGATATATGGGAATAAAAATGGACAAAAACTCAGAAACTCCATTGTCAAGATAATATATGTTAGCTGGCAGTCGGGAGGGTAATTTCAGTTCCCACTATGATTCTCTCCCTGACTGTCATCTTTAAAACCAAAATAGTTGTTAAATCACTTATTCTAAATCAATTCATCATGAAAAAACTCTTAATGATTGCAGTCCTGGTAATTAGTGTTAACTATGAGTTTGCATTTTCAACTGCTTCTACCCAAATTTGGATCCCTTCCACAGATTTCCAAAAGTGGAAAACTATGCATTTGGGTCTTGATAACTATATTAGAACACAAAAGATAAATGGGGTGCGCGGAGCAGGAATGTACGATATAGGTTTAACAACCGGTCTGCTTCCATTTGAAAAATTTCAGGGAGAGATCGGAGTCGATTATTTGTCGATGGGAGATAACAATTACGATGACTATCCGATATATTTTAATGCCAAGATAGGATTTCCTGAAAGTGCTCTTTTTAAAGGCTCTCCTGCCCTGGCATTAGGAGCATTTAATTTCGGACTGAAAAAGAATCTGACAAATTATAATATCATTTATGGGGAAATTGCTAAAACAATACCCATACTCGGAAGAATAAGCGTTGGCTATTATACCGGTAACGATAAGGTTCTTGTTGACGAAAATCTGAAGAAAGCAAAGAGCGGGCTTTTATTATCCTGGGATAGAACAATGACAGAGATTTCTGATAAACTCTGGCTTGCTGTCGATTACCAGGGTGGTAAAAATTACCTGGGCGCCCTGAGCTTTGCCGGCTCATGGGCTTTCTCAAAAAATGTTTCTGTGATCTTTGGGTATGACATTTATAATAACAAAAAAGCTTATTACAATACCAACAACCAGAATGCCAGCACTTTTACTACACAGGTCGATATAAATTTTTAATCTTAATTTTCTTTTTCATAGGGTTGGTTAGTTAGTTAGTTAGTTAAAAGGGCTGTCTCAGATGAGGCAGCTTTTTTTATTAAAGCCCATTTACTCAAGCCACTCCCTTTATTGTTCTTAACCTTCCCTATACTGATAGCTATAGGAAATTTCCTTAACCAGATACTGAATAAGATTTGGAGATTCCTCGCTGGCACTCGGAATGACATGGCAATTAAGTGGCTAGGAGGGGCAGAAGTGGCGATTCGCATAACTAATTGTAATTTAAATAAGCTATTCACCTGCGGATCGCCACTTCTGCCCCTCTTTGTTCCTCAGGGACATTGTCATCCCGAGCGCCAGCGAGGGATCTCCTTCTCCTATACCTGTATAATCAAATATAAATCTTCAACGAGCAATCATCAAGTATTATATATATGTGGTTTATAAAATGTCGTCATTTTTAGCGAAACGAGGGATCTTCGGAGGTTATTAAAGTATTATTTATGATGATTATAAACATTTTAATTTCTGGTTACCCGGATGTACAGGTCGTCTTCTCAAAACAACATTTATCATAATTCCTCTTGAGTTAATTATATATTTTTGACCCCTTAACTAATTTTCTCAGAATATGATCAACAATAGCGATATTCTCCTGAATCAGAATGAGCTGGTTCAGTTCCTTAAAAAACCATCAAAGGACTTTACCAGGGATGATATAATCAAATTTATTGAGGCCAAAGGAATTACAATGTTGAATTTCAGATATGTGGCTGATGATGGCAGGCTTAAATCACTCAATTTTGTTCCATTCAGCAGGGATCATCTTGAATCAATACTGACAGCTGGTGAAAGGGTTGACGGATCGAGTTTATTCTCATTCATCGAATCGGGTGCCAGCGATTTGTACATTATCCCCAGGTACAGAACAGCTTTTGTCAATCCATTTACTGAGATTCCAACGCTTGAAATACTTTGTTCATTTTATAATAATGATGGAAAACCTCTTGAAAGCGCCCCGGAATATATTCTTAGAAAAGCATATTCGCGGTTTACGAAAAAAACCGGATACACGATGAAAGCATTCGGTGAACTCGAGTATTATATCAAATCATTCCTCGACGATCTGTACCCGCTTGTCGATCGCAGAGAGAATACTTTGAAAAGGATGGGATCTTTCCTCCGGGTGTAATTGAGAATGTCGTTTCAAAGCTTAAAGCATTTGAGGATAAAGGTCTCAGTGAAAAACTGTTTAATAAAAATGAAGAGATAGGCGCCCTTGTCATGAAGTTTCTTCACTGCAGTTAACCGATAACATTCTTTCTTCATCTTCTTACATTAAATTCGTTCTCTATATGGCTTTAAGACTCATATCAAGACTTTTAACATGATGTGTCAGCGCTCCGACAGAAATATAATCAACACCGCATTCAGCATAGGCTCTTAATGTTGAAAGATCAATTCCTCCCGACGATTCTGTCTCATATCTGCCGGAGATTTCTCTGACTGCCAGAAGCGTATCCTCAATACTGAAATTGTCAAGCATGATGCGATCAATTCCTCCGTTAGAGATTATTTCCCTTACATCCTCAATTGATCTGGCTTCAATTTCAACTTTTAGTTTAAGGTTCTTCTTCTTCAGGTATTCTCTCGTTTTTTTTATTGCCTTTTCAACTCCTCCGGCATAATCGATATGGTTATCCTTGAGCATTATCATATCGTACAGTCCCATACGGTGATTCCAACCCCCACCTATTCTCACAGCCTCTTTTTCAAGAAATCTGAATCCAGGTGTTGTTTTCCTTGTGTCAAGAATCCTGGTTTTCAATCCCTTAAGAAGTGTCGCATATTCGTGGGCACTTGTGGCGATACCGCTCATTCTTTGCATGATATTCAATACCAGACGTTCAGATTTAAGAATAGATTGCTGACGTCCGGAAATATAAAATGCTACATCTCCGGGAAATACCCTGGTGCCATCTTCAAGAATTTTATCAAATTTAAGATCTTCATCGATGACAGAAAAGAGCTCATCCGCTACCCTTATTCCGGCTAGTATTCCTTTTTCTTTTATAAGTAGTCTGGCCTTGCCTTTTGATTCCGCAGGTATGCATGCAAGTGATGAGTGATCGCCGTCTCCAATATCCTCGGCAAGGCTTTTTAAGATGAATTCCCTTAGAATTCTATTTTCCATTGTCAGATTCAATGCGTATCTGATGTATCAGCAATTCCTGGTCAACTTTCTTAAGGAGGAAATAGACACGAAAGTCACCTTTTTCTGTTTTAAGGTTGCCTATTGCGTACTGAGCATCATTTTTCGCACCCTGATGGCGGATAGTAAAATCTTTAGTCTGATACTCGGCAAAAAAATCCTTAAGAATGGTTTCCGCAACATTTTTCTTGTAGAAATCCTCTTTATCAAGGAGAAGCAGCTCAATCGTAGAATTCATGTACTTCGATAGTTCGGCAGCATTTCCGGCTTTTATAGCTATAGCTATTCCTCCGGGTATTTTTGCCTGATCCTGAGCAGTAGCTGTAAGACTGCTCAAGGCAATTAATACTACCGGAATAATACTTACAGATTTCATTTCGATTCGGTTTAAATATTGCGGACAAACAAATCAATGCACTACAAATTTAATATTAATTTGATAATGATAGCATTTTATAAAGTCAATTCCTTCGAGTACCCGTTGCGTACTTTGCGGTTATGGATTTATTTTATCTATTTTTGTAGAGGTATAGTTCATTACCGAATCATTTACTATGAGGATCACATTATTGCAAACCGGAAAAACCACGGATAAAAATGTTTCAGCACTGGTTGATCTTTATTCCAGCCGTATTAAAAAATACACTGTATTTGAAATCATAACTTTACCTGAACTGAAGAATACAAAGAATATGCCTGTTCAGGAACAAAAGATTAAAGAGGCAGCAAAAATTTTCCTGTCAATAGTTGATGATGATTATGTAATTTTGCTAGATGAAAAAGGGAAGGAATTCAGGACGGTTGAATTCTCAGGGTTTTTAGAAAAACTGTTTTTTCTTCCAAAAAAACGGATAGTATTTATTATAGGCGGCCCCTGGGGCTTCTCTGAAGATGTCTATTCGCGGGCAGATTATAAATTTTCACTTTCAAAAATGACTTTTCCTCATCAGCTGGTACGATTATTGTTTCTTGAACAGCTTTACAGAGTATTTACTATTATTAAAGGAGAGCCCTATCACCACGAATAAGATTCGATAACTGCATTATGAGAGCCAATCGCTATCCGATATTACTTTCCATACTGACCGTAGCATTAATAATTCTGGCACTGGTAGCAGAATCAGTCTATTTCAGTGACTTTGAATATCGTTTCAGGACGAAGATGTTTAACAAAATCCTTGTTGCGAAAGAAACGATTATGGAAGATTGTCTCATTGCCATGAAACCTATTCTTGCAAAAGAGAATCATCATGGATCGGTTTTAGAAAATAATGTTTATTCAATTGCAGAAAAGAACCATATAAGCATCCTCGAATATCTCGACAACGGGTTAAACTACTGGTCGGATAATGATTTTGATGTACCCCGGATTTTGAATGATTCGCTTTTTAATAAACCACTGGTATTTCTTCAAAATGGATGGTTTCTTACCAAAACGGTACAGGCCGGAAATGAAAAAATAATTGGGCTTCTAAGGTTACATACTGATTACAGTTTCGAAAACAACATCATTAGAAGTGGGTTTGAAAAGGAGTTCGGGATACCCGGAAATGTAGATTTAACTACTGATAAAGATGCTTCCGGATATAATGTTTATGATAAAGAAGGCGATTTCCTCTTTTCCCTCTCTTTCCCTGAAGTTAAAGCGAATACACATTTTATTCTTATTCCTTTATGTTTATGGACGTGTGTGTTTGTTCTGATCATTCTACTCACCTTCACTCTGGTTAAAATATTGGTTAGTAAAGGGAAAGTACTGATAGGAATTAGTTTTGCCTTCACGGTTTTTACTTTGATTTACATAATTATATTTTTCACGGGGAAGCCTTTGGCTATCTTTCAGACTGAGCTATTTTCACCTTATCGTTTCTCCCTTGACAAGACGATACCATCGCTGGGTCATCTGGTAATACTCGGCATTCTTGCTATTTCTTTTTCAATTGTTCTTTACCGGCATTTCCCAGTTAATAAGCAGAAAGAAAGAACACATACTCAGAATTTTCTTTTCCTTTCAGTACTGCTGATGACAGGGGCACTTGTTTTAAGTATATTCCAATTGATTTTCAATCAGCTTATTTCAACATCAAATATAAATTTTGAGACTTACAAAGTTTTGGAACTGAATATGTTCAGTTTTGCCGGATTTGCATCAGTTTTTCTTCTTCTGCTGGTACCGGTTTTCTACCTTTTGAAAATTTTTCAAAGTATAAAAAGTTTCAGCAGAGAGACAGTTACCATCTCTTTAATGGCTTCTTTAATGGTGCCGGCGCTCTTTTTTTACAACAAACCCGGAACACTGATCCCGATTGTATTATTCTATTCCGTTTTGGTTATAAGCATCTGGATATCAACAAGAAGAAATCTGGGTACATTTAATATGACAGTAATTTTTTCCCTTATCACCGGAGTCTATTTTTTATATTTTATTACGATCCTTTCTGAGGAAAAGACAACCGGAAATATTAAGATACAGGCAGTCTCCTTTTCAACTGAAAATGATCCTGAAGCTGAACATATGTTACTCGATTTATGGCCTGATATGGAGAAGGATAGTTCGCTTATAAATATGATGAGGGTTGAACAATTTGACAAGGAAAGTTTCGAAAAAATTTCAAATTATCTTCAGAATGCTTATTTTACAGGATTCTGGAAAAATTATCACTTTAGCTCCTGGCCCTGCCAGAATGATCAGCCACTTGAAATCGGTTCCGGTTCTGAAGCGTCTCAGAACTGCTTTAGTTTTTTTGATGACCGGATAAAGAGGGATGGACACAGACTCACTGGCACAAATTTTTACTTTATTGATAATCAGGGTGGCCGATCCTATTATCTTGGCAGATTGTATTATAAATCCATGAAGAACAAAACAAATGGATTATTCATTGAATTATACAGTGATGTAAATGTTTTTCAACCGGGATATTCTGAATTGCTGCTGGATAAAAAGTACCACTCTTATTCAGGTCTGAAGGATTACTCCTTCGCAAAATACATTAACGGGGAAATGGTTTTGAGAACAGGTGAATTTCCATTTAATAAAACTGATGAGGAGTATATTGATAAATCTTCGGATTACAGGATTTTCAGAACTGATGGTTTCAAGCATGTGCTGTACAAAAACGGGAATGCCACAGTAATGATAACCCGACCGGTACTGACTTCCGGAGATATAATCATATCATTTGCATACATATTTGCATTCATACTTTTGTTTTCAAACATAATGGTACTTTTTATCATGAGTCCAAAAGTAAAGAGTGTTACTGTCTTTAATTTCAGACAGAAACTTCAGCTCTCATATATTGGGATCCTCTTATTTTCCTTCATTTTGATAGGTATTGTTGTGGCATACATAACAATCGGACAATACCATTCAAAACATTATGAAAATATAAAAGAAAAGCTCAATTCCGTTTACCTCGAGCTCGACAGCAGACTGTCGATGGAGAAGTATCTTTCCCCCGACTGGAGTGGGAGCGGTTATTCATCACTGAACGAGTTGCTTATTAAACTTTCGAATGTTTTTAATACTGATATTAATCTGTATAATTTCAGCGGATTTCTCATCGCTACGTCGCGACAGGAGATCTTTTCGCGCGACCTGACGAGTCATAGAATAAATAATATTGCAAAAAATAATCTGGAGATCCTTAAAAAAAGCGAATTTTATCAGACTGAGAAAATTGGTAAACTCGAATATTTGTCAGCCTATGTTCCTTTTTTCAGCGCTGATAATAAAGTTCTTGCATATCTGAACCTGCCATATTTCAGGATGCAAAGTGTTCTGGCGAAAGAGATCTCAAATCTCGTAGTCGCCGTTCTTAATTTTACACTTCTTCTTATTGTGATTACTCTGAGTCTTGCAGTCTTTATCAGCGGGAGGCTCACCTCACCTCTCGCAATGCTCAGTAAGGGACTGTCTACTGTCGGCGTTGGTAAGAAAAGTGAACATCTTACCTATATTGGGAATGATGAGATCGGAGAGCTTGTCAGGCAATATAACCGGATGCTTGATGAGATCGTAGTGAGTACTCATAAACTGGCGAATTCTGAAAGGGAATATGCATGGAGGGAGATGGCTAAGCAGATTGCTCATGAAATAAAGAATCCGCTCACGCCAATGAAGCTCAACGTGCAGCAACTGTTTAAATCGTGGAAAGATAATGTTCCGGGATTCGATAAATTGCTTGAACGATTTACAAAGAACCAGATCGAATATATCGATAACCTTTCCTCAATCGCCTCAGCTTTTTCAGCTTTTGCAAAGATGCCTGCGACCAATCCGGTTGAGGTTAATATCCTCGATCAGATCAGAATAACTCTCGAACTCTTTAAGAATACCGATAACATGACATTCAGTGTCAACTGGCCCCATGAAAGCAAAATAGTAATATATGCTGATAAAGAACAGCTTAATGGTGTATTCTCGAATCTGATTAAAAATGGCATACAGTCCATTCCTTCCGGAAAGGAAGGACTGATAGAATTAAATGTTCAGGTCAGGAGCGATAAAGTTGTTGTTTCAATATCTGATAATGGCTCCGGAATACCTGCAGATCTGAGAAAGAATCTTTTTACGCCCAATTTTACTACTAAATCTTCAGGCATGGGATTGGGGTTATCGATCGCAAAAAAATATATTGAAAGTGCAAATGGCAGAATATGGTTTGAATCAGAATCAGGCAAAGGTTCCACTTTCTTTTTCGAGTTACCGGTGATGTATACTGTTGAAAAACCTAGTGCCTAAAGTGCCTAGAGTGCCTAAAGTGCCTGAAAACATTATAGTCATTCTTGTTTTTTTCTCTATGCACGCCAAACTTCTTTTAAAAATATTTGTCAATAGAAATATTCAATATATTAGTTATATTAGCGGTTCTGATATACTAATGATGACCCGATTGTTTTTAGGCCAGAGCAAGAGACTTATATTCTGTTTACTGATAATATGTTTTAGCAGTATTGCTATATTTTCTCAGCCAGGAACAATTATCAATAAGTATGCAAGAGTTCTTTCCAGGAGTGATTATCAGGTAGTTGTTGATGACGTTTCCCCTTTTAAAATTGCTGGAGGAGATACTGTTCTTATTATTCAGATGCAGGGGGTAGCAATAAATGCAGCTGATGCTCTTGGTTATGGGACAACTGTTGAACAAAAGGTCGGAATACCCGGCAGATATGAATTTCTAATAACTCAAAGCGTTGTTTCGGCTACCAAGACTATCACATTTTTCACCAAGATAGACAAATATGATCCTGCCGGGAATGTACAGATTGTAAAGGTACCTTCCTATAATTCTCTAAGTAATTCTGATGTAATTACCTGTAAGCAATGGGACAGAGTTACAAAGACCGGTGGTGTTCTTGCTATGATTGTGGGAAAGACATTTACACTGAATAGAAATATTGATGTATCCGGAAAAGGATTTGCCGGAGGTAAAGATACCATCGGAGTAGGAGATTGTTCTGATCCTTCCGGAATTCTTCAGAAATATTCTTTTCCCCGTTCATTTCAAAATGCAGGATATAAAGGTGAGGGTTTGGCATCGCATCAAAGTTTTTGTCCCGATCCTTGCATCCCTGGTGTTTTGCCACTTTATTTAAAAGGGCAGGGAGCGCTTTTTTCCGGTGGTGGCGGAGGTAATGGGAAGTTTTCCGGCGGCGGAGGTGGCTCCAATAGGGGACAAGGAGGTCCGGGAGGAAAAGAATTCTATTTATGTTCTCCTCAGATAAATGTAGGCGGTTATCCGGGTGTTTCGGTTACCGGAACTCTTATCGATACTATAACAGGAGGAATATTTATGGGAGGCGGTGGTGGTTCCTCTACAAGATTGACAGGATCAGTATCCTCAAGCGGGGGAAATGGAGGAGGTATTGTTATAATAGTTACAGATCAGCTGAATGGTAACGGGAATTCAATACTAGCTGATGGGAGCAATGTTTCAACTGCCAAACAGAGTGCCGGAGCAGGAGGAGGCGGTGCGGGAGGTTCCGTTATAATATCATCGAATTCATTAATAAATGTTGGACTTTCAGTTAAAGGAGGTAAAGGGGGAAATCATCTTGATGGATTTGGTGAAGGTGGTGGTGGTGGTGGTGGTTTATTATGGATCAGCCAGCTGGCAAAACCTCCATCAGTAACCAATACTCTTGATGGCGGATCAGCGGGTATCGATACAATTTTAATTACATCTACTGCCTTACCGGGGTCCCAGGGTCTGCCAAAGTATAGTTTTAAGGCCCAGCTAAACGGCTTTTTATTTAATTCAATCCGATCATCTGTTACAGGTAATCAGGTAGATTCAATCTGTTCTAATGTGATACCTCCAAAAATCACAGGGACTGTACCCGTGGGCGGAACTCCTGGTGCAGGATATATCTACACTTGGGAGAAAAGTTATAATGCGGGTTTTACATCACCTATTTTACTAACAAATGATGCAGACCCCATTAACTATACGCCGAGCGTAATGGAGGCCACAACAGTCTATTACCGAAGAACAGTAACTGATCATTCCCTCCCATCTGCAATAATTGATTTAAGTGCCCCTGTTAAAATCATTGTCCAACCTGCTATTACAGTTAACAATATTGGCAAGGATACTACCATCTGTCAGGGACAGAATCCACTTCCTATAGGTTCAATACCGGTTAATTCGTCACCATCAAATGGCAATGGCATTTACAGGTATAAATGGCTTCAGAATTCGATTAATACCGGCTGGGATACCACTTCCTTATTCCATGCGACAGGTACAGTAATTAACAACAAAAATTACGATCCTCCTGTTCTCAATCAAACAACATTTTATAAACGTTTTGTTCAGTCAGGCCGTTGTATTGATTTAAGTTCTTCTTCAGTAAAGATCACTGTACTGAATTCAATTACAGGCAATAAAATCATCAGATCGGATTCCATCATATGTGAGGGTTTCACTTTCTTATCACTTGGGGCTTCGGCACCTGGCCAGGGTGATGGGACTAATTATTTGTATCAATGGCAGGACAGCACCGCCTTATCTCCATGGAACTCAGCCAGCGGATCAAATCTGTCTGCAACATATTCACCCGACACTTCCAGGTTCTCTGTTGCCACTCAAAACCGATTTTACCAGAGAGTAGTTACATCAGGACCTTACAACACTTGCAAAAGCAAAAGTCTGCCAATCCAGTTGACTAGATTTTCAAAAATTAAGAATAATCTTATTACAGCCAATCCGGCAACAATCTGTTCGGGTATGACTCCTGTGGCTTTATCCGGCTCCACACCCACAAATGGTGCCGGACCAGGTTCGTATTCGTTTGTATGGCAAGAGAGCATAGATGGGTCATCATTTGCGGCTGCCTCCGGAACAAATAACTCAGCAACAGGTAATTATCAGCCTCCCTTACCGCTAACTGTAGCCCACTGGTACCAGAGAATTGTCAATTCCGGTGTTTATAAATCAGCACCTGTTTGTTCCAATACAAGCGCCTCTGCTAAGATTAATGTAGATCCCCCGGTTTTAAACTATAACATAGCTTTATACACAGGCGGAACCACACAAACCATTTGTAATGGACAAAATCCAGACCCTTTCCTCGGGAATCCGCCTTCCGGGCCTACCGGGGGGTTGGGGGTTGGAAGTTATTCTTACCAGTGGATGTATTCTTTGGATAATTCTACTTTTAATACTGTTCCAACAGCTATAACTGACAGATATGCCCCCCTTAATCTGACGGCACCAACTTATTATTATAGAAGGGATATCATTTCAGGCGCCTGCATTGTAAGTAGTAACGTGATAACAATTACTGTTCTTCCTTTAATTACAAATAACATAATATCGGGAAGCTCCAGAGTTTGCAACAGTCTTGTACCCGGTCCTGTAACTGGTGCATCTCTCTCCGGAGGTTCAGGGATTTATAAATATTTCTGGGAACAGAGTACCGATGGAGGAACTAATTGGACCGCTGCTGATGGAACCAACACCTCTTCTGATTACCAGGCGCCGGCATTATATACTGCCACAAAATACCGACGGAAGGTAACATCGGGTTTAAATGACTGTTGTTCAAATATCTCGAATAGCTTTGATATCGCGATTGATCCGCTGCCGGTAAGTCCTATTTACGCTGGTCCGCCTGCCACAATTTATTCTATTGATAAGATTTATCATATGCAGGCTATTAATCCCAGTTTGGTTGGTGAAACCGGAACATGGTCAGTATTGGATAACGGACATAGTACAATTGACGACACAACTAAATTTAATACAATAGTCAGGAATCTGTCCGCTAAGGGCAAAAATTCGTTTTTATGGACAGTGCATCGAGGCCCATGTAAACTGAGTGATTCTGTAAATATAACACTGAACGAAGATTTTGAACCAAGGGCATTTTCACCAAATGATGATAAAGTAAATGATACATTCGTTATTGAAGGATTAGATAAGGAAGATAATTGGATAGACCTGAGTATTGTTAACGGAGCCGGGACTGAAGTATTTTCAACATCAAACCGGAATGGCCAGAAATTTAATGATTGGGATGGGAAAAATTCAAAGGGACTCGATCTGTCAGAAGGCACGTATTATTATATGCTTAAAATAACTCCAAAAGATGGCACTTCTACATCAAAAAAGAGCGGTTTTATTATTCTTAAAAGATATTGATGGCAAGATTGCTGAATCGGATTTTTGATGATCTTCGACGAATGTATAAGATAAGGTTGATATTATCCCTTTTGTTCCTGTATGCTTTCACCAGTATTCCGGGACAGGCAATCCCTGATTCGACAGGGATCAGCTTGGGATATCCTGTTTACAGTCAGTACCTTCAGAACGGATTGCTGATTAACCCTGCCTATGCCGGATCGAGAGGCTCTTTAAGCACATTTTTGTCATACAGGATGCAATGGATGGGGATACCAAATGCTCCTGCTTTTCAAACAATCTCCCTTAATGCGCCCATGAAAAACGATAAAGTAGGTCTGGGCTTAATGGCGGAGTTCATGCAATTCGGATTTACAAAATCACAGAGTGTTTATGCAAGTTATGCTTACCATATAAAACTTGCAAAAGGAAAGCTTTCATTTGGAATTAAAGGAGGTTTCGACAGGTCAAACACTGTTTACCCGAGCGACAGATTTCTCACGGTTCCGGGAGATAAAGTTTTTGTAAATGACAGCCCATATTTTCTCCCCAATGTTGGTGCAGGTGTTTATTATTTCAGCGATAAGCTATTTGCGGGGTTTTCCGTGCCTTCTTTTCTAAGCTACAGGAAAAATTCTTCAACAAGCACCGTCGAGGCATATCATAGTTTTGGCAATTACGATCTTATCTTTTCTGCCGGAGGGCTTATCACATTTTCACAGGCGTTTAAATTCAAACCATCAGTTTTAATAGATTATTCTCTCGAAAAGACCAAAAAGCTTACTCAGCTTGACCTAAATGCGAATTTTATTATTGGGGATCTCATATGGATTGGAGGCTCGTGGCGAACATCGGAACAGGTAGCTGTAGGCATTCTTCAGGTTCAGCTCAATCCTCAGTTAATGATTGGTTTCTCGTATGATTATCCGGTAGGCAGGATGAACAACTATTCAAAAGGATCGAGTGAATTTATTTTACGATACGAGTTCGGGTATAAAGTCAGTGCAGCTAATCCCAGGTATTTTTAATGATGGGGAAAAAAATTCTAAATATCATATCAGTAGTTTTGATAGTCTCTTTTGGTTCATTACGGACAGAGGCACAAAAGCTTTCCATTTATGAGGTTAAAAGAATGCCTTTTAATATAAATGGGTTTAACAATATATCTCCTGTTATAGTTAAAGACGGAATACTATTCTGTTCCGACAGGCGTTTCAGCGGATTTAAAGATCGGACTTCATTCGACGGACGCAGGCTTTATAATATTTATCTGGCTGTAAAAAAGGATACTTCAACATATAGTAGACCAATTGAGCTGACGAGCGAACGGAGTAATAAATTCAATTCTGGCCCCTTGTGTTTTGCTCCGGATGGCAAGACGGTATATTTTACAAGTGAGGTTGAAACCGGGAAAATAGCTGACAATAAAAAATTTATAAATCACAGCGGAATATTCATTGCTGAACTCTCAGGTACAGATCTTGTATCTTTACGGCCCTTTAAATACAATGATCCTCAGTATGATGTAGGTCAGCCATCAATAAGTAAAGACGGCAAATACATGTTTTTTGCATCTGATATGCCCGGAGGTCAGGGCGGATCAGATCTCTACTACTGTGAACTTAAAGGTAGTGACTGGTCAGCACCTGTTAATCTTGGTCCAAAGGTGAACTCCCCTGATGCTGAAAACTATCCTTATATGCATCCTTCGGGGAAATTGTATTTTACTTCGAACAGACCTGGAGGTATTGGCAATCTGGATATCTATTATACATCATTAAATAACGGTATATGGGAGGATCCTGTTCTGCTACCCGAGCCGATCAATTCCGCATCTGACGATTTTGCTTTTGTCGCGGAACCCAATCTTCAGAAAGGATACTTTGCATCGAATCGACGGAATGAAGATGATATTTACCAGTTCACCTCGACAATAATAAGAAAAGCATCGTGTGATACCCTTCAGGAAAACAATTATTGCTACCGTTTCTTTGAAGAGAATGCAATGAAAAACGATACAATGCCATTCCGGTATGAATGGAAATTTGGTGATGGCAATAGTGGAACCGGGCGGGTTGTTGAGCATTGCTTTAATGGTCCGGGAACTTACACTGTTCAACTCGATGTGGTGAACCTTATTACCAAGGAAGTGACCTATAATGAAAAGTCAGAGACAGTAGTTGTAGAAGAAATTAAACAGCCATATATTTCTGCACCCGACAGGACCGGCCCAAATCAATTGATAACTCTCAGCGCTGACAGCACAAATCTTCCGGGGTGGAAAATATCACAGTATTACTGGAACTTCGGGGATGAAACAATATCACTTGGAAAAAATGTCAGTAAGACCTACATTAAACCAGGAACTTACAATATTCAGCTTATCATTTCAGCTGAGCCTGATCCTGCCGGGAATGCAAGGGAGGCATGTGTTTCAAAAAATATTATTATAATCCCTCAGCCTTGATACTGAAAATAACTAATTTTGGACTTAATGAAATTTAGAAAATCAATATTTAAGATATTTCTCCTCAGTTGTTTACTTTGGTCTCCAATATTTTTCCTGTTGTCAGGGCAACCTGTTCCGGGGAAAGATGAAAATATTCCATTCCTTGTTACCTTTGGAAAAGATGGTCTGACATCGTGGGGTGATGCAGATTTTTACCAGGTGTTTTTCTTTAGTATACCAAAGGATTTTACAAAACCGCTTTATATAAGAGTATTTGACCCCGATTGCGGTGGCGAATATGATGAGATCCAGGGAGAATTCAATACCAAAACAAAGTTCTCGGTATTTGGCGGTAAAGGTGTTGATCCTGAAAAAAATGAAGAATCAAGAGGTCTTGAAAAAGGTTCAAATTATAAATCAGGGAATTTATTGGCATCAAAGATATTTGGGAATGAGGCAAAGTATGATAATAAGTATTATACATTCGGACCGTTCAATCCCTCTGAAGGAGATTATAATTCAAAATGGAACAGCTATATGTTCAAGATTGTATGCGAAGGGATAAGCGGTGACGATGGGAATCTTTACAGGTATTTTCTCAGCAGCGACGGCGATAATAATATTCCGATTGAAGGGGCAAATGCCTTTACTTATGCATATCATTTCAGGATGTGGAACGATTTTAAAAGTGTGTCCCATATCTATCCGTATATCGATACCGGAATTGTATATATCCAGCAGCGTAATTTTGACTGGGATAACGATGGAACTATTTTGGTAGTCTCAAGATATAAACAGGGAATTTCGGTACCGATATCAAATCAGGACAACTGGGTACAATCCAATATACCAATTGAATCACAGGAAGTGGGAGCTTCACTCGATTTCCAGTTTCATAAAAGACAGGATGAGCTCGTTAAAAATAATAACGTGGTAATCACACTCAAAAACCAGCGGGGCGATGCCTTGAAATTTTTCAGTTCCCCTATTGGAGGCGTGCCCATATACCAGCCTAAAATTGGTTTAGAAAAAATAAAGCCGAAGAAATAAGTGAAGCCTGAAATGAGATTTAATATAAATTTTAAAATATTAATCAGTACCATCGGGTTCTTATTTATATTTTCTCTATCATCTAACTGTCAGACTTACAGTTTCATTAATTATGGAACTGAGAGGATACGTAACGGCTTTATCTATACCATTAACCAGTCAAACGACGGGTTCCTCTGGGTTGGCACTGGTAGTGGTCTGACCAGGTTCGATGGCTATAATTTTTATCTGGTCCAATATCCCGATTCTGCATCCGGCAGGTACCCTACAAAATGCATTAAGGATAAACAGGGAAATCTCTGGTTCGGGTGCAGCGATGGAACAGTTCTGTTTGAGAAAGAGAATAAATTGACAATAGTTCCACTTTCAAATTCAAAAAGCATCACTGAATTGATTGAGGGACCTGACGGACTGATTTATATAATTACCCAGGGTAAAGCTATATTCTCAATAAATCCAATGAAACCCGATGAGATACATCGGTACTCTTTTTCAATAGATCCTGCCTTGTTTTCAGCAGCTTTTACAAAATCAGGAAAATTGCTCATAGGTACCGAGGAGAATCTCATGGTCTGTAAAATAGGAAAAGATTCACTTTCAGTTATCAAAGTCATCGAAGGTTTCGATTCTCATGGTGTTACCGCAATCCACAAGACAGCTGATGCTTCCAGGTTTTTTCTTGGAACTGACGGTAATGGATTATACCAGTTGATAATAACTGACAAGGAATATAACCTGGTGCGGATGCCCGATCATCCTGAACTGAATTCGCTAAAAGTTCAGTCTATAACCGAAGATTCGGACGGATCTTTCTGGGTTTCCACCTTAGGCTCCGGTGCAATTCAGTTCGATCTCTCCGATAATTATGAAAAGGTAATATCAGTTAAGTCATATAATTTAAACTCAGGTCTGAGTTGGAATGATGTTAAAATTGTTTTCCAGGATATCGAGGGTAACTATTGGTTCGGATTATACGGAGAAGGAATCTCTATGCTTACTTCATACTCTTTAAGCTATTATTCACCAGGGAAGAATTCACAGGGAAACAATATTCTCTATGTTAAAAATATTGACAACAACTATATTCTGGGTACACCAACCGGATTCCATATTTTTGATCCTGTTGCCGGCAAGTCTCTCTCATTTACGAATCTCTCTAAAGAAACCGGACAAACAGAGATAAAATCATTTTTCCTTGATCAGTCAAAAAATCTGTGGATAGGAACAGCAGGGAATGGCTTGTTTGTAAGAAACGCAGCCGGATTTGTTACAAGGGTTTACAGATCGGGAGATTCAGGAGCCGATGATATCAAGGATATCGAGATGGATAATAAAAATATCTGGCTTGCAACAACCAATGGTGTTATTGTACTGGATAAAAACGGGAACAAAAAGGCGACATTTGATATAAGTAATGGGCTGCCCCATAACAGTATTAACAAGATATTCCTTACAAACGGCGGTGTTGCATATATTGGAACAGAAGGCGATAAACTATATAAAATAGATACTGATTTTAAAATTTCACATGGAAATGCCTCAATGTCAGGGAGCACCAGAAATAAAATACTCGCAATTTCCCAAACAAGAGATGGTAAGATATGGGCGGCAACTGATGGTAACGGGATATTCAAATTTCACAATGATTCCGTTAAGCCTGTTACGAAGGCAAATGATCTTATGTCGAATTATTGTTACAGTATCCTGGCTGATTCAGAAAACAATATCTGGATTGGTCATAGCAAAGGGTTTTCAAGGTTTAATTCTGTTACCGGAAATGTCAGGGTCTTTGGGACTGATTTCGCAAAAGCCGGAATATGCAATGCTGGCGGTATGTTTGAATCGGATAATGGGAAAATCTTTATAGGGACAACTGAGGGTTTGATAATCTATGACAAGCTTAAAGAGAAAAAGAGTAATATTGCTCCCTTTTCTAATATAAATGTCATTGAGATAAATGACGAGCCATATCCTTATCAGTCATCATTTATATTACCATACAACCGGTATAAGATCAAAGTCTATTATTCAGGCATTGATTTTACTGCGCCGGATAAAGTTTATTACAGCACTTTTTTAAGCAACTTCGATCCTGACTGGAATAAGATGACAACTTCAAGAGAAGCTTCTTACAGCCTGAGCGATGGTAAATATAAATTCAGCCTTATATCTGCAAATCAGGATGGTTTGTCTGAGGGAGCTCCGGTATCATTCACTGTTCTGATTGCAAAACCTTTTTACAGAACATGGTGGTTCATTTTATTGGCAATAGCTGTTCTGTCTAGTATAATTATACTGATAATCAGGGAAAGGGATAAAGCACAGAAGAAAATTCAGGCTTATCTCGAAAAAGAGCTTGAGGCAAGGACAAGTGTTGTTATGAAGCAAAAAGGGGAGATTGAGCTTCAGAACATTGAGATCACCGATAGTATTAACTATGCAAAGAGAATTCAAACGAGCATATTACCCGATATTAACAAGCTGAAGGATACCTTTAAGGATGCATTTATACTTTTCCATCCCAGAGATATCGTGAGCGGTGATTTTTACTGGTTCGATAAACTTGACGAAGACAGGTTTATCCTGGTATGCGCAGATTCCACTGGGCATGGAGTCCCGGGTGCTTTCATGTCGATGATCGGGTCCACCCTCCTTCAGGATATAGTTACCAGAAAAAGAATTTCGAAACCTTCTGAGATTCTCAGCCTTCTTGATAAGCAGATATTCTCCACTCTAAATCAGAATGTGGAATTAGGTGTCTCAAATGATGGTATGGATATGGTTGTATGCGAATTCAGTATTTCAACCCGACATATCAGATTTGCTTCAGCTATGCGACCTGTGATACTTGTGCTCGATGGTGAATCATTTTATATAAAGGGAAACAGATCATCTGTGGGAGGTGAATCGGTAATTGAAAAATTCTTCGACGATCAGGAGTATTACCTTAAGGAAGGGGATACGGTTTATCTTTTTTCAGATGGACTCCCCGACCAGTTTGGTGGCACCGATGGTAAGAAAATGAAAATAGCAAGGTTAAAGCGTATTATTGAGCAGGTATCAAAACTGCCAATGGATGAGCAAAAGAAAGCTATGTCGAAATTCTACTTCGACTGGAAAGGCTCATATGACCAGGTTGACGATGTATTGCTTATGGGCGTCAGAGTCTGAAAGGACTACTGATAAGTCTTGTTAACCGACAGCACAATTTCACTTGTAGAAGCAACATTGCTTTCGTTCAGCGCCCTGTCCTTAATATAAAAATCATACCTGATTGTATCTGTGGGAGAATAGAAGAGATACAGGAACGTTACTGAAATTGTCCCCTTCAGAATTTTATTCTGCCCCAGCCTTTCCATATAAGGGATCCTGTATGGGGAGGGTTTCAAAGGATCATTATCTGCAACTGGCTGCATGATTCCTCCCACTTTCCTGTAAAGAGTGAAATATAAATTTGTTGAATCTGTAGTACTGGCAGACGTAGGAGGATTAAGTCCAAGATCGCCATCACCATCTTCAAAACGAAATTTTAATCTTCCCGCTTTGGAAATATTACCCAGAATATCTGTTGTATCAAAAATTGTAAAGTTTGTAAAGTCAATATGAGGGGTCGCAGGCAACTGCTGGATCTTTTTGCATGAATATGATGCGAAAACGATCATCAATATTGCGATCAGATATCTAATTTTTCTCATGGTTTTAAGTCAATAGATTATCACGAACAAAAACCACACCAAATTTGATCATTTTTTTCTGAAAAATAACCTTAGAGGCACACCAGTAAAATTAAATTTTTCTCTCATTCTGTTTTCAAGGTATCTTTTGTACGGATCTTTCACATATTGAGGAAGATTGCAAAAAAATGCAAAAGCCGGAGTATAGATCGGAAGCTGTGTCACATATTTGATCTTGACATATTTCCCTTTTATAGCAGGTGGCGGATTGTTCTTAACAATCTGCAACATCACCTCATTCAATTCCGAAGTGCTTATCTTCCTGTTCCTGTTCTCGTTTACCTGTTCAACCAGTTCAAGCACTTTGTGGATCCGCTGTTTATTGATTGCAGAAATGAAAAGTATGGGATAGTCGGTGAAAGGTGCTGTTTTTTCCCTTATGTCTTTTTCAAAAACGATAGTTGTATTATTCTCTTTTTCAATAAGATCCCATTTATTAACAAGCACTATCATCCCTTTGTTATTCTTTTGAATAAGCGACATGATATTAAGATCCTGTGCCTCGATTCCTCTTGTAGCATCGATAAGAAGAAGACATATATCCGAATTTTCAATGGTTTTGACAGCCCTCATCACTGAATAAAACTCGATATCTTCGCTTACTTTTCCTTTCTTACGTAAGCCGGCAGTATCGACTAGCAGGAAATCGTGCTGAAATTTGTTATACCTGGTATATATAGAATCGCGTGTAGTTCCAGCTACGGGAGTAACAATATTCCTTTCCTCACCCAGAAGAGAATTTACCAGCGATGACTTGCCAACATTTGGACGGCCCACAATGGCAATTCTTGGCAAATCGGGCATAGGACCGGGCTCTTCGGCAGGAAGGTTTTTTACAACCTCATCGAGCAGTTCACCCGTACCACTGCCATTCATTGAACTTAACGTGAAATAATCTCCAAGTCCCAGATTGTAAAATTCATTGGCATCAAGAAGTCTTTCCCCATTATCAACCTTGTTCACGACAACCAGCACTTTCTTGTCAACTCTTCTTAGAAGAGAGGCAACGGAGCTATCAAGTTCGTGTATGCCACAGGTAACATCAACCATAAATAGTATCAGATCCGATTCTTCGATTGCAAGCAGAACCTGCTTATTTATCTCTTCTTCAAAAATATCATCCGAATTCTGAACATATCCGCCGGTGTCGATAACTGAAAAATCGATTCCGTTCCAGTTCGAAACTCCATAGTTGCGATCGCGGGTAACTCCGCTTACTTCGTCAACTATAGCTTCCCTCGAACCGGTAAGCCTGTTGAAAAGTGTCGATTTCCCAACATTTGGTCTCCCTACTATTGCAACTATTCTACTCATAAAATATTTTAAATTTCGTCTTATTGATATCCAAATCTTTTAAGCGCCAACGGTTTATCTCTCCAGTCTTTGGTTACCTTGACATATAAATCAAGGAACACCTGTTTTTTAAAAAAATCCTCCATGTCATGCCTGGCCTCTGTACCCACTCTTTTAAGCATGGATCCCTTGTGGCCTATGATTATGCCTTTCTGGCTGTCGCGCGTAACATGAATCAGTGCCCTTATTTTAAGAATCTTTTTTTCATCCTTAAATTCTTCGATCTCTATCTCAACAGAATAGGGGATTTCTTTTTTATAGTTTATCAGGATCTTCTCACGAATTATCTCCGAGGCAAAAAACTTTTCATATTTATCGGTCAGCTGATCCTTCGGGAAATAAGCCGGGCTCTCAGGAAGCTTTGACAGTATTACATTCAGAAGGGAATCGAGGTTAAACTTTTTTAGTCCTGAAACCGGTATTACAGGAGAATCAGGAAAAGCTACATGCCATGGCTCAACAATTTTTTCGAGATCTGTCTGATTTGTAAGATCTATCTTATTTATTGCAATAATGACAGGAATCCCTGATTCCTTTATCTTATCAATATATTCTCCTTCATTAGCTGTGCGTTCCATAACATCAGTAACATATAGGATCAGGTCTGCATCGGAAAGGGCTGAATTGACAGAGTTCATCATTGTCTCCTGGAGCTTGTACTGAGGTCTTAGTATTCCGGGCGTATCAGAGTAGACAATCTGAAAATCCTCACCATTAACAATCCCCATTATACGGTGACGTGTAGTCTGTGCTTTTGGCGTAATAATCGAAAGTTTTTCACCTACAAGAGCATTCATAATAGTCGATTTCCCGACATTAGGATTCCCGAGGATATTTACAAAACCTGATCTGTGACTCATCTTTGAAGATTAAAAAATTCCCCGTTTGAGCATACTTATCTCTTTGTCATTCAGGTAGCGCCACTTACCCCTCTGTACATTCTTCTTGGTAAGTCCCGCAAAATAAACTCTGTCGAGCTTTTTAACCTTATAGCCAAGTGTTTCAAACATTCTACGGATGACCCTGTTTTGGCCTGAATGGAGCTCAATTCCAATCTGGCTTTTATCATCAGGATCAGCATAGGATACCGCGTCTGCAACGATTGTTATCCCATCTAGCTCTATTCCTTCAGTAAGTTTAAACAGATCGTTTTTAGTCAAAGGGTTATCAAGAAAAACATGATATATTTTTTTCCTTTTGTATTTTGGGTGTGTAAGTTTCCCGGCAAGATCACCATCGTTTGTCAGAAGCAGAACTCCTGTTGTTGCCTTATCAAGCCGCCCGACTGGATAGACTCTTTCACGGCACTCATTCCCAATAAGCTCAAGTACGGTATGTTCCGCATGAGGATCTTCAACCGTAGTAACATAGTCTTTTGGTTTATTCAGAAGTATGTAAACTTTTTTTTCAGCCGAAAGTCGTTTGTTTTTAAACCTGACATCATCATCATAAGTGACCTTTGTTCCCATATCTGTCACTACTTTCCCATTTACTGAAATAAGTCCGTTTTTTATATGTTCATCAGCATCTCTCCTTGAGCATACACCACTGTTTGCTATGAACCTGTTGAGTCTGATATGGGTAATCGTGCTTTCCTTGCTCTTCAAACCGGATTTGTCTGGTCTTACTGCCGGTTTTACTGCATCCTTTCGTAACTTATTATTAACTGCTTCAGGTTTTTCGTGTTTTCTTACGGACCTTCCTGCAGCTTTTCTGTTCTCCATATCAATTAATTATCAGCGTGCAAAGGTACAATTATTTGACGAGATATTGTTTTGATGTTTTTTTTGCACCTTTGTAAATCTGAAAATTTCATCATTATGGCACTAATTAAATCGATATCGGGTATCAGAGGAACCATAGGCGGTAAACCAGGAGAGAACCTGACTCCTGTTGACATAGTAAAATTTGCTGCAGCGTTCGGAACCTGGGCACAGAGAAGGCATAAAAAAAGTGAATTAAAAATGATTGTAGGTCGTGATGCCCGTAAGTCGGGAAGCATGGTAAATAGTTTGGTAATCACTACATTGAGGGGTCTTGGGATTAGTGTTGTTGATCTTGGGATGGCCACCACTCCCACAGTAGAACTCGCAGTTACAGGTACAAAAGCTGATGGAGGAATCATTATTACTGCAAGCCATAACCCGGCTGAATGGAATGCTCTGAAATTGCTTAATGAAAAAGGTGAGTTTCTTTCAGCGCAGGATGGAATGAAAGTGCTTGAAATTGCTGCCAGTGAAGATTTTGTTTTTATATCAAATGATCTTACCGGATCAATTGAGAATGATGAAACCTGGACAAAAAAGCACATTGATCTGATTCTCGAATTAAAGCTCGTCGACCGAAAAGCAATTAAATCGGCCGGATTCAATGTAGCCATAGATTGTGTCAACTCAGTCGGAGGAATTGTTCTGCCTGGATTACTGAAATCTCTGGGCGTAGACAAAGTTTTTGAACTTAATACAATTCCTGATGGCAACTTTTCTCATAACCCCGAACCACTGCCTGAGAACCTTAAAGATATATCTGAGTTCGTAATAAAAGAGAAAGCCGACATTGGTTTTGTGGTCGACCCCGACGTTGACAGACTAGCAATAATATGTGAAGACGGAACCATGTTTGGTGAAGAGTACACCCTGGTTTCGGTAGCGGATTATGTCCTCAAAAATACTCCCGGAAATACTGTATCAAACCTCTCTTCTACAAAAGCTTTGAAGGATATAACATTGGGATATGACTGCAAACACTTTTCAGCTTCTGTTGGTGAGGTGAATGTTGTGGAAGAGATGAAAAAGCACAATGCTGTTATAGGCGGAGAAGGTAATGGAGGAGTAATCTATCCTGAATTGCACTATGGCCGTGATGCATTAGTCGGAATAGCTCTCTTCCTGTCGTTTCTAGCAAAAAGCAAACTCAAAAGTTCAGCACTCCGGAAAATATATCCACAGTACATTATTGCCAAGAAAAAGCTGACTCTCGATCCTACAAAGGATTTTAGCAAGATTGTTAAAGCTGTTAAGGAACATTTTCAGGGTAATCTGATTGATGAAAGGGATGGTTTATGGATTGGATATCAGAATGGCTGGGTTCAGATAAGAAAATCCAACACTGAACCAATCATGAGGATATACGCAGAAGGAAGGACCAGTCAGGAAGCAGAAGATATTGCCGGCACAGTAATAGAAATTGTTAAAAAAAGCTAATTTCATTTTTTTTACCAGCCCATAAGGAATAATTCAACCATTATGGATGTCTTAAGGTCATAACACCTACTAAGCATTCATGTTAAAAATTGTTAATGACTAAAAAGGGAGAACCCTTTTTAATACTTTTGTGGCTGATTTATTGAATCTACTAAACGATTTATGATGAAAAGAACACTTATTATCTCTGGTATTATTGTTGTTGCTGCAATTATAGTACTGATTGTTATCAGCAGGGTGACCTCCAAAAAAGACGTTGCAAATCTATATGCCGAATCGCAAAAAGGACAGTTTGATATAGTTGTTACAACAACCGGAGAGCTCCAGGCAAAAAAATCAACCGACATTGCCGGTCCTGAGTTTACACAGAGCAGGAATATAAGAGCGATGGACATTAAAATAACAGACATGGTACCTGAAGGTACTGAGGTCAAATCAGGCGATTATGTTGCAACTCTCGACAGGACAACATTTGATAACAGCCTGAAGGATGAACTTGAAAGGCTAACAACATATGAGACAAACCTTGAAATGAAAATTCTTGACACCGCTGTTACTCTCAGTAACTTAAGGGACAATATTAAAAATCTCAGGTTTTCTGTTGAAGAAGCTGCAATAACTCTTCAACAGTCAAAATATGAACCTCCTACAACAATAAGACAGGCAGAAATCTCTCTTGATAAAGCTAATCGTACACTTGACCAGTCTATCAGAGGATATTCGCTGAGAGTGGAACAGGCAAAATCAGATATGCGAACCGCTAAAACAAACCTTTCTGAGCAAAAAGTGAGAGTAGGGGATCTTCAGACTGTGCTTTCGAAATTTATAATAACTGCTCCTTCATCCGGGATGATTATTTATAAGCGCGACAGAATGGGAGCAAAGAGAAAGGTTGGATCTTCAATCAGTCCATGGGATAATGTTGTTGCAACACTTCCTGATATGTCATCAATGCTTTCCAAAACATATGTCAATGAAATTGATGTGAGTAAAGTCAAGGCCGGGCAACATGTTGAAATTGTTGTAGATGCATTCCCGGAAAAATCTTATTCCGGAACTGTTACCAGTGTGGCAAATATCGGAGAACAGTTGCCTAACGCAGATGCAAAAGTCTTTGAAGTGCTTATTGAAGTGGATGGATCCGACCCCATCCTGCGGCCTTCGATGACTACAGGAAATAAGATTATCACAAAAACGATAAATGATGTAATATTTATTCCTCTCGAAAGTGTGCAGGCAGGAGCCGACAGTATACCTTTTGTCTATCTGAAAAACGGAACCAGACAGGTAGTGGTTCTTGGAGAATCGAATGAGAATAATGTTGTTATTGAGCAGGGATTGAAACCTGGGGTTCAGCTTTATCTGAATACTCCTCAAAAACCTGAAAACTACAAATTGGTAGGAGTTGAGTTAATCTCTGTTATCAGGGAACGCGAAAAAGCAAAAGAAGCGGAAGAGATGCGCCTCAGGAAGGAAGCTGAAAAGGCTAAGGAAGAAGGTGGTGGAATGATGGGAAGACAAGGTGGAAATATCACACCGGAAATGATGCAGAGGTTTCAGCAGATGAGAGGTAATCAGCAGGGTGGTCAGAATGCCGCTCCAAGAGATACAGCAGCAATGCGAAGGTTTATGAAAATGCGGAATAGCCAGCAGGGTGGTGTACGTGATACTTCTTCAAGACGCAGATCAAACAGACAGCCAGGTCAGCAGAACCAGGGTCAGAATGGCCAGGTTTCACAACCTGCAACAATTAAGAATTAAATAATTAAACAGGAAATAAAATGTTCAAATTTATATTACGATATTTCCACGATATTGAAATTGCTGTCGAATCCATCGTCTCGAATAAACTGAAATCGATGCTTACAGCCCTTGGAATAATATTTGGGGTAGCTGCGGTTATTGCAATGCTTGCAATCGGGAAAGGAGCTAAGCAGGAGATAATGGAACAGATGAAGATGGTTGGTGTGAATAACATCCTTATCAATCCGGTAATCCCCGACAAGACCTCCTCCACTACCGAAGGAGAGAAACAACAGAAGAAATTTTCAAGAGGATTAAATCTTCTTGATGTAGATGCTATAAAGCAGACTCTTCCATCTGTAAAGAGAATTAGCCCTGAGATCTCATTCAACTCCACGGCAATGTTAAACGGGGTAAAATATACTGCCAAGCTTGTTGGAGTATCAAATGACTATTTTTACTTGTATAATCTTCCTCTCGTTGGTGGTGGTTTCTTTAATTCATTCCAGGAAGAGAATGGCATACAGGTCTGCATTATTGGTGCAAATATCAGAGCGAAATTTTTCAGCAAAATAGATCCGCTAGGACAGTATATTAAATTTAACGGGATCTGGCTCAAAGTAATTGGGGTACTTCAGAAGACAAATGTCAGCCTAACAGGATTTGAAGAAAAAGGGGTAAATGTGTATAACGACAATATTTATATACCAATACAGACCATGCTGCTTAGATATCAGAACCGGGCTCTTCTTAATACAAAACTGGTATCAGAAGCCACTTCAGTTCAGTTCTTTGGTGGAGGAGGAGGTCCGGGTGGAGGAATGAGTAGAGTAGTTGTCAGCAGTTCCGATGCATCGAGCGATACTGAAACAAACTATAATCAGCTCGACAGAATAGTTGTTCAGGTCTCTGAAACAGAACAGCTTCAACCGACAACTGAAATCCTGAGCCGTATGCTGACACGAAGACACACAGGTGTAAAGGACTTCGAAATAACTGTTCCTGAATTGCTGCTTAAACAACAACAACGAACAAAGGATATTTTTAATATTGTACTCGGAGCAATAGCAAGCATTTCTCTTATAGTTGGCGGAATTGGAATCATGAATATCATGTTTGCTTCAGTTATGGAGAGGATAAAAGAGATTGGTACAAGGATGGCTATCGGTGCAAAAAAAATGGATATTGTTGTTCAGTTCCTCTCTGAAGCTGTTCTGATAAGTGTATCGGGAGGTTTTATCGGTGTTTTCTTCGGAGTTATTATGGCTAAAATGATAGAGCAGATAGCTGGGATCATGACAATTGTCTCCTTCTTTTCAGTATTTATAGCTTTTGGTGTATCAGCTGCTGTTGGAGTTATTTTCGGCTATTCACCTGCAAAAAGAGCATCAGAAAAAGATCCGATTGAATCATTGAGATATGAATAACCCCTTCTGCCTCACAAGTTCGGCACCCCGCCTGGCGGGGAAAAAGGGTAAAAATTATTATAATATAAAAATGAAGAAATTACTTTTATTTTCGCTTATAGTTGTGCTAATCTTTCAGTCCGGGAGAGTATCTGCGCAGGAATTAAAGAAACTGACTTTCGACGAAGTTATTAAAATTGCCGAAGAGCAGTCTCCAAATGCCCTTATTGCAAAACACAGATTCAGAGCTAGTTACTGGCAATATAGATCATATAAGGCACAGTATCTGCCTTCTCTTACACTATCTGGCACTACTCCTGATTTCAGCAATGGGCTTGATAAGGTTTATGATTATTCAACGAACCAATTTTCATACAGACAGACAAATACATTAAGTAATCTGGGAACATTGGCGCTTTCTCAGAATATTGGCCCTACGGGGACTATTATAGCCCTGAGATCGGATCTTACACTTTTCAGGGATATTGCAAAAAACTCACCCGTGAATTATATTACTAACCCGATAAGTGTTGATATTACTCAACCCATCAGAAAATATAATACTCTAAAGTGGCAGAAGAAAATTGAACCAGTGAAATATAATGCTGCAAAGAAAACTTACCTGGCAAATATTGAAGGGGTGCATACCAGTGCAGTAATGAACTTCTTTTCACTTGCCCTTGCACAAATCAATAAGCAAATTGCGGAGATGAATTATTCCAATGCCGATACCTTGTTTCGTATAGCTAAGGGAAGATATCAGTTAGGAACTATCGCTGAAGATGAACTTCTACAGATGCAGCTCTCCTGGTTGAATGCTGAAACATCCAGAAAACAGGCAGACATGAATTTACGAGATAGGGAAATAAGGTTAAGGTCATTTCTGGGATATAATGAAAATGTAAGACTGGAACTCATACTGCCAAATAAAATACCTGATTTGCAGGTCGAGATGAAAGAAGTACTTGATCTGGCTATGAGTAATAATCCGGATTTGTTGAATCAGCAAATAAATGTACTGAATGCCCAAAGTAATGCCGCTCAGGCTAAAGCATCAAAAGGGTTAAATGCAAGTTTAAATGCATCGCTTGGTCTATCGCAACAATCAACTGATTTTCCTGCAGCTTACAATAACCTGAACAATTCCCAAAGAGTAATGATTGGGTTTACATTACCAATACTCGACTGGGGTCTTGGAAAGGGTAGATATCAGATGGCAAAATCAAGCCTTGAACTGGCACAGGTTCAGGCAAATCAGGCGGTTGTCGACTTTCAGCAGAATCTTTTTTTAGACGTCGAACAGTTCAACCTTCAGAAAAGCCAGGTAGCTATAGCAGCAAAATCAGATACGGTAGCTATGAAAAGATATGAGGTTACCAAGCAGCGTTTCCTGATAGGGAAGATAGCAGTTCTTGACCTGAATGATGCTGATAGCCGGAAGGATGAGAACAAACGGGCTTATGTTCAGTCCTTACAGGATTACTGGAGCTTTTTTTATAATATCCGCAGCCTCACACTTTTCGACTTTATTAATCGGAAGCCTCTCGAGACTGATTACGAGAAACTGTTGCAATAATTTTAACTACCCACCAACTCCCCAAATTGGGGGATGAATGATTTTTATACCTTCAATAATTAACTTAAGAAAAGTGAATTTTCTCCCCCTTGGGTGATATGTCGCGAAGCGACAAAGGGGTTTCACATGCAGAGAAGAATTACATTAGGCAGGTCCTTCTAATCCCAAACCCCCTTTTAATTCCCCCCGGAGGAGGGAAAAATACTTTCATTATAGGATAATTCTCACTGTTTTTCTAAAATTTTAATATCTTTGCGCCTCAATCAAAGAAGAATAACGAAAAACTAACACATAATCCCAAAAGACTAGACAAATGCAGAATAAAGCAGCAATCATCGTTCTGGCAATTGCATTAGGGTTGGTATCTATTTATCAGCTATCATTTACCGGTGCAACATATAAGGTTAAGAAAGAAGCCAAAGCATATGCAAAAGGAGACCTGGTAAAAGAAACCCAATATCTCGATTCACTTTCCGCTTTACCAAAAGAGAAATGGAGTTTTCTTGGTAACACTTTCAAAGAGTGCCAGAAAAAAGAACTTAACCTTGGTCTCGACCTTAAAGGCGGGATGAGTGTTATTTTGGAAGTATCTGTTGAAGATATTTTGAAAGCTCTTTCAAATTATAATCCTGATAAAACTTTTAATGCTGCTCTTGCGCGCGCAAAAGAGCTTCAGAAATCAAGCCAGTCAGATTATCTTACCTTGTTCGGCAAGGCTTTCCAGGAGATAGACCCCAATGCTAAACTTGCTTCAGTTTTCGGAACTGTTGAACTGAAAGAGAAAATCAATTTTAATTCGACAAACGACCAGGTTCTTAAGGTACTTGACAGTGAGGTTTCGGTTGCTATAACAAATGCATTCAATATTCTTAGAACCAGGATCGATCGTTTTGGCGTTGTTCAACCTGATATTACACAGTTGGCAACAAAAGGCCGGATCTTAATTAACCTTCCTGGTCAGACAAACCCGAAGCGCGTCCGTGAACTGCTCCAGGGAACTGCAAACCTTGAATTCTGGGAAACATATGAAAACAGTGAGATACTCCCTTATCTTTCACAGGCCAATAACCTTCTGAAAGAAGTTCAGGCTAATAATGTTAAAGCAGCATCCAAAACAACAGAACCTGAACAAAAAGGTGCAGTCGCTGATACAACGAAAAAAGATCAGTCACTCCTTGACCTGATAAACAAAGATACTACTAAAGCTGCTCCGGGAGCTACGACACGTGAATCTTTTACTCTTCAGAATCCTTTATTTGGCATTCTTAGTCCTCGTGTGGATCAGCAGGGACAACCACTGGCATCAAGTATGATTGGACTGGCGAGCGCCAGAGATACTGCTAAAGTGAATACATACCTGAAAATGAATCAGATAAAAGCGCTATTCCCACGCGATCTTAAAATGATGTGGAGCCAGAACCCTTATAAATATGATGCCGCAAAATCGTTGTTCGAACTTCACGCAATAAAAATTACTACCCGCGATGGTCGTCCACCACTGGGTGGAGATGTGATAACATCCGCCAGAACCTCATCAGGTGTTACAACGGCAGATGTAAAGGTAGATATGTCGATGAATTCCGAAGGTTCAAAAACATGGGCCAGGATGACACGTGAAAATATTGGCCGTTGCATCGCTGTCGTTCTTGATGGCTATGTACGTTCATACCCCAGGGTTCAAAATGAGATCACAGCAGGAAGTACTGAAATAACTGGTGATTTCACAATAGAGGAAGCTGATGACCTTTCCAATATTCTGAAATCAGGAAAACTACCCGCTCCTGCACATATTATTTCTGATACCATTGTGGGACCAACACTTGGTAAAGAAGCTATTAATTCTGGTTTTATTTCATTCTTTGCTGCATTTGCACTTGTTCTGGCATTTATGGTTTTTTATTACAGCAGGAGTGCCGGTACTATTGCAGATATTGCTCTTTTTGTAAACCTGTTTCTGATGTTCGGCGTACTAGCCTCACTTAATGCGGTGTTGTCGCTTCCCGGAATAGCGGGTATTGTTCTCACAATGGGGATGGACGTTGATGCCAACATTCTTATTTTTGAGCGAACCAGGGAGGAACTGAGAAACGGCAAGGGAATAAAACTGGCATTGGCAGACGGATACAGACGTGCTTATCCTGCAATTATTGACTCAAAGGCCACAACACTTCTTACAGGTATTGTACTATATGTTTTTGGATCGGGACCAATCAGAGGTTTTGCCACAACTCTTGTAATTGGTATCATGACATCAATCTTTGCATCAATATTCATTACAAGACTAATATACGAAGCTCTTCTGAAGAGAAATGTACAACTTCATTTCTCAATTAAAATAACCGCTGAAGTTTTCAAACATACTAAAATTGATTTTATAGGCATAAGAAAATATTTTTATATTATTTCGGGTGCTATTATTACAACGGGTATAATTTCATTAGTGGTACGTGGCCTAAACCCGGGTATCGATTTTTCAGGTGGACGAACATTTGTTGTAGCCTTTGACAAACCAGTTGTGACTGAGGATATTGCATCTAAACTTACTGTAGCATTCGGTGATCTTCCCCAGGTGGTTACATTCGGAAACCAAAACCAGGTAAAAATTACCACCAAATACAGAATAAACGAAACAGGGGTGGATGAAGATGTTGATACTAAGCTGTATGAAGGGTTAAAAAGCTTCCTCCCGGCAGATGTAAGCAAAGAGGCATTCGCAAGTAAGTACAGAAAAAGTTCTGAGACTGTTGGTCCGATAGTAGCTGCTGATATAAAGATCAACGCCTACTACGCTGTTGGAATTGCATTAGTTCTCATTTTCTTATATATATTTATGAGATACCGCTACTGGCAGTATGGATTCGGAGCTGTTGCCTCACTTGCCCACGATGTGCTTCTGGTACTCGGAGTTTATTCTTTGTTATGGGGCCATATGCCGTTTGCAATGGAGATCGACCAGTCATTTATTGCGGCCATCCTTACTGTAATCGGATTCTCTGTGAGTGATACGGTAATCGTGTTCGACAGGGTAAGGGAGTTCCTCCCTTTATATCGCAAACGTCCTTTTAAGGAAGTTCTTAACATGGCCCTGAACTCAACACTAAGCAGAACAATTAATACTACTTTTGCTGTGATTCTTACGATTGTAGCAATGTTCTTCTTTGGTGGTGCAGTGATCCGTGGATTTATGTTCGCTCTTCTGGTGGGTATCGGAACTGGAGTTTATTCATCTGTTTTCGTTGCAACAGCTCTGATGTATGATACATCACCTAAAGGAAATGAAATGATTGAAGAACCAAAAGCAAAAATCAAGGCACAGGTTCAGGCTTGATTCATTTGAAAATATTTTAAGCGGAGGGACATGCATTGCATTGTCCCTCCTATTTTTTTATAGAATTATAATCACTGGGAAAATCATTAAACTTTTCTAACTTTGCCTCTTCATTAGGGAGGAACATTTATTATTATTTGTTATGAGCGGACCGGAAATATTTGTTATTATTATTGTTGCACTTCTTCTCTTTGGCGCAGAAAAACTGCCCGATATTGCAAAAACAATAGGGAAGGGAATGCGCGATTTTAAGAAAGCAACAGATGAAATAAGGAGAGAGATTGAAACAAGCACAAGTGATTTTCGAAATGATCTGACCGACATTTCTGATTCAGTTAAAAAGGATGTAACTGCCTACTCGGAGAAACTAAAAAGTGATATGAACGATGTTTCGGATTCGATAAAGAACGATATGAATGACGTTACTTCTGAAGCCCGTCAGAGTATGAATGAAATGAAAACAAGCATTCATAATGACGCCAATGAAATAAAGGAAAACCTTGAGAAAGCTTCAGAAAAGCCAAAAGTTGAAGTTAAGAAAGAATCGAACGATATTTCTGACGGATATTATAAGGAAGTCAACGACTAATTGATGATTACATTTCTCCCAGGAACATTATGATCACAACAACCGGAATTACCAAAGCATACGGAAACCTTAAGGTTCTAAAGGGCATCGATATACGGATAATGGATAAGGAGGTGGTCTCAATTGTCGGAGCAAGCGGAGCCGGAAAGACCACCCTGCTGCAGATAATTGGCACTCTTGATCGTCCAGATAGTGGTACAATATATTATAATGAATCAGATATAAGTCGTCTGAAAGGACGAACCCTTGCTTCCTTTCGAAACAGCAATATCGGATTTGTCTTTCAGTTCCATCAGCTTCTGCCTGAATTCACAGCTCTTGAAAATGTCTGTATCCCCGCTTACATAGCTGGAAAAAGCAAATCTGAGGCTGAAAGCAGAGCTTCAGAACTTCTTGGATTTCTTAACCTCACTGACAGGCTTGAACATAAACCCTCTGAACTAAGTGGAGGTGAACAGCAGCGTGTAGCTGTGGCCCGTGCGCTTGTGAATAACCCTTCAGTCATTCTTGCTGATGAGCCTTCAGGTAATCTTGATACAGAGAATAAAAATGAGCTTCATAAGCTGTTTTTTAAACTCAGGGATACTTTTGGACAGACAATTATAATAGTAACTCACGATCGTCAGCTGGCATCCATGTCAGACAGGGTGCTGCAGATTAAGGACGGCCTTATTGTAGATGAGTCTTAACCATACATATAAAGGCGTTCCAAAGGCTGAAATAAAAGCGTTCCTCGAAGAAAAATATCTTCAGTATAATAATTCTTCATTTATTGAATGCGATCCGATTTCAATTCCTCATTGTTTTACGGAACGTCACGACAGGGAGATCTCGGGTTTCCTCACGGCAGCAATTGCCTGGGGCAGGAGAGATCTTATTCTGAGAAGCTGCAGAGGCATGCTTGAGCGGATGGATAACTCCCCCTATGAGTTTATCATGACAGCAAACGATAGTGAAGTACTAAGATTCTCCAGCTTTGTTCACAGAACATTCAATGGAGTTGATAGCATTTACTTTATCAGAGCCCTCAGATATATTTATTCCAATTTTGAAAGTATGGAGGATGTTATTCTTGAGGGAATGAAAGATATCAGGTCGGTCAGAGAAGGGTTGTCGCACCTTCGACAAATATTTTTTTCGCTTCCTCATGAAACGAGAAATGAAAAGCATTTTGCCGACGTGATGGGTGGAGCCGCGGGTAAAAGATTGAATATGTTTCTCAGATGGATGGTCAGAAAAGATAAATTCGGGGTGGATTTTGGTATATGGGATAAGATTGATCCCGCAATGCTTTATATTCCATTGGATCTCCATTCTGGAAATACAGCCAGGAGGCTTGGACTACTTACCCGAAAAATGAATGATTGGAAATCAGTGGAAGAACTTACTGAAATTCTCAGAGATTTTGATTCATCAGATCCCGTGAAATATGATTTTGCTCTTTTTGGTCTGGGCGTAAATGAAAAGTTCTGAAAATGGCAAATGATTATTTTAGCTTTAAACAGTTTACGATATACCAAAACAAATCGGCATTCAAAGTCGGAACTGACAGTGTACTTCTTGGAGCGAGCGCTGACATTACAGGTACTGAAAGTATTCTTGATATAGGTTCCGGCACAGGACTTATCTCGATTATGCTTGCCCAGCGCTGCGCTGCTGTTATAACTGCTATTGAATCAGATGATGATTCATTTATTCAGACCTGCGATAATGTAAATAGCTGTAAATGGCATAACAGGATAAATGTAAAACATACCAGACTCCAGGATTTCAATCCGGAGCAAGTCAAATTCGATCTGATTGTAACAAATCCGCCATATTTTTGCGATTCTCTCAAAAACCCTGATCCCCGGAAATCAGCAGCGAGGCATAACGATTATTTGACTTCAGATGAGATCCTAATCGGTGTATCAAGGTTATTGAAAGAAGATGGCCGTTTGCAGTTGATTATGCCATACGTTGAAGGTAATGTATTCATTGCTGAATCAATTAAATATGGATTATATTGTAACAAGATCTTAAAAATTAAACCCTTACTCACATCTGATATACGGAGGCTGATATTGACCTTTAGCCGATTTCAGGAAAAGACCTCTGAAAGCTTCCTGACTATCGAGCATGGCAAAAGACATGAATTCACAGAAGAGTATATCAATCTTACAAAGGATTTTTATCTGAAATTCTGATCAGGCAATCATCTCACTCTCCGGCAATCCGTACTCTTCCTTCATTTCCACTCCAAGTGTCTTTAATTCTTCCAGAACCGGTTTGTAGATCTGAGGAATAACAGGTCTGTGAACACCTTTTACATTAATCCTTTCTTCAAGTATCATTTTAACTGCAATTGCTGCTGGAAGGGCAACAGTCCGTGCAATAGATGTATTTGTTGCCGGTGAACCGAAATCGAGCATTGAGGACTTTATAACTTCCCTGCTGCCATCGGGATATACCGCAAGAAAAATATGTTGTAATATAACCGTATCACGTTCATTTCCTGACAAAAGCATTTTCTTTATCATTCTGTCGGAGGTGATCTCAAATGGAGATGATTCGTAATACTTTAATTTTTCTTCACTGAAAAATCCCAGATAATCAAGCGATTGAATTGCAATTGATTGTACCGTAATTCCAAGTTTTCCGGCCAGAGCTTTTCTAAGATCTTTTATTTGCAGCCCGCTCCTTTCTGAAAGAAATTCAACATAACTCTTCCCCGAATAATCGGCTACAGTATCATCAAGCATATTGAGATTCTTCATTACGTCGAGAGTTTCACACCATCCTTTGTACCTGAAGGTGCCTCTGTACATGGTCTTTGTTTCAGGGATACTATAAATATCAATATAACTTACTGAATCCCTGTTTGGATAAACATCGAGATCCCCTATACCTGGGAAATTATAATTAAATCTGTCTTTGAAAAGATCTGAAGGTTCAATAAAGATTTTTCTTCCTTTTTTCAGATAAAGAGCACTGTTTCTGCTTGCAAGAATTACACCTTTGGGACTCCAGGAGAATTTATACTTCATAGGATTGTCTGCAGCCTCAGGAGCAGGTAGCGCTCCACAAAGTGAATAGAACTCTTCCACCTTTCCACACTTTCCATGGATATGATCGATTATACTCATTGCGGTCATATGGTCTATTCCCGGATCAAGACCTATCTCATTCAGGAACAGTACGCCTGCTTTTTTTGCAGATTCAGCAAGGTCCATCATACCTGGCTGGATGTACGATGTGGTTACAAGAGATTTTCTGTTACGTAGACAAACATTTGCAACATCCGAATGATATTTATAAGGAAGCAGGCTTACCGTCATATCATGTTCGGCGACTATTTTTTCCAGCATCGCAGGGTCATCCATTGACCAGTCAAGTGATGATCCAAGCGGGTTTCCGTTAATCATTTCATCGGCTCTGTCTTTCATGGGGGAAGCTATCATCAGGCCAAAATTATTTTTGAGCAGATATTCGACCATTGGTTTGACTACCAATCCTGCTCCAAGTATTAAAACCTTTTTCATATTAATCACCTTATAAAAAGAACTATTTTGTCTTAGCAAGGTATAAAAACACATTGAATGATTCTATGAGATTTATTATGATATTCAATTAATCCTTGATACGACTTAATTTAAGAAGTTCAATTCTGTTCTCTGTGGCTCTCAGTGTCTTCTCTGTGGCTCTCTGTGTAACAAAATGAAGAACTGTCACAGAGAACCACAGAGGATGCACAGAGTTACACAGAGGTAAACATCACATAATTTTCTTTTTATGAGATTATATTATCAAAAACTATTTCATTAATATTACCAGCGATGTATCTTTGTTGTAACTAGCCGGTAGCCAAAACAATAATTAAAATCTCTGCATTCCAGATGTCTGATTTTCAGAAGTATGTAGAAACACCGCTGATGAAGCAGTATTATGCAATCAAGACTAAACATCCTGATGCCATACTGCTATTCAGAGTAGGTGATTTTTATGAGACATTCGGAGAAGATGCAATCAGGACTTCAGAAATATTGGGGATTACACTGACGCGTCGCGCAAATGGTTCAGCTTCATTTGTGGAACTTGCCGGGTTTCCTTATCACGCCCTCGACACGTATCTGCCACGTCTTGTCAGAGCCGGACAACGGGTCGCTATCTGTGAACAGCTTGAGGATCCAAAGCTCACCAAAAAAATTGTCAAAAGAGGCATTATTGAAATGGTGACCCCGGGGGTCTTACTAAATGAGAATGTTTTAAATCACAAAGAGAATAACTTCCTCGCTGCAGTACATATTGACAAAAAAATTGCAGGAGTAGCTTTCCTTGATATATCCACAGGCGAGTTTCTGACATCGGAGGGCACTATCGAATATATTGATCAGATGCTGAATAACTTCCAGCCAAAGGAGGTATTGTTTGAGAAAGGAAAGAAAGATCTTTTCCTTGAATATTTCGGACCAAAGTTTTATACTTTTAAACTGGATGACTGGATATTTACACAGGATGCTGCAAATGACAGGTTGCTTAAGCAATTTGAAACCAGCTCCCTGAAAGGATTTGGAGTTCAGAATCTGAACTTTGGTATAATTGCTGCCGGCGCTATATTATATTACCTCGATCTTACGCAGCATGAACAACTTGGACATATTACCAGTTTGTCGAGAATTGAAGAGAACAGGTATGTGTGGCTCGATAAATTTACCATAAAAAACCTCGAATTATTCAATTCTCCTTATGAAGGAGCTAAAACACTAATAGAGGTAATGGACCGTACTATTTCACCAATGGGCGGACGACTTTTAAAAAGATGGATATCATTGCCCTTAAAAGATATGCAACCTGTAAATGAGAGGCTTGATGTGGTTCAGTATTTTATCGGAAACAGATCAGAAGCAGTTGAAATTGCAGGATTGATTCGTCAGATTGGTGACCTCGAAAGGCTTATTTCTAAAGTCGCAGTTAACAGGATTAATCCAAGGGAAACAGTCCAGCTTAAAAGAGCACTGAAAGCTATTGACCCACTAAGGGAAATTTGTAATAGAAGCGGATGCCTTCCATTAACCAAAATCGCAGAACAATTTAACCCCTGCAAATCAATAGCTGATAAAATTGATAATGAGCTTAATAACGATCCTCCTGTACAGCTGATCAAGGGAAATGTTATTGCCTCAGGCGTATCTCAGGAACTTGATGAATTGCGTAAAATACTATACCATGGGAAGGATTATCTTGCTGATCTTCAAACAAGGGAGAGTGAGCGGACCGGGATAACTTCACTCAAGGTCAGTTTTAATAATGTTTTTGGATACTATATTGAGGTAAGAAATACACATAAAGATAAAGTCCCTCCCGAATGGATACGAAAACAAACACTGGTAAGCGCGGAACGTTATATAACGGAGGAACTGAAGGAATATGAAAGCAAAATTCTCGGAGCTGAAGAAAAAATAATTGCTCTCGAAACAAAACTTTTTACGGATCTTATTCTGGCAATCCTTGAATATATACCTCCCATACAGCTGAATTCAACACTGATTGCCAGACTTGATTGCCTGCAGTCGTTTGCTGTTATATCATCAGAGAACGATTATGTCAGACCGGTACTTAACGACTCCAGAATCCTTGATGTAAAGGATGGCCGTCATCCTGTAATAGAAAAGCAATTGCCTGTAGGTGAATCGTATGTCCCAAATGACATGCTGCTTGACACTGAAGATCAGCAGATCATCATTCTTACCGGACCAAATATGTCGGGAAAATCTGCGCTTTTGCGACAAACTGCCTTAATTGTTCTGATGGCTCAAACAGGCTGCTTTGTGCCTGCCAAAGCTGCAACCATTGGTATGGTCGACAAAATATTTACAAGAGTAGGTGCTTCTGATAATATAAGCCTGGGAGAGTCAACATTTATGGTTGAAATGAATGAAACCGCCAGTATCCTTAATAATCTCTCTGACCGGAGCCTTGTCCTGCTTGATGAGATCGGCAGGGGGACAAGCACTTACGACGGCATCTCAATTGCATGGGCAATGGTTGAATACCTGCATGAAAACAAGCTCAGGGCAAAGACGTTGTTTGCTACTCATTATCATGAACTGAATGAGATGGAAGACTCATTTTCACGGATAAAGAACTATTGCGTTTCAATAAAAGAACTTAATAATAAAGTAATTTTTCTCAGAAAACTAAAGAGGGGCGGCAGTGAACATAGTTTCGGAATACATGTTGCCAGAATGGCTGGCATGCCAAGAAGTGTAGTGAACCGGGCCGATGAAATTCTTAAAGAACTGGAACAGAGCCATGATAAAAAAGAACTGGCAAAACCAATTGCTGATATAGCCGGACACAGAGAGGGGATGCAGCTCAGTATTTTTCAGCTTGATGATCCGGTGTTAAAACAAATCAGGGATGAAATCCTTGAAATTGATATAGATAATCTTACTCCGGTTGAAGCCCTTAATAAACTTTATAATATAAAAAAGTTACTAAAATAGATTCAAACATATATTCAAACATATATTTTTACAGCATTCATTTTATCAGATACTTTAATTTAAAACAGAACTATGATTCTCAGAAAGAACCGGATCGGATATTTTATAATCAGTTTTTTGATTTTTTCTTCTTGTTTTATTAATTCAATTTACTGCCAGAAGAATGATCATGCTGGTTTAAATTTAATGCAAAAGAAAATATCCCTCAGGCAGGATACTTTACAGGTCATGAAGAATAGGAATCTAATGGCTTCAGAACCTGATACAAATTTTACATGGGAGAAATATGCCAACTTTCTTAATAAAATATCGGATACCTCAAAATATATAGTTCTTCCACTAAGTGAATTCCGTCAGACCTTCAATAGTAAAAAGATTGTAATAGGATTAAGACACGATGTTGACATCGACCTTAATGTGGCATTCCAGTTTTCACAGATAGAATTCAATCTTGGTTTCCGTTCAACCTATTTCATCCTGCACACAGCCCCATATTATCTTGCAAATGAGAATAATATGGCAGTTCATACAGATAAGATTATTCCTGTTTTGAAAAGGATGCAGGATGAGAGACATTTTGAAATAGGCTGGCATAATGATCTCGTAACTTTGCAGGTAATTTATAATATCAACCCGGTTATTTTCCTGCATAATGAACTGAACTGGTTAAGAACAAATGGATTAACAATCGTTGGTACAGCAGCTCATGGTTCTAATTATTGTAAGACATATCATTACATGAATTTTTATTTTTTTGAGGAATGTACATACCCGGTTGCGCCTAACAGAGAGAATAATATTACAGTTCCAAAAGATGGAAAGTATATTACTCTTTTAAAAGGTAAACTGGGTGATTTTGATCTTAAGTATGAAGCATATTTCCTCAATAATAACAAAGCGTTCTCCGATGCAACAATAACGGATGGAATCAGATGGAACATAGGGATGCTTGATCTGACACAATTACAGGCAGGTGACAGGGCAATAATTCTTCTTCATCCAATCCACTGGCATAAAGGATCAGTGCATTCTAACTTTGAATCATTTAGTCTTCCGGGACAAAAATCTTCTTCAATAGATACAATTAATTCTGTTATTTCAGTGGAGATGCCTTATGGAACAAATACCAGCTCTCTGGTTGCTTCCTTTTCACTTTCTCCAGGAGCCTGTACGAAAGTGGATGGAAAACTGCAGGAGAACAGGAGAACTTCAAACAGCTTCATTAAACCATTGATCTACAGAGTATACGCTGAGAACAGGAATATTCAGAGGGAATGGACTGTATATATGCATTTTATAAAAGCTTCTGCGAACTTTGATTCATTTGCCTTACCCGGAATGATAGGGGAGTCATCTATAGATACAACCCATAATACAGTAGATGTGGAGTTAAAAGAAGGTGTAAAGAAAGATTCAATAAAACCTTCTTCCGTTTTATCCGCGGGCTCACATGCCTGGATCGGAAAAAAGGAACAGATCAGCGATGTGAACTATGTGGATTTCTCCAATCCGGTCGTTTACGACGTTGTTTCGAAAGACAGCCAGGTAATTAAGAAATGGAAAGTATCTCTGCTTAACGGAGTTCTTTCCTCAAAAAACGAACGATCTGAACACACTGATCTTACAATTTATCCCAATCCTTCTGAAGGAGATGTATATTTACATTTTGTAGGTATAAGGAGTTCTCCAATGGCACTCGATATTTTCAACACAATGGGAGAAAAAGTATTCACTCAGTCAATAAGGAAAACAGGCGATTTTACTTACGAAACAAATCTTAAAAAACTTCATTGTGGTGTTTATATAGTAAGATATTCGGAAACTGAAAAACCCGGGATAATTGTGATAAAGAAACATTAATTCAATCATGAAAAAATACTCCTCTCAAATTACGCTGATCTTAATAATTCTATTTGTTTTTTCAGCTCATGTAAATTCCCAGAATGGGACCGTGAAGCAGGAAAAGCTTACCAGATTTGAATTGCAGTCTTCTGCTCTGATTAACTCAACAGGAGCTGAAATATCATTATCCGAATATAAGTCGGGTGTTTACTGGTTTCCTGTAAAAGTACCATGTACAGTTCTTACAGGATTGGTTGCCAATAATATTTATCCCGATCCATATTCCGGTCTGAATAATATGCTGATCCCTGATGCCTCTGATGAGTTTAATAAAAAGTACAATCTGGAGCAATTCAGCCACCTGCCCAATAATCCCAATCCCTGGAAAAAGCCATACTGGTATCGCACAACATTTAATATACCTTCTGGCGACAAGGGCCGTTGTTTTCAACTGATATTTAAAGGGATTAATTATCGGGCTGAAGTATGGATCAATGGTAAGCAAATTGCCGATTCAACCCAGATGGCTGGTATGTTCGCTGAATATAGTCTCGATGTAAGCAAGCAAATCAAAGCAGGATCTTCTAATGCAGTTGCCGTTAAGATCTTTCCTCTTGATTATCCCGGATTGCCTGCTACTGAACAGCTTAAAGCTCTTGGTGACTTCTTCGAAAATGGAGGTCCTACAGGAGATATTGGTAAGAATGTAACTATGTTATGTTCAGTTGGCTGGGATTGGATTCCACCTGTGAGGGATCGTAATATAGGCATATGGCTTCCGGTTTACCTGAGAACTTCAGGAGCCATTACAATAGCTGATCCAAAGCTTGTTACATCCCTTCCGATCCTGCCAGATACATCACTGGCCAAATTATCGCTAAGTCTTAATTTGCTGGATCATAATCAAAGTGAAGGAAGTGGAAAATTGTCTGTTACCATATCACCTGAAAATTTTAATGGGAGGTCTGTTCAATTCTCAAAAAATGTCTCAATGATGAAAAATGGTCCGACTTTGATCGACCTGAATGCAGATAATACAAAAGAGCTGAATATCTCTAATCCTGTTCTCTGGTGGCCAAATGGCTATGGGAAACCAAATCTTTACAGGATCAGGCTTCAGTATTCAGACAAATCTGGCCTTTCTGATGATACCACTTTTGTTTTTGGTATCCGTACTGTAGGCACAAAGGCAGTTGATGTAAATGGTTCTTACAGGCGCGATTTCTATGTCAATGAAAGACGGATCCATTTGACAGGAGGAGCCTGGGTACCCGATATGATGCTTAACCGTGATTCAATTCGATATGATTATGAGATGCACCTTTGCCGTAATTCAAATATTAATCTGGTACGAATCTGGGGCGGCGGAGTAACTCCCTGTGATGAATTTTTTGATGCCGCCGACAGGTACGGCTTACTGGTATGGTCGGATTTCTGGATCACAGGTGATACACAGGGTGAGTTTAAAGGGTCTCCAAACTGGCCTATTGAAGGCAGTATTTTTAATAAAAATGTTAAGAGTACCATACTCAGGATAAGGAATCACCCCAGTCTGCTCGTCTGGACAGGTGGTAACGAGGGACATGCGCGTAAGGAGCTTTATGATGTAATGAGGGAGAGCATAATTTCTCTTGACGGAACCAGACCGTACATTCCAAGTTCATCGGGATTTGCAAAACTTCCATCGGGCTGGAACGGAGCATGGCCGGATAATCTGCCGTCAGGTGTTTACAGCGGGGGTCCATACACATGGCAGGATCCTCTGGTTTACTATAAAAAGGCCATAGCAGGCAGAGATTGGGTTTTTAAAGACGAAACAGGTTTACCCTCGCAGCCACCATATAATATAATGTCGAAGATAATTCCCGATCTGGTATGGGATAATAAGCTGCCTTTTCCTTTGAACAATACGTGGGGTTATCATGATGCTGCTACAGGAAACGGAAGGTATGACCTTTACTATAAGGAAATGGTCAGGAGATACGGCGAACCTGTAAGTATGGAAAGCTTCTGTAATAAAATGCAGTTAATGAATGCAATCGGTTACCAGGGTATCTTTGAAGCTGCAGGGCATAAGTTAAACGATATCGGTGGTGTTATGCTCTGGAAAATAAATGCAGCTTTCCCCAGTGTTGTCTGGCAGGTTTATGATTGGTATCTGATGCCAAATGCAGGTTATTATTTCATGCAGAATGCATGTGAACCGGTTCACATTCAACTGAATCCGAATGATCTTAAAGTACTGGCTCTAAACAGAACCTATAAAAAAGCCGATGACATTACTGCCCGGATTGAAATCTTCGCGCTGGATTCCAGGCTATTATTTCATGAAGAAAAAAACATTAGTCTGTCGGCTTCAGATGTGAAAGAGGTGACCTCGTTATCTGCTGTGTTATCAGAAGCTAAGGGAGTTAACTTTGTTGTTTTGAATTTATACGACAACAAGGGAAGGGCAATCTCACACAATGTGTACTGGCTTTCAAAGGACGGAGATTATAAGCCAATGAATCTTATGAAGAAAACATCTGTCGAAGCTAAGGTACTCTCCTTTGAAAAAAGCAAGAGTGAGAAAAGATGGACGATTCAGGTAACCAATTCATCAGACAAAATTGCATTCTTCATTCGTCCTCAGTTGCTGTTGGACGGCGAGGAAGTTTTGCCAACTTTCTGGTCGGTAAGTTATTTTACCCTGGCGCCATCAGAAACCGCATCCGTTTCAGTAAGTTGTCCGGTTATCAAACTTAATGGTAAAAATTCTGAAATTAAAATCTCCGGCTGGAATATAGGGGATAAAGAGCTCCCTTTAAAATAATAATGATCCGGTTACTTAACTTTATCGTAAAAGTAAGTGCCTTTGGTTTCATTTCCTGACATTTTATTTGAGAATTCGAGAGCGAGGATCTGCCCTTCACCCTGAACTTTCCAGCTTTCTTTGGCAATCATATCTTCCTGCCCATTATTCCCGTTAAATGTGGTCGCGGAATTGATCAGAATTGCAGCGTTGTTATCTGAACGTGTTGCTGTAGATTTTCTGGGCATTTCAAATATCACAATATTCCCTTCTTTCCCATTGAGAGACAGGTTCTCATCAAAGGGATATTCTTCTCCGTTCACGTTTTCATATACACGCGTTGTAAGCAGACTGTCGGCTTTAAGTTGCATTTTAATGCGGGAAAGGAATAATTGGCTTTCGCCGGGTAGCGATTTTTCCTTGTTGATTTTCCATTCACCCGAAAAATCTGTTTTCTACGCAAAAGCAGTAATAGACGTAAGAAAAATTAGCAGAGAGATTAAAGTAAGAATGGAATTCGTTTTCATGATAATATTTTTAAGGTTAGTTTTATTGTTTATATGTAAAATTATATAAATCCTTGTCAATATTTAATCTTTAGAAATACTTTCTGAAATTGTCACCTATTTTAAAGTAGGTATACCTTCCTGCATCTTCCCCGGCAACATGCACAGATTCTCCATCTGTCTCAAAGGTGCTGTGTTCACCAACAATTTGTGAAAAATACACATTATGGCTTTTTCCTGTCTCATCAAGTAAAATAACATGGGCAAGATTTTTATGAATATCAGAGATAAGTGAGGCATTGCACAAAGGGCAATAGAATTCGAGTGATTCACCTGTCTGAATTTCAAAGGTACGGTGCTTGTGACTGGTATAATTGCCAATATGCGGACTTAACAGAAGAAGAGAAGACTGTTTCTTGCTGTTTTTCACCTTAAAGATAATATTATCACCTACTCTAAGGTGTTCGTTGCATTTTGGGCATAAAAAATCGGACATTTTTACCTCCTTTTCAATACTACTTCTGATAAAACAAAGAAGTTAAAGGTTTTGTTGCTTTTTAAGTGAATCAAACTCTAAATGAATTAATAAAATTAACTATCAGGTTCCAGGACTTCTGACATAGTTTAAATGTAGCCTGATGTTCAACCTGGCTTTTTCAGAGTGCTGGAATACAGGAATTTAAGAGACAAAGAAAATTATTTTCACTATTAAATCAAAAAATACGAATCTTTTAGTGTAACAAAAGAATGCGTTTGTAATATAAAAGACTGTGTTGGTCATATAAAATGGTTCATTCGTCAAATCCTAAAAGATATGAAAAATGTGTTTATACTGGTATTCCTATGCTTTAACCTGACCATTTCGGGAGCCACATACTATGTTTCCCCGAGTGGAAACGATTCAAATCCTGGCACTATCGGCCAGCCATTTTTTACATTAAATAAAGCGTGGAGTTACGTTTCCGCGGGAGACATTATATATATGCGAGGAGGGACATATAATTATACTACCACGCAATCACTAACATCAAAGGATGGAACATCAGGTAATTTAATAAGTATTTCTGCATACCCGGGTGAACACCCAATTATAGATTATAATGGAGCCACAAGCCCTTATATAGCGCTATATTTAAAAAATGCAGATTATCTTTACTTAAAAGGTATTAGAATTACAGGATTATCGCAAAGTTCAAGTGCTACATCTGGTTACTACGGAATGATTCTTTGGGACGATGTAAATGATTGTACTTTTGAATTATTAGAAACAGATCATATTGGTGGGTGGGGTGTTGTAATTGGCGATAATTCCAGTAATAACTTATTTCTAAATTGTGACAGTCATCATAATAGTGATCCTAATACAATTGACGGGGGTGATCCTTGGGGTGGATCAGATGGTTTTGAAGCAGGTAGTCATGGGTCTAACACATCTACGAATATAATATTCAGAGGCTGCAGGGCATGGGCAAATAGCGATGATGGTTGGGATTTAAGACAAGCAGATGGTGTTTATACACTTGATAATTGCTGGTCATTCTGGAATGGCTATCAACCTAGTACAGTTGGTAGCTCATGGGCTACTGGTGGTAATGGTGATGGTTATAAACTTGGAGGAAAAACTCCTTCCGGCACTAATTCTATACTCAGAACAATAAAAAACTCTTTATCATTTGGAAACAGGATGGCAGGTATTACACCCGAACCAGATGATGTCAATCAAATTTTAGGAGTTGAAATATATAACTGCATGGCTTATCAAAATGGCGATTATGGCATTGGTAACGGTAATCACAGTAACTATGCTCTAGTAAGGAATTGTATTGCGTATAAAAATAACGAGGATGCCAGAATACAAACTGGCATGGTACACGATCATAATAGTTTTGATATATCGGGAACTGTTTCAGATGCAGATTTCATGAGCGTTAATTCATCAGGTGTTGATGGCCCCCGCCAAGCAGATGGAAGTTTACCAAATATAAGTTTTTTACATCTTTCAGCAGGATCGCATCTGATAGACGTAGGCGTGAATGTTGGTATTCCTTATAATGGAGTCAATCCGGATCTTGGAGCATTCGAAGTACAGACTGGTTCAACTATTACTGTTCCGGTCTATACCTCAGGCGCTGTTCAGAATGCAACACCATCACTTCTGGAAATGACATATAATATTACTCTTGCCAATATTGTCCCTGTAGCATCAGCTTTTTCGGTCAAAGTCAATTCGGTAGCAAGAACAGTTAGTAGTATTGTAATCTCAGGAACCAAGGTCCAGTTGACCCTTGCAAGTCCCGTTGTTAATTGTAATGTAGTAACCGTATCATATACAATACCCGCAGCAAATCCTGTTCAGACCACTTCAGGCGGTCAGGCAGCAACAATAACCGCTCAGGCTGTTACTAATAATGTTATTGCTACTATCCCAATCTATATCAGTTCTGCAGTAGCGAATGCAACGCCGACTATTCTGGAAATGACTTATAATATAACTCTGGCTAATATCGTTCCTTCCATCTCATCATTTATCGTTTTGGTAAATTCAGTTGCCAGAACAGTAAACTCAGTTTCTGTTTCCGGAGCAAAGGTTAAACTGACTTTGGTAAATCGTATTGTTGCAGGCGATGTTGTGACAGTCTCATATACTAAGCCTTCATCCACTCCGATACAGACAACCTCCAACGGGACAGCAGCCAGTATTTCCAACCAACAGGTCAATAATAATTGTATTAATACCGCTCCAACAGCAATAATAACTTCACCTCTGACAAATAGTTCATTTTCGACTTCGGCAAATATAACTGTAACTGCTTCCGCGACAGACACAGATGGTTCAGTCACCCTGGTTGAGTTCTACTATGGAAGCACAAAACTGGAATCAAAGTCTTCTGCCCCATATACTCTTACTTTGAATAATGTGACAGCAGGCAATTATTCATTAACAGTTACTGCCACTGACAACCTCAATGCGAAAACCACATCATCATCAATTTCTATTTCTGTAGCTGATGCTGCACACAAGCCAAATCAACATCCGATTGTGAAAATTTTAAATCCGAGCAAAGGAATTAAATTTGATAAACTTTCGCCTGTCACTATTGATGCAATTGCTTCTGATCCCGATGGTTCAGTCAGTAAGATTGAATTCTATAATGGTTCTGTTAAGCTGGTTGAGTTGACTTCAACTCCATATACCTATACTTGGAAGGATGTGGCAGCAGGGAAATACTCAATAACGGCTGTTGCTACAGACAATCTTAATGACACAACAATTTCATCACCAGTCGAATTTGAAGTAGGATCCACTGTTAAGTATGATGTGAATTCAGAAATTGTAAAGCTTTATCCAAATCCAAATAATGGTCATTTTTCAATTGAGTTTATCAACCCCCTACAAAATGACAAAAGTGAAATAATTATCACCGATCTGGCAGGGAAACGGGTTTATAACGGCCCTGTACTAAAAGAGGAAACTTTAAAGCAAATAGACGTATCGGGCAGCAGATCAGGTATCTATATAATGATGATCATGGATAAGGACATATTAGTCACGAAAAAATTCATAATGAACTAATTTTAAATAATTTTTCTGGTATTAACCTGATCTATATACTCTGCAATCTTTCCACTAAGTTGAAAGTCCCTTGACATTTAAGCAATGCGAGGGACTTCTTTTTAATATGAAACAATAATAATTGAAGATTATACACGACAAAAAAGTAAATATATATTCTTAAATTCACGTTCCTGCTTAAACCATGAACCGGCTTCATAAACTGGGTCTCAAAACAAGGAACGGCTAATGACAAAACTCAATTCTATTTTTACTGCTTTAATAATCCTTCTTTTGACAAATGGAATTTTAGCCCAGTCAGGCAATAATAAATTTTGCCAAGAAGGGGAAGATTTTTTCAAAACGCTTTGCTATGAGTAATCAAAGAAATCTGGTCAGGACCCTGGGTATGGGGTATGTAGTAATTTTTGTTGTTGCAAATATCATTGGGTCAGGAGTATATAAAAAAATTGCTCCGATGGCAGCGGAACTTCATTCCTCGATTTGGATACTGATGGCATGGATTGTTGGTGGAATCATTACACTGTTCGGAGCATTAAGTAATGCAGAAGTCGCTGGTTTGCTGGCCGACACAGGAGGGGAATTTATTTATTTAAAAAAAATCTACAACCGTTTTTTTGCATTTATGTACGGATGGTCTCTCTTCACCGTCATTCAGACTGCAACCATCTCATCCCTGGCATATGTATTTGCACAATCACTGAACAGTATTATACATATACCAGCGATATTTAGCTCCCTTCAACATTTTACAATAGGAGGTGTTTTCTTTCCGTTTCAGGATTTTGGAGTAAAGACAACTGCAATACTTCTGATACTTATTTTAACAGGATTAAACATTTCCGGATTAAAGAGTGGGGCCGGAGTCAGTAGAGTAATAATGTTGTTGGTATTCACCGGTCTGCTAACAATAATCATTTTTGGATTGACCAGCTCAACAACCAGACCTGCCAATATTCTAAACTTCAAAGAGTTGACGGTAGGGACAGTTACCCTCTCAGCATTTTATACTGCTATGCTGGGAGCCTTCTGGGCATACCAGGGATGGGTATCTGTGGGATTTATAGGAGGAGAGGTTAAAGACCCTACAAGAAATATCCCGAAAGGAATTATAACCGGTGTATTTATTGTGATATTCATTTATTTGCTGGTCAACATAACTTATCTGAATCTCTTGTCTATACCCCAACTGGTGAATATTAATGAATCGGGTAATCAGATTGCCGCTGTAGAAGCGGTAAGGTCTTTTTGGGGAACAGGTGGTGTAATGTTTATTTCATTGTTAATACTCGTTACTACCCTAGGATGTACAAATGCAAGCATACTTACAGGAGCCCGTCCTTATTATGCAATGGCCCGTGAAAAGCTTTTCTTCAGGGGCATTGAGAAGATCAACAATGCAAATGTTCCCTCAAACTCACTGTTATGGCAGGGAATATGGGCATCGGTACTGGTCCTGTCAGGAACCTTCGATCAGCTTACCGATATGATTATTTTTGCTGTCTTCATATTTTATGGAGCCACCACTCTCGGGGTCTTCATTTTGCGACGAAGGATGCCTGAAGCTCATAGACCCTACAAGGTATGGGGTTACCCTGTAGTACCAGCTGTTTTTATCCTGTTTTGTATCGGACTGTTTTTCAATACTATAATAACCAGGCCTCGCGAAGCTGCAATAGGATTGATACTTATTTTTTCAGGGATACCGGTTTATTTTTTTCTGAAAAGGAGATATTCAAAATAGAATCTGCATCCTGGATACCCAAGTACCCCTCTGTCGCTTCACGCCATCTCCCCCTGAGAGGGAGAAAAATCTCAGCCACCTATTGATTTTCTGCCCCCTTGGGGGGAGTGCCCGAAGAGCCTGCCCCGTTTCGGCGGGGGCGAGGGGGTATTGAGAGAGTGAACGCCCCAATTGAGGAAATCCCGAAGGACAAGGGGGGTTAAGTCGGCGGATGTAACCGTTTACTAAACCAAGTTCGCACCGACTTCATTTTTTCAAGCTGGTATGGGGGCGTATGACGCCGGCACCCGACTCTTTCCTCACTGTTTTCCGGCGCCCCCCAACGGATTTCTATTCCATCATTAGGATTATAGGCCATCTCGAATGAATCCTTTCTCTTAAGGATTTCAGAGAGTGTCAGTTTTTGTAAGGACCCATTTGTATGTGTATAGCTTATGGAAAGTTCGGATACCTTCTGTTCGAGTATCGACTGAAGTTTTTTCTTAATCTGATCAGATGAGGTACTCTTTGAAATTTTATAATCCTCAGGGGAATGGGCCACAAGATCAGGAAAATCAATTACTGCATCCATTGCAATCAAGAGTCGCAGATCGCGGTTTGGGGTTGAGAAATCTTCCCACTGACCCCCGGCCAGAAATATTCCTGCTGCACTTGATGGCATCGGAATATTGGCACCTGGATGTTGTTTAAAATATTCTTCGCCATTTGCCACCGATGTAACACGCACGAGCAGTTGTTCGTGTAATGCCTGAATAAGCTCAAGTAACTCAGTATCAGGATCCAGTGGCCTGGGATTTATTAAACGCTCCATCCTGTGATAGAATTCGTCGGTTGCCATTTTTCTCTGCTGTAGCGAATATGGTATGTACCCTTCAGTAGCCGATAGCTCAAGGTTATGCATAAGATAAGGAACATTCTTTTTTATGGAAATGGGACGAAAAGCTTTGAATCCCGGTTCTCCGATTACTCCGGTTGTGTTAAAAAGAAAATTTCCTTTCCAGAATCGCTTGATACCTACTGTGCCATCTGGCTGCGCGTCTACGGCAAGAAGTAATCCGGGATGGTCACTTGTTTGAGGAATCCGTCCCACGAGGATCAAAGTGTGCCCGTAGGGGTCAGCATAAACAATGCCAGGACGCAGAGACCCTTGCTCAACAGGAACCGGGTAATAGTCCGAATTTTCGTCATCAAGTGCTGTCCTGGCTGTTGCTGACTGGACACCGTCCTTAATCCTTCTCAAAAAAATGTTGAATGCTTCGACAGGATCTGTTTTAGAGTCTGACATCTCATTTGTAATCCACTGTCCTGTCCTGGGACTTCGCTCAAGAGTTCCCCTGTCGCACACATGGTAGCCAAATGGGAGTCCAAGCTTCCATGCAAAATATGCTCTCAGAAAAAATGGATTATCAGCACAATCCGGCTGCATTATAAGGCTAATTTTTCGGCCGGGATTATCTTCATCAAGAGAGAGGTAATTAAAAAGAAAATTCTGATTTTTATTTCTTGTCACTTCGTGAAGTGCATGCCATGTGGCTTGTTCATCGTAATCATAAAAAAGCGTGTTTACCCACGTGCAATATAATGTCTCCATGTTGCTGTCCCACCCGCGAAGCGTCTTCCAAACCACACCGGCTGAATGAGTCGCCTCCCGTGGTGAAATTTTAAATTCCAGATTTTTTACTACCTTATTTTTCACAATCAAAGAGGCCTTATATATGCCTGCAGGACTTTCTGGAAAATCTTTGATCTTCCAATATGGAAATCCTCCTCCGGTTTTAACTTTATGTGATTCAGGATTTCCTGCCGGACCATTGATAATGATTTGTGAGTTCAGGATATCCTCCCGTCCGGTCACTAAAATGCGGAAAGTTTCTCCCGGAACAGGATTTTCGGGTAAAACAAGCATAGAATTTCCTGAAAAATATTCATCTGAAGTATCAATTATCCGGATTGAATCGGATTGCTTTGAATTGCCCTGGCTTCTCTTCAGCGCCTTCGGATCCCTTTGACAAGCTATGCAATTGAATATTAAAGTAATAACCAGACCTTTTATCAACCAACTGCTATTGATTCCGGATCTGAAACTCAGGATTAGCATTTTTGATTTAAAGATAATTGAAATACAATGACATTTGGCAAAATATCACTTACCGGCCCTTTTCCGCAATACACCGATTTTAGCTTTGTAGCAATTAGTATTGTAGATTTCTTTGATGATAGTTTTCAGAAACTGATTTTAACTTCTCAAATTATTAATTATGATCCAAAATGGCTAAAAAAATTGTAATTATCGGAGGTGGAGTTGCCGGGTTATCTGCCGGTATATATGCAAAGCTTAACGGTTTTGATACGGAAATAATTGAAATGCATTCGATAACCGGAGGACAATGCACTGCGTGGGACCGGAAAGGATATCGCTTTGATTACTGCCTTCATTGGTTAGTCGGTACAAGGAAAGGTCCTTTCAATGACATCTGGAAAGAAACCAATGTCTTGAATGATAATGTAGATATAATTGATCATGAAATCTATACAAAAGTCATTGCTGAGGATGGACGGGAGTTTATAATTTACACTGATCTGAAAAAATGGGAAGAATACCTGTGCAAACTTGCCTCGGAGGATGATATCAAGATTAAAGAAATGTGCAACGACATGAGGAAGTCTGCTTTTCTTCAACCATTTTCTGATCCGCCGGGATTAAGAAAATTCAGGCATATTGTCAATTCAATGTTTAGTATGATGCCTGTAATGGTTCTTTTTATGAAATATGGCCGGAAGAGCTGTGATGAATACTTCAAGAAACTGGGATTTAAGAATGAATTCCTCAGAAACTCTTTAAATAGTATTTACGGGTCAAGAGATTTCTCAGCACTTGCATTTATTATGATGTTCGCGTGGTTCAATCAGAAGAATGCAGGATATCTGATAGGGGGTTCTCTACCCCTGGCACAACGCATGACAACCAGATACAATGATCTTGGAGGGATATTAAGGACAAAATCAAGAGTCACAAAAATAGTTGTGGAAAATGATGTTGCAAAAGGTGTTCTTCTTTCTGATGGAACAGAAATAAAGGCTGACTATATTATCAGTGCAGCTGATGGGTATTTTACACTATTTAACATGCTTGAAGGCAAATACCTGGATAAAAAAATTAAAAAGGCATATGAGAACTGGAATTTATTTACTCCTATCGTTCAGGTATCATTCGGAATTAATAAAATAATAAAGTCGGATGTGCCTGCCGAGATGTACATGATTAAAGATCAGATGATAGGCAGGACGAAAACTATGTCTGGTTATTCTGTTATGAACTATTCTTTTGATCACACCATGGCTCCGGAAAATAAATCCGTCATGGTTATGAGGTTTGACTCACCGTGGGAGTTATGGAAGGATATAGATACCACAGCGTATAAGAATGAAAAAGCGCAGATTGAAAAAGATGCAACAGCACTTCTTGAAAAACGTTTTCCGGGAATTTCTTCAGATATAGAAGTATGTGATGTTGCCACACCTGTAACAGATGTTAAATATACAGGAGTCTGGAAAGGATCTTATGAAGGATTCATGCCTTCAAGCAAAAATCTTATGAATAATCTTAATATGGCCATTCCGGGTTTGAAAAAATTCTATATGGCAGGTCAGTGGCTCTTCCCTGGAGGAGGGTTACCACCAGCTGGTCAATCAGGCAAATGGGCAATACAATATATCTGCAAAGAGGAGGGAATGCATTTTAAAACCAAATAGTCTCTTTTAATATATCTGCCTGATCACAATTGACACAACTTTACTAAAGAGGTGAATATACTTTTTTTGAAACATCCGATACAAAATTCTTCAGCTGCTTTTTAATATCGGACTTTGGTGAAGATGGCTTTTCTGCAATTGTGCATAACGCGCGAATAAGCGTATCTCCATCCTGTTCGCTGTTCCCGATTCCAAGACTAACGCGGACAACTCCCGGGAATCTTAAATTAGGAAATAGTCTCGCGAGAATACGTTGGAATCGCTGCAGTTTAGGACCAACACCGAGCAGGTGCTTGATCAGAATATGAGCACAGTGACAACCGTACCGGACCCCTATTCCAAATCTCTCAGCCAATTCATTAGCCACACTGCTCGATATTTTACTTTTCATTGTAAAGGCCACTACTCCGCCTTTATGAGCGAACATAGCTGAAGAAGGATCTTTTATCCCATAAATCCTGATTCCCTTAATTTGTGACAGGCCACGCAAAATCTGTCCGGTCAGAGTTTGTTCTTCTTCCTGAATCAGATCCAAACCAATACGCTGTAAAAGCACAAACGCTTTGCCCATCGCAGCAATTCCTCCTGTGTTTTCTTCGCCTGATGATTGGATCTGCTCAAGCTCCTGTTTATTAAAATTAAGCAGTCCCTTTCTGGCCACCAGCATACCGGATCCGAATGGAGCGTATACTTTATGGGCAGAGAAAGCGAGATAGTCAATACCCCATCGTTCCATATCAATCTTTCGGTGTGCAACCATCTGCGCCGCATCTATAAGAAGATGTGCTCCATATTTGTGAACGATCAGGGCGATCTCTGTCAGATTGTTAAAAGAACCAAGGACATTTGAAGCGCCGCTCAGGGCTAAAAGCTTTATTCTTTTCTTACCATGCTGACTCTTCTGGTTGTATTCAGACAATAACGTTTCCAGTTCGTTCAAATCCAGGAATCCTTCAGTGTTCACGTTTAGTCTTATCATTGAAAACTGCGTAATCATACGCCATGGCAGCTCATTTGAGGTGTGTTCGAGGAGCGTGTTAAGCACAATGGGTTCTATCTCTGGGGTGGATTCCCGTCGCAGACTATCTGCTGCAAGGTTAATTGATTCAGTAGTATTGGAAGTGAAAATCAGATCATAGTCATTGATCGGTGCACCGAGTACCCTGGAACAGATGGATCTGACCTCATGAATAATCTCCTGCTGCACTTGCCCTGACTGTCTCCATGTCTGGCACACAGCTTCCCAAATAGGAGTGAATGTGGGAGTACTGGCGGCGTTATCAAGGTTTGTATACGGTCTTATGCCTTCATTTGTCGGAACGAGAACGTTAAGTCCAATGAGAGTCTGTCTGAGTTCATCCAGAAGGTTTCGTCCCGAGTATTTCTCAAGGTCATCTTTATAAAGTATATCCATGGCACTGACCTTTTCCCCTGGGACATTCTTAAAAGCATCATTTCCGTAGTGCCTTATCATAAGGAGCGCCTTTGCGAAAGCAATTACATTAATGATGGAAGGTGTTCCGGCTTCAAACTTATCTGGTGTCTTGGCCCAGATGACCCAATCAGGTGAGATAAGGCTGGCTGTCCCTCCTCCGCTCTGTAAAGGAGCCCCTTTCGGCAATGCTTTTCTGTTAACAATGAACGCCCTCACACCCAAAGACAGTCCGATATCATTACTGGATATGATTTTATAACTATGGGGTTTAAGTTTTGATTTGAGCTCCTCAGCTCTTCTTGGTGTGCAAAAGATAGCTGTATATTTGCTTTTGTTCAGTCCGAGGTATTCCATGACAATATCCCTGGCATGTTCGTATAAATGAGTGGTTACCATTGAATTGTGCCCGCTTCCGCGGTGAACATTGGAATAAGTTTCGAGAGCTGCAAACACTCCTCGCTCCAGCTCTCTGAATGCTTCAGTTATATTTTCAGGAGACAGTTTCTCATCGCTTTTTATTAAAGTATTATCGGTTACAAGATTTTGGTGCATACAAAAGTTGATTATATATTAAATAAAGGTAGCAAAATTAGGTTGAAAAAAGAAAAAGGCTGGGATGATCTCTTTGCTTGTTTTATACCAATTATAAGTACGGTCTCATCTTTTGATTGATAAATAGAAAACCGGATCCTTTCCTGAAAGGTCTCATATGAGTTTTTAATGTTTTCTTGTTCATGGTTTAATAGCGAAAAGTTCTATAAATTTGATGTATGAATACCACCACTCATATTGATGTCTTTTCAGTGTTTATTTTTCTGGGGATTTTCCAGGGACTTATTCTTTCCTTATTCTTTATTTTTAAGCCTTCTCCTAATATTAAGGCTAACAGGTATCAGGGTCTGCTGCTTCTTTCACTATCTCTCATATTTTTTGAAGTGGTACTCAACCTCACAGGCTATATTGTCAAGGTACTTCCGTTAACATATTCCACAGCAGCGCTTAATTTGTTAATCGGACCTTTCCTTTTCCTCTATGTAAAAAGAAGTCTCGAACTGCCAGGTTCAAAAAAGGAGCTGGCCCATTTTGTTCTTCCGGTGCTTTATCTGGTGTATTTAAGTTTCGATTTGATTCAATCAAATGATTTCAAGTATAACACTTATTTATTAAGTTCGAATCTCAATCTGCCACTGCATGAAGTGCATTCAACAATATCCAATGACCCTCTTAAAATAAATAATTATTTGGATCTTCTTATGGCGATCCAGGTCCTGTTTTATATCTCGCTTTCATTTTGGAAGCTCGTGAAGAAAGCCAGCCAGGCAGGAACATCCATATTCAAAACTAATGATGATGTAATAAGGTCGATAAGAAATTTGATTTTTCATATGTGTGTAATCATATTGATTTTTATCATAGTAAAAACAACTTTACATGGAAATGCAGGTAATATTTTTATAGGGTTATATGTAGCAGTATTTACATTGCTGACAACTTCCAGGGTGATGTCTTCTTCAACCTATTTTGATCTGTCAGTATCATTTCTGGATATTTCAATGGGTAAGTATCGTAAATCATCTTTGACGGAGGAAGGAAAACAAAAGATCCTTGGTAATATCATAATTGAGTTTGAAACAAAACAATATTATTTAGAAAACCTGGCATCATTATCGGATCTGGCAAAAAAAGTTGGTGAGAGTCCGCACCATGTTTCCCAGGTATTGAACGAAAAACTCGACAAGAACTTTTTTGAACTACTGGCAAAATACAGGGTTGAAAAAGCAAAAATGATACTTAATGAGGATCATAAAAACAGACTCACAATTGAGGAGATATCTGAAATGGTCGGCTATAATTCAAAAACTGCTTTCAATAATGCATTTAAAAAGCTGACTGGCAAAACTCCTTCTGAATTCAGGAAATCAATAAATCCCTGATCTTCTGTTAATCTCTTAAGGATTTCATACTTGCCCTAATGGATTTCTTCAGGAAGTATCTTCTTTGGATTTTTCTTAGAGTCAGGCAATCTTTTTCCCGGCTGTTGGCCCAGGCTTAAGAGAGTGTATTTCAGTTATATGAATTACAACAACAGCAATGGGTGCGGGCATTCCTGCTTTTTCTGACATTACAACTGCCCGTTCATATAACTCGCCACTGTCGTGAATTGTAGGATTCCCTAAAAATCTGAATCCATTTAATATCTCCCTGTTGACAACCGCAACAGATACTTTTGAACCTCTTCTAATATTTGCGTATGTTGTTCCTCCGGTTCCTTCAGAAAAAATGAGAGAATCATCAGTCAATACACGTGTGGATCTTTTTGGGGCAACATTTGGAGCTCCATCTGCGTCAACAGTCCCGATAAAACATTGCTGAGTAGCAATCATGTCTTTCATTTCCTGTGTAAGTTTTGCCATATTTATAATATTTGATGATGCAATTTAACTGAATAATAAAACAAGATTTTTACGTGTTTGTTTAAAGATTGTTTTTAAGGATCTTGCTGAAGATCCATTTCTCTCACGCTATTTACGTTTTGGAGCTCAAACTATAACCAATCCTTTCAGCCTTGAACAAAATCTGCTGGAACCTCCTTCAGACGGGCAATATCAAGTATCTTATCTTTTACATTGAACCCGGCTATGCAATTTATGTTGCATGACGTACATTTCCTGCATGTATTACCCTGAAATTCTACTCCTGCCAGGGTATGCCATGCCTGAGCCGTATTTTTGTAACCATAGGCATACATATAACTCCGCATTATTGTAGGAATATCCAGATTGTGAGGACATTGAGGAATGCATTTTTTGCACTGCTGGCAATAGAGCGATGGTTCCGTATTCAAGCTTGCCAGATTCAGGTCCTTCAATTCCTGATCCGACATCTTCATGTTTTGGATCATTGACAGGTTTTTCTGTAATTGTTCCAGTGAAGACATCCCGGATACGATTGAGGAAATATTTTTATTCTGAAGCACCCATTTTAAGGCAGCATCAGTATTAAGTGGCGGCCCCGACTTCGCCCTGGATGCCCCAGCTGTTGTTTTCATGGCAACAATACCAAGTCCGGCCTCACTTGCCTTTGCAATTGATGAATTCAGTAATTCTTTATCTGTACTTTTGAAATTGTATCCAATCATTGCTAGATCATAAATACCCGAATCAACAGCAGCCTGAAGAGCTTCCTGGGTATCGCTGTGTGAAGCGATTCCCAAAAAACGGGTCTTGCCCTGTTTCTTCAGCTGTTCCAATGCTTTTAGTACACCATCGTTAAGAACCATTTCCCTCTTTCCGGCATAAGGAAAAAGAAAAAAATCAACATATTCAATTCCAAACCGTTTCAGGCTCTCCTCAGCCTTTTTGATATATGCTTGAGGATCAAAAGCCTTGATAAATTTTCCTGTTCGATTATCCAGACCATCCGGAGGCACGGCAGTCCCAACTATAAAGCTGTCCCGTGGCAGTCCTTTTAATCCTTCTCCAACAAGTTTTTCATTATTACCTTCACCATAATAAGTTGCAGAAAAGAATACTTTTATTCCTGCTTCATAAGCAGCCCTGATAAAACCAGATGCCGTTGCATCACTTGTGCCCATGCTGATAAGAGGCGTTTTTATACCTGTTTTTCCAAGCGTGCGAAATGGCAATTCAGGTGGCGCTGAGATACCTGCACCCATCTTCAGACTAACCGGCAGAAGAGCAGCACCGGAAAGACCCATAATACTTTTTTTCAGAAACTGGCGGCGGTTATTATTTTCCATGGCTGAAATTTTTGGTTTGTGGTTAAATAATCGAATCACTAATTTACGAAATTGTTGATATTGTCCATATGTCAGGAATTTGATACGTTTTTCACAACAGAAATCTACATTTTTTGTAATTTAGTATGTATAAAATATTAAATATTCCTGGTATGAAAAAAATAGTACTTATAGGAGCAAGCGGCTTTGTTGGCTCTGTCATTCTGAAAGAAGCTCTTGATCGTGGCCATAAAGTAACAGCTGTTGTCCGCCACCCGGATAAGATAACCTTAGTACACAAAAACCTGGTTAAAACGAAAGGTGATGTCTCTTTTAGCGATACCGTGGCAGAAGTGAGTAAAGGTGCTGATGCTGTGATAAGCGCCTATAATCCGGGCTGGAAGAATCCGGATATTGCAAAGGAAACTGCCAGTGTCTACAGAACTATACTCGAAGGAGTCAGAAAGGCGGGAGTAAAACGCTTGCTTGTTGTAGGTGGGGCAGCTTCTCTTTTTATTTCACCCGGGAAAAGACTGATGGATACAGGAGTAATTCCGGAATCATTCCTGCCTGCAGTAAGGGCCCTCGCAGATGTTTATCTGATTGATCTGACAGCCGAAAAAAGTATCGACTGGGTGTTTTTCTCTCCCGCCGGAATTATAGAACCAGGTTTGCGGACTGGAAAGTTTCGTCTTGGTAAAGATGATATGATAGTTAATGAAAAAGGTGAGAGTAAAATATCCGTACAGGATTATGCTGTTGCAATGATCGATGAACTTGAAAACCCAGCACATCACAGGGAAAGATTTACAATCGGGTACTAATAAAGACCACCTCCAATTAGCTCCTTGTGGCTTGCAAGGTCATTATCAGCTACAATGACAGCAACCCATGGCTCATCAACGGACTCTGTTTTTGCATGCCATCCCAGGGTTGTTATATTGCCTGATTTCAGATTTACCCCTTTTGCCGGACCTTTAATTTTCAGATTACTGGTTCTTATGAAGAAATTGTGACTTCCGCTACCCTGAACTCTTGCCGTAATTGTAACTTCACCATTAGATATTGACTTTTCTGAAACTTCAAATCTAAGAGAGTTTTCATTTTTCCCCACCTCGACTGCAGGTTTTTCAATGTCGCGCATAATCCCTATCCATTGACTGACAGGATGTACCCAAACCTCTTTATAAGTCCAGGTGCTTTGCACCGGCCAGTAGGGTATGTCACTTTCAGAGCGGGTCTGGATACCAACAGGCAGGGCACCGGTAATATCTCCTGATGAAGGGGTATATAAAGGCGGGAAGTCGTATCCCTCCCCAAACATTGTACTCTGTGAGAAAGGATTGCGGCCTACTATCCATTCCAGCTGATGAAGAGCCAGGTTTGCCGATTCAGTATCACCACGAAGAAGGGCAGCATAGTTGAGTGATTGTGCCTGTGGAAGAATAGTACCAAAATGGCCTCTGTAATCCATCCAAACCGGGAAAATGCGAAGCCAATATCCTTTTCCCAGGGAAATCCCGTTCAGGACCTGCTGGCGGAACGACTGTCGTCTGCTTTCCGGTACCTGAAGATAGTCCTGGTCAGTATATATAGATGAAGGCATGACCCCATATGGTTCGGTAAATCTGGCTATAGTTTTCAGGTACTCAGAATGTAAAACTACTGCTGAATACCCTTTCATCCAATCGGGATGATGGGGGAAAGCCTCACAAAGCAAGGTAAGTGCAGCGATTGGTTCCTGCTCCCTGCCGTTATGACAATAATGCAGTATATTACTTTTTGAAGGGCTTGTGTAAAAGAAACCAGTTAGTGGTATATCCGTCTTCAGGTATTTACGTTGTTGTGAATCAAGTATGATTTTAGCAAGTCCTATACCTTTACGTGCATAAACGCTGTCCCCTGTGGCATGCCATAACTCCACAGATGCCAGTATTCCTGCAGATGCCACCTCATGAAGTACATTACCTGAGTCGAAAGATACGCTCCAGACTGAATTTGAATCCGGTTTTTCATCTAATACAAGTTTTTCTACAGCGAATCGCCAGTCGGCTTCTGCCATTTTCAGAGAATAATCTGCAAGACGAGGATCTTTCTCTTTCAAAATCCTGTAAGCAATAGCTTCAGCAGATGAAGCTATAAAATTTGATTGGGTGTATTTTTAGCTACAGATGTGATGTCGTCATCATCCCCAATAATTCCGTTTGTTCTTCGGCTGTTTACGGATCCTTCATTTCGGAATCCATCGCCAAAGCTTGTTTTTAGAATCCAGTCAAGACCCCATCTGGCCTCTTCAATCAGACGTTCATATAGCAGGGGATCACCTCCATTTCTATTCAACTTTTCTGCAAGGCTGAACATTGCATATACTGCCTCTCCGGTATTCCGTAATCCTTGCGTAAAGTCTCCTGCGTCGTGCCACCCGCCATTAATTACTATTCTCTTTTCATTATGAACACAGGTCCAGTCTCGATGGCATTCCCCATGTATTCCCGGAATTGCTATTCCGCATCGCTCATTACAAAAGAAGTTCAATGCTTTCCATATGGTTTGTTTCCAGATATCGTTGTCAATGCGAAACGGTTGAGTTACGGTTTTACCTGCTTCAATATAATATGAGCCACTTTTCTGAATCTCAGAAAAGTCGAGAACCTGGAATGTTCCCAGATGAGAATTAATTGTCTGGATAGGTTTTTTAAGCACTGTTTGACCAGATTTCTCTTCAACTATACTGAATTCGCTTGCTTTCAGATCATTTGCTATCGCATTTTTTGGAAATCCTGGCATATATCCGATATGACTGAATGATATTCGTCCGGGCCAGACTGACCATCCTTCAATATAATCCGGTTCTACTTTTTCAAGTTCCAGATCGTCAAAATAAAAAGATAATGTGTCAGTAGATTCAGGTTCATTTCCCGACATGATTCCGGATATTTCAAGCTTTGATATTTTGTCCCGGGCCACATTGCCTATTTCCCAGGCTACATGATTCCATTGATGGTTCTGCAGATTTACGATATTCTCTCCTTCTTGTCCGAATGGTGCTGGTAGTTTTCCCTAACCTTCATTAAACAACCTGAGCTCAAGCCAGTTCTGATATGCTCCCTGATTATCAGGGTAGATCCAGAATGATATCCTGTTGAATTTACTCCAGTTTTCGTTATCGAAAATCCGTCTTACCCCTGCATTTCCCCAACCCCGGCCGCTTTTAGGCCCGGGTCCGTTCAATTTTGAAGGGAACTTTACAAGAAGTGATTTTCCGCTGGCATGAATTTTTTTATCGGTAATCATCATTTTGGTTACAGTGGTTTCTGATTCTGATATTTTAACAGAAATCCGTGAATCGACCACTGAAATTGCTCCGGTTGAGAAGGGAACCCAATGTTCCCGATTGTCCATATTATCCAGAGTTCTTTTCTCAAGTACTTCCTTCCCAAGCCAACGGGATAATGCAGAATTTTGAAAATTCACTTTCATCAGCTCCTGTCCTTGAGTTACTAAACTGAGAGCCAGTATTGCAACAGCTATTATATACTTCATTTTGTAAGCAACTTGTGAAACAACTCCAATTAGTCTAAGAACTTATATTTTCGAAGAAAGTCATCTGCAACCTTAAGTATTTCATCTACAGATTTGATCGGGCTGATCTTTTTACTTGGGGTTCCATAAGCCCATCCTCCTCCATGAAAGAATACAATAGCTGTATTATTCGCTTTTTGAAACGTTTGGTCTGTATAAAAGATATCAACCTTAAGTTTAAATGTGTCAATTGTCTTGTAAACTTTCTGAATATGAATAACCTGGTCATTGATTTGTATGTCCAGTGCTGTGTCTGTTGCAGCATAGGATAGAGCGGATAAACAAAATAGAATTAATATAAATATGTTTTTCATTGATATACAGGTTTATGAAAATGAACTTTGGTTATCTGAATTTAGCAACAAATAATTATTTTTTTTTCGATTATTTGTCTGGAATGAAATCCAAAGCAATTGAATTCATACAATATCGTTTCCCCGTTGGTGGGGGACCATCATCAAATATATGACCCAGATGTCCTCCGCAACGTCCGCATAGAACTTCGGTCCGTTCCATACCAAGAGATGTATCTGACCTTTGCACAGTACTGTTCTTATCTTCCTGTTCAAAAAAGCTTGGCCATCCGCAGGTGCTGGCAAATTTGGCTTCGGAACGAAATAGTTTTCTGCCACACGCTGCACAGTAATATGTCCCTTTCAAATCTGCATTCCAGTATTTACCAGTGAAGGGCCTCTCAGTAGCCGCATGTCTCGATACTTCATACACATCTTCAGGCAGTATCTTTTTCCACTCATCATCTGTAAGATTCAGTTTACTGGTGTCGGTATTGGAATAATAAGGATTTTTTGGTTTACTGATTGTATTCATGGTCATAGCCGGTTGATTAATGTTTCTACTTTGTCCGCAAGCATTTAAGGTAACCACTAAGAATAGTGATCGTATTATTATCTTGACAGGAACTGATACGGATGATTTCATATTATTTTTTTAGACGGTCCTTAAACAGCTTTTCAAATTTTTCTAATTTAGGTTGTATTATCAGTCTGCAATATGGCTCCTGTTTGTTCTGGTTATAATAATCCTGATGATAATCTTCAGCCTTATAAAAGCTTGTGAACGGAGCCAGTTGGGTTACTATGGGTTTTTCATACACATGTTCATTATTTAAGTCATCAATAATACTCTTGGCGGTGTTTCGCTGTTTTTCATTTCTATAGAAAATAACCGACCGGTATTGAGGCCCTGTATCCGCACCCTGTTTATTCAGTGTGGTCGGATCGTGAACCGTAAAAAAGACCTTCAGTATTTCATCTACAGAAGTCTTTGAATTGTCAAATGTAATTTGAGCTACCTCGGCATGTCCTGTTTTCCCGGTGCATACTTCACTGTATGACGGATTCTTAACTGTACCTCCTGAATAGCCGGATTCTACTTTAATAACACCATCCAGCATTTCATAAACTGCTTCCACACACCAGAAACATCCACCACCCAGGGTAATAGTATCGACTGAGGATGAATATCCGGGATGATCCGATCCAAATTCAATTGAAGTTGCCTTACTTTTGTTTTCCATCTGAAATATTTTATTAACTGTTTCTCCCCAAACATCTGATATGAGTGCAAAAACCGTTATCAGTTGAATTAATACAATAAGGGATGTTGTTTTGTTCTTTTTAATTGCATTCATATTTACTAATCTACAGATATTCATATGTTTAAGTATTTGACTCGTCTAAGATTTATCATTACTAAACAAGAATTGTTACTTTATGTTTAAAAATCAGTTTTCTGACAGAATTTTTTTATCCGGCATTGAAGGAGGACGAACATTATTATCTCCAATGCCCTGGCACGATTTTGCATACCTGACCGATGAAAATACAAAGGCTATGTTTGCTTATTTGAAAACAACCAAACCTGTTCGTAATGTTGTTCCTCAGGCTATAGCTCCGGTTTATGTAAAATAAAATTGGAATTTCTCTGATTGAAGGAATTACTTAGCTACTTTGACACACATTAACCGGCTTTGATCCCTGATCAGAAGTTTCCCGTCGGCAAGTGCCAGCGGCGCCCAGTTTTGATTTGATGATCCTTTATCACCTGGCAGAGACTTGAGCAGATCTGATGATGCAATGGGTTTAAACGCGGAAGGATCAGGCTCAATAAGATACAACTTACTGTTGCCATCGGTGCTGAGAAGCAGCCCATCGGCGAGAATGATGCCACCCTTGTCAAATAACGGAGACCTTCCTGTTTTCCATTTAATCTGGCCGGCCATACTCATACAAACCAGACCGTCTTTTCTTTCATTGGTTGTATATTGAGCATAAAAATAGCCGTTAACCAGAACAGGAGGCTGAGTATGCGCTCCAAAATCAGCATTTTTATAAAGTTCTGTTACGCCAAAGCTGCCATCAGCTTTCTTCTCAATTTTTATCATTGCTGCACCGGCCTGGTACCCGCCTGTAATCAGTACTCGACCTTCGCCAGCATCAACTGCACCAGGGACTGGAATTCCACATTGCCAGTTAGCATATTCCCATAGTATTTTCCCGGTAAGCGGGTCAATTCCAATGACTTTTCCACCACTGGCTTCTGCTCCACGACCCGCTGAAGCGGTTATCATAACAACATGGCTGGCTCCTCCAACTTTAACTATTGCCGGACTAACATATCCGACTTCTCCAAGAGACGGCGTTGTCCATTTAACCTTACCAGTGAGCTTTTCATAAGCTACTACTCCTGCCTTCGGCGCTTGTGAAGCCAAAATAAGCAAATCACCGTAAACTAAAGGACATTGAGTAATTGCCCATCTTGGAATTTCACCGCCGCCGAAATCGGTCCAAACGTTCTTGTTCCAGACTGGCTTGTGTGTGTTAATGTCAATGCAATACAGGTTTCCGTAAGGACCGCAGGAATAAATCCGATTACCGTCTAAAACGGGTACACTTCGCGAGCCGGGAAACATTACAGAGCCGGGAGCATCATAACCAAAACTCCAGATTTCTTTACCAGTGGATAGGTCGAGACATCTCAGTTTATCGCCAACCTTGTCATCCCTGTCAAGCAAATAGATCTTACCCTCTTTGATAACCGGTCCGCCAAAACCTATGCCTACTGCAGTAGTCCAGAGAACTTCCGGTCCCTGCTGAGGCCAGGAGCGTAAAACATTTTTCTGGATTGACGAACTATTTCCATTGGGCCCGAGATACTGGGGCCAGTCTTGTGCATATATATCCGATATGCATATTAATACGACTATCACTGTAATTAGCTTCTTGATTGGCTTCATTTTCCTCATTCCTTTCGATTTTAGATTTGATATTTTATGTTTTAGAATCTCAAACTTCTAATATAAAAACTATTATGCATTAGATTGTTTGATCCGAGACATACCGGGTACAATTTTATTAATTTTTAACAAATTTTCTATCAATTACTCCGGAAATACTTCATTTAAGCATTTTATTGCATTTAGAGTCCTCGGGTATCCACCTTTTATTTGAGGTTCGGTTCCTCCTAAAGCAATGAGCATGGAAAGTGTAAGAAGTTCTCTTGTTTTAATATCCAGCCCTTTTCTGGTGTAGTAATCACCAAAACAATTTGCAGATAAATATTTCTGAATGTGAAGTTGATTTTTGGGTGATTTTTCATACATCTTATCAATTGTTTCTTCAAAGATTTTTTTTGGACTTTCAATCCCTTTTCATATCGGGTTTCCAGTGTGGTTGTAGATTGTCCTTCAAGTGGTAGTGTAATCCCCCGATCAGTAAATATTTCATTGGTTAAATAGATAAAATCCACCACTTTAGAAATACCCACATACGGAACCGACTGGTACAAAATCTCTTTTACCTCAATAGGGGTAACTCCCACATTCAGTGCTGCGTTCACCATCATTTTGTATTCTCCATGAGCCTGGCAGGCTATAGTGGAACCTAAAATCATCATGACCAGGATTTTGGTATCCAGATTGCCATAACTGATTACCTCGTCGAAAGCAAAGTTGTCAAATAATTCAATTAATTCCGGGTCGGTTTGCATGGCTCGCGATTTGTAATCCGGCCACAGTTCATCATGATTTTTAATAGCTGTTTCAGTTATACTCATCGGTCAACCCTCCTTATTCTTGTTTGTTTTGGATAATTAGCGATTAATCAATTTTGCGCTACCACCAGAATATCTGTCACCCTGCACCTTAATTTTTGAAGAAGCTGTGTTAATTTCCTGAAGTTCGTCAGAAGTTAGTTCAACGGCTGTTGCTCCAAGATTCTCGATTAAACGATGCATTTTAGTAGTACCCGGAATCGGAACTATCCACGGTTTTTGTGCCAGTAACCACGCGAGTGCAATTTGAGCTGGTGCGGCATTTTTACGTTGCGCAACCTGTACCAGTAAATCTACAAATGCCTGATTTGCTTTAAGATTCTCAGGCGACAAACGTGGAACCGTACTGCGGAAGTCTTTGCTGTCGAAAGTTGTGTTTTGGTTCATTTTCCCTGTAAGGAAACCCTTGCCAAGCGGACTAAACGGCACAAAGCCAATTCCAAGTTCTTCGAGAGTGGGTAGAATTTCTGCCTCCGGTTCCCGCCACCATAATGAGTATTCGCTTTGTAACGCAGTAACCGGTTGTATTGCATGCGCACGACGGATAATTTTTACTCCGGCTTCGGAAAGACCAAAGTGTTTTACTTTTCCTTCTTTAATAAGGTCCTTTACTGCCCCGGCAACATCTTCAATTGGAACATTAGGGTCGACACGATGCTGATAGAACAAATCAATAACTTCTACCCTGAGTCTTTTTAGCGAAGCCTCAGCAACTTGTTTAATATGTTCCGGGCGACTGTCAAGCGCGGAAGCTCCGGTTGTGTCGAAGCCAAATTTTGTGGCTATCACCACTTTACCGCGAAAAGGAGCCAGAGCTTCTCCTACCAGTTCTTCATTAATAAATGGTCCATAAACTTCAGCAGTATCAAAAAAAGTAATTCCGCTTTCTACTGCTTTATGAATAAGTGTAATCATCTCCTTCTTATCAGCAATAGTTCCGTAGCCAAAGCTCATTCCCATACAACCAAGCCCCAGGGCGGAGACTTCGAGGTTGCTTTTTCCTAATTTGCGTTTTTGAATAATAGTATCCATAATTATATGCTTTAATTTACCGGACAAAGATAGATGTGAAAAATGCTAATCAATAACGAAAATAAAATAAGAACTTACAAAATTCAAACATTTCTGAATTTCAGAGGACTTGACTGAACGTGCTTTTTAAAGAAATTATTGAAATGGGTTACTTCGGTAAAACCCAATGCGTATGCAATTTCAGACACACTCCAGGTACTATGCTTTAACAGGATTTTTGATTCCTGCAAAATGCGTTCTGCGATAACCTGAGATGTGGTTTTTTGTGTTGTCTCTTTAATGGATCTGTTTAGATGGTTTACATGAATGTTTAACTGGCTTGCAAAATCAGAGGCTGAACGCAGGTTAAATCTCTGGTGGAGGTCATCAATAGGAAATTGACGTTCTAAAAGCTCTAAAAATAAAACAGAAATTCGTTTAGAAGCATTTATTCGCTGTTTATCATAATTGGCTGTTGGCTGAATTTTCATTGCAAAATGAAGCAATTCAAAAACAAGATTTCGTAATACATCGTATTTATGTTGATAATCAGAATTGATTTCCTCAAACATCCGTTTGTAAATAGCTGCTGATTTTTCTACCTGTTCATCCGATAATTCAAATATATGTGTACCGTTTGGCTGAAAAACTGAATATTGATTCAGGTCACCGTATTGGTGAAAAAAATGTTGATTGAAAATGCAAAAGGAACCACTCCTGATGGTATCAAGGTGTTCCCACTTATAAGGTATCTGCGGATTGGAAAAGGATAATGCCTGTTTTTTAACTTCAATAACCTTGTCGGCATAATGAACCTGGCTGTTACCCTTTACAAGCATTATTTTATAAAAATCCCTCCGTTTATACGGTACAGGCTGAGCCTTGTCCCCGACAAAAGGTTCTAAGTTAAAGACGTTAAAATGGCCGATCTCATTTTTTAAATTATCCGGCATCCAGTTGAATTTTTTCTTATAAAATTCTTCTATTGTTTCAATTTTATCCATACGAGCAAAATTACAAATTTCAAATAAAATACATAAAGTACAGGTCATGCCATGGCATGACCCTACACAATAACCTGATCCAGACTGTAGGGCCACGCCATAGCGTGGCCTAAACACATACTTCATTTTTTGACATATTGATTATTGAAAGAGTAAATTAAGCTTGCATCCCAGACAAAGTCTTTATGTCCTGGAACATTCGATCGGATAGTTTTATTACCGAATACAGAGAAACAAACCGGGAAATTTTTTCTTGCTAAGGTCAATGTTGAGGTTACATTGAATCCATCATTCTTATTTATTCTTAAATAGTAGATCTGTGGCATGTAACTTAGAAAAAACATATCAGATAATTTAATATTTGAGAAATTCGTATTTAGCATTGCAAAGTGAGTATTCCTTACATTTGCATTATCAATACCATATGAATATAAGTAATACATGCAATACTGATATTTTTTGTCAGGAAATAATTGGGAGCAAGTTCTCCTGCAAGATCAGCGAAATTCCGTTGTTGGTAACAGTTACACCACCACCAAAATAATTGGCAACCTTTGTACTATCACTATTTTGAGAAAATGCTGACAAAGAAAGATTCAGAACTCCAATTAACAGGAATGCTCTTTTGATCAAATTTTTTGTCATCGGGCTGATTATTAAATGTTTTCAGGATACAAAGAAATTTGATCTGCAAGGCTCTTTATAACAAATTTCAAAGCATTAATTACGATTTTCAAACAATTCATGACTGGGAACCAGGATAGGAAAAAAGTAATAGAGAGTGGGAGAAACGGAGAAGGGGAGAATAGTCCAGCAGGCAGTTATAAGAACATGCTTAAAGGTATCTGAGTATTCTTCTAAATGGGGCAAGGAGTGTATTCCACGGAATTTCGGAAAGAACCATGAGGACAAGAATACCAGGTCCAAAATATGTTGACGCCAGAACTATAGCCAGTCCGTTATTCATATAGGCAGAAGTAATCGACAGGGCTATTTTATTTTCTTTACTCTCTCTGTAACAGATTACATATCCAATAGCATGCAGTAGAATGAATACCAGATATAGTATAGAAGTTTTCCATAAAAGCCTGATTGGATTGTCAAGTATTACATTCCTCTGGGAAGAAATGGCAACATAGACAAAGGTGAAGAGTAGAAAAACATTTGCGGAAGTGAACAAATGCTGAGTTTTATTTATTACTTCCGGAAAGTACTTCTTGATAACCTGAGCCAGGATCAATGGGGAAAAAACTAAGATAGAGATATCCTTGAACAACAGAAATTTATTTATATCAAGACCCTTGGTGCCGATCAACCAGAACAAAAATGGAACTGTGAAAGGGGCAATAACCTGGGTGACAATTGTTATGCTCATTGCGAGTGAAATGTTGCCTTTAAGGATGTCTGTCAAAGCAGCAGTTGAGACTCCTGCTGGCATTGCTGTTAAAAGAAGTATTCCCAGAGCCAGTTGTCTGTCAAATATATTGACAAGCAGAAAAAAGAGAATCGGTATGATGATCATATAAACCAATGCAATATAGATCATCAGTCTGAAATTCCTCATTTTTTCAATTATCTCAAGCGCATCAATTTTCAGGAAGACAAAGAACAACATCATACCAAGTAAAATCTTGGGCAGATACTTCGGAGTTTCAAACGCGAATGGTTGCCATAATCCGATTAAGATCCCCACAATGAGGAAGATCCAGAAGTACTTTTCGATAATCAGATTTATTTTCATTTGATGCTCATAATATTCTCCCCTGACCAAATGAATTCGTTCAGGCAGGCGTTCAGTACTAATTTTTTAAAAGCAGGATAAAGGAAATCACTTGAATAATTGAGGTGCAAACTCTGAAAGATATATCCTCCAGTTGGTCCAGGTGTGGCCTCCTGTGCTTTCGCGATAAGTATATTTAAAATTATGCTTATCGAGAGTGCTCCTGAGTTTAACAACACTCTGGTATAAGAAATCATCTTTACCAACACCTATCCAGTATAGTTTATAACCGCTTTTTTTCAGTGCTTCGATCTTAGGCTCCCTTTCCTGGTCAAGCTTTGCCGCGTCCTGGTTCTGCTGACCAAAATTCATCAGACCCATGCTGAATACACCAATATAACTGAACATCCCGGGATTGTCGTTAGTAATTGTCTGAGTATGCATTCCTCCCATTGACAATCCGGCAATAGCCCGGTTATCCTTACCTTTAATGACATTATAATTTTTCTCTATAAAAGGAACAAGATCCTTAACAAGGTGTGCCTCGAACTTCCCGGCAAGCTTCTGGTATGTGGCCATTGGATCTACCTGCACCGGAACATCAGTTACATCATTAGGCGCACCCCCCTGGTTGGCATTTCCATTCGTCATTACCACTATCATTGGTTTTGCCTTTCCCTGTGCAATAAGGTTGTCCATTATCTGGGCAGCACGGCCCATATTAGTCCAGGCATCCTCATCGCCTCCGGATCCGTGAAGCAGGTAAAATACAGGGTATTTCTGTTTGGTTTTTCCATAGCCTGCAGGCAGATAGACATATACCCTGCGGTCCATTCCAAGTACAGTAGAATTATACCATACTTTTGACAAATTCCCGTGCGGAACTCCGTTCTTCTGTACATAGAGATCAGATTCAGAGCCGGGGAGAATAAAAAAACTTGCGTACCGGGTGCCGTCGCGACGGACCTGAACATTATTCGGATCAATAGTGCTTACGCCATCTACATTGAAAGTATAGCCATAGAGTTCGGGCTTTAGCGGACCGACTGTAAGCATAAACATTCCTGTATCGTTCCTAACGAGCTCCTGGGTTGGATTAAAGCCAACCTGCCACTCGCCCGAAACGGTGATCTTTGATGCATTCTTTGCATAGACCCTGAATGTGACCGTATTATCCGAAAGGATTTCAGGTGATATAATTTTTGGCGGCATTCTGAATTGAGGTCTGGCAGCAGGAGCTGCAGCAGGTGTTGCTGATTGCTGACCTGCAACTGTAGAACCAGCAAATAAAATAGTAACAAATGTTGCAATTATTGGAAACATTTTTTTCATAATTTATCTCTTATTATTTAATAAATTGTAATTGATTTTTTTATTGGCCCATTCAATAAAGTATTTCATATTAGGTGCATCTGTATGCCCTCCATCGTGCTGGCGCCAGGCAAGCTCTCCATTGAGAAGGCCAGTATTTACAGGAGGCATAACTTCTGTTTTATAATCATTTGAAACACCTATATCTTTTACCCCCAGCAGCTTAAATACTGCTCCTGCAGCAACAGTGGCCATGTAGCTTCCTTTCTGGTCGAGCCATTTTGCATCACCTTTTTCAGGTATTCCATAACTGATGAAAGTAAGTCTAGGAGCACACATTGCAATTAAACTATGAGAATCAACATTCATTTGACCGGCATTTCCAGCTCCTGAAGTTGATTCAGCAGCTCCATATTTCAAATAATTCCCGGCCATCCAGTGATATTCCCCTGTTCCAGTAAGGCTCTCTACTGCTTCACCGAAATTCCGGCGATTAAGAGTAGCTCCCCCTTTACCTGATGAACCAACCAGTACCAAAGCAAATCGATCTTCAAAAGCAAGCGTGACAAGGGCAGCTTTACCATATCGTGATACACCCTCTATACCAACGTGTTTTGCATCGATGGCAGTGTCGGATTCAAGGTAATCAAGTCCGCGTGCAGCACCCCATGCCCAGGCTCGCAGCGCTCCCCAATCATCGGGTTTACGGGGCTGACCCTTATTCACTAGGCCAATGATACCTCTTGTTAACCCGGCTCCATTGTCGGCCTGGATACTCGAAGGATCTATCGAAGCATAACCCCAGCCGGCAGCAATAAGTTGTTGTATTGAAGGAGGATCGGCATTTGCATTACCGCCCATCATTCCAAAACCGAAAGAAGGTGTTGCTCTTGTAATAGGAGTAAATGCCAGATATTTATCGAATATCGCTTTTACATCAGGATCTTTTTCAGAAAGAAGTTTCCTGATAGCGTTATTTAAAATTTCAAGCTCATCCTGGTCAGGTTGAGCAGGAGCAGGCAGACTAGCCATCCCAAACATCATAAGAACAGGAACAGGACCCTTTGCATTGGCTGGTGTAACAAGAACCATTGAAATATTCACATCAATAAGAGGACATTCTGAATTATCGACATGCCCGGTAAGCTTTTTGGCGATAACAGGAGTGAACCCAATATATTCTTTCTCCGAGATGTCCACAGTCCATTTAACAGCAGGAATCTTTTTTGGCAGGCGCCCGTAAATTTCTTTCTCCATATCTTCCACTATCTCAGGACGACGTTGTTTCCACCAGATTTCAGGTGTAGTCACTTTCTTCCCGTTTTTAAGTGTCAATAAATCAGGCAGATCTGGATATGGTGTTGCCAGAGACTCATCGTAATTTGCATGGTTGGGCGCTGATTCGTTACCACCTGGCCCGGGACGAAGGCTTTTAATTCCAAGCTGATCCATCATATTCTGATGGTCCTGCTCGGCAGTGAACTTAACAATAGGAGGGTACTGGCCGGAGGAACTTGTGGGATTCTGGGCAACAATCCGGCCGGATAACAGGATTAAAAATATGATAAGCGTTTTTTTCATGTTTTTAATTTTATGTATAAAAAATTTTATTTATCAGGAATTGCCTCAAAAGGAGAAGCAGGCAATCTTTCAATATTATACAAATTGGCACCTTCAGGATTGTCAGCCCATGCGTATCGCACGTATAAGGGGTTTTTTATTTCATTACTCCAAACAACCACATTATTGTTTTCAATTCTGGCTTCAGCCCAAACAAACTTTCTGTCTGCTCCGGCAATAGAAAAATAGTATAAATCACCTCCTCCCTTTACCACCAACCCACTTCCAATGTGATCAAATGCGATTTTAATGCTGTCAGCTTCTTTAACAGATGATTTATAAAGAGGGCCTGAGTAGACAATCTTTTCATCACCATAAGCTAGTTTCCTGGCCGCCAGAGCTAATCGTTCGCCAACAACTTTTTTCTCAAGAGGATGTATGTCATTCCATTCACCTGCATCAATCGCAACTACCATTGCTGTATTCGGAACAGATAAAGATTTAAGCTGACCAAATCTTAACTCGGCCCACTGACTCTCGGATGGCAGATATTGGACTTCCATGAAATTGGGTAACTGGACAAAAAGAAACGGCAGAGTTTCCTGATGCCATTTATTCCGCCAATCGCTGATAAGCGCAGGTAACAGCTGCTGGTATTCCTTAGGCTTACCTGTATTTGATTCACCCTGGTACCATAAAACACCTTTAATCGAATAGTTTATTGAAGGTGCAATCATTGTATTATAGAGCCCTGTCGGTTCATTCTGCATTGAGATTACGGGCGAACCTGTTCCTGACCCGAAAATAACTGGTCGGAACACTTGTCCAACCTTGTAGATCCATTCGCCACGCAGGTCAATGCTGTCACTTCCTGCAATAAGGTAATAAGGCTTATCGGGCACAAATCCTCCTTTGCCGGAGTTGTTTGTAACTTTGATTACAATTATATTTTTCCCAGGTTTCAGTAAACCGGCAGGCAGGTTATACCTCCTTGGAGGATACTGATATGTAATTGATCCTGAAGAAACTCCGTTCACATAGACGTTATCTGCATCCACCATGCGTCCAAGGAAGAGTTTTGCAGGCTTCCCGGTCATTGATTCTGGCACTCTGATCTCTTTTCTGAACCACACGATCCCATTCAGGCCTCTTACTCCCTGGTCATCCCAGTATCCCGGGAGCCAGTATTTATGCCATCCTACAGGTACATAGTTAATATCATACCATGGAATCGGACCGCTAATGCCTTTGTCTATTGATCTGGAATTGGCAGGTAGACCCTGTACTGCTTCAGGTCTCCTTCTGGTTGATCTGAGTATTGGATTCAGATAAGCTGTATCCTTCAATTTTTCAATCCTGGATTTCAGCTGGGGAAACTCTTTTAATCCTTCCTCGCTTGTCCATGCTTCAATAGGGGTTCCCCCGACACTTGAATTTATGATCCCAATG
>Ga0208079_1000012_pt1 | contig 106598 bp, 101 predicted proteins | sample NGESurdeep092012_5_FD_184474 | JGI IMG/M metagenome (GOLD analysis project Ga0208079, IMG submission 184474) | Arctic peat soil microbial communities from Barrow, Alaska - NGEE Surface sample 210-2 deep-092012 (SPAdes) | ecosystem: Environmental > Terrestrial > Soil > Wetlands > Peat ... | reverse complement strand
CAGGAAACGCGCCGGGTGATCGGCAGGCACCCAGTCTTCGAGCGCGGGGGGAAAGAGAAATTGTTGGCCGTAGTCGGGAGCGATGGGTTGTGCCATCGCTTGTTCGACGCCAGCCAGCTCATGCGGGTTACAGAGTTTTGAGACAGTCTCTGCGGCGCAACCCAAATATCAGGGCGGCGCGGCAGCGACCGCCCTACCAACTCTTCACCGCGTAATTCACATTCTCCGGCAACGCCGCCTTGAGAAGCATGAAAGCAGAAGGATGAATGAAGTCGGTTGGCACGAAACTGCCGCAGCAACATTTCATCATTCTTCACTCTACCTTCTTCCTTTGAAATGTGGCCACCGGGCCGCCCAGCTTCACGCCCCGGCTCGCCGCCACCGGCAACGGCGTCCCGCATCGCGGTGACCCCGCCGCCTGGAGCAACGCCAGATAATTCTCCGCATCCACCTTCACCGCCGTGACGTCATGGAGTCCCGCGCCCGTGATGAAAAAGCCGGAGCCGCTGGCGGTCCTTTTATCTCGAGAGTGCGGACCCCTTACGGCAGCATCACGGCGCGGTAATATTTGTTGCCGCTGACAGGGTTTTGATCAATCCAAAGGTAGGGGCTGGAATTTAACAACAGTGTTGTTGTTGTCGTCCAGACATTCAAATCCGGTGAAGTTTGGATTTGGTATGTCCGCCCGATGGTGCCGGTGATTTGCAAGCCCGGATAAGTATTCAATTGCAAGTTGGCCGGCGAAACAACTTGAGACTGCGGATCGAAGGCGATGTTGCGAATCCGGTTGTTGCCGGCGTCAGCGACAAAGATCATGCCTTGCGAAAAACAACCTCCCGATGCGTTGGAAAAGCGCGCCAGATAGCCGGGGCCATTGGCGTAGCCTGATTGGGAAAAGTTTCCCGCCAGTGTCACCACATTTGTTTGCGCGTTCATTTTGCGGATGCAACTGCCGCAAACGAAATAGATGTTGCCCTGGTTGTCCGAAAACATTGAAGATACGCCAGAAAAGATGGCGTTTGTTCCTACGCCGTCGGCGCTTGAATAATAATAATTACCATTCCCGGCGATGGTCGTCACATTCTGGTTTTGGTCAATTCTGCGAATCGTGGCATTTCCAGCATCCCAAACATAAATATTATCGGCCTGGTCGCACGCTAACGCAGCGGGGTTGCTAAAAGCTGAAAAAAGAGTCCCTTGTCCGTCAAAGTTCCCCGTTATCCCGCTGCCGGCAATGGCTTGCACCACACCGGTGCCTGGGTTGTAACGGTAGATTCTATTTCCTCCTGAATAGTAAAGGTTGTTGGCCGAATCGAAACAGGTGCCGCTGGAAGAGCCTAAGTTGGTCAAGCCCCCGTTGGCGATGGAGACGTAACCGTTCGTGCCGATGGTCACGAGATAGGGCAAGCCGCTATATCCACTCACCAGCACCAGCCAAATCGTGTTCGCGTGGTCAATCGCCATCGCGCCAACCGTCCCCCAAGCCAGCGAAGCATTGGTCCCGTAACCATCAAAATAACTTCCGCCGCCGGCAAAAGTGGAAACCGTTCCGTTCGCGGTGATTTTTCGTATTCTAAAATTTCCGCTGTCCCAAACATAAAGATTGCTGGCCGTGTCGGATACAATTTGCGATGGACTGGAAAACGCCGTGAGCTGGCCCTGCCCGTCAACGTAGCCGGATATGCCAAAACCGGCGAAGGTCTGAACGACTTCATTGTTCGTGTCGTAAGTTTGCGCTTCGGCTTGATAAGCGAGCGTTGTCACAACTGCAACAACTGCGGAGATGATTTTTGTTTTCATGTTTTATCCCTTATTTGTTGCCGAGTTGATTGAGGGCGGATGGTATGGAACAAGATTGTGAATATTCCCATTTCACGGCTTGCCTTGCTTGAAAAAATTTTATCTAATCCAGGATCCACAATTGATTAGTGCCGCAATCCGCCACCCGTGTCAACCGCTTTCGCCATTTGCAATCAGACGCCACGCCTCCCCGTTCATCCCTCCCAAACCGATTTTGTCAGCGGCGGTTTGCCCCGCCCGGCGCGGCCGTTTTCCCCCGCCCGCCGCCGCGCGCCCGTCCCCGATCGCAGCAAAGTGGTAGCGCAGACATGGATTTTTCACATCGCCGGAAATGTCACGGTTTTCCAAAGCGCCAGAGGACTGGCGCACTCCACGACGCTTCGCGCGGTTCGGTCGTCACCGGAAAACGCGCCAGCGTCTTGGACTGCGGCGGCCCTCCGCCGCTTTTTCACGGCGCATCAAATACTCCAAAAAGTTCAAACACCACTCCGCTCCAGTAATCCATCCCAAACTGATTTTGGCAGCGGCAGTTTTCATCGCCCGGTGCGAGCGGAGTTGTTGGAGTTCAAGCTTTAGCTTGTTGGCAGGGGACAGTTCCGCACGGCGGGACTGAACTCCAACGAAACATGGCTTCGCGTTGACAATTCCCCTGCCCTGCGACACTCTGCGCGCATGTCGAAACCTGCATTGGGACGCGGTCTCGGCGCGTTGTTGGGCGGCAATCCGGTTCTGACTCAACCAACACCCGCGCCCGCAGCACCCGTTTCACAAACCGTTGTTCTGTCGCCCACGCCCGACCTGCATGAGCGCGTGCAGCGTGTGCCGCTGGACCGGATTCGTCCGTGTTCGCTGCAACCGCGCAAGGATTTTTCCGCCGAGGCGCTGCGTGAACTGGCCGATTCGATTCGTGAACAAGGCATTGTCCAGCCGCTCATTGTGCGTGAGCGCGGCGGACATTTTGAATTGATCGCGGGCGAACGCCGCTGGCGCGCGGCACAGCTTCTGCAATTGCCCGAAGTGCCCATCATCGTCCGCCAGGCCGACGACCGCGCGGTGCTCGAACTGGCGCTCATCGAAAATTTACAGCGCGAAAATCTCAACGCCATCGAGGAAGCACATGGTTACGAACAACTGGCCGGGCAATTTCAACTCACGCAGGAGGAAATCGCCGTCAAAGTCGGCAAAAGCCGCGCGGTGGTGGCCAATGCGCTGCGGCTGCTGAAACTGCCGCAAGTCGTTCAGAATTTTGTCCGTGAAGGGCGGCTTTCAGTTGGCCACGCAAAAGTCATTCTCGGTCTGGCCGACGAGAAAAAGCAAAAACTCGCCGCCGAACGCGTCATCAAGGAAGGCTTGAACGTCCGGCAGACCGAGGGTCTGGTGGCCAAATTGCAGGCCCGTGATTCGCGCAAGCTTGTGATTAAGCCGGAAACGGTCGCCGCTCCGGGCTCCGATCCGCACGTGACGAACCTGGAGGACCGGTTGCGCGAAAAATTCGGCACCAAGGTCCAGTTGCGATACGTCCAGGGCAAGGGCGCGGTGGAAATCTCCTTTTTCAGCGACGAGGAGCTGAAGGGGGTCTTACAGATACTGGGCGTGTCGGCCGATTGACTACGGACGAGGATATTTCATCCACCGGTAACCAATGATTATCAAATCCGAAGCCCGAAATCCGAAGTCCGAAAGAAGCCCGAAGCCCGAAATCCGAAACCGGCGCGGGTGGGTCTTAATTGGATTCAGGTTTCGGATTTCGTCCCGCATTGCGGGATTTCGGATTTCGGCCTTCGGATTTCGGTTTTCTTCAGCAGCCCGCCACCTGTCACCCGTCACCCCAAAATGATTTTGGAAGTTGTCAAATACGGCCATCCCGCGCTCCGGCAAAGAGGTGCGCGCATCGAAAAGGTCACGCTGGAGATCAAAAAGCTTGTCGCCGATTTGTTCGAGACGATGCACACGAATCATGGCATCGGGCTGGCGGCGCAGCAGGTCGGAAAGGCGCTGCAACTCACGGTCATTGACGTGCGTGAGGCCAAGGACCGTCCGTCCTGGCTGGAACTGGACGGCAAGCCCGCCGACGTGAATGAGTTCATGCCGCTGGTGTTGATCAATCCGGAGCTCAAACCCGGCGGTGACCCGGTGGCCGGCGGCGAAGGCTGTTTGAGTTTCCCCGAAATTTTCGCGGAAATCGCGCGTCCCGAGTCGGTGGACGTGAAGGCGTTGAACGAAAAAGGCAAACCGGTTGAATTTCGTTGCGGCGGTTTGCTGGCGCGGGTGGTTCAGCATGAAATGGATCATTTGAACGGCATTTTGTTCATTGACCGGATGAGCCGGAAAACGAAGGAAGAACTGCGGCCGGAACTGGACGAACTACAGGCGAAAACGAAGGCCGAACTGGAATCGGCGGGCAAACGGTGACTCAATAAACCTTGCGCAGGTTCGACGGCAGGATGTTGAGTTCCAGGCGGTATTTGGCGACGGTGCGGCGGGCGATGATGATGCCTTTTTCGCTCAGCATTTTCACCACTTCATGGTCGGACAACGGCTTGGCGGGGTCTTCATTTTTGAAAATTTCGGCAATCATGTCCTTCACGCTGGTGTTGGACACGTTTTCGCCGCTGGCGGTCTGAAGTCCGCCGGTGAAGAAATATTTCATCTCAAAAACGCCCTGCGGCGTCTGCATGTACTTGCCGGACACGGCGCGGCTCACGGTCGTTTCGTGAACCCCGACGGTTTCGGCTATCTGCGCCATGATGAGGGGTTTGAGATGCGCGACGCCCTTTTCCATGAACTCGCGCTGGCGTTTCACGATTTGCTTTCCGATGTTCAAAATCGTCTGCTGCCGCTGATGCAGGCTTTTGATCAGAAATTTTCCGGCGCGGATTTTTTCGCGGATGTAATTTTTGACTTCGGCGGAATTTTCGCCCTGCGTCATCAGGTCCTTGTAGATGTTGCTGATGCGCAAGTGGGGGATGTGCTCGTCGTTGGTCGTCACGATAAAATCGTCGCCGGATTTTTGCACAAACACTTCGGGCAAAACGTATTGATTTGCATCCGACAAATAGGCGCGTCCCGGACGCGGCTCCAAACGCCCGATGCGGCCCATCGCCTCCTGCGTCTCTTCGACGGTGCAGCCGGTGCCGCGCGCAATTTCCGGGATGCGCCGCTTGCCCAGCGCGTCCATGAAATCACGCACAATGCGATATTCGATCGATTCCTGCCGGCCGGCGCGTTCCAACTGGAGCAGCAGACATTCCCGCAAGTCACGCGCGCCAACACCCGGCGGATCGAAGGACTGGATTACTTTGAGGACCTCGGCGATTTTTTCCGGCGGGAAATGGGTTAAAACCGCCATCTCTTCCACCGTGGACTTGAGGTAGCCGTAATCGTCAATGTTGCCAACGATCAACTCCGCGATGCCGCGTTGCTCGTCCTTCAAATCGCCCTCCCGCACCTGATCCATCAACATCTGGGTAAAGGAGGTTCCCACCGCAAGCGAGTCGAACATGAACTGGCGCTTCTCCTCCTCCTCGGCGGTCTGGCGGATGGGAATGTTCGTCTGTGAAAAATGATCGCGCCATTCCTGGTCCAGTTGCACGAGCTTGTCGAATTCCGCCTGAAAATCATCCGCGGGCGCTTCAGCGCTTTTTTCCGCCACGGAATCCAGTTCCACATTTTCCGTCGTTCCGGCGGGATCGGGGGGTTCGGCCACTTCATCGGAATCGCGTTCCGACTGGTCACGCAAATCGATTTCCTCCGACGCCATTTCTTCGAGCACAGGATTTTGCTGCAATTCCTGTTCGACGAGCGCCTTGAGTTCGAGGGTCGGCGCCTGAAGCAATGCCAGCGATTGCTGGAGTTGCGGCGCCAGCACCAACGACTGCGTCAAGCGCGTGGATAATTGCAAGCCTTGAACCATTTGCAGGTGCAAGATAAATCCGGTTTTACACAACCACAAGCAAAAAGTGGCACGACTTTCGCTGTAGCGTGAAACTCAAGGAAAAACTGGATTATTTCGCCCGCCGATTGCATCTTGAAGGCATGAAGTTGATTCTTTCGACGCACAACGTCACGCTGACCAAGGCCCTCGAGGATCATGTCGTAAAACAACTGGAGAAACTCGACCACTTTGACCAGCGCACCATTGACGCCCGCGTGACGCTTGAACATGACCATACGCGCGCCGCCGGAAAACAATTTTGCTGCTCCATTCGCCTGAGTGTGCGCGGACCCGATCTTTTTGCCGAGGACGTCGAAAGCGATCTTTACGCGGCCATTGACAAGGTTACCAAAAAAATCGAGCAGCAAATCCGCAAACGCCACAACAAGTGGAAGGCTCGCAAGCACAAGATTGCCGCGCGCAGCAAGCAGACACGCCAGGAAGCGGAAACAGCGTAAGCGTTGAACGTTGATTCGTTGGTCGTTAAATCGTATTAACCGGTTTGACGATTGGATGATGAGCGTTCAACAACCATGATTCTCCGTGCCCGCACGATTTTGCCGGTCTCGCAGCCGCCCATTGAAAACGGCGCGGTGGTCATTTCTGGAAATCGCATTCGCGCGGTTGGTTCCTGGCCGGACCTGCGGCCGCACGCGAATGGGAAAATTCCCGACCTCGGCGAAGTCATTCTGCTTCCCGGCCTCATCAACGCCCATTGCCACCTCGACTACACCGACATGGCCGGGATGTTGCCGCCGCCGAAAACCTTCACCGACTGGATTCCACTCATCCTTTCCGCCAAGTCCGGATGGGGCTATTCCGATTACGTGCGTTCCTGGCTGAATGGCGCGCGGATGCTCGCGCGCACCGGCACGACGACCGTCGCGGATATCGAAACCGTGCCCGACCTTTTGCCTGAAGTTTGGGACGCCACGCCGTTGCGCGTCTTTTCGTTTCTCGAAATGACCGGCATCCGCGCCCGGCGCGACCCGGTGGCAATCCTCCGCGAAGCCGTCGAAAAAATTGATTCACTTTCGCACCCGCGTTGTTCCGCCTCGCTTTCGCCGCACGCCCCCTACTCCACCGTGCCCGAGCTGCTCCGCCTCAGCGTGCGTGCCGCCCGTGAACGCGGCTGGAAGCTTTGCATTCATGTCGCGGAATCCGCGCCGGAATTTGAAATGTTCATGCGCGCGCGCGGCGAAATGTTCAACTGGATGCAGCGCAACACCCGCGACATGTCCGACTGCGGTTTCGGCTCGCCGGTCAAACACCTCGCCCGCAATAAAATGCTCGGCGAAAATCTGCTCGCCGTTCACGTCAACGTGCTGGCGCGCGGGGACGCCACGCTGCTCGGCAAACATCGCGTTCACGTTGTTCATTGCCCGCGCAGCCATGATTATTTCCGCCATCCGCCGTTTCTGCGCAAACGGCTGGCCAACGCCGGCGTCAACCTCTGCCTCGGCACGGACAGCCTGGCCACCGTTCGCAAAATCAGGAAACAGAACCCCGAACTCAGCATGTTCGAGGAAATGCGCGAGCTGGCGGCCAACGATCCAAAGCTCCCGCCAGTGGAAATTCTGCGCATGGCCACGGTCAACGGCGCGCGCGCGCTTGGCCGGGCCGGCCAAATCGGCGAGCTTTCAGAAAATGCCCTGGCCGATTTGATTGCGATACCCGCCAGCGCAAAAACCAGCGATGCCTGCGAAGCCGTGCTGGGCCACGCCGGCGCAGTGAGCGCCAGCATGATTGACGGGCACTGGGTCATTCCACCGGAATGATTTGCGATGGGCGCAATTTCGCACCACCACCAACTCCCTCTCCCCGCCTAAGCGGGGAGAGGGCCGGGGAGAGGGGATTTGAATTTAGAAACAATTGACCTCCTCACCCCGCCCCTCTCCTCCTTTGGGGGAGGAGAGGGAGAAAACGGCGGCAGTGTCAAGTTGGGCCCATTTGCGATTGACGCATGGTTTGGCCTTTTTGCTCGTAAATCGTAAATCGTCCACCCTCCGCAGTATTGCTACGGAGGACGGGTAAATCGTAAATTTCAGCCGTGAACTCGTTCGATGAAGAATTAAACCGGCGTCTGGCCACGCTTCAGGCGCAGGGTTTGCACCGCGAACTGCGCCGCGTGGATTCGCCGCCGGGCACGCGCATCCGGATTGACGGCCGGACGCTGCTGAATTTTTCGTCCAACGATTATCTCGGTCTGGCCGGCGACCCGTTGCTCAAGGAAGCTGCGATCCAGGCCGTTGAAAAATTTGGCGCTGGTTCCGGCGCGTCACGGCTGATTTGCGGTTCGCTCGCACCGCATCACGAACTTGAAGAAGCACTCGCAAATTTCAAAGGCGCCGAAGCCGCGCTGAGTTTCTCGACCGGCTATGCCACCGCCATCGGAACCATCTGCGCGTTGCTCGGCAAGAATGACGTGATTGTTTTGGACAAACTCGTTCACGCCTGCATTGTGGACGCCGCCCGGCTCAGCGGCGCAAAAATTCGTGTTTTCGCCCACAACGATTTGGAAGATCTGGAGAAGATACTGAAATGGACTCGGAGGGGCGAGCTATGCGAGTCCCAAACCAAATCAGGGACTCGTGTAACTCATCCCTCCGAAAGACGACGCACGCTCATCGTCACTGAAAGTATTTTTTCGATGGACGGCGATGCCGCGCCGTTGCGCGAGATCGTCGCCCTCAAAGAAAAACATGGCGCGTGGTTGATGGTGGATGAGGCGCACGCGACCGGGCTTTACGGAAAAAATCGTCGCGGCCTGGTGGAAGAATCCGGCGCCGGCGGCCAGATCGAAATTCAGATGGGGACGCTCGGCAAGGCGGTGGGGGCTTCGGGCGGTTATATTTGCGGCTCGCGCCCATTGATTGATTTTCTCGTCAACCGCGCCCGCAGTTTCATTTTTTCCACCGCGCCCGTTCCGGCTGCCGCCGCCGCCGCCGCCGCCGGGGTTCGCTTTATTCAATCGAAAGCCGGGGAAGACCGGAGGAAGCAGCTTTTTGAGCGAATCAACGAATTGAATTCGCAATCTGCAACTCCGATAAACTCCGTTTCCGCGAGCACGCGACAATGTCGGTGTCGCGAGCACGCGACGAAAGTCGGTGTCCGCAATCCGCAATTGAAGAGCGCGATCATCCCCGTTCTAATCGGCGACGAAACCAGGGCGGTTGCCGCTTCCGCCGCGTTGCGCGAGCAGGGCATTTTTGTTCCGGCGATTCGTTATCCGACCGTGGCCCGCGGCCAGGCGCGTTTGCGTTTGACCGTGACCGCGACTCACACGGCGGAGGACATTTCACTGCTGGTCGCGGCGTTGCGGTCAGTCCGCAACTCCGAAAAATCGCGAGCACGCGACGAAAGTCGGTGTCTGCAATCTGCAATCGCAAATGAATAAGCTTGCCCAACTTGATCACCAGTTTATCTGGCATCCCTTCACCCAGATGCGCGACTGGCTGAAGCGCGAGCCGGTGGTCATTGTCGCGGGCAAAGGCGCGGTGTTGCACGACATTCGCGGACGTGAATATCTCGACGCGAATTCTTCGATTTGGACGAATCTGCACGGCCACAATCACCCCAAGATCAACGCGGCGATCCAGCGACAGCTCAAAAAGGTCGCGCATAGTTCCGCGCTCGGTTTGGCCAATGAACCGGCGGCGCTCCTCGCTGAAAAATTGATTCAAGCCGCCAACGCCGGGATTCACGATTCACGAGTCACGATTCACGAGTCATCTGTCAAACCACCGCGTAAATCGCAAATCGCAAATCGTAAATTGACAAAGGTTTTCTTTTCCGACGACGGTTCGACCGCGCTCGAAGTCGCGCTCAAGCTCGCCTACGAATTCACCCGCCGTGCTCGTAGCGCAGGCGTCTCGCCTGCTTCGCGGGCAAAGGTTCAGCCGCATTTTCTTTCGCTCGAAGGCGCCTATCACGGCGACACTGTCGGCGCGGTGTCGCTCGGTCACCTTGATTTGTTTCATAAAAGTTATTCCGGTTTGCTGTTCAAGACGGACAAGGTCATGTCGCCGTATTGCTATCGGTGTCCGTTTAATCGCGCAAAGCCGGAGCGCGCCGACGCCCGCGAATATCGCAAATGCAACTGGGAATGTGCCGGCCTGGTTGAAAAGAAATTCGCGACGCAAGGGCGAAAGGGAAATCCCTACGCGGCGTTCGTCTTTGAGCCGCTGATTCAGGGCGCGGCGGGAATGATTCCGCAGCCGCGCGGCTGGCTGCGGCGGGTGACGGAAATCGCGCGCAACCACGACGCGCTGCTCATCGCGGACGAAGTGATGACCGGGTTTGGACGAACAGGATTCTCCCACTCAACCTTCAACTCCTCGGCGCGGCGAAGCGGAGCGGAGACGGCTCAACCCTCAACTTTTCTGTTTGCCTGCCACCACGAAAGCGTGCAGCCGGATTTTCTGTGCCTGGCCAAAGGCCTGACTGGCGGCTATCTGCCGATGGCGGCGACATTGACGACGCAAAAAGTGTTCGACGCCTTTCTAGGCGAATACGATGAATTCAAAACTTTTTTTCACGGCCACAGTTACACGGCCAATCAACTCGGCGCAGCGGCAGCGCTGGCGAGCCTGGAAATTTTGCAGGACAAACAATCCATTTGCGCGCGGCAAAATCTCGAAAAAAATCTGCACGATGAATTGCAAACGCTTTGGTCGCTGCCCAACGTTGGCGACATCCGGCGGGTCGGTTTGATTGCCGGCGTCGAACTCGTTCGGGACTGGCGGACGCGCGAGCCGTTTGATTTGCGGGAACGCGCGGGCATTCGCGTTTGCGAAGCGATGGCGCGGCGCGGGGTGCTCACGCGGCCCATTGGCAACGTCATCGTGCTGATGCCGCCCTATTGCACGACACCAAAGCAAGTATGGAGGATGGTGCGGGCGGTTTTTGATTCAATCCGTGAAGTCTTCGGCCGTCGGTAGGGACGCGCTGCCGCGCGTCCGGCCGACCGGCAGGTTGCCACTGCCCGACGAAATAAATTTCCGTAGCAGCCGAGGTAACGAGGCTCAAATTCCTTCGGAAAATCGCGGTTTTAGAATCCAGAATGAGCCTCCTCACGTCGGCTGCTACGATTTTTAAACGCGCTCCAAGGTTCTGATTTCACGAGCCAATAGTTCATGGAAAGAATTTACGATTTACGATTTACGATTTACGATGGAGGCGTGAGTTTGGCTGACAACCTCGAAAAAGTCCAACAGCGCATTCGCGCCGCGTGCGGGCGCGCCGGGCGCGACCCGGATTCCGTCACGTTGCTGGCCGTCACAAAAACTCAGCCGCCGGAAATTGTCAAAGCGGCGGCGGAGCTCGGTTTGCTTTTGTTCGGCGAAAATAAAGTTCAGGAAGCGAAAGCGAAAATTCCACTGTGTCCGGGCAAATTACGCTGGCATTTCATCGGCCATTTGCAGTCGAACAAGTGCCGCGACGCGGTCGAGCTTTTCAAAATGATTCAGAGCGTGGACAGCCTGTCGCTCGCGCAGGAAATCAACAAACGCGCGGAGCAGGCGGCCAGGACCATGCCGGTTCTGATGGAAGTGAACGTCGCGGGTGAAGCCAGCAAGTTTGGTTACCAGCCGGAACAACTGCTGGCGGAGCTCAAGGAGCTCAACGCGCTGCCGCGAATTGAAATTCACGGTTTGATGACCGTGCCGCCGTGGTCGGCGGAAGCAGAAAAGGCGCGGCCACATTTTCGCCGGCTGCACGAGATCAAAGCCCAATGCGGGCAAATTCTCGGCGCACCCCTGCCCCATTTGAGCATGGGCATGAGCGGTGATTTTGAAATTGCGATTGAAGAAGGCGCGACGATGGTGCGCATCGGCACGGCGTTGTTTGGGCCGCGGGCAAAAACCCGGTCGCGCGCGGAGGCGGATTAAATTTTACTGCATTTTGAGCGAAACGGTTTAGCCTGAATTGATGACGATTGATTCTTTCAAGCGCGAAATTGCCGCCGCCGTCAAAACCTATGACACATTCGTCGTGTGCCTTGAAAAAACGCCGGAGGATTTTGATGCATCGCTGGTTTCGTTGATGGCCAAGGCGATCAAGGCCTATGAAAGTCGCGGCGCGGGCATGCGTCACGGCATCGCGTTGGACAAGCAGGTGACGATTATTTTGAGCCAGGGTGACGACGAACGGCCGTTGTGCGGTATTTATTTCAATCTCCATTCGCCTTATCAGAAGAACGCGCTCCCCAAGACGGTGAAAGCATTTACCGAAAAATCACAAAAGAAAGAGGATTAAATTTTTCGGAGGAACGAGTTATACCAATTCCCGATAATAATTGGCACCTATTCCAGACGGTAGGGCCGCGCTGCTGCGCGGCCATCATACCCGGCGGCGCAGCAGCGCCGCCCTACCCATTGCACCGATTGTCTCTGGGAATTGGTATTTATACGAATCCCCAATTCCAAAAATCCGAAGCCTGAAGCCAGAACTTGGGGACTCGCAAAGCTCGTCCCTCCGGTAAAATCATTGGTCGCGCACTTCGCTGCCGACTTCTGCTTCGCCGGTGACAAGATCGGCAACGATGTTATTCTCACGCTGCGGGCCGGTGATTTTGACTTCGCCGACTTTCATGCCGTCGCGATACAGAAAAAGGCTTTGGTCCATTTTCGGCATCTGGCCGACGGGAAAACTCAGCACGACAAAACGTCCGGAGGTATTGTATGAAACGACTCTGGCGGTGAGCGAATTATCGGGCGTGATGATTGCCGGCGTGGTTTCCCCGGCCGACGGGGACGTTTTGGCCGTTTTCGCCCGGTGATGAAAAAGGGCGCAGCCATTCGCCAGCATCGCCACCAGCAGCAGGGTCCACAGGATGGAAATCTTCATGGCGACAGTTAAGCGCGCGGCGGCGCGCAGGTCAATTCACGATTCGATGCTTTCTGTGGAGTGGGCGCAACCGGGCACACGCACCAAAAGAAACATCTCCCCCATGAACCTCGTAGCCGTCCCGCATGGCGGGATCAGTCCGCGCATTTTGAGTCCAATGAAAGTCAGCGCCGACTCACGTCGGCGGCTACGGTTCAGGGGTTTAATGCGCGAAGTTTTTTTTTGGGGAAATCTCTCCCGCGACCTAGGGCACGCTTTCCGTGATGATCGTATCGCTGTGCTCGTAGGCCGGCGCGCAGCAGCACAGCAATCGTAGTGTTTCATTGCCAATATTCCAAAGCTTGTGTTTGTGGCCGGGCGGTATGGCAATGGCGTCGCCGGTTTTAACGCCGCGCGTTTCGCCTTCGATGCGAATTCGTCCCGCGCCGTGCGTAATGTAATAAATTTCCTCGGTCTGGACGTGATAATGCTCCTGCGTGCTGGCGCCGGCCGGCAGACGCGCTTCCGCCAGGCTTTGGTTGCGAATGACGGAATTGCGATGCGCCAGCAATTCGCGAATTTCCGAACCGTCCTTCGTGATGAAGGACGGAACATCGCCGAGATTTTTGATGTCCATGTGTTTTAATGAGTATGCATTCAAACCGCGAAACCTACGAAAAAAAATGACTAAATCCTAAATCCGAATGACGAAAGAAATCCCAATGACCGAATGCCGAATTATTCGGCTGGGGAAATGATTTGTCATTCGGATTTCGTCATTCTTTAGTCATTAGGGCTTCGTCATTCGTCATTTCCCTTCTCAAAAGCCCTCCGGCACTCCAAAATTTTTCGCCCAATTTGCCTGCCCCAGCACCACTCCGGCGACGATCAAAATCATTGCCGCCCAAAACGTGGGCGTGAATGGTTCATGCAAAAAGAAATATGCCCAGGTCATCGTGCTCAAAGGAATGAGATTGTTGAACAGCACGACCTGGCTCGTGCGCCAATGGCGGAGCGCGTTGTTCCAGAGCGCGTAGGGAATCACGCCGCCAAACAGGACGCAGAACGCCAGCACACCAAGGATCCCGGCGTTGACGGGGATGCCGCGCACGGTAATCTCAGCCAGCCCGAACGGCATCAGCCCAATCCCCGACATCCACATCGTGTGCGCCGCGACTTCCACCCCGCTCAAGCTGGCGCTTAAAATGCGCATTTGATGACTGAAATTCGCCCACAAAATGCTCGCGGCCAGCCCCAAAAATTCTCCGAGCAGGTCCAATTTTGCCGTTTGCAAAGCCGGCCAGAACAGAACCAGCACGCCGGCCAGCGCGAGCAACGCCGCTCCGTAACGCCGTGCGCTCGCCCACGTCCGTTGCGGCCGTTCCTCCCACAACAGAGTCCACACCGGGGACGCGCCAATATACAGCGCCACGTGCGAGGCCGCAGTCAGGCGCAAGGCCCAGTTGAAGGCGACGATATACACCGCAAGGCTTAAACCGCCGCGCAACCACAATTGCCGGCGCAATCCGGATGTCAACGGGCGATATTCACCGAGCCACGAAGTGAAGCGCAGCACCGCCAGCAATAGCAAGCCGGCCAGGAGAAAGCGAATGCCGCCGGTCCAGATGGGCGGCCAAAGGGCAACCAGCCACTTGGTTCCCGCGTTGTTGCCGCCCCACAGAAAAACTACGAACAGCAGGCTTCCGGCGATGGCGACGTTATGTTTTGGTTGCGGCACGCGGCGAGTAAGCCAATGCGCGCGACGGTTGCCAATGAAATTTGTGAAGGTGGGGGGATCGAATCTTTTTCAAGTGCAGCAACAAAGTCAAGCCAGATGCGTCGTGGGGGAACTGAGCGTCATTGAAATAGTTTTTCTCCTTTCCCTGTCCGATTTGGACTGCGGCGGTTACTATTCTATGAGTGAACAGTCTAACCGACCAACAGCTTTTACACGACTATACCGGGCACCGGTCGGAGACGGCGTTTGCCGAACTGGTGCGCCGGCACGTTGACTTCGTTTATTCCGCCGCTTTGCGGATGGTTCGTGATGCACACCTGGCCGAGGACGTGACGCAAGGGGTGTTTGTCGCGTTGGCGCAGAATGCCCGGCAACTCACGGAGCGACCATTGTTGTCCGGTTGGCTGCACCGCACGGCGCAAAACCTCGCCGCAAACGCCGTCCGCTCGGACGTACGCCGTCGCGTCCGCGAACAGGAGGCCGCCACCATGAATGAATTGTTATCCTCCGCCCCCGACGCTTCGTGGGAACATATCGCTCCGCAACTCGATGCCGCGTTGGGCGAGTTGAGCGAGTCAGACCGCGACGCGCTGCTGCTTCGTTACTTCGAGTGCAAATCCGCCAAGGAGATGGCGCAAATCCTCGGCCTCAGCGACGAAGCCGCCCAAAAGCGCGTCAATCGCGCCGTGGAACGGCTGCGCGACTATTTCTCTAAACGCAACGTGACCATTGGCGCGAGCGGACTGGCCGTCGTCATTTCCGCCAACGCAGTGCAAGCCGCGCCGGTTGGATTGGCGGCCACCATTTCCGCCGCTGCCGTTCTCGCCGGAACCGTCGCCCACACTTCAACTGTAATTGCCGCCACCAAAACCATCGCTATGACCACACTCCAAAAAACTCTCATCACCGCCACGCTCGCCGTGGTTGCCGGCGCGGGAATCTACGAAGCGCACCAAAACTCCCAACTGCGCGAACAAAACCAGACCCTCCAGCAACAACAAGCGCCGTTGGCCGAGCATCTGGCACAACTCCAAGCCGAAAACAAGCGGCTTTCAGGTCTTGTTGCTCAAGCAAAAGATCAGGAATCGCTCTCACAGGCGCAATTCAATGAACTCTTGAAACTTCGCGGTCAAACCGGACAGACACGAACAGCTTTGCATGAGTTGGCGAAATTGCAAAAGAGTGTCGCCCAGCAAAGCGGGACAATACCGGCCCTTCTTACCAATGCCATGGCACAAGGAGTGTCCATGGCTGAAAAATTCAAAAAAAAGGCGGCCCTCGCCAAACTCGACCGCATGAAGGAAAAATTCCATCTGACAGATGACCAGGCGCAGGCCATCAGCGACATCATGGTCAAAAACATTGAGAACAGTTCTCAACAGGTATTAAATGCCATGCAGGATAAACAACAAATGCCACCACAGGATCAAGCGACTTCAAGCGCCTTACAGAATGAAGAAGCTGCAATCAAGGCGCTGCTCACGCCCGACCAACTGGCAATCTATCCCGACTTCAAACAGGCTGAAACCATTGCATCTGCCAAAAACAGTGCTCAGGCGGATTTGACGATGATAACGGGTGAAATGGATCTTTCACAAGAACAGCAGGACAAAGTCCATTCCGCACTTTATCAACTGAATTTAAACCAAGCATCAGTCCCTCAAAACCAGGAGGCTATCGCCCAAGCTCGCGCCAGTGGCAATTATACGGATTTTGTTAGTTTACAAATTGAAACGCAGAAGCAAACCTTGGAAAACAAATTGAAAGCCCTTGATGGTATTCTCACACCGGAGCAGTTAAAGACCTACGAACAAAAACAGATGGACATGATTGATATGCAAGCCAGCGCAATGAAGATGTTTCTTCCCCAATCAACCAATGGAGTCGCACAATAGTCAGGTCAATCTATAGTTTTGCCCAATTAGCGGGCAGCAAGTTTCAGCGGTGAAAAATTATGATCTAGCGGACGTGCTTCGTCAGCCGAATACGAAACAAGCACGTCATCTCCTACGTCACGGAGAGGGAGAATCGTTCGCCGTCCCCTTGAAAATTCGCGCGACTGGATTTGCCGGACACTTCATCCGCAAAACCAAACCCGGCCAGCAGCCATTTGACCCCGTGTGAAATTTGTTTGACCGCCGTGGCGCACGGTCTAACTTGGTAGCATGGTTCATGCACCCGGTTTTCTGAATCTGGTCAACGACGCCAAACGGCGCGTCAACGAGATCAGTGTCGCCGAGGCGCGCGCGCGTCTGGCTGCCAATCCCAAGGTTGTCCTGATGGACGTGCGGGAAGATCACGAATGGCAGGCCGGCCACGCCGCCGAAGCCGTGCATCTGGGCAAGGGAATTCTGGAACGCGATCTGGAGAAAATGTTTTCCGACCCGAAGACGGAAATCATCATGTATTGCGGCGGCGGATTTCGTTCGGCACTGACGGCGGACGCCGCGCAAAAAATGGGCTATCGCAACGTCCACTCGCTCATCGGCGGTTACAAAGGGATGGTGGCGGCGGGCTGGCCGATGAAAAGCGGCGCACAATGACAGGCTGGCCGACAATGAAAACAACAAGATTGAAATGCCTGATGCCGGGGGCGGATCTTGCCGCTGCCGCCGAACGCAATGAGATTGGCGCGCGGCGTTTACGCCGCTTCATCGTCCTTCACTTGGGGGAAACGGCGTTCGCAAAGGGTATTCGTGCGTTGAAGCGGCCCCGCTGTGCGGGGCCGCGCTCCGAGGGCAATGTCAAGTTACGCCCTGACACTGGTTGCGTTGTCCTTTGTTGTTGTGTCCGTGCTCCACGCGCAAAGTTACTCCATTGACTGGTTCAAAGTCGCCGGTGGCGGCGGCACGAGCACGGGCGGCACGTATCAAGTCAGCGGCATCCCGCTTTGCGGGACCAGCACGACGCCGGCGGGGATTTTTTTTCCGGCTTAATAGTCCGTAAAAAAAGTAGCAGCCGACGTGAGGAGGCTCTAAACGAATGATTGTTTCCAAGGAAATTTGAGCCTCGTTACCTCGGCTGCTACGAATGAAGACGTTTTTTGGCTTAAACAGTGACGACGGGCGAAATCCCGCGTGGGGAACAAACGCGGTTGAGCGCGTTGACGACCGAGACGACTTTCTCGCGCGGGCACTCGCCCATCAGGCAAATCTGAATCCAGTTTTTCCGGCGCAGATATCCGCTGTTGTAGCTCAGGAGATAACCGGCTTCCTGCATCGCCTCGCCGATTTTCAGCGAATTCATTTCCGGCGGCAACGCGATGGTAATGACCGCCGGTGAAGTTTGGGCGCCGTTGCCAATCAAATCAAAACCCATTTCAGCCAGGCGCAGGCGCAGCCCGGCGGACAGGCCGGCAACCTCGGCAAACCGTTTTTCCAAATTTGGCCGGCGGACGGCGGCGTGCAGCGCATGCAGCAAATTGGATGAGAAGGTGAACGGGATTCCCTGTTGCTGCGCGCAAAAACCGAGGTCGAGATAACGCGGCAATTTGTCCGGCGCGGGCGTGACTTCGTGATTGTAAAAAACCATCGCCAGTCCCGGATACGCGCGCAGTCCTTTGCCGCTGGAACACGACGCGAAGAACACGCCGGTCAAATCCACCGGCATCGTGCCGATGGTGCTGATGCAATCCAGGCACAGCTTCGTCCCCTGCCCGGCGCATAGGGTCTTGAGCGCCGCCAGATCGTTGAGCACGCCGGTGGAGGTTTCGCAGTGTACGCACCAGAGCCAAGCGGGGGGCGTAGCAGCCGACGTGAGTCGGCTCTGACTTTTTGACGGAGAATAATGAGCGGACTTATCCCGCTTTGCGGGACTGCTACGAGGCTCATCTAATTTTCGCTTCACTGCGGCCAAATCCAGCGGTTTACCCCACGGAAATTCCACCGCTTCAAATTTCAAATTGAACCGCCGGGCCTGATCCACCAGCCGGCTGCCAAATTCGCCGTTGCTTAAAACCAGACCGGGCTGGTCGAGCAGCGACAATTGTCCGGCGACCACATCGTTGGCCAAAGTGCCCGAACCCATGAATAGTTCAACATTTCCGGCGCGGACGAGTTCGCAGAGAATTTGTTTTGCGGCTTGAAAATCCTTTTTGAAACCTTCGCTGCGGTGTGATTCCGGCGCCTGCTCGAACGCGCGCCGCACTTCGCGCCGCACCGTCACCGGGCCGGGCAGAAAATTCACCGCGCTGGGATGAAACGAACGCGCGGGCGACGAGCGCAGAAATTCGCGCGCCGTGACCTCGAACGTTTCCAGCGTCACGTACATCGGCTGAAACTGCGCGTCGCCGCTGCCGACGAGCGGGCCGAAGGGCACGAAGCCGAGGTGCTGATACAATCTTTGCTGCCGTGTGGTGCCGGAAATGATGGCGAGGTCGTAGCCCTTTTCGACGCCGTGCTGCCACAGCAACGCGAGAATGCCTTGCAACACCTGCCCGCCGCGCGTCCCGCGGAATTTTTTCTCGATGGCGAGCAGCCGGATTTCACAGATGGTCCGCCCCCGCGGCAAATGCGAATCGAGATCCGGCACTTTTTGATCGAGCGAGAACGGCCGGTTGCCGCGCACGGCGAGCATCCCGACGAGTTTCTGGTTGCTGAGACAAATCAAATAGGTGTTTTCGGCGTGGAATTTGTCCACGAGCCGCTGGCTGGGCGACGCCTGATGTTGCGGGATTTCCTCGACGAAGGTCTTGTAAATGAGCCGGTGAATCTGCTCGAATTCCCAGTCTTCCGTCGCAACCTTGAATACCAGTGGTTCTTGCGGGTTCATAATTTTGTGTGTTCGGGCTTGGATGCGACCCCGCGCCGCGCCAGCAGCGCTGCTATTTCTTCCGCTAAATTCCGCCGGTGTGCAAACAAAATCATCGCCGACAAAACGGCCGCCAGCGTCGCCGTCAAGCCATCACGATTGAACCACAGGCTGGCCAGCGGCAGACAGGCGAACGCAAACATTGCGGGGAAAACAGTTTTCCGCATCACGACAAAACCGGCGAGAAACAGCACGGCGAATGTCAGTGCCATCCGATAATCAAACACCAGCAACGCGCCGAGTGACGCGGCCACGCCTTTGCCACCGCGAAAGCGCAATTGCGCCGGCCAAATTTGTCCGGCGACAACGGCCAGCATGGCCACCGCGGCAAGGTGATGGTTATTCGTCCACTCCCGCGTGCCCCAAACTGCCAGCGCGCCTTTGCCCAAATCGCCAAGCACAGTCAGTACAAAACCGGGTTTGCCCAATACACGACCGACGTTGCGTGCGCCGGTGCTGCCGCTTCCGATTTCACGAATGTCCTTGCCCGTGCGCGCGCGGACGAGGTAATAGCCAATGGCGAAACAACCGAGGAGATAAGCCCCGAGCACGGAGCCGGTCGCTTGAAACCAGTTTGCAGACTGCAAATGTTCGATCCACGCCATGCGGCAGTCACTTTCTGATGATTCGCCCCAAGTTTAACCCGAACCGGGTCGCGGTGCGAATCAAATATTTTGTCCGATCTTTGATTTTTTCGATGCGCCGTAATTTTCAAAGCTTGACTACAGCATAGAAAACCGGCTGTTGCCCGAACGCAAAAGCCCGGCATTACGCGTGGCGCATCCGCGCACTGCCCCGACCGCCATGAGATTGGGGCGCGGGCGTTTACGCCGCTTCATCGTCCTTCACCTGTCGAATCGGCGTTCGTCAAGGGTATTCGTGCGTTGAAGCGGCCCCGCTGTGCGGGGCCGCGCTCCGGGGGCAGTGTCAACTCGATTACGCGCCGCTGCGTCGCTTTGTCTCGACAACCGATGAAAATTGCGGCAAATTTTTCCGGCCAGGGCCCATGGAATGTGGACTTACGAACCCCGCCAGGGCCGGAAGGCAGCAACGGTAGTTTGCTCCGTATCTGCCGTGGTCACCCTGGCATCTTTCAAATGATGAAGGCCGAATGAAGAATGCAGAAACAAAACCAGTCCGCCGGGTGCAAAACGTCCTCGCTTCTTCATTCTTTATTCTTCATTCTTCATTTGCTCTCGTATGGCCTATCAAGTAATCGCCAGAAAATACCGTCCGCAACGGTTTGCCGATGTCGTCGGCCAGGACCACGTCACGCAGACGCTCGCCAACGCCATCGAGCAAAAGCGCATCGCGCACGCCTACCTGTTTTGCGGCCCGCGGGGCACGGGCAAGACGACCATCGCCCGCATCTTCGCCAAATGTCTGAATGGCACCGGCGGTCCGAAAGTCAATTTCGACGACCAGGATTCGCGCTGCATTGAAATTGCCGAAGGCCGCTCGCTCGATGTTCTGGAAATTGACGGCGCGAGCAACAACGGCGTCGAACAGGTCCGCGAACTGCGCGAGACCTGCAAATACGCGCCCGCCAATTCGCCGTTCAAAATCTACATCATTGACGAAGTCCACATGCTTTCGACGGCGGCGTTCAACGCGCTGCTCAAGACGCTCGAAGAGCCGCCGGCGCACGTGAAATTCATGTTCGCCACGACCGACCCGGAGAAGGTTCTGCCGACGATTCTCTCGCGTTGCCAGCGTTTTGACCTGCGCCGGATCCCGGCCGCGCTCATCACCAAACACCTCGCGCACATCGCGAAACTGGAAAAGGTGAAAATTGACGAAGCGGCGCTCCACGCCATCGCCCGCGGCGCAGACGGCGCCATGCGCGACGCTGAATCCACGCTCGACCAGCTCATCAGCTTTTGCGGCGACAAAATCGAGGAAGCCGATGTGCTCTCCATGTTCGGCCTCGCCGCCCAAAGCCAGATTCTCGGTTTGAGCCAAGCCGTTCTCGCCGGCGAAATTCAAACCGCGTTGAGCCGGTTGAACGAACTGGCGCAAAACGGCAAGGATCTCGGACGATTGCTTTCCGATTTGCTGAATCATTTCCGCAACCTGCTCATTTTCCAGGTTTCGCGCGGCGACTTGAATTTGCTTGAAGTCTCCGAAGCCGAAGTCGCGGCGCTGAAAGAACAGTCCGGGCTGGCCAATACCGAATCGCTCACACGAATTCTCGAAGTCCTGACCGATTCCGAATTTCGGCTGCGCGACACCGCGTCCAAGAAAATTCTGCTCGAAGTCGCCATGCTTAAAGCCATCGAAGCCCGCAACGCCATCAGCCTCGATTCGGTTTTGAAGCAGCTCAACCAATTGCGCGGCCCGGGCGGCGCCGGCGTCCCCGCCGCGCCGAAGCACAGCGAAGGCGGACCGCCCGCCCCAACCACCGTAGCTGTCCCGCAAAGCGGGATGAGTTCGCGGCCAACTTCCAATCCGGCATCGGAAATCACGGGAGGTGCGGCTCAAAAAAATCCGTCTGCAGCCAAATCCGTCGCGCTGGCCGAAGCGCCGCCGGGGTCCGCTGACCTGGCCGGGTTGTGGGCAAAGCTGGTTGAAGCTGTTGGCCGCGTCAGTCCGTTCACCCGCAGCTATCTCGTGGATGCACAGCCGGTTTTGTTTGAGAAAAACATTTTTACGATTGGTTTTGATCCCGAATTTGAAGATCACCTTGGTCTCGTGGACAACGCGCGCAACCACACGCTGCTCCAAACCAAACTCGCGGAGCTTGGCCATGCAAACGCGCAAATTAAATTCGTCAAAATCGAAGCGTCTGCCGCCCGTGTGCCGCAACCGGCCAAGGTCGCGTCCCCCGCCCTCGCCGCGCCGAAGCGAACCGAAGGCGGGGCCCCTGCGTCTTCAACGCCCGTTGCAAAAGAAAAGCCGGTGTCAGTTTCATTCAACAAAAACGATTTCAAAAACGATCCACTGATTCAAAAAGCTTTGGAAATTTTCAAAGGCCAGATTGTTGAAGTCCGTGCGTAATTTTTCTCTCAACTCTCAACCCTCAACTCTCAACTACCTAAAATGTCCAGCATCGGCAAACTCATGAAACAAGCTGCGCGAATGCAGCAGCAAATGGAACAGGTGCAGGCGCAACTCGCTGCGCGCACCGTCGAGGCCACCAGCGGCGGCGGCGCGGTCAAGGTCACCGCCAAGTGCGACGGCACCATTGCCTCGGTGAAAATTGATCCGCAGGCGCTCAACCCGTCTGACGCACAGTTGCTCGAAGACATGATTGTGACCGCCGCGAACCAGGCACTCGGCCAGGCCAAGCAAATTTCCAACGCCGAAATGGGCAAAATCACGGCGGGATTGAACCTGCCGGGGCTGACGTAGATTTTTTAATCGTCCTCGTCCTCGTCCTCGTCCTCGATTTTTCGATTACGATTACGAGGACGAGGACGAAAGGGACGATGAATCCAATTCCAGAACCCGTTGTTTCGCTCATCGCGGCGCTGAACAAGTTGCCCGGCATCGGGCCGCGTTCCGCCGAACGCATCGCACTACACCTCGTCCAGACGGATTCGGTGGTGGTGAAACAGTTGGCCGGGGTGATGCTCCACGCCCGGGAGAAAATCCAATTCTGCACGACCTGCGGCGCTTTGACCGAGAAATCCCCCTGCCCTATCTGTGCCGACGCACGACGCGATGCGTCGCTCGTGTGTGTCGTCGAGCGCGCGGTGGACATTTTGAGCGTCGAAAGATCCGGCACGTATCGCGGCAAATTTCATGTGCTCGGCGGAAATATTTCCCCGCTCGACGGCGTTGAGCCGGAGGATCTGCGCATCACCGAATTGGAAAAACGCCTAACGTGCGAGCCGGTCAAGGAAATCGTCATCGCCCTGAGCACGGACGTGGAAGGCGACGCGACGAGTTTTTATCTGGCGAAACGGCTGGCGCGCAAAGGTCTCAAAATATCGCGCATCGCCTATGGTTTGCCCGCCGGCAGCGGACTGGAATTTGCCGACGAACTGACGTTGAGCCGCGCATTGGAAGGCCGCAGGGAGATGTTGTGATACTTTCGTCGAACAAACCCCTCACCCTGACCCTCTCCCACTGGGAGAGGGAACAGCAAAGTTTGTCGTGCGAAACTTTCAACCGTGCCCGATTCGCCAACCGACTGACAATGATTCTCCCTCTCCCCGGGGGAGAGGGCCGGGGTGAGGGGGAAGGAATCGCTCTGAAAGAAACATGAGCCAACCTTCAATCGTCGTTTTTGATCTCGGCAAGGTCCTGGTGGATTTCGATTACAGCATCGCCATCCCTCGAATCGCCGCGCACGGCACCCTGCCGCCTGCGGAACTCAAGAAATTCTTTTTTCAATCAAATTTGCTCATTGACTACGAATCCGGCCGGCTGACACGGCTTGAATTTTTCGAGCAGGCACGGCAGGCCACCGGCTTTCGCGGCACGATGGAGGAATTCGGCGGATTTTTCGCGGATATTTTCATGGCCATTCCGCCGATGATTGAACTTCACGCCGGACTGCGCCGCCGCGGTGTCCCGACCTATATTTTCTCGAACACCAACGACCTCGCCATCGAACATGTCCGGCGGAGCTTTCCGTTCTTCCGGAATTTTGACGGCTACATTTTTTCCTACGAGGTCAAGGCCATGAAGCCCGACGCCAAAATGTACGAAGCGCTGGAGAAACTCACCGGACGGCGCGGCGCGGACATTGTTTATCTGGACGACCGGCCGGAAAACGTGGCCGGAGGCGCGGAACGCGGCTGGCGGGTGATTTTACACGAGACACTGGAGAAATCCTGCGCGGCAATGGAAGAAATGGGCTTGCTTGTAAAAACGTAGCAGCCGACGTAAGGAGGCTCTGATCAAACTCGGATTTCAAACTTTGGAATTATACCAATTCCCAGAGACAATCGGTGCGATGGGCAGGGCGGCGCTGCCTGCTCGCGATCTATCGGAGCTGCGCCGCCGGGTATGATGGCCGCGCAGCAGCGCGGCCCTACCGTCTGAAATAGGTGCCGATTATTATCGGGAAATGGTATTAGAGCCTCGTCACCTCGGCTGCTACGAACTAGAATTTAACGCGGCTTGACCGGTTTGAGGCCGACTTCGTGGGCAATGTCGTCGAATTCCTCATGGCTGACTTCTTCGAGTTGTTTGCCGCGTGCCTTGAGCTTTTCGTTGATCTTGACGGCCTTCTCGGTCATCTGCTCGTGCGTATCCTCCGTGCCGCCGACCAGTGCAAAGTTCGGCCCGGTGGTAAGCCGCTTGTGACCGTCGGAATCCAGTCCGACGCCCAGCATCATTGCTTTGCGTTTTTTCTTTTGAGGCGCGTTCGCCATGAATTCAAACTAAGTGCAGCCACAGTCGCGGTCAAGCGCGCGGCGGTTGAGTTTCGCAAAATTTTAACCTGAAAACCAAGATTGAGAGCCGGATACTGGCGGGAAGCGCGTGGGTGGTTCGTCACGGCGATTTGTAGTCGCGGACGTCCGTCCGTGCTGATCAGGAGAAGTTTGCGCCGACTGACGTCGGCGGCTACTGCATTTTCGTCTTTAATCATTCGCGCCGCGAATCGGCACGGTCAGCGGCTGGCCATTGTCCGATGGGCCGAGTTTCAACAGAAACGGCACGGCGATTTTGGCCCATTCCTCCGGGGTCGGATACGATAACGCCGAACCGCCAAAACAACTGCGCAGCATGTCGGTGTTGATGATGCCGGGATTGAGCGGCACGGCGGCCATGCCCGAGGGCAATTCCTGCGCCAGAGCCTGCGTGAGCCCTTCAATTGCCCACTTCGTCGCGCAATAGGGCGCAACTTCCGCGTCCGTCGAGCGTCCCCAGCCGGAACTGAAATTTACGATGACGCCGGCGCGGCGCGCGACCATCGCGGGAACAAAATGGCGGATGATGTTCGCCACGCCTTTGATGTTCACGTCAATGACGCGCGAAAATTCGTTCGCACCGATTTCCCAAAGTTTCGCGTTGCGGTTGATGAGTCCGGCGTTGTTCAACAACAAATCCGGCGCGCCGTGAGATTTCAAAATGCGTTTCGCCCACGCGGCGACTTGCTCGTCGGAAGAAACGTCAACGGCGGCAAAGCTGTTTGGCGGCTGAAATTGTTTTTGCAATTGCGCGATTTCTTTTTCCGAACGTCCGCAGCCGACGACGGTGTGGCCGAGGCGGATGAATTCCCCGGTCATCGCGCGCCCAAGCCCGCGCGTGACGCCGGTGATTAAAATTGTTTTCACAAATTCATCTTTCGGAGGGGAGCTCCGCGAGTCCCTGATTTTTTGAAATGGGACTCGTGTAACTCGTCCCTCCGATTTTTGATCAAGCTCTCGGATTGAACTTCGATTCGCGCTTGAGTTGCTCCCACAATTTTTTCTCGGCGTCGGAAATTTTTGCCGGAACGACGATTTTTGTGACGACGAGCAAATCGCCGGACGGCGGCAATCCGCGTCCGCGCACGCGAAGTTTCTGCCCACTCTGGGTTCCGGCGGGAATTTTGATGTTCACGCGGCCGGTGAGCGTCGGCACGGAAATTTCCGCGCCGAGCGCGGCTTCCCATGGCGCGAGTTCGGCTTCGTGAATCAAATTGTGGTCCTCGACCTCGAAGTCGGGATGTTTCGCGAGGCGGACGCGAAGATATAAATCGCCCGCCGCGCCGCCGCCCGAACCGTGCTCGCCCCGTCCGGCAATCCGCAATCGCTGGCCCTCGGTGACGCCCGCGGGAATTTTGACCTGATGGGTTTCGGTGCGCGAACCGTGCCGCACGCTGACGGAACGGATCGAGCCGCGCGCAGCTTCTTCGAGCGTGACCATGATGTCGCCTTCCACGTCGCGTCCGCGTTCGGCGAATTCCTCTTCGGAAAAATTTGCGGAACGACCAAAGCCACCCGCGCCGCCGCGCATCCGCGATCCAAACAATTGCTCGAAGAAATCGCTGAAGCCCGTGCCGCCGAAATGGGTCTCAAATTCTTCACCACCGGCGTCGCGCCCGCGAAAAGTCTGGCCGCCGGAGAAATGTTCCCAGCCGGACGGCGGGCGAAAGTCCGCGCCGGACTTCCAGTTTGCGCCCAGTTCGTCGTATTTTTTGCGCTTGGCCGGGTCACTCAAGACTTCGTAGGCCTCGTTGATTTCCTTGAATTTTTCCTCGGCCTTCTTTTTGTCCTTGGCGACGTCGGGATGATATTGCCGCGCGAGTTTGCGGAAGGATTTTTTCAACTCATCGGCGCTCGCCGTGCGCGGCACGCCGAGGGTTTTGTAGTAATCTTTGTATTGAACGGGCATAGAACCAGGTCACGAGAGGATGTGCCCAAGTGGCAGGTTTGTCAAAATTTCCATTGCGAACCATTTTGAATTCCGAATCCGGAATCCGGAAACCGGAAAGAAATCTGAATACCGAAGAGATTTTCTCAAAAGTGTAGCAGCCGACGTAAGGAGGCTCTGATTTTCTTGAAGATGGAGCCTCGTTACCTCGGCTGCTACGGAGTTTTAAAATTGCAGCCTTCGACCCCGTCAAAATCCGGGCTATTTTCCCTGTTTCGTGTTGTCCACGCTAAGATAGTGCGTGCCGGCAAGATCGCCGGTACGACGCCAGAATTTGAGGAGAATTTGGTCACCCTTGGCCTGCCGGCAAAGTTTGACCGCGTCGTCAGCGTTGTTCACCGGCTGACGGTTGACTTCTACAATCATATCGCCGTGCTGCAAACCAGACTCGGCGGAATTTGAGTCCCGGTCAACGTCCGTAACCAACGCGCCTCGAATATCATCCGGGACTTTAAGCTGCTGGCGTATGCTCTGGTTCAAATCCTGTACCGTCACACCGTCAAGCGCGTCGGCCGTCGAACTGCCGGAATCGGAATTGTTCCGGTCATTTTGACTTTGCAACATTTTAACCGGCAATTCAGCCAGGGTAACAGTGATGGTTTTGGTGTGTCCGTTGGAAAGCAATTTCACCGTCGCCGAACTTCCGGGCGAACATTCAGAGACTGCCAACATCAGGCTGTTCGCATCAGAAATGCCCTTGTCGTTGAATGCGATGATCACGTCGCCGGGTTTAATATCGGCTTTTTCCGCGGGCGTATTCGTGAGAACGTCGCCAACGAGCGCGCCGTTTTGGTCGGGCAAATGGAATTGTTTCGCGAGGCCGGCATCAATGTTTTGGGGCAGGATGCCAAGATATCCGCGCGTGACTTTGCCACCATTGATGAGGCGCTCCATAATGTGGCGCGCCAGGTTAACCGGCACGGCAAAACCGATGCCCTGATTGCCACCGTTATCATTTGGAATAATGGCGGTGTTGATGCCGACGAGCCGGCCTTCGGCGTCCACCAGTGCGCCGCCGGAATTGCCGGGATTGATGGCTGCGTCCGTTTGAATGAAATTTTGGTATTGGTTGAATCCGGGGAGGCCGCTGCGACCGAGCGCGCTGACAATACCCATGGTCACGGTCTGGCGTAAGCCGTAAGGATTACCGATGGCGAGAACAATATCACCGACTTCGAGCTGATCGCTGTCAGCGAGCGCGATGGCAGGCAAATCTTTCGCGTCAATTTTCAAAATCGCCACGTCCGTCGGTTGATCGGTCCCGATGACTTTGGCGGCATATACCTTTTTATTTTCCCCGATGGAGACTTTGATTTTGTCCGCACCGTCCACAACGTGATTGGCCGTCAAAATATAGCCGTCAGGAGAAATGATTACTCCGGAGCCAAGACTTCGTTCCCGGCGCGTGCGTTCACGGTCGTCGTTCGGGAACTGGTCGCCGAAAAATTGCCGGAACAGCGGATCGTTGAGAAGCGGATTGCGCATCAGCCGTTCATGCACGATGTGCGTGGAGTAAATGTTCACAACGCTCGGCGCGGCCTTTTTGACGACGGGGGCGAAGCTGGCGCCAAGCCTGGCATCGCGGTTGACGGGCGTGGTCTCAACCTTGATTGCCGGCTCGGCCCCCTTACCCCACGAGGTGAGGTGAAAGACGGCGACCACGACCAGCGCGCCCGTAATTGCCGACAAAAATCCGACCAATGACCTTGAAAACCGCTTCATAGCCTTGGGGAAATGGACACCGCTCCGGCTTGAATGTTCAAAACGCCCGCAGCTATTTGGATGGCTGTGGTTGCGACTGCTGGAGTTTTGCCGCGTCTTCGGGTTTGATGACTTCGATCTTCGCGCCTTTTTTCATTTCTTCAAGCGAAGGCACTTTGATGATGTCGCTGGTGAGCGGCGTATTGGTGGGAACTGCCGGTGCGGGCGGCGACTGATGTTCGGTGGAAATCAGTTCAACTTCAAAAATCAAAACGGTATTCGGCGGGATGTTGGGGCGTCCCCGTTCGCCGTAAGCGAGTTCCGACGGCACAAACAACTGCCACTTGGAACCGACCTTCATTTGCATGAGCGCTTCCGTCCAACCGGGAATGACACTGCCGACAGTAAATTGCGCGGGAAGACCGGTCTTGGCGGAACTGTCAAATTCCTTGCCGTCAATGAATGTGCCGCGGTAGTTCACAGTTACAGCGTCGTTCATCATGGGTGTGGCGCCGCTGCCATTGGTGATAATTTTGTATTGCAGGCCGTCGGGCAGGGTGACGACGCCGGGCTTGGTTTTGTTTCCGGCCAGAAACGCCTCGCCGTCCGCCTTGTTTTTTGCTGCAGCCTCTTCGCGCATTTTTTGCTGTTTGGCGGCAAGAGTTTTTTGATATTCGGCCAGCGTGTCGCGCATTTCCTGCGGCGTTAACAGCGTTGTCCCGCCGGATTGCATATCCTTCAAACCGCGAACCAGCAGGTCGGTATCCACCTCAACCCCCTGCGCCTGGAAATTATGGCCAATCGTCATGCCAATGGCATAACTAATGCGCGCCTTTTCGCCACTAAACACATTCGTGCCGGCTGGCGTTTTATCGATGGGAGTTTGGGCGGTTGTTCCAACGGGTTTTCCAACTGGTTTTGAGTTGGAGGCGCAGCCGGCAAGACAGCCGACGCCCAGGTAAAAAGTCACGGCCAATGTAATGGTCTTCATAGTTTTGATTGTCGAGCGGACATTATCGGGAATTAAATTTAAATTGCAATTCTGTTTTTCACGCAAACAACGGCACACTCAAAATGATTCCCTTGCTGAACGAATCCGCTTACACTTGGTCGAAGTTGTGCCAATTCCAATGAATCACTCAAAAATAAAAGCCCTTGCCTCCATCGCGTCCGCTGCGCTGGCCGGGTTTATCATCATCGCCGGCTGCGCCGCTCCCAAAACGGTTCCACCGCAACCGGCAACCCAAACCCACGTTTCCCCGGCGCTGGTGACGCAAATCCACACCACCCTGGCTCCGGGGCCGAACGACCCGCGCATCGCCTATGTCACGGCGCGGTTGCTGGAGGAATTTCACTACTCGCAACAACTGCTCAACACGGACATTTCAGAGAAGTGTTTCGACGGTTATTTGGAAACCCTCGATCCGAGGCGTGAAAATTTTCTGCAATCCGATATTGCCGAATTCACGCACTACCGGACGAATCTTGACACACTCACCGTCGGCACCAACACCGCCAACCTCACGCCCGCGTTTGAAATTTTCCGGCGATACCTTGAACGCTTCCAACAGCACGTTGACTGCGTGAACGAACTTTTGAAGGAGGACCGATTCAAATTTAACACCGACGAACACATTCTTCTCGACCGGCGCCACGCACCCTATCCCAAAGACCTCGGCGAGGCAAAACAACTTTGGTCGCAGCGATTGCGTTACGAGTATTTGCAGGAAAAACTCAGCCGTGAAGTTTCTCCGCCCGCAACCAACTCTGTAGACAGACCTCCAGACATTTCACCAAAGCCGACAAACGAGGCTGTGGTTTTAACCCCAAAACCCGCTCCCACCAGCATTGCCGACACGCTCGCGCGGCATTACCGCTGGAATTTGCGCATGACGACCAATTTGGACAGCACGGACATTTTGCAGGCGTATCTCAACGCCCTGGCGCATGCCTACGACCCCCATTCGGATTACTTCAACCTCGAGCACGCGCAGGATTTTTCCATCGGCATGAGTCTCTCGCTTTTCGGCATCGGCGCGCAACTCCGCGAGGACGATGGTTATTGCAAGATTGATCAACTTGTTCACGGCGGTCCGGCGGAAAAATGCAAACAACTCAAGGAAAGCGACTACATTGTCGCTGTCGCGCAGGGCAATCAACCGCCCGTGAATGTCGTGGACATGGAACTCGGCAAAGTTGTCCAACTCATTCGCGGCCCAAAAGGAACCGAAGTGCGGCTGACCATCAGTCCGGTGGAAGACCGGGCCGCCCGCCGCGTTGTGACTTTGATCCGCGATGAAATCAAACTTGAAGACCAGGAAGCCAAGGCCCAACTCATCGAATTGCCGGAGGGTCACGGCGGCACGACGCGGCTGGGCATCATTGATTTGCCGTCGTTTTACGCAACGATTGATTTGCCCGGAAACACCGAGCATTCAACGGCCAAAAGCACCACCACCGATGTCACGCGCCTGATTAAAAAACTCAAATCGGAAAAGGTCGCCGGCATCATCCTGGATTTGCGCGGCAACCCCGGCGGCTCGCTCGAAGAAGCCATCAGGCTCACCGGCCTTTTCATCAAAGACGGCCCGGTTGTGCTCGCCCGTTCGCCTGACGGCTCGGTGAATGTGGACAGCGATAACGATTCCTCCGTGCTTTACGACGGTCCGCTCATCGTGCTCGTCAACCGTCTCAGCGCGTCCGCGTCGGAAATTGCCGCCGCCGCGCTGCAGGATTACGGCCGCGCGCCCGTGGTCGGCGACATTTCCACCTTTGGCAAAGGCACGGTTCAGAATTTGAATCCGTTGCGCCCATTCGTCTGGCCGGCGACTGCATCCGCGACCAATGATCCCGGCACGGTCAAAATTACCATCCGCAAATTTTATCGCGTCAGCGGCGCCTCGACGCAGTTAAAGGGCGTGCTGCCGGATCTCGTGCTGCCGGACGTGTTGAATTATTCGACTCAGTTTGGTGAATCCTCACTCGAAAATCCGCTGCCGTGGGACACCATTCCGAGTGTGAATTACGCCAAATTGAATCTGGTGCAACCGTATCTCGACGAATTACGCCGGCGGTCAAGCGACCGCGTCGCCACGAATCAGGATTTCATTTATACCCGCCAGGACATTGGCCAATTCCAAAAGTTGCAGGCCGACAAAACCGCCTCGCTCAACGAACGCAAACGTTTGAAAGAACGGCAGGAAGCCGATGCCCGCCAGAAAGCACGCGATCAGGAACGCGCCGCGCGCAAAGCGTCGGATGGGAAAATTTATGAATTGACCGTCAGGAAAGCCAATGAACCAGGTCTTCCGCCGCCGATCGGGGAAACCAACGCCGTGACCGCAGACAGCTTGACCGCAGGCACAAATTCGACGCAAACCGCATCCACAAAAATTGCCGCCGCGCCGAAGCCGCCTGCCGTTGATCCCATGTTGGGGGAAACGGAACGGATTCTCGAAGACTACATTTCACTTTTGTCGTCGAATCAGATGTTGATTGCCAATTAGCGGAGGTTTATGAAAACGGCCGTTGCGTTTTTCTGTTTGTGGTTCGTGGTGAACGATGTCCGGGCCGATCCTTATTCGGCGGCCATCCGGCAGGCCAGAAACGTCGCCACCAATGCCAGCAACACCCGGCGGGAGAATCCGCCTCCTTCCACTTCGCCACCCGCCGTGCCGCCGCCGCAAAACAATCCTCCATCGGACCCGGTGCTCGAAACCACCCGGCAAAACATCGCCGGTCTCCGGGTCGATTTTGACGCCCTGGGTGACCGGACCGACACCAATTCGGTCGCCGCGCAAAAGCCGTCGTTGATAAGTAATCTGACGGCAGCGGCCTCGGGCACGAAACCGGCACCGGCCTCCGTTTCCAGACTGACCGACGATCTGGTGACGGCGCTGGCCGGAAACGAAAAGCTGCGCGCGCACCATCAGAAACTGGCGCAGGATATCCACGCCATTTTCAACAGTTCGCATCTTTCGCCGGCGCAACAGCAGATGATTTTCGACGACGTCCAGAAAATCCTGCAAAACGGCGGGGTCTCGTCGGACAACGTCACCCATGTGGTCAACGACATCAAAACCATTGCCACTGAAACCAAATGAGCGCGTTCGCCGGATCAAATGTCCGGTCTGCAAAAAATCCGGCGACTGGTTTGCCGGAGCGTACGGCCCGTTTGTTCGAGTCGTTGCCGGTTGATTGACCTTGGCAGATGGCTCGGCGACGGGCATGTGATTTTCGAGCCGTTGCATCCGGAGCATTTTGAGAAATATGCCGGCCTCCGCCGGGCGGACATTTGGATTTGCCCGAAAAGGAATGAATTTTGCAAATGGGAAAATGAAACAAACAATTTGTTTTTTACTGGCCGCTGGTGCGCTGAATTTATCCGCGCTCGCGCAACCCACCAACACCATGGACCCAAACAAAACTGAATCCGCCACGTTTGGCGGCGGCTGCTTCTGGTGCATGGAAGCCGTTTTCGAGCGGCTGCCCGGCGTCAAATCCGTCACCAGCGGCTTTGCCGGCGGCCACACCACGAATCCGACTTACGAGCAGGTTTGCACTGGCGATACCGGCCATGCCGAAGTCACGCAAATTGAATTTAATCCGGCAAAAATTTCCTACGAAAAGCTGCTCGAAGTTTTCTGGCAGGCGCATGACCCGACCACGTTGAATCGCCAGGGTGCGGATGAAGGCACACAATACCGCTCCATCATCCTTTGCCACGGCGAAGCGCAAAAACTGGCGGCGGAAAAATCAAAGGCCGGGGCGCAGAAAAATTTCAAACATCCCATCGTCACCGAAATCGTGCCGTTCACGAAATTTTACCAGGCCGGGGATTATCATCAGGAATACTACGACAACAATTCCAGTGCGCCTTACTGCCGGATTGTCATCGCGCCCAAGCTGGAGAAGTTGGAGAAGGAAAAGGTGATTCAAGAAACGCCGCAAACAGGCAAATAAAAACGGCGACCCGTTGCCGGATCGCCGTTTTGAATTGTTCAACCGGGATTATATTCCCTTTTTAATCATCAGCTTGACGAGGCTGCCGACGCGGCAACTGTAACCCCATTCGTTGTCGTACCAGCTCACGAGCTTGAAGAACCTCTTGTTCAGTTCCATGCCCGCGCCTTGATCGAAGATCGAGGACAGTTCGCAATGGATGAAATCCGAGCTGACCACTTCGTCTTCGGTGTAGCCGAGGATGCCCTTGAGATAGGTCTCGCTGGCCTTCTTCATCGCGGCGGAAATTTCCGCGTAACTCGTTTCCTTCACCGTTCTCACCGTGAGGTCCACGACAGAAACCGTCGGGGTCGGCACGCGGATTGCCATGCCGGTGAGCTTGCCCTTCACTTCGGGGCAAACGAGCGCCACGGCCTTTGCGGCGCCGGTGGTTGAAGGAATCAAATTGAGGGCCGCGCTGCGACCACCCTTCCAGTCTTTCTTGCTGGGACCGTCCACGGTCTTTTGCGTGGCGGTGTAGCTGTGGATCGTGGTCATCAGGCCTTCTTCGATGCCGAATCCTTCCTTGAGCAGCACGTGAACGACGGGCGCGAGGCAGTTCGTGGTGCAGGAGGCGTTGGAGACGATGTGATGCTGTTTGGGATCATATTTACCGTCGTTCACGCCCATGACGACCGTGAGACAATCGCCCTTGGCCGGGGCGGAAATGATGACTTTCTTCGCGCCGGCGGTGATGTGGCCTTGCGATTTCTCGACGGCGGTGAAAAGACCGGTGCATTCGATGACGAGGTCCACGCCCAACGCCTTCCACGGCAGTTCCGCCGGTGACTTGGCGCTGACGACCTTCATGTCCTTGCCATTGACGACGAGGATGTCCGGATCGGCGTCCTCGGCCTTTTTGCCGGCGGCCTTGGCCTTGGTCACGGCGTCCGGGGAAGTTTTGCTGTCCACCGTGCCCTGAAAGCGGCCTTGGATGGAATCGTATTTGAGCAGATACGCGAGGTTGTCCGCCGGAACGATATCGCCGACGGCGACCACCTCGATGTCCTTGCCCACCATGCCTTGTTCGATCAGCGCCCGGAATACCAGACGACCAATGCGGCCGAACCCGTTGATTGCGACTTTGACTGCCATATTTTTATTAATCCGTTTCTAAATGATAAAGTTTTGTAAAACCGAACCTACAGTTTATCGGCACCCCCCTCAGCGTCAATGAAGAATTCAGGAACGAAATTGCCAAACCCGCGCCATTTTTTGCCCGAAGTAACATCACTGATTCTGTGCCGCCAGAAATCTTTCCGCGTCAATCGCCGCCGCGCAACCCGCGCCCGCGGCCGTGATGGCCTGCCGATAAACATGATCCGCGCAGTCGCCCGCCACAAACACGCCCGGCACATTTGTCATCGTGCCTTTCTGGGGAACGATGTAGCTGTTGGCGTCCACTTCGATTTGCCCCTTGAAAATTTCCGTGTTCGGTCCGTGACCGATGGCGATGAACACGCCCGCGCAATTCAAAACCGATTCCGCGCCGGCCTTGAGATTTTTCAAGCGCACGCCGGTGACTTTGTCCTGTTTCACATCGAGAACTTCCGTCACCGCCGAATCCCAAATCGGTTTGATTTTCGGATTCGACAGCGTGCGTTCGGCCATGATTTTTGACGCGCGCAACGAATTACGGCGATGCACGAGATGCACGACTGAGCCAAAGCGCGTCAAATAAAGCGCCTCTTCGCACGCGGAATCGCCGCCGCCGACCACGACGAGCGGCTGGTTGCGAAAAACGGGCAATGCGCCGTCGCACGTTGCGCAATACGTCACACCTTTGGTCTCCAGCAAATCTTCGCCGGGCACGCCGAGATGTTTGTGGCTCGCGCCGGTGGCGATGATGACCGCCTGCGCCTCGACCTTTTCGCCGTCCACCGTGAGCGTGAAGGGACGTTTGGAGAAATCCACCGCCTCGACCGTGCCAAAGCTGGCGCGCGCGCCAAACCGTTCGGCTTGTTTTTGCATCCGCGTCATCAATTCGTAGCCGTCCACGCCTTCAGGAAAGCCGGGGAAGTTTTCCACGATGCTGGTGGTGGTGAGCAGGCCGCCGGGTTGGCCGCCGGTGAGGACAAGCGGCGACAGATTGGCGCGCGCGGTGTAAAGCGCCGCCGTCCAGCCCGCGCAGCCCGAACCGATGACGACAATTTTTTCCATAGTCGGGCGAAAGGTAGTGTGCGAATACAGCGGATGCAAGTTCGACGGCGCGATTTGCATTTGCCGTCCGCGCCATTTGCGGTTTTACTGGCGCGAATGAAGCGCTCCATTATCACCCATTGGGTCAAAATTGTTGCCGGTTCGTTTTGTTTGAGCGCGCAGCTCATTGGCCACGCGCAATCTGCGCCGACAAATTTGTGGACGCTCCGACTGCCGCTTTATAACGCCGATGCGTCTCCAGCCATTGCGTCTGACGGCACGATTTATCAGGGCACTTTTGAAGGCTATTTGCTGGCGGTTACGCCTCGGGGCAAGGTCAAATGGACTTTCCGGATCAATTCTGAAATAAAATCATCACCGGCGATTGCCGATGACGGGACGATTTACTTCGGCGCGCGCGACCGGAGATTTTACGCCGTCACGCCCCACGGCAAACTCAAATGGACTTTCCCGACCGGCGCGTGGATTGATTCTTCACCGGCGATTGCCGGGGACGGGACGATTTATTTCGGCTCGTGGGATGCAAATTTTTACGCGCTCAATCCCAACGGCTCAAAGAAATGGGTTTTTGCCACGAGCAACATCGTTGTTTCGTCACCGGCTATTGGGACGGACGGAACCATTTACTTCGGGTCATACGACAAAAAGTTTTACGCGTTGAAGCCGGACGGCAAGCTTTTATGGTCGTTCACAACAGGTGCACCAATCATCTCCTCACCTGCAATCAATTCGGACGGCACGGTTTATTTCACTTCGCTGGACGGCAATCTTTACGCGCTGCGGCCTGACGGCTCGGAACTGTGGCGCTTGCACACTGGCGGCGCAACCGAGTCCTCACCGGTGCTCGATGGCAGCGGCAACATTTATTTGTCGGTAAATCCATGGAACTTTTCCATCGGCCCCGACGGAAAAACAAGATGGCGATGGTGTTCAGCCGTTCCGGTTGACGCCTCACCCGCCGTGGCCGCAAACGGCGAGATTTATTTTTCCGCGCCGTGGCGAAGATTGTTCGCCTTTCAACCAAACGGCTCCGAACTGTGGCACGTTGACACGACCGCGAATCTCGTCGCTTCGCCGGTCATTGGCGACGACGGAACCGTTTATGTGTCCGATGGCCAGTTTTTGCGCGCCATCAATTCAACCAACGGGCTGGCGCCGCCGGCGAAGAGTTCATGGCCGATGTTCCGCGCCGATGCCCGCCATACCGGCCGGGTGCAAAACGTGAATTGAACGGCTTCCAGGGTTTACCGATTTCCGGCAACCATCGGGTGGAGCGCAATTCTTGAGAGCGCCGGCGCTCCCAGGCGTTACAGCCGCTCGCGACCGCCGAAGCCGGTGTCGAGGTCGTGCCAGAATTCAATGTCTTCCTCGTCCTGTTCCCAGCAAAGAAAAACCTCTTTGCCCCCCATGATGGCGGGAAAATCAATCAGGCCGCGCTCCAAATCCTTGACGAAAATCCGGCGGCGTTGAAATTCGGCAAGAACCTCCTGCATGTCCGCGAGCGCGCGAATCCAGTTGTTCACCGTTTCGCCGCCGATGTCGTTCCCCTGCTCCGTCAAACCGCTCAGTCGTTTGTCGAAGCGTTCCAATTCATGCCGCAGCCGGTTGAGTCGCTCCAGCCATTTGCGAATTTGCGGCAACAGCGCACGCGCTTCGTCGCGGGTGTAATGTTTGTCAAAACGATGTTCCATCGGGTGGGTCCTCCCGGCAGGGAGAAATAAATACCGCTCGCGGCGGCGCGGTGGGCAACCGCACGCGAACGGATGAATCAATGCGCGAGGCAGATTACTTCTGCCAGGTGCGCTTCTTGTGACGATTCAAGCGCAGCTTCTTGCGCCGTTTGTGCTTGTTGATTTTGGCCTTGCGGCGTTTTCTTAATGAACCCATAAGTCGCTAATGGAGTAATGGAGTTATGAAGTTATGCAACAAAAATCTTCAGTTTTCGACACCCCAACGCCCCCCCACTCCGACACTCCATCACTCCGTATTTTTAATACACCACCTTGTTCAAGGGATATTCAATGATTCCTTCCGCCCCGGCGGCCTTGAGTTGCGGAATCAATTCGCGCACCACATGCTCGTCAATGATCGTCTCCACGGCAATCCAGCCTTTCAGGCTCAGATTGGAAATGGTCGGGTTGCGCAACGCCGGCAAATTCTTGAGCAAGCTCTTGAGATTTTTCTTGGCAATGTTCATTTTCAAACCGACTTTCGATTCGGCATCCAGCGCGCCCTTCAGCAGCATCGAGAGCGTCTCGATTTTTTTCCGCTTCCAGGAATCCTTCCACGCGTCGTAATTGGCGATGAGCCGCGGCGTGGAACTGAGCAGTTCGTCCACGATGCGCAGTTTGTTCGCGCGCAACGACGATCCGGTCTCGGTGACTTCCACGATCGCGTCCACCAATTCGTGTGCCTTCACCTCGGTCGCACCCCAGGAAAATTCCACCTCGGCCTGCACGCCGTGCTTCTTCAGATACTTTTTCGTCAGATTGACGACCTCGGTGGCAATGCGTTTGCCCTGCAAATCCTTGACCGATTTCACCGGCGAATCCTCCGGCACGCACAACACCCAGCGGGCCGGGCGGCGCGAAACCTTGCTGAACAGGAACTCGCCCACTTCGTGGACCTTCGAGCCGTTCTCGATGATCCAGTCATAGCCGGTGATGCCACAATCGAGATAGCCGTGCTCAACGTAACGGCTGATTTCCTGCGCGCGAATCAGCCGGATTTCCATCTCGTCGTCATCCACGTAGGGGATGTAGGAACGGCTGCTGACCTGGATGTTAAAGCCGGCCTTGGCCATCTTTTCGATGGTGGCCTCCTGCAAACTGCCCTTCGGCAGACCGAATCTTAGTTTCTTGCTCATTGATTTTTTCCGGTAGGGCTGACCTGCTGGTCAGCCGGACGCGCGGCAGCGCATCCCTACCAATTTTGTTTTTGCAAATCCTGTTTCGCGCGTGGGCGCGAATACCGTTTCGACGATTCCTTCACGCGCGTGGCCGGGCTAATTTGCCAACTCCGGCGCGGAAACGCCACCTTCTTCTTTCCCGGCTTTTTTCATTCCGGTCAATGCGAGCGCAACCGGCCACTGCCACCGTTCGGTGTCCCGCCCCGCTTTGCGGGACGGGACACCAAACCGACTCAGATCGCTGGTTGGTGGTTGTGCCAAACTGCGTCCCCGTGGCACTACTTTGCGCTTTGAATGGTCCATTCTCCATCCACTTTCACCAACACGAAGGCATCCAGTCCCGACACCGCCCCGCCCGCATACCAGGTGCCGATGGCTTCGGCCACACCGTTCGTCGGGTCCATGGCTTCCACGCCAAGAATCATGGCCGGCTTGCCCGTGTCCTTGTCAACCGGCGTCTGGTTCGGATGAAGTTGCATCCGGTTGCTCGGCTTGATGGGCGGAACATGATTTGGAAATTTCCGAATCAGCGCCGCCACCCAGGCATCGCTGCCTTCGAGAAAAATCGCGGAGTATTCGCCTGGGTCCGAAAAATGTCTTTCCAGCAAATACCCATAAACCACCACCTCAATTTTGAAGTCGTCGCCAGCCTCGAATTTCCGGTTGGGGCCGGATTTCTCCGCCTGCTGGTGCGAGGCGCAGCCGGCCAGCAGGCCAAGGCAAACGGCGGCAATAATGGAAATGGTCTTCATTTTTACCACGGATGGACACGGATGCATTGGCGTGTAGCGCGGACATTCCTGTCTGCGAGTTCACGGGACATTCCTGTCCCGTGATTCTGAAACCGTCGGCGACTCCGTGCCCGGACGGACTGGCGACTGGAAAGTCGCCAATACCCGCAGGCTGGAAAGCCTGCGCTACATGCGTGTTTATCCGTGTCCATCTGTGATTAAATCAGCTTCTTCCCCAACACCCGTCGTCCCACCACCGAAATTTCCTCGCGTGCAATGGCCGCGATACATTTCGGATAAAACTCATGTTCTGCCGCATGAATCCGGTGATGCAGCATCTCCGGCGTGTCATTGTCTAAAACCGGAACCGCTTGCTGCCCGATGATCGCGCCGGAATCCACGCCCGCATCCACAAAATGCACCGTGCAACCCGTCAGCTTCACGCCGTGATCCAGCGCCTGTTTCCAGGCTTCGAGGCCGGGAAACGACGGCAGCAGCGACGGATGGATGTTCACGATGCGCCCCTCGAACGCGCGCAGAAACTCGCCCTTCAGCACCCGCATGAATCCCGCGAGCACAATCAAATCCACCTGCATCGTTTGCAACGCCCCCACAAATGCGCGTTCGGCGTCTTCGTCCAGCTTCGTGCGGAATTTTCCCGGCGGGATGAAGTGCGCGGGAATTTTCCGGTCGCGTGCGTGCGCCAGGATTCCCGCGTTTTCGACATCGCTCAACACGACGGCGACTTCCGCCGGAATTTTGCCCGCCGCGATGGCATCGGCAATGGCGACAAAGTTCGAGCCTTTGCCGGAACCAAGCACGCCGATGCGGAATTTTCTCTGGTCAGTCACGAGATTTTCTTACAGACGGGCGGCCAAGTCCACAAGCAGAAAGCCATCGTAATTGTCGTAGCAGCCGACGCCTGCCGGGTCGTAGCACCTGGTGCGAAGACTGGTGAGTCGGCTCATTATTCCTGTGATTTTCCAGGAGATTGGAGCGGACTCATCCCGCAAAGCGGGACTGCTACAAACGTTGCGAAATTTCCAGAAATGTTCGATTTGCCGACCGACTGACGAAAGCTCTCCCTCTCCTGTCCCTCGCCCATCGGATGGGAGAGGGTGCCGAAGGCGGGTGAGGGAATGAGCTGGGCCGGGGTGAGGTGGCGCTTTTTCAGCCGCCCCCGCCCTGCCCCGTCGGATCATATATCACACCCATGAACAAAATGGATTTGGTCTGGTCGTCGGCGATGACAAAGAGGAACGGCCGGTCCACGATCATTTCAAACATCTTTTCAGGGAGCGGCCTGCCCGTGGCCTGCATATGCACCGTCGTTACGGCCGCCGCTTCGGTTCCTTCCTCGTTCACATCCACGAAACTGTTTTGTTTTACCTCGCTTACGTACAGAGGCTCTCCGGCCATCGCGGAAAAATTGGCGGTTTTGGCGAAAGCCTGTTTCATCCCCAAAGCCTTGAGCGGATCATTGAGCACCACGGCGTATTCTATTTTGAATCGGGGCAAGGCGAGCGTTCCCTTATGTTTTTCAAACTGCGGCAGAATTTTTTCCCGCCAGGCTTCGCCATTAAAATCGGCCAGCAGTTTTGCCGGAGTCGAATTCGTGGCCGGCAAAAAGAGATACATCTGCAAGCGTCCGCCGGCATACGGCAATCGCACGGCCTGAAAACCGCCACCTTCCTGATAGCTGAAATCTCCGTGCTGCCACATGGTCGGCGCCTGCTTTTCGCCGCCGCCGGACAAATGAAAGACGTGCGGCTGGGTTTTGCTTTTGTCGAACTGCCGGTCCCATTTGCCCTTGAAATAAATTGCGTTGGCCAGAATCACCCGCGTCAAAGGATCGAACGGCCATTGGACGACTTGTTTGATTTTCCCGCGTGTGCTGGTGTCCGCCCAATCGTTGATGGTCTGCGCCGATTCGGGTTTGGAGAAGTCCACGCCGCCCAGTTCGGCCTGGAAAAACTGCTGGTTGACGGAGACAAATTCGGGCTTCAGCCGGATTTCCTTTTTATACCAAATGGCGTTGGCCAGATTCAGGGTCACGCCGGGTTGGGAATTCAGGGATTGATTCAAATCCTTGCAGACGGAATTCAGCGTTCCGGCCGGCAACCCGGCGGTTTTCAAAACGCGTTGCATTTCCGCCTTCGTTTCGCCTGCCGCGCCGTTGCCGGTCATTTGCAACGCAGTCGAAACGCTGAACGGCGAGATGAAGACGTTGGTGTCCGGTTGTTCCCGGGTGATTTGTTTCAGCAGATCAAAGGCGAATCCGGTGTTCGCCGTGGCCAGCTTTTCCCGATCCGACGGGGAAGCCGCCAGTGCCGTCAAACCGGCGAAGCACATCAAAATGCCGAACGAGGTTTTACGAATGTTGGTTTTGAGAATGTTCATGGCTTAAATTGACCTCTGCTCACACCGCATGTGTTACCTCCGGTCACTTGGCTGCCGCAAGCTTTGGTTTACGTGCGGCATGGTGCATTCCAATTGTTGCGCGTTTCTCATTAGCACCCGGCTTCAGCCGGGCGGAGGGAGGCCGGCAAAATAAGAACCGTTTCAACGGTTTTTTCACAGACCGCCACCGAGCCGAAAAAGAAAGCCGTTAAAACGGCTCGCCTGACATGATGCCTGTTGCCACCGGGCTGAAGCCCGGTGCTAATGAGATTATTAGCCCTCCATTCAAATACCTGGATGCCCCAGCCGCTTAAAACAAGTGGAAAGGTGGGGACGACTCGCCAAGATGTTTGTTTTCATTGGCAGGGCCGTGTTGCCGCGCGGCCCAAAAATCAGGGCGGCGCGGCAGCACCGCCCTGCCAGAACAACAACGTGGTCGGGATTTTTTTTTAATGACACACCGCTTCGCGGCGTGAACAATGCGGGTGCAACGCATGACTGTCACACTGTTCATTCCTTGTTTTATAGACGCGTTGTATCCGCGCGCGGGCATGAGCGTGGTGCAAATCCTTGAACGCCTCGGCCACAAGGTCGTTTGCCCGGAGGAAATCGCCTGCTGCGGCCAGCCCGCCTTCAACTCCGGTTATTGGGCCGAATCGCGCGCCGTAGCGGTCAAGGTGCTGGAACACCTCAAGGACGCCGAAACGGTGGTCATCGTCTCCGGTTCGTGCGGCGCGATGGTCAAAAATTTTTATCCGCAACTGTTCGCGAACACGCCGCAGGTGGAACTGGCCAGGCAGGTTTCGGAGCGCATCTGGGAGTTTTCCGATTTTCTGGTCACCAAACTCGGCGTGACCGACCTCGGCGCGCGGTTCCCGGCGAAGGTCACGTTCCACGACGGCTGCCACGGTCTGCGCGAACTCGGCATCAAAAAGCAGCCGCGTGCGCTGCTCGCCAAGGTCCGCGATCTGCAGCTCGTCGAAATGTCCGAGGCCGAGACCTGCTGCGGCTTCGGCGGCACGTTCGCCGCCAAGTTCCCGGTCATCTCGACCGCGATGGGCGAGGTCAAATGCGCCTCCGCCATTGAGACCGGCGCGGATTACATCGTGTCCAACGATTTGAGCTGCCTGATGCACCTGCAGGGACTGCTCAGCCGGCAGGGCAGCAAACTTAAAACCATCCACCTCGCCGAAGTGCTGACGAGCCAATGAATTTTTTAAATCACGGATGTAGCGCAGGCTTTCCAGCCTGCGGGTATTGGCGACTTTCCAGTCGCCAGTCCGTCGGGGCACAGAGTCGCCGACGGTTTCAGAATCACGGGACAGGAATGTCCCGTGAACTCGCAGACAGGAATGTCCGCGCTACGCGCCAATGTATCCGTGTCCATCTGTCCCGCATTGCGGGATCCGTGATTAAAACTTTTTTGGCATGAGCGCCTTTGCCACCCAATTCAAGAAACAGGCCCGCGTGATGACGCGCGATTTGCGCCATCGCCAGCTCATCCGCACGGCATTGCGCAATTACGAAATCGCCCGCGACAAACGCAAGGCTGCGTTCCAGGACTGGCAGGCCGCGCGCCAGGCCGCCGCCGAAACGAAGTGGGAAGCCGTCAACCACCTCGACCAACATCTCGTCGAACTCGCGACCAGGCTTGAATCGCACGGCACCAAAGTCCATTGGGCAAGCACCGGCGCCCAGGCGTGCGACATCATCGTCGGCATTGTGCGTGACAGAAAGGCGCGCTCGATCATCAAATCCAAGGCGATGACCGCCGAGGAAATTCATTTGAACGAAGCGCTGGAACACGCCGGTTTTGATGTGGTCGAGTCCGACCTCGGCGAGTTCATTGTCCAGCTTCGCCACGAACCGCCGTATCACATCGTTTTCCCCTCGATGCACCTGACGCGCGGTGAAATCCGCGAGTTGTTCCAGCGCGAACTCGGCGACGCGCCGTCAGACAATCCCGAAGAACTCACGATGGTCGCGCGGCGCGTGATGCGCCAGAAATACATCGCCGCCGACGTCGGCATCACCGGTGCGAATTTCGCCATCGCCGAGACCGGGATGATTTCCATCACCGAAAACGAAGGCAACGCCCGCCTCACCGCCGCGCTGCCAAAGACGATGATCACGCTGCTCGGCATTGAGAAGATTTTGCCGCGGCTCGAAGACCTCGCGTTGTTTTTGCCGATGCTCGCAGTCGCCGGCACTGGCCAGCCGCTGACGTGCTACAACACGCTGTATGGCGGCCCGCGCCAGCCCGGCGAATGCGACGGCCCGGAGGAATTTCACGTGGTGCTGCTCGACAATCACCGCACCGCACTCCTCGCCGATGCCGAGCAACGCGACGCGCTCCATTGCATCCGCTGCGGCGCGTGCCTGAACGTCTGCCCGATTTTCCGGAACGTCGGCGGCCACACCTACGGCACGACCTACTCCGGCCCCATCGGTTCGGTCATCACGCCGCACCTGCGCGGCTTGCAGGACTGGAAACATCTTTCCTTCGCGTCGTCGCTCTGTGGCGCCTGCACCGAGGCGTGCCCGGTTAAAATTGATTTGCACCATCACCTGCTCCAAAACCGCCGCAACGCCTCGGAACAAAAACCGTCATTCTTCGAGCGGCTGGCGCACCGGGCGTTCGCCGTCATCGCAAACAGCACGGCCTTGTGGTCCCTCGGCAAAAAACTGGGGTGGCTGGCCCAGCCATTGCAACGTCCCATCAAGGGCACCGTGCTCGACCCGGCGCGGGCGTGGACAAAAACCCGCGATTTGGCGCCCATTGCGCGCGAGTCATTCAAGGATTGGTGGAGGAAACGGCAATGACTGAACGCGAAAACATTCTGGCCCGTGTCCGCGAGGCGCTGAAAACACAGGCTCCCCTGCCCGGCTCGCATGATGGCATCCACGCGCCTCCGTTGCCACAACCGCCCGTTGCCGGCGCGCGCCAATGGTTGCCGGCGGTCGGGAAAGATTTCAACGATTGGGTTGAATTGTTCGGCAAAAACGCCGTTGAGTTGAAGGCGGATTTTCAAATGCTGAACTCAGTCGGGGAAATGCGCCGGGCGCTCGTCCGTTTGCGCGATGCGGGAGGCTGGAAACGCGCGGCCTGTCACTCCGGCATGTTGCCGGACGCCATCTGCCCGATACTGGACCTTCCGCTGTTGCGAACCGACCGGCCTTACGACGTTCACGCGCTCGAAGCCTGTGACGTGGGCATCAGCGAATGCGACGCGCTCATCGCGCAGACCGGCAGCGTGCTGGTGACGAGCCGCAGCGCGGGCGGACGCGCGCTGTCCGTGCTGCCGCCGCATCACGTCGTGCTCGCGCAGCGCGACCAGCTGGTGCCCGATTTGCCCGCCGCGTTTGATTTGGTGAAAAAGAAATACGCGGACAATTATCCGAGCATGATTTCATTCATCACCGGCCCCAGCCGCACCGGCGACATCGAACGCATCCTGGTGCTCGGCGCGCACGGCCCGAAGAAACTGACCGTGCTGTGTTTTTGAAACGGGGCATTTCGGTTTTGTGCAGTTGCAGAGCGACGATGCGAGGGTAGCCGTGGTTTTCAAGCCACAGTTCACGGTTGCGGCGCAAACACGGCGTCCGTCGCGGAGCGACGGTTGAAATTTCCGCTGGCAAAAGATTCAAGCATCGCTCCGCGACGCCACCGGGTTAAAAACCTTTACCGTCATGGCATCGCTCCGCGAGGTCCACGAAATGCGCGACTGCCTTCAGGATTGCAGGATCTGCGGCGATTTATGTCGCCACTGATTCTCGGGGTGCAAAAAGCCTGCTCTGGGCCAACAAGGATGAGGGATTACAAAAAGGACGGCGGCATGGTGTGGACCAGCTACTGGCCCAACGGAGTCAGGAAATCCGAATCGCATTGGCAGGGAAGCTGGGCGCAAGGGCTGACCTCGGACTGGAACCCGGACGACAAAGTCATCCGGAAGATCAATTTCAAGGACGGTCGGAATCTGTTTACCGCCTCCAACCTTGGCGACGATTAAGTGTGTTTTAAAAAGCAACGCTGAACATTGAACGCCCAACTCCGATAAACTCCGTTTCCGCGAGCACGCGACAAAGTCGGTGTCGCGAGCGGGCATCGAACATCGAGCGTTTTCACCTGTGCCTGTTGGATTCGATGTTCAGTGTTTGATGTTTGTTCTACATTCGCCTCTTTCGCCCCATTGGGGGCTTGTTCATCGCCAATAAATAAAAATATATTTTGTTGAATATTTGTATTGAAACCTGCGCCGCTCCCGCGCAGTGTCAAATCATCATGAGAGCGAACTCTTTCCCTCTCCCCTGCGGGTTGTCCGGCACAGGTAAAAGTTTCATAACCTCGGCCGCTCTTTTTTTCGAGTTCAAGCACACTTCACGAACCTATGAATGCTGAAACAGCCATTCCGGGTGGCAAAAAGATTTTGGTGGTGGATGATGATCAGATCATTCTGAAAACGTTGTCCATGGCGTTGATCTCCAATGGTTATCAGGTGTTCACGGCCACCGATGGTCCGGGAGCTGCCAGCATCGTTGCCCGGGAAAGGCCGGATTTGATCTTGCTTGACCTCCTGTTCCCGCCCGATGCGGTGAATGTCGGCGGGGCGCTACAGGACGGGTTTTTCATCATTGAATGGCTTCGTCGCATGGGCGAAGCCGCGGACATTCCCATTATCATCATTTCCGGGGACAAGTCGGCGAAAGACAAGAAGAACGCCCTGGCCACCGGAGCGGTGGCGTTCTTCCCCAAACCGATTGACCGTATCGCATTGTTAGCCACCATCCGCGCCACGCTCGGCGAGGATGCGGGTGACAAGATGCCCGCCTCAGCCTGAATTTCGAGGACCGGGCCGGGTGGCATCGCGTCAGGGAAATATTGTCGGGCGGGTGCGGCGCGCGTCATAAAACTGCGGCTGGTAAACGTCAAAGCACTTCTTCAGCGAGCATCCGGGGCGAAACGATTTTCACCCCCCGAACCGCTTTGCCCCAAAACCTCCCGAAATCCCGTTCATCGCCGGTGAGCAGATGTGTGGCATGACCGGCAATCGCTCCGCCTAAAATCGGCCTGTCCTTGAGCGGTAATTCAATTTCCAGGTCAGCCGTCAGTTGCGAAACCATTTCACACCGCCTGACCAGCTGTTTCAATGACTTCAGGTCGTTTGGAGATTTCAGTTCCAGATTGCGCCGGGTTTCTTCGACGGCATAGGCATTGGTGAGAAAATCCGCCTGTTTGGATAACACTTCCAAAAACGCCCGCATCCGGCTGTCGGGCCGCGCGGCGGAAAAAAGGATGTTGGCGTCCAGGAAAATTCTCATTTCCGTTTGAGCCGGAAGCGAGTCAACGCCTGTTCGTTGTGGCGATCAAATTCAGCCAGTCGTTTTTCGGAATAAATCTCGATGGGAAAAGTCACTCCCGCGCGCAGCAAAATACCTTCATCCGTTTCCTCGGCCACGACCTGGCCGTTGCCGTTGACGCCCAGCCGCCGGCGCAATTCCTTTGGCAACGTCAGCGTGCCGCGATCATTGATGTTGATGACTTTTATCATAATTTCAGTATTTCATACTTTCAGCTTTTATGCAAGAAAAATTCAAGTCGGCTTTAACCTTTAATTTTCAATTCCCAGAGACAATTGGTGCAATGGGTAGGGCGGCGCTGCGGCGCCGCCGGGTATGATGGCCGCGCAGCAGCGCCGCCGGGTATGATGGCCGCGCAGCAACGCGGCCCTACCGTCTGGAATAGGTGCCGATTATTATCGGGAAATGGTATTACACTCCGCCAAACCGCCGGTGACGGCGCGCGTATTCCTCCAGCGCGGCAAAGAACTGCGGCTTGCGGAAGTCCGGCCAGAGCGTGGGCGTGATGACCAGTTCGGCGTAGGAAATCTGCCACAGCAGAAAATTGCTCACGCGCATCTCGCCGCTCGTGCGAATCAGCAGGTCCGGGTCCGGAATATTCCGCGTGTACAGATGCTGCGCGAAAATCTGTTCGTTGATGTCCGCCGGATCGAGCTTGCCCCGCTTGACCTTCTCGGCAATGTCGCGGACGGCGTCCACGATTTCGATGCGGCTACCGTAGCTCAGCGCCATGACCAGCGTGAGGCCGCTGTTTTTGGAGAGGGTCTGGATGGATTTCTTGAGAGGTTCCTGCACGTTTTCCGGCAGACGGTAAATCTGCCCGATGACTTCGAGGCGGACGTTGTTTTTGTTCAACTCCGGCGTTTCGGTCTTGAGATAGTGGATGAGATATTTCATCAACGCATCCACTTCGTCCTTGGGGCGATTCCAATTTTCGGCGGAAAAGGCGTAAAGCGTGAGATATTTGATGCCGAGTTCGCCCGAGGTGCGGATGATCGTCCGTGCCGATTCCGCGCCCTGCCGATGACCTTCGACGCGGGGCAGGCTGCGCTGCTTCGCCCAACGGCCGTTGCCGTCCATGATGATTGCCACGTGCTGCGGCAGCGAAGCCTTGGCTTCGGGGCTGAGATGGACTGTTGCGCTCATGCCGTGCAAAAGAAACGGGGTAATGGAGTGATGGAGTATTGGGCTTCCTGCATTTTCATTGCTCCATTACTCCTATACCCCGGCACTCCGTTTTTCTACACAAAAATTGTCTGGTCGCGGCTCGGCCCGACGGAAACAATCGCCAGTTTCGCGCCGGTCAATTCAGCAATCGCCATCAAATAAACGCGCGCTTTGGCGGGCAAATCTTTCCATTTACGCGCCTTGTCCGTCGGCGTGCGCCAGCCTTCAAATTCCACATACACCGGCTCGCATTCCGCGAGCGTCTGCGCGTCGTTCGGAACGAAATCGTAACGCGCCTTGCCGTGCCGGTACGCAACGCAGACCTTGATGGTCTCCACCGTGTCGAGGCCGTCGAGGTTCGTGACGGCGATTTCGTCAATGCCGTTGACCATCGTCGCGTGCCGCGTGGCCACGGAGTCAAACCAGCCGCAACGCCGCGCACGTCCGGTCGTCGCGCCGAATTCGCGGCCCATCCCGTGCAGCAGGTCGGCGATTTCGGCGTTCTCCGTCGGCAACGGCCCCTCCCCCACCCGCGTTGTGTAGGCCTTCATCACGCCGACGACGTCGTCCATTTTGTTCGGCGCCACGCCGGAGCCGGTGGAGGCGCCGCCCGCCGTCGTGTTCGACGACGTGACGAACGGATACGTGCCGTGATCAATGTCGAGGAACGTGCCCTGCGCGCCCTCGAACAAAATGTTGTCGCCGCGCCGCGTCGCCTGGTGCAGCAGCACGACGGTGTTGGCGACGAACGGCTTCAAATGTTTTCCGGCGGCGCGATATTCGGCGTGAACTTGTTTGAACGAAAGCGACTTCGCGCCGAGCGCATGCAGCACCTCGTTGTTTTCCTTGATGCGCAGACGCAGTTTTTCCTCGAATCGTCCCGGGTTCACGAGGTCAATCATGCGCAGACCGACGCGCGCCGCCTTGTCGCCGTAGGCCGGGCCGATGCCGCGCTTGGTCGTGCCGATTTTATTTTTACCCTTGAGCACTTCCCGCTGCGCGTCCAGTTCGCGGTGATATGGCAGGACGAGGTGCGCCGTCTCGCTCACGACGAGGTTGTCGCTGACTTTTACGCCGAGCTTGCGCAGACCGGTGATTTCCTCGACGAGGCTGACGGGGTCAATGACCACGCCGTTGCCGATGACGCACAGTTTGTTTTTGCGCAGAATGCCGGACGGCACGAGGTGCAGGACGTATTTTTTTTTGCCGATGAAAACGGTATGGCCGGCGTTGTTGCCACCGGCGTAGCGGACGACGATGTCCGCATCCTCCGTCAGCACGTCAATGATTTTGCCTTTGCCTTCGTCGCCCCATTGAGCGCCGACCAAAATTGTGTTTGCCATATTTTTTCAAGCGAGACCGCGCCGTATGTTCGCAATAAAAATCCCCGAACGTGGATTCGGGGCAAAGCGCATGTCTTTGCGGTGGGAAGTTAGAGACGGAGAAGAGCGATGTCAATTCCGCAGCGGAAATTTTATGGCGGAGAGAGGGGGATTCGAACCCCCGATACGGTTTAACCCGTATAACGGTTTAGCAAACCGCCGCCTTCAGCCACTCGGCCATCTCTCCGCCCAAAATCAATCCCCTTTGCCCGACCAGTCTGGCAATTGCCTTTGCGGAGTCAAGAACGGAGGCAAGTTGAGTCAATATCCGTACGTTGGCGGCAATTCGACATGACCCGGCAGTTCCTTGCCGACGAATCATTGATTCTGCTCCCGCTCACGAAAAAGATTTTCCGGGCGGGAGCGGCTCGTTCTCGGCAGAGACGTCTGACTTTAACTACAGAGAAGCGTAACGGCGGTTGGCTCCGGCGACTTGATACTCCCAGTTAAGCCCTTGTTGGTTTTGGTTATCATCTTGGGCGACGGGCGGGGAGTGTCACAAGCACTCCCCGCATAACCAATCGTGTTTAACCCGGGGTCTCGCGACCCCACATCGAATGATCGCTATGAAGTATTACACCTCCACCACACAATTCAACTGCGGAATCGACCTCCATGCCCGCCAGATGTACGTCTGCCTCATGGATCGGGACGGCAAAAAGCTGGTCCACACCAACATCCGGAACAACGACTTCGCTTACTTCCTCAAGCTCGTCGCGCCCTACCGCCACGACCTGACCGTCTGCGCCGAATGCATGTTCGGCTGGTATTGGCTGGCCGACGCCTGCCAGGCCGCCGGCCTGACCTTCGTCCTGGCGCACGCGCTCTATCTCAAGGCCATCCACGGCGGCAAAAACAAAAACGACCGCATTGATTCCGAAAAGATCGCGCACCTGCTGCGCACCAATCTCATTCCGCCGGCCTACGTCTATTCGGCGGACAAACGTCCTTTGCGGGCGCTGCTGCGCCAGCGCCTCTTCTACGTCTGGAGCCGCAACGAACTGCTGGCCCGCATCCAGTCCCATCAACTGGCCCACAACCGCCCACCCATCCGCCAGACCCGTCCCAATCGCGATCCCTGGGAAGAACGGCTGCTGGCGCAGGAAGACAACCCCATCCGCCAGTTGGCCCTCCAAAACGATCTGGCCCTGATCCGGCATTACGACACCCAGATCACCGCCTTGGAAGAGCAACTGCAAAGGCTCACCAAGGCCACGGCCTGGCGCGACTACACCCTGCTCCAGACCGTCCCCGGCATCGGCGAACATCTGGGCCTGACCATCCTCTACGAAGTTGGCGACATCAACCGCTTTCCCACCGTCAAGGATTTCGTGTCCTACTGCCGGCTGGTCAAAGGCACGGTGGCCAGCGCCGGCAAGATCAAGGGCCTGCGCGGCGCCAAACTTGGCAACCCGTATCTGCGCTGGGCCCCGCAGGGCGGGGCGAAGCGGCCGTCATTGCCAAACGCGATCATGCGGTGATCGGTCCGCTGGCCCAACGGCTGGAAGCCAGGCTGGGCAACAAGTTCAAGGCCAACACCGTGCTGGCCATCAAGCTGGCTCGCGCCGTCTATTTCATGCTCAAGAACCAAACCGTCTTCGACCCGGAACGATTGGTGGCTGCGCTGACCCACAAATGATTTTGGCCCTGGCCAGAGCCAACCCGCACGTCTAACTGGAGCCGTTTACCCACCCGATGCCCTTACGAGTCACAGACCAAATTCATTGGTGCCAGAGCACCCCCGGTCTGCGTTGGGCACGGGAGGACTCCGCCGACTTGATTGGGAGCTCTGGCCAGCGGCCAACACTGCGGGGTTTTCGACCGCTGGGGGCGCGAGCTGGATGGCTCGGCAAACGCCCCCGGCTCGTTTACCTTGCCAACCACATAACCTCGGAACGAAAAGATTTTGGAGTATCCGCCCCCAGGGCACGTCCGCAAAAAACTGGAGTCCCGCAGCGACGGGACAGCCGTCATCAACTTGAATGGATAGCTCAGGGGTTTACTGCTGTGAGTTTCTGGACCGCCCCGGACCGGCTCGCTCGCGATTTATCGGAGTTGAGTTCGGGGCTGGAAGACCGCTACTGGTTCGGGCCAAAGGCCAGGACTGGGAACGGCCCGATTGAGTCCGAATAGGTGTTTAGCCGGACTCCCAGGTCCGAGCTGCCAAGAGAAATTAAGCCGGAGTTCCTGTTCTGAGGACGCTGAAACGGAAAGAAAAAACTTTCCGTAAGGGAATGCTTTTTTCTGTTGACCGTTCGGGCTTAATAGGTGTTAGGTGGCACTTTCATGCTCTCCGTCTTCGTATCACGAAAACCAACACACCGCCGGCCATGAGCAATGCACAAGAAGGCTCTGGAACGACACTGCCGGCGATCCCCATTGAGTAATCAGTCTGGAATGCGGACGCGTAATTGTAACCGAGCCACGGCGAATAAAACAGGCTGTTCGCATCGTTTCCGGGAGGCGTGCCGACTGCGTTTGCTCCTGAAGTCGCCGAGACATAAGACTTTAGCATCCCGCCAGACTCGCTGCCAACCAAAGAGGCAACCGAGAGCCAATAGGTCCCGGGTAACAGGTAGATATTCAGTCCACTGATCTGAATGCTATATTCAGTGAAGCCGATGGCCGGGTTAACGCGTCCTGTCGGTGTCTGGGTCGCGAAACCGATCCCGGAGCTCACAACCGCACCTCCGTTGCCGACCGACATACCCGAGCGGATATACCAAGATGCTTGGCTGATGCCAGTGAGCTGCATCGCGTCGTTGGACCAAAGGCGATCAACGATCCATCCAGCCGGATCAGTGACCGTGAAGTTGTCGTAGACAAAAGACACACCAACGTTGCTAGTCTGCTCATTAACCGTGCCACCGCCGCCGCTGCGAAGGTCGCCGTTGTACCACAGGACAGAGTCAGCTCTGGCCGTGCAGACCGCCGCCAAGACGAAACCGCCGCACACATAAACTAGGAAGAAGTTGGTTCTCATAATTTTCTCCATCGTGTTTGCGCCGTCTAATGACCAGCGACTGCTGCTGGCCCGTCCTCCGTAGCACTACTGCGGAGGGTGGACGAGCAAGGTTGAGCACGAAAAGCGCGTCCGAGTTGCAGCTCCGCACCGGGCGGCCTATCCCGCCATAGCTTCTGAGCGACGGCGGAAGAAGCATGGCGGCGGTTCGCTGGAGCGCACTTGTTCGGCAACGTGGATTCGCAATGTCTCACCTTTGCCTTTCCTTTCGCGGGCGGATGGCGAGGATCGCAGGGATGCCGAGGCCGAGCATCGCCAGAGTCGAAGGCTCGGGAACGGTCTGGATGGCGATATAAACCGGTCCGTTCCTCAGGCGGCTGTTAAAGACGGAGCCGATACCGCCTGGCGTAAACTTCTCGATCGTACCGTCGCTCTGGTTTGCAGCATAGAGGTTGCCCGCGCTGTCAAAGGCTAGGCCACAGGGGTTGTTCAAGCCGGTGTTGGCGAAAAGGGAGCCGACGCCGCCCGACGTGAACTTCTCGATGGTGTTGCCGATATCGTTTGCCACATAAAGGTTGCCCGCGCTGTCAAAGGCCAGGCCATATGGGCCACTCAAGCCGGTGTTCGCGAAGACCGAGCCGACGCCCCCGGGCGTGAACTTCAGGATCGTCGCGTTGCCGAAGTTTGCCACATAGAGGTTACCCGTGCTGTCAAAGGCCAGGCCGGATGGGTGGTTCAAGCCGGTGCTGGCGAAGACTGAGCGCACGCCGCTGGGCGTGAACTTATAGATCGTGGCGTCGTAGTGGTCTGCCCAGTAGACGTTGCCCCCACTGTCAATGGCCAAGCCGCCGGCTGTGTCCCCCGCACCACTGCCGAACAAGGACCCGGTGCCACCCGAGGTGAATTTGATTATCTGGGCGAAGTTGCCGTCACATAGATTGTGTCAGCACGGCTGGCGGGAGCGGTGACCAGCACGGCGGCGAGGCTTGCAGCGGCCATGGATGCGCACAGGCGGTTGGTGTTCGTCGGTTTAGTCTTCAGGTTTTGCAACTGAGTCGTTTTGGTTTTCATACGTGTTCACATGAAATGAGGCGTTGGTAGGCCCAAACGTCGGAACTGAGCCACGCCGAACCAAAGTTGATCCAAAGCCATCTGATTGATTGTGACCCTACACCGACCTCCATTCCTGTCTAGGATAAGTTATTCACATTTACACGAGCCGGGGCTTCCGAACGACTGATTCATTTCCTTCACCGCCAACCGAAACGCCTCACCGCGCCCCACAGCGAGGCGAACGCCACACAAAACGACCGGACTGACCTGACAATTGCGATGGGTGAGTCAAGATCGGAAGCTAAAGTTTATCCGAAACCACAAGAATTGTCCTGCTTTGGCCAAGGAACGCTATTGCAGCAGGGCCCGGTTGTGGATAGAATGAGCGACCGAATTTGGGAAACCAAAACGGTGGCAGACTCATTGAACAAGATTGAAACGAATGACGTGATATGGAAAAAAAACGACTGATCGAGAAGGACCCCGAACTGCAAAAGGACGATTTGATCGTCATCACCGGCGCCGGCGGCTTCATCGGCGGCAACCTGGCCCTGTACTTCAAGAAAAAAGGCTTCACGCGCATCCGGGCCGTGGACAAGAAACCGCTTTACGAATGGTATATCAAAGTGCCGGGCGTTGAATCGCTTTGCCTCGACGTCAGCCACGAGGAAAATTGCAAACGCGTCTGCGAAGGCACCGTCGAGGTTTATCAACTGGCCGCCGACATGGGCGGCATGGGCTTCATCGAGCGGTTTCGCGTCGAGTGCCTGCGCAGCATCCTCATCAACACGCACATGGTTGAAGCGGCCTATCGCGCCGGTGTCCGCAACTACTTTTATTCCTCATCGGCCTGCGCCTACAACGTCCTGCTTCAGCAGGACCCGAAAGTCCGCGCGTTGAAGGAATCCGACGCCTATCCGGCGATGGCCGAGCGCGGTTACGGCTGGGAGAAACTCATTTCCGAAATGTTCTGCCAGGAATACTGGGCCGAGCGCGGCATGAAGACGCACATCGCCCGCTTTCACAACGTCTATGGCCCGAATGGCACCTGGGACGGCGGCCGCGAAAAGGCCCCCGCCGCGCTCTGTCGCAAGGTCATTGAGGCCATCGACAAGAAGGACATGAACATCACCATCTGGGGCGACGGCACGCCCACCCGCAGCTTCATGTACATTGACGACTGCGTGAAGGGCATTGACATGATCATGCACTGCGACGAGTTGATTGCCACGCCGATCAACCTCGGTTCCAGCGAACTCGTCTCCGTCAACGAGCTGCTGTCGAAGGTGGAGAAGATTGCGGGCGTGAAACTCAAACGGCATTACGACCTGGACGCGCCCCGTGGCGTCGCCGGCCGCAACAGCGACAACACCTTCATCCAGAAAATGCTCAAGTGGGAGCCAAAAACGCCGTTGGACAAGGGCCTGGCCGTCACCTACACGTGGATCCAGGAGCAATACCACAACCGGAAAAAAGGCAGACGCGTGGTGGAATGAAAAAACCGCCGTTGGTCACCGAAATCATCGGTGCCATCCCCAATCGCCTGCAACTGGCGGGCGGCTGGATTGATCAGCCGTTCGTCTCCCGGCTCAATCCCCGGCCGCCCGGTTCCATGGTCGTGGTGGCGCTGGAGCCGACCTTTCGCGTGATGGACCGTTCCGGCTGCGCCAGCGGCACGCGCGCCGTTGCCACGAAGTTGTGGCATGGCCGATTGCCGAACCGCCCGCCGGAGGAACTGGTCCGCGAACTTTACGCAGCCGAAAACCGGGGCAAGGCCGAACCCAGCGGGTCGCAGGACATGATTGGCCTGGTTTATCCCGGCATCAACCGGCTGGACTACGATTTCGCGGCCAACGGCGGCGTGTTCCCGTCGCACATCGAGACGCTGAACCGCGCGCGGCCGGCGCGCTGGCTCGAAAAAGTCCTGCACCTGCTGCCCGTCGAGCCGCGGCCGGAAGGCTACAATCCGCTGGGTGTAAAACATCTCAACCCGGAATGGATCGCGCATCTTGGCCAGACCGGCAAGGATTGTTTCGATGCCATCCGCCGGATGGATATTGGGGCTTTGGGCGCGTCCATGAATGATTGCATGGTGTGCTGGGAAAAAATCCTGCCGCACGTCGTCAAACACCCGCTCATCAAACCCCCCCTGAAGGCGATCTTGAAAGTTTACCAGAAAAACCATCCGGGCGCGATGTTCTCCGGCTGCGGCGGCGGTTATTTGCTCGTCGTGTCGCGGGAAAAAGTCCCCGGTTCGTTTCAAGTCATCGTCCGCATCACCTCTGAAACTCGTAGCCGCCGACGTGAGTCGGCGCAAAATTTACGGAAATAAATTATCGATTGGCGCGGACTCACGTCCGCGACGACATATTCAAAAAATGAGCGCCGCTTCCAACCCAATCGCCGTCGCCGGCGTCTTCGATGATTTCCTTTCGATCCACCTGCGCTTCCTTGAAGAGGCCGCCCGGCTCGGTAAAGTGACGGTGTTGCTCTGGCCGGACGAGGCCGTGCAGAAATTTACCGGCCAGCCGCCGAAGTTTTCCGAAGCGGAAAGGTTTTATCTCCTCAATGCCGTCCGCTATGTCAGCCGGGTCATACCCGTCACCGATGTGGTGAATAATCTTAACGAGCTTCCGGAAGTGAGTGGTTTCCACCCGAAGGTGTGGGCTGATGTCGAGTGCCACTACAACGAGAAACGGAAGGCGTTCTGCCAGTGGCATGACCTGGAGTATCGCGTTTTCAGCAACGAACGAATGAAGGGCTTTCCCGACCCGACTCCCCATGCGGCCGGCCCCGGCCCGGCCCCGGCAGAAGTCCGAAAAAAAGTCGTCGTCACCGGTTCCTATGATTGGTTTCACTCCGGCCACGTGCGGTTCTTTGAGGAGGTCAGCGCGTATGGCGATCTTTACGTCGTCGTCGGCCACGATGCGAACATCCGGCTGCTCAAGGGACCGGACCATCCGCTCCTGCCGCAGGGAGAGCGCCGTTACGTTGTCGGCTCAATCAAGTACGTCAAGCAGGCGCTGATTTCCAGTGGCGACGGCTGGCTGGATGCCGATCCGGAAATCCAGCGTTTGAAGCCGGACATTTATGCGGTGAACGAGGACGGCGACAAGGGCGACAAGCGCGAATACTGCAAGAAAAATGGCATTCAATATCTGGTGCTCAAGCGCACACCCGCGCCCGGTCTGCCCAAACGCTCCAGCACCAATCTGAGAGGTTTCTAGCGTGTTGTCCTGGGTCTTTCTTTCAAGGGCGCATCCCAGTTTTTGAGCACTTGGACCGTCTGGTTTCATTAACACCCTGCTTTACCGGGGTGTGGGCTGAAGCTGGTGGATCTCAACCGTTTCAACGGTTTCAGGTGTGGGGAAAAACCGCTGAAGCGGTTCTCGAAGTCTGTTGCCGGATGAACCCCCCGCTAAAGCAGGGTGTTAATGAGAGTGCTGCCAACACAGGATTATCATCATTCGTATGACCACTCAAAAAGTGAGATGCACCTTTTTTTTAACTGCAGTTGATTTCGAGCTTGTGTTTTTGAGCTTCGGACGAAAAACTATTCATTCATTATGCAACTGCAAGACGCACCGGCGAATTATTTTTTTAAACTGTGGCCTTGGTTTGAAGCCAACCGGATTCGGATTATTTGGGGCGGCGGCGTTATCGTCGTCGCCGCCGGGCTGATTTCGTTTTATTCCTGGCAGCGGGATCAAAAGGAGATCACGGCGGGCAAGGCGCTGACGCAAGTGATGAAGTCCATTCCGCGCAACGCCACCGCCAGCCAGCAGGCCGACCTTTATTTGAAAATCTCCACGGACTATCAGGACACGTCCGCCGGGCAGCGGGCCTCATTGCAAGGCGCCGCGATGTTGTTTGCCGCGGGAAGATATGCAGACGCGCAAGCGCAGTTCCAAAAGTTTCTCGATGCCCACCCGGGCAGTTTCTTTGCCGCCCAGGCTGCGCTTGGCGTGGCGACCAGTCTTGACGCCCAGGGCAAAACGGATTTGGCCGCCGGCGTTTATCAGCGGATCATCAACAGCTATACCGACGCGACAGCGGTGGACGCCGCAAGATTCGCCCTGGCGCAAATTAACGAACGTCAGGGCAAACTTGCCGAAGCGGTAAATCTTTACGAAGCCATCGTGCATTACAACCCCAATGGCTCGCTGGGTTCGGAAGCCGGGTTGCGCCTGATGGAATTGAAAACGAAGCTGCCATCGTCTTCGCCTTCCACCGCCCCGGCGGCTCCATTCAAGCCAAACCGCTGAGCCATGAAGCTCACCCTCATCGGCACGGGTTACGTCGGTCTGGTCACCGGCACTTGCTTCGCCGAAGTCGGCCATCAGGTCGTGTGTGTGGACAACGACGCGGCCAAGGTCAAACTGCTCCAGACCGGCGGCATTCCGATTTATGAGCCGGGACTCGAAGAACTCGTGAAGAAAAACGTGGCGGCCGGACGGCTCACGTTCACCAGCAGTACCGCTGAAGGCGTCCAAAAATCCGACGTGATTTTCATCGCCGTGCCGACGCCGCCGCAAGCGGATGGTTCGGTGGATCTGAGCTTCATCGAAAAAGTCGCGCGCGACATTGCCGCGACCATGACCGATTACAAGATCGTCGTGGACAAAAGCACCGTCCCGGTCAAAACCGGCGAAAAGGTCACCGAAACCATCAGACGCTATTGCCCGGCAAAAGTGGACTTTGACGTGGTGAGCAATCCCGAGTTCCTGCGCGAAGGCTTCGCCGTCGGCGATTTAATGAAGCCCGACCGCGTTGTCATCGGCGTCCGCTCCCCGCGGCCCGTCGCGGCCATGAAGGAAATTTACGCGCCGTTCGACGCGCCGATTGTCGTCACCGACATCAATTCCGCCGAGCTCATCAAGCACGCTTCGAATTCATTCCTCGCGCTTAAAATTTCCTACATCAACGCCATCGCCGCCATTTGCGAAGCGACGGGCGCCAACGTCCAGGAAGTCGCGACGGGCATGGGTTTGGACGAGCGCATCGGTCGCCGGTTTTTGAACGCCGGCATCGGCTTCGGCGGCAGTTGTTTTCCAAAGGATTTAAGCGCGTTCATCAAAATCGCCGAGCAAAACGGCTGCGATTTTCGTTTGCTGAAGGAAGTCCAGCACATCAACGCCGACCAAATGGAACGCTTTGTCAAAAAGATCACCAACACGCTTTGGGTGCTCAAAGACAAAAAAATCGGCGTGCTCGGCCTCGCCTTCAAACAAAACACCGACGACGTGCGCATGTCACCGGCGATTGAACTCTGTCACCGCCTGCAAAAGGAAGGCGCAAAGTTGCGGGTGCATGATCCGAAGGCGATGGACAAGGCCAAAGCCGTGCTCGCGGACGCGACCTACGTGGACGACATGAACGCCGTGGCCGATGGTTGCGACGCGCTGGTTGTGGCCACCGAGTGGGATGAATTTAAAAAGCTTGATCTCGAACGCGCCCGCAAATCGCTCACCCATCCCATCATGTTCGACGGCCGCAATCTGTTCGACCGCGGGGAAATGGAACGGCTGGGCTGGATTTACAAAAGCGTCGGGCGGTGAAATCAGAGTTGGGGTAATGGAGCATTGGAGCAATGGAGCCGAACAAAAAATCAACACTCCACCACTCCAGCACTCCGACCCTGCAAACCATTGACGTTTCTGCCGCCTTGATTTTCCACGACGGCAAACTGCTCATTACTCAGCGCCACTCCGATGCGCATCTCGGCGGGCTGTGGGAATTCCCCGGTGGCAAGCGCGAACCGGACGAAACCTTCGAGCAATGCCTGGTGCGCGAAATCCGCGAGGAGCTCGGCGTGGAAATCTCCGTCGGCAAACTTTTTGAATCCGTCACTCACGCTTATCCGGAGAAAACCGTTCGCCTGAAATTTTTTGTCTGCCGGTTGGAACGCGGTGAACCGCAGATGCCCGGCTGTCAGGCGGTCAAATGGGCAGGCAAATCAGAACTGGAAGATTACGAATTTCCGGCGGCGGACGCGAAGTTGCTGGAAAAATTAAAAAGCCCACGCATGGTGTGGGCTTGAAGTTCGTGGTAGGGCGGCGTTGCCGCGCCGCCAACTCAATGAAAGGCTGCGCGGCAGCGCAGCTCTACCAATTCAGATCTTCCCGTAAGCTTCTTCGACGATTTGGCGGAAGTTGTTTTCGCCGACGTTGACAATGCCCATTTCGCGCCGGGCGTTTTCCGGCGAGTCGCTGGCGTGCGCGGCGTTGACCATGATGGTCGAGCCGAATTCGCGGCGGATGGAGCCGGGCGGCGCCTTGGACGGATCGGTCGGTCCCAGCACATCGCGGATTTTGGCGACGGCATTCACGCCTTCATAGACCAGCGCGATGCACTTTTCCGTGCCGGGTCTGGTCCACTCCTCGCGCGGCAACTCAGACGGCGCATGGCCGGACATGAAACGGATGATGTTCTCGAATTGATTGTCGCCGAAGGTCGCGCCGAGTGTTTCTCCAAGTTTTTTTTCCTCGGTGGCGGGAATTTTGAGGCCGAATTCCTTTTCCAGCGCGGCTTTGGCCTTGGCCCCGACCATGTCCTTGAGCTTGGTGCGGAGAACTTCGCGGACGGGACCGTAAAATTCCATCGCTTGGGCCACGCTCATGCGGTGCACCTTGATTCCCACAATGAACAGGCCGGCGCGTGAAAAAAAGTCAATGACATTGCCGGGGCGTCCGGTCGGGAAACGAAAATTATCCGGTTTGATGAGCACGAGCGTGCGCTGGCCGGTTTCGCCGGGTTGGTAGGCAATGACATTTTCCAGCACGCCGCCATCTTGGTCGGAAAAGCGCGACCACAATTTGAGTTTCGCATCGGCTTCTTCCACGTTTGGCGCGGCGAGGACTGCCGGTTCAAAGTACCGAATCTGCCCGTCATCGTCCGTGATCAGGTCGCCGTAAGTATCACGAATGGTTTCCCCCACGCGGCGTTCCGGACTGAGGTTGCCGACGACGGAACGAACCTTTCGCACGGCGTCATCGCCACGGAACAGGAGCACCATCACCCGGCGGCGCCGTCCGGTCTTGGGGTCGGGTGAGAAATTTCGGATGACGTATTGGCAAAGCAGTTCCTGGATTCGCCGATCTTGCGGGTCATGGTCGGAGACAATGGTTTCGGCATATTGCCTGATCAGCTCGGCGCTGGGCGCGAGCATGCGCATGGCTGCCAGATCCAAACCCGTCCGCGAAATCAACCGGCTTAAAATTCCGCCGGTGCGCGACTTGTAAAGCGAATAGGGCGTGATGATGACATAAGCGAGTTGTTGCGGCATAATCAGTTCGGGGTCGGCGGATTGGCCGGCGTCGCACTGGTAGCGGCTTTGCCGCCCAAAATCTTGAACATCACCGTGCCACAGGTCGGGCATTTGCCCTTGATCGCCTTGCGCCCGTTTTTCATCGTCTCTTCAACGCCGTTGGCGATTTCCTTCTTGGCTTTGCACTTAACGCAATATCCTTCGGCCATAAAAATTTTCCCGGCCACGCGCTTCATGCGCCGGACGGCTAGGCACACAGTCTAAAGAAGGCCATCCGCCAACGCAACTCGGAAAAGGAATCTGCAAAACTAATTGGAAATCAACTGCTTGCAGTCAGTCAAGCCGCCGGCACAGGCCCGAAATTGGCGGAACCGCTTGCCTAATCGTTTATTGCGGATTATACCCATCCCATGATAATTATCGCCGATGCCCGACGCCGGGTGACGCTGCCCAAACCCGCTCATCCCGGCGACGCTTTTGACTTGGAAACGCCTGGATCTGGCCAGTTTCTTTTGACGCGACTGGCAAAACCGGCGCGCAAAGTGACCTTGAGCCGGGAAAATGGATTTTTAGTCGCCACTTCCGGCAAGCGCATCACGATGGCCGGGACCCGCAAATTGATGGATCAATTTCCATGACCTGCTTGCTGGACGTGTCCACCTTGCTGGCGTGGCTGTGGGCAGACCACGAACATCACCAGCGCGTCATCCGCTGGCAGAAAGGAAAGTCCATTGCCGTATGCCCGATCACTGAACTTGGTTTCCTCCGCATCTCGACGCAGCCTGCATTTGGCGCGACGATGGATGAAGCGCGGGAAATGCTGGCGTTCTGGCACAAGAAGGTTCAGCCGCATTTTGTTCCCTGCGATTTGAAAATTCCCGACAGCGCGCCCGCGCCCGCGAGCGGCCGGACAACAGATTTTTATCTGGCGAGTCTGGCTGACAAACACGGAATGAATTGGGCGACGCTGGATGAAAACAGCAAACATCAAGCGGCGTTTGTGTTGCCGGAGTAAAATCAAATTAAAAAAACATGAGCGGCCTTCCCCGCAATGCGGAAGAGGCCGTTTTTGGTTTTGCGGATGAGCGTCCGGCAAATCCAGTCGCGCGAATTTTCAAGGGGATGGCGAACGATTCTCCTTCTCTTTATGCGAGGTCAAGAGCGGCGGAGGGCCGCCGCAGTCCAAGACGCTGGCGCGTTCTCCGGCAACGACCGAATCTCGCGAAGCGTCGTGGAGTGCGCCAGTCCTCTGGCGCTTTGGCAGGCCGGGATGTAGGTGACGACGTGAGGAGTCTCTGACTGAAAATTTTCGGACGTGGTCAAATCGGTGCAAGACGCAGCTGTTTTGGTTTTGGTTTATTGAGTTTACTTCACCGCTGTTTCCTCAATTCCGTTTTCAAAATCTTTCCCGTCGCATTGCGCGGCGACGCGGGCAGGAAGGTCAATGCGTTGCAACGCAGCGCGGCGATTTTTTCCGCCACGCTTGCATACGGGACAAGGCTTTGTCGCGGTTGAAGAATGCAAGCAATTGCCCGGTCGTCATGCCACCGGTCTTTCGCGCCACCGTTTCTTTCCATCGGCGCGATTCGACCACGGCATCAAACGTTTTTTTCTTGGTCGCCATAAATCAATTCCAACGGAGTCAAGATACGCGCGGGACGATAGCCTTGCAAGAGATTCACGCCGTTGAAGGCTGTTTCTCTTTGATAATTCGCCAGATGTTTGAAATTCCAACTCACAATCAGTCCAACCTGTTCAATGGCGATGGCGACGTGGCGAGCGTCGTCCGCATAGTTGGGCGAAACCACGCCGGCGACCTGATATGCTTGCATCAAAGTTTCCGCTTCCGGTGTCAAAGGCAGGATTTGTTTGGCATCAGTGAAAGTTTCGGCGAAGAATTTTTGGATTTCGGACGGAGCACCTTGAATTTCTCCTTCGGTGACAACGGAAACAAAAAGCTGATAAAGTCCCAAGTCCGCCTGCCGGAACAATTCGCGCGTGGCCGCTTTGAATTCATCGTCGAAGCAGCCGCCAATGACTGACGTGTCCAGATAGAGCGTTGGAATTTTCATGAATTTTCGTTATTCATTTCATCCCCTGTTTTCTCAATTCCGTTTTCAAAATTTTGCCCGTTGCGTTTCGAGGCAAAGCGGGCATGAAAACGATGCGTTTGGGCACTTTGTAATCCGCCAGTTTGCCGCGCACGAATTGCAGGAGTGCCTTTTCATCAACGGTTTGCCCTTCTGCCGCAGCGACGAACGCCACCGGCTGCTCGCCCTTGCGCGCGTCCGGCACGCCGATGACCGCCACCTCTTTGATGCCGGGAAACTGGTAAATGACCTCCTCGATTTCGCGCGGATAAACGTTGTTGCCGTTGACCAGCAGCATGTCCTTTTTGCGGTCGGTGATGTAAAAGTAGCCGTCGGCGTCGCGATAACCGATGTCGCCGGTCAACAGCCAGCCGTTGCGAAACGCCCTGGCCGTTTCTTCCGGCTGGTTCCAATAGCCGAGCATCACGTTGCCGCCGCGCACGCAGATTTCACCAGCCTCGCCGACGCCGAGAATTTTTCCCGAATCATCCTGCGCGCTGACTTCGACATTCGGAACCGGCAATCCAACCGAACCGGGCTTGCGCACGCCGTGAATCGGATTTTTCGATACCACCGGGCTGGCTTCGCTCAGGCCGTAACCTTCGATCAGCGGAATTCCATATTTCGCCTCAAAATCTTTCAGCACCTGCACCGGCAACGGCGCCGAGCCGCTGATGCAAAGGCGGAACGGCAATTTGACTGGCGCCGGCGAACTCGCCAGCATGCGATAAAACGTCGGAATCGCCGGCAAAATCGTCGCCTGCCGCGCGCACATCTCCTGCAAAATTTGCCGCGGGTGGTTCAGCGATTTGACGAGCACCAGCGAACCGCCCACGATCAGCGGCAGAAAGATTCCGACCGTCAGCATGTAACTGTGAAACAGCGGCAACAGCACCGCCATCCGATCCTGATCCACCGTTTCGAGCACCAGCCGGCAGCTTTCGACGTTCTGCAGCAGGTTGCCGTGCGACAGCATCGCGCCCTTCGGCCGGCCTGTCGTGCCGGACGTGTAAATAATGACCGCCAGGTCTGACTCGTTACGAGTCGGAGGAGATGGGAGATGGGAGATGGGAGATGGGGAAGCGGGAAAATCTTCGACCCGGGAAATTTTGAGCTGCGGTCGTGCCGCGAGGAGCGCGGGCGCGTGAAGGGCGAGTTCATCGTCCGTGATGAGCACGTCAATGCCGCCGTCCTTTAAAATGTAATTCACCTCGTCCGGCTTGAGGAAATTGTTGATGGGCACGAGCACCGCGCCCGCGCCAAGAATGCCAAAGACCGCCGGGATGAATTCCGGACGGTTTTTGAGCCAGAGCGCGACGCGGTCGCCGGGTTTGACGCCGAATTTGCCGGTCAATTCAGCCGCCACCGCGCCCGACTGCGCGGACAGCGTGGCATAACTGAATTCGCTTTCGCCCCAATACAAGGCGATTTTATCCGGCCGTCTTTCCACCGAGGCGGCAAACGCAGTGGCCAAATTCATGGTGCCAGACAGTACGAAAAATGTTCACCAACTCGCAAGGGATGAAACCGGATGGTGTAGTGTCGGCGCTACGCGCCCAATACGCCTCCGCCGTGCGCAACGACAAACAGCGGAAATGGAATGGTTTTTACGTCCGCCCTCATCCTGACCTTCTCCCGTTCACGTTTGCCAGCTCAAGGGAATCGCAACGGCCACCGGGATAATTTTTTATTCTCCGGATGGTCGCGTTGCTCAAGGTGAGCTTCCGTAAATCAATTTGCGGCGGCTTCGAGGATTTGCCGGGTCGCGGCGGTTTGGATTCAGACGGCTTTTTCTCCGATGCCTTCAGCGCATCCAGCTTGCTGCTGCCGTCCGGGTTTTCAACCAAACTGACTGTCGGCGAAACGAGCGCGATTTCGGACACGCGCAGGTTGCCGCCGAAGATGCTCCAAAGACTGTAGCTCACGCTGACTTCCGGCGCGGTGATGACCGGTTCCCGGCCTTTCGCCTGCACTTTCAGGCCGCGCACCGTGATTTTGCTGAACGGATGGACCGAGATGCCGGTGACCGTGACATCCGCGTGAATCACGGCGCTCACGCGGGGAAGAATGACGCCTTTGATGAAACCGGAACTCGTCACGACCGGATACGCCACAAGCGTCAAGATCACCAGCACCCCGGCAATCCACACCGCAATCGGCAGCGCGCGCTGCAGCCAGCTCCGCTGCTTTTCGATGGTCAGTGATTCAATCGTTGCCATAAGACATCAAAATTGAATGACACAGTGCCGCTGTCTTTTTCAGTAGTGCTCCACGCCGTGCAACCTGTTCCTTCGAAATGTAACTTTTTATTCGGACGCTGTCATTACCGAAACATTCAATTCAAATAATAACGGGCGCATCTCAATTTTTGAGCAGGGCGATATAAATCGGAAACCGCAGTGTTTAGAGTTATTTCATTAACACCCTGCTTTAGCGGGGCGTTAATGAGAGCCAGATGGGAACCCGCACAAAAAGTGAGATGCGCCCGAACCAAAGACTCCGGCAGCATTTTCATTTTCTGATTTCACTCCATCGCTATACTGCCGGCGTGATTGATACCAACGCAAAGCTCGCCGCCTTCCTCCCCACGTTGAAATCCGCGACCTGGCTGGCCCTCGACACCGAGGCCGACAGCCTGCACGCCTATCCGGAAAAAGTCTGCCTGATTCAAATCAGCACGACCGCCGGCGACGAATTGATTGATCCGCTGGCGAAAACAGACCTGGACCCTCTGCTCGACGCGCTGGCCGTCCACGAACTCATCATGCACGGCGCGGATTACGATTTGCGCCTGTTCCGCAAACATCACGAGTTTGTCCCGCGCGCCATTTTCGACACCATGCTCGCGGCGCGGCTTTTGGGCGAACGGCATTTTGGCCTGAGTTCGCTCGCGGAAAAATTTCTCGGGGTAAAACTGGACAAGGCTTCGCAAAAGGCCGATTGGGCGCGGCGTCCGCTCACCGAACGGATGGAAACCTACGCGCGCAACGACACGCACCACCTCAAGCCGCTTTCCGACAAGCTGAAGCTTGAACTCCAAAATAAAAACCGCCTGGGCTGGCATCAGGAATTGTGCGCGCGGTTGATTGTTGAATGTTCGCAACCACCCGTCGTGGACGGGGATTCCGTCTGGCGCGTGAAAGGCAGCCACGCGCTGAATCGTGACGCGCTGGCCGTGATGCGCGAACTCTGGCGGTGGCGCGAAACCGAAGCCATTGCCGCAAACCGCCCGCCATTTTTTATCATGAGCCACGAAAAACTCGTGGACATCGCCGTCGCCGTGGCTGCGCATCAACCCGTCGAACCGCTCCTATCACCGCGGATGTCGCCGCGCCGCCGCGACAGTCTGGCTGCGGCCGTCAAAACCGCGCTCCAGCTCTCTCCGGACCAGCATCCGGAAATTTTGCGGCATAAAGGACATCGCCTGACCGAAGCCGAAATGCGCCGCTATCGCGAATTGGAGCGGCGCCGCGACGCGCACGCGCACAAGCTGGGCATTGACCCGACGCTCATTGCCCCGCGCGCCACCTTGGGGGATTTGGCGCGGGACTGGGACAAGCACGCCCCGGAATTGATGAACTGGCAACGGGAGTTAATGAAATGATGAGCGCATCCCGCGCCGCCACCAAGGTAGGGCGGCGCTGCCGCGCCGCTCAAACTTCCACCAGAACGAGCGGAGCGATGTTCTTGCGTGCGTAGCCCCATGGTTCCGCCAGCATTGCTGCGCTTGCTGGCGGTGAGATTGAGGCTAACCAGCAGGTTTGCCCCACCATCGTTGGTGGTGCCGCAAACTGCGCCCTGCCTTGAGGCAACATCCATTTGTAACTTGAACAATGGGACTGGCGGTGCTATAAAAAGTTAATCCGAATCTTATGAAGCCCCTGTACCAACGATTGGGGGTGGCTCTTTTGGCACTCTTGTCCTTCCAGGTTTCCGCGACGACTCATTATGTGGACCTGAACAGCACCAATCCCGTTTCGCCTTACACCAACTGGGCCACCGCCGCGACGAACATCCAGGACGCCGTTGATGCGACTAATCCCGGCGATCAGATTTTAGTGACGAATGGAGTTTACACGTCGGGCGGGCGCGTGGTGCATGGGTTCCTGTCAAATCGCGTGGCAGTGACAAAGCCCGTGACGGTGCAAAGTGTCAACGGTCCGGCGGTGACGACGATTCAGGGCAAGCATGACGCACCGTATGTGACCTTCGGGAACAGCTCGGTGCGATGTGCGTATCTGACCAATGGCGCAACTCTGATGGGCTTTACATTAACCGACGGAGCTACACGAAATTCAGGCGGCGAAGACGGCAATGGTGGCGGCGGCTGGTGTGAATCAACGAGCGCGGTTGTGTCAAATTGTGTGCTGGCTTATAACTCGGCGCGCACTCTCGGCGGCGGCGGCTATTCGGGCACGTTTGTTGATTGCACGTTTGTTGGCAATTCAGCCGACAGCGGTGGAGGAGCATATCTGAGTATCTTGGATCATTGTACGCTGAGTGGTGGCTCGGCCTTTTCCGGCGGCGGGGCAAATTCCAGCACACTGACCAACTGTACTGTCTCGGGCAACAGAGCCGGTGATGGCGGCGGCGTATTCAATTCTACGTTGTACAACTGTACCATCAGCAACAACCAATGGGGTTTTCAAGGCGGTGGAGCGTCCAGTTCCACTCTCAACAATTGCACGCTCAACGGCAACTCGGTGAGCGATCCTACCGGAGGCAGCACGACATTTGGCGGCGCGGCACTCAATTGTACGCTCAATAATTGTACTGTATCCGGAAACTCGGCGGGATCGTATGGTGGAGGCGCGTATTCTTCGACACTAAACAACTGCAACGTGATTAACAACTCCGCAGGGGTTTATGGCGGGGGAGCATATCAGTCCATTTTAAACAACTGCACGGTGATTGGCAATGTGGCTGTAGCCTGGAGTGGTGGCGGAGCAATCAGCAGCACACTGAACTATTGCACGGTGTCTGGAAATTCGGCGAGGCATTCAGGCGGAGGAGCGGTAAGTTCCACACTGAACAATTGCATTGTGATTAGCAACTCGGCGGGAACATACGGCGGCGGGGGTGCAAGATACGGAACGCTGAACAACTGCACAGTTATTGGCAACTCAGCGCCGATTGGGGGCGGCCTTCTAGATTCTACATTCAACAACTGCATTGTTTATTATAATACGGCACCATCCGGTTCAAATTACCTTGGAACCGCGGCGGCAAATTACTCTTGCACAACTCCGCTTCCGAGTAATGGGATCGGCAACATCACGAACGCACCACTCTTTGTCAACCAAGCTGGCGTAAATCTACGTTTACAAACTAATTCTCCTTGCATCAATGCTGGAAATAACGGTTACGCGACCAACAGCGCAGACTTGGACGGCAATCCGCGCATTAAGGGTGGAACGGTGGACATCGGCGCGTATGAATTTCAATCGCCCGCTTCGGTCATTTCCTATGCCTGGCTCCAGCAATATGGCCTGACGAACAATGGTTCGGCTGATTACGCGGATTCGGACAACGACGGCATGAACAACTGGCAGGAATGGATTGCCGGCACAAGCCCCATCAATGCCTCGTCGGTATTGAAAGTGTTGGCGCCCTCCAACAATGTTTCCGGCACGACCATCACCTGGCAAAGCGTAAGTGGTGTGACTTATTTCCTCCAGCGCAGCAGCGACCTTGGAGTACAACCGCCTTTCTCAACGATTCAAAGCAACATCGCCGGCCAGGCTGGCACGACCAGTTACACCGACGCCACCGCCATCGGGCCCGGCCCGTTCTTCTACCGCGTCGGCGTCCAGTAATACGTTGTTTGCGATTTCGGATTCGCCGTTCGGATTTCGGATTTCTTTCGGGCTTCGGCCTTCGGATTTCGGATTTGAACCCGAGGAACTTGCAGCAATGCATGGGGATCACCGTTGGATGAGATGTTCCTTATATCGCCATTATTCGGCCCGGACGACCCGGCAGCCGAAAAGCCCGCCGGCATAATTGCCGGGTTGCGCCTGCAATCGGATCGTCACCGTCTCCTTTCCTTTGGTGAGTTCGGTGGCAATGGGATATGTGGCATCCCAGAATTCACCGGGTTTGTTTTCGAGCAGCTTTTGCGTGGCGATTTTTGTGCCGTCCACAAGAATATCGAACATGCGCCTTCCGGTTTCACCGCCCCACCAGGTGCAAAGCAGCACATTGTTCGTGACCGGGTCAACTTTCATTTCGAATGAAAACCAACCGCCGTCATACGCGTGCCGCAGCTTGCGACCGAAGGCCTGCCCGGGATCGCTCTTCTCCCCTTGCACGTTGTGATCGCGTTCGGGCTGCATTTCGCCGGGCTGAAACACGTCCACCGTACGGGCGTCCAGTTCCTTCTGCCGCCGCACGCCGGCTTCGTATTCCGCCTGGCGGGCCTTCCATCCGGATTGAGTGAACACCTGCCAATACACCGAGTAACGTTGGTCGTGAATCTGATACAGCGGGACCAGCGTCACGTCTTCCGGCTGTCCCAGATCCTTCGTGCGGAAGACCAGCGGCTGGCTGGTCGGCGCAATATGTTTGAGCAGTGAATCCCGGTCGCTAACGAACACCGGTGCCGGCGGCGTTGGCCGGGACAGAAACTCGGTTTGGTCTTTGGCGTAAGGATGGGGCATTCCGTTGGTGCCCAGTTCACCGGCCAGCACGATCGGACCGTAAAGCACCGCCACAAAATTCGTCGCTCCGGGCAGCGGCTCGGTCTGCAGTTCCATCGGCAATCGAACCTCTACGCGGTCGCCGTCGCGCCACCGGCGATTCAGCGTCAAGTAAGAGCCGGGCGTGCCGCTGACGGTCTGGTTTTCTCCGTTCACGCTCACGGTCACTGGCGACCGCGCCCAGGCGGGCCGGCGGATTTTCAGTGCCAGTTTGACCGGGTGATCGCATTTGAAAACCAGCCGCGTCGAGTCGCTTTCCGGGAACTTTGTTTCCTGCCGCACGAGCAGATTTTTTTCCCGCCAGGTGAGTTCGGACGGAATGAACAAATTCACATACAGCGAGGAGTCGTTGTGAAAGTAGATCGCGTCGCCGTACCGGGCATGATTCTCCATGCCGGAGCCGACGCAGCACCAGAATGAATCCTGCGCGGTCGAGTAGGTTTTGAAACCACCGGGTTGCAGCGACATGAAATAGACAAACATGCCCGTCTCCGGATCCTGTGACGCGAGAATGTCGTTGTAGAGCGCGCGTTCGTAAAAATCCATCGCGGCGGCATCGGGCGACCATTCAAAAAGATGCCGGGTGAGTTTGAGCATGTTGTACGTGCAACAGGTCTCGCACGTGGCGCCCGCCAGGTGGCGCGCGAAATCCGGCACCGGGAAAAAGTGTTCCGCGTCGCCATGGCCGCCCACGGCGAAGGAGCGATGCAAGGCAACCCGTTCCCAGAAGAACCGGGCAATGTCGGCGTAGCGACCTTCCCCGGTCAATTCGTAAATCCGCGCCGCGCCGATGGTCTTGGGGATTTGCATGTTGGAGTGCAATCCATCCAGCATGTCCTTTCCGGCCGCCAGGGGATCGAGGACGGCCTGGTGGTAAAATTTTTCCGCTAGGCGGAGATAATTGGTATTGCCCGTCAGCGCATAGAGGTCCGCCAGGGACTCGTTCATGCCGCCCTGTTCACAGACCAGCATCTCCTGCCATTGCGCTGCCGTCAGGTTCTTCGTGGTGGTGTCAGCCCAGTTGGCGAAGTTCGTGGCCACCCCCAGCGCCCTGGCGCTGTCGCAGAAGCGGCCGGCGTCAATCAAACCGGCGAAAATCTTGTGGATGTTGTACCATGGCACCCAGGCGCCGTTCAGATCGAAACCGTGGGCGCGAATATCCCCGCGAGCAATCTCGGCGAAAATCTTTTTGCCGTCCGGGATGGCTTCCACATAGCCGTTCCCATTGGCCTGCTGACATTCGGCGAGCTCATCCACGATGTAGTTCACGCGGTCGCGGAACTGCGCGTCGCCCGTGTCCTCGTACATTCTCGCGCAGGCCGACAGGTAGTGACCGAGGCTGTGTCCGGCAAGCCCTTTTGATTCCCAGCCGCCATATTTCCCGCCCTTGGGTTTCAAACCGGCTTCCGTGCGAAACCCGCTCAACAGACGGTCCGGTTCGAGGCTGAGGAGATATTTCGCGTCCATCTCCATGGCGTGCTTGAACGGGCCGTCCAGCAGGCGAACGTCCTTCGGCTCAAACGGCCGCGCGCCCAGAACGATGGCAGGCGCGACCTTGTCATTGCCAATCGGATCACCGGGCCGGTCCGCCGCGTACAAACTCACACCCGGCAGAAACAGGGCGGCCAGAGCCAGGAAGCCGGCAGATTTTGAATTGCAGATATTCATGGTCATGGTGCAGACCGAAAGAAACAGCCGATGGCGGCAGCCAACGTTATCCGATGTCTCCGCCGAAGTTTGCGTGCGCGCCATTGACGATCCACAAGGAAACAAGTTGCCGTGGTGCCCGCGAATGTGTCAAGGGCCGATGGCGACCCGGTAAAAGCGATTTGAACCTGTGACGCCGCGGTAAAATCCATCGTTTAGGGACAAAGCAAAGTCGTGACACGAGGGCAACCATTGGCAAGAGCGGGAGCTCCATTTGGCGGAGCCAAAGGCTCGTAGAGCCGGGCGGGCGGGCGCGAGCGAGTCAATTCCACGAATTGACACAAATTCTGTTTGCCGCACGTGTCGCGCCGAAATTCCATGAAGGCGGAAAAAGACGCAAAAATATTTATCACGGACGTCCACATTGGCTGTCGGCTGTCGGGTATTGGATGTTCGGCGTTCGATGTTGAATGTTCGATGTTCCCCCACCGCGTGAGGCGAAGCCCCGTAAAGGGGCGTGGCCCTCACGGGGGCTTTACGCCCTTTTACGCGGAACCATCTTTCCCCTCTCCCATCGGACGAACAATGGGTTCGAACACCGCCGGGTCCAGCTTCGCCAGCACGGGCGCGGCCGCCGCGCGCAGCCCCGGGATGGACCGGTAAAACAAGCCCGCAATGACAATGCAAATGACGCCGCTTGCCGTCAACGTCACCGTCGTGCCCCATTTGGCGGCGAGGAAACCCGCGAGCAGGTTGCCCGCCGGCATGGTGCCCGTGAACGCCATCGAGAAAATGCTCATCACCCGCCCGCGTTTGTCATCGTCCACCAGCGTTTGAATCAGCGTGTTGCTCGACGCCATCAGCAGCACCCCGCCCATGCCCGTCAACGTCAGGCAGCCCAGCGACAGCGGCAGCCAGCGCGACGACGCGAAACCAATCAGCCCCACGCCCATCGCCGCGCCGCCGAACGTGATGACCCGGCCCAGCCCGTGAATCGTCGTGCGCGAGCCGAGATACAACGCCCCGCTCAAGGCGCCGACGCCTGAGGCCGACATCAAATAACCGAGCGTGCGCGCGTCGCCGAAAAACACATCCCGCGCGTAGATGGGCGTGAGCACCGTGTAAGAAAACCCAATCGCGCTGATGGCCGCCACCACGCCGATCAACGCCTTGATGGGCGCGAAACCAAACGCATAACGAAATCCCTGCCGCAATTCGATCCACGGATGCTGCCGCACCGGCCGCGCCGGACGTTCGGGCAGACGCATCGCGAGCAGCGCGACGATGACCGCCACGTACGTGAGGCCATCCACCAGATAACACAGGCCCGGCCCGAATCCGGCGATGACGAATCCGGCGACGGCCGGCCCGATCAGCCGCGCGAGATTGAACAGCGACGAGTTCAACGCGATGGCATTGCCCAGATGCTCCTTGCGCTCGACGAATTCCACGACCAACGCCTGCCGGGTGGGCATGTCCACCGCGTTGATGACCCCCTGCACCAGGCTCAGGATGATCAGATGCGGAATGCCAATCGTATGCGTAAGCGCAAAGGTCGCGAGTGCGAAGGATTGGAGCATGGAACAAACCTGCGTGGCGACCAGGAGCCGGTGCCGGTTGACCCGGTCAACCCAGACCCCGGCAAACGGCGCGAGAAAGAAAATCGGAATCTGGCTGGCGAAACCGACCACGCCCAGCAGGAACGCCGACGAACTCAGATGATAAACCAGCCACAGCGATGCCGTCTGCGTCATCCAACTGCCGACCAGCGAGATGATTTGTCCGGCGAAGAACAGGCGATAATTCCTGGCCGCGAGCGCGCTGAATAATTGCGTCAACCGCATTGCCAAAATTAACCGAAAATCGTCCGGAGCGCATATCATTTAGCCGCAAAAAGGCGCAAAGGCACTGCAAAAGGCAGGGCGCGTCACTCCGTGCGCGCCGTGATTTCTTTATCCGCGAATTGCGCGAATTGACGCGAACAACACAGGACAGGCTTCCCGCCGGTCTGCGTCAATCCAATGACCGGCATACAAGCTCATTGAACTGGCTGACCGACACGATTTTTGTGCGTCCGAGTTTGCGTGCCTCTGTGAAATCCCGGTCGCCGGTGATGAGAAAATCCACGTCGGCCGCCAGGCGCAAGCCAGAAACCTGGCATCTTTGACATCGCGCGGAAATGAAACCGGCATTTCCACCGGCCATTCCGCAATTGCCGAATCAAAGCGTTCATCCCATTGAGACAGTACGGAATCCGGCAAACCAAACTTCGGACAGCAAAGAACTTCACGATATTCCGTCAAAATTTCCGGGATGCCACCCATTGAAAATCCGGGCGGGCGATGATGAACAACAGAACCTTTTCGGGAACCCGGTCGCGAAGAATGGCGGAGACAACAACGTTCGTGTCAACGACCACTCTCATTGGCTGGAGCGGTAGGCGGCGATATCATCGTCCGTGACGCGCTGCGCGGCGGACAATGTTTGGGTGTTGCGCAACAAGCGTTGCCACTCGGCGGTCTCGGCTTTGGCGGCGCGTCGGCGGCCAAGATATTCCACAAACCCCAAAGCCTCCGACTGCAACTTGCCGGGAAGCGACTTGGCCTTTTCGTAAATCAAATCCACCGTGCTCATGGTGTAAAAATAACCCGCCAACCCTTAATCTTCAACCAACTTTTATTTGCCGCGAAAAGGCGCGAAATGGCAGAGAAAGGGTAATACCCCGAAAAGAGGGTAATAACAAATTGCACGAAGTGTCGGCGCTGGCTTGCCGCGGCGTAACCTATGGCGTAGCCGGGCCGCAGCGCTCGCTGGCAGAAAACCGGGAATTAGGTACTAACTCGCAAACTAGGTAATAAACCAGGTAATAACGACTTGACGCGAATTTCGGAGGGCTGAGCTCCGCGTAGCTTTTGCGGAGAAGAGTTCGATGCCTGCCCTCCATAGTTCCGCCCGGGGAACGACGGAGGATTCGGTGTCCCGTCCCGCCCTGCGGGACGGTTCGGGGTGCAACTTTGCACTGTTCTTGAAGTGAATCCCTGGCCTCGGGTCACTGGCGACTGGAAAGTCGCCGAACCCGCCGACAGGAATGTCGGCGCTACGTCGTGGACATTCTTGTCCGCGAGTTCCGGGGACTTTCCAGTCCCCAGTTTAAGAACAGTGTCGAGTTACACCCCCCTTTGCGGCGCTCTCGCTGGGATTAACCTTGACGAGCCGTGTTTGTTGTGGAGTAATAACGCCACGCTATGAGATTGGGCAAAGTCAGATTTGTTACGCTCCTCGGAATTCTTGCTTCGACGACTCTCCAGCCGGCTTCAATTTGGGGTGTCACGATCCGGGATGACCAGCCCGACAGCAGTTATTTAGCCCTTGCCGCCAGCATGGAATACGCTCCGGTTGGAACGTTTGTTAACAGTTGGGGCTATACCGGCAGCGGCACGCTCATCGCGCCGGACTGGGTGCTGACTGCCGCACACAATCTGATTCTCGCCAGTTCCGGGACTTTCACAATTAACGGGACTTCCTATACCTCGACCCAACTCATTGGCAATCCGGGCTGGAATGAAAACAATTCGTTCGGCGGTTACGATTTTGGCCTGGTGCATCTCAGCTCACCGGTCGTGGGTATTACTCCGGCGACGCTCTACACCGGATCATCGGATTTGGGGCAGATCGGAACATTTGTCGGATTCGGCTTCACGGGGACGGGCCTGACCGGCTGGAAAATCCTCGATAACCAGAAGCGGGCATTTCAAAACGTCATTGATGGAAACTTCGGCAATCCATCCATATTGCTGGCCTCCGATTTTGACAACCCTCACAATGCAGCGGACAACGGTTTCGGAAGTGCAACGCCGCTGACGCTTGAGGGCTGCGTGGCGCCGGGCGACAGCGGTGGCGGTGTGTTTATTACGATTGGCTCGCAAACCTATTTGGAAGGCGTGATCTCCTTCGTCGCTTCCATAGATGGCAATTCAAATTCCGATTATGGTGACGCCAGTGGCTTCGGACGGGTCTCGGCCTTCATACCTTGGATAACCAGCACGATCCCTGAACCCTCGGTATCCACGCTGCTGGTGGCCGGAGCTGGTCTGGGCATGCTTTTTGGGCGTCGCCATCGGCAAGTGAATAAATAGCCGCAAAAAGGCGTAAAAAATCTTTAAACACGGATTTAACCGCAGAGAACGCAAAGAACGCAAAGGTGGGGACGGACCGCCGGGCCGTCCATTTTGGTGGGGCGAGGTTCCTGACGAGCCGGTTTTACTCTCAACGCTCAACCTTCAACTCTCAACCAATCATCAACCGCTAAACACGCCAACCACGCGAAAACTTCGGAGGGCGGAGTTTCACGACGCCCCAAATCCATTTTAGCCTTTAGCCTTCATTGCCGCGCCATAGCGGAAGCGACGGCGGGAGCCTCTGAACTTTAGCCTTTAGCCTTCAGCATTTAGCATTCGCTAAGCTTGTAGTTGATAGTCCACAGACGGCTTTTTTTCCTTTGTTATCAATGCCTTATGCAATGGCCAACATTGTGAATAAGTCCAACAAAATAACTATTGACTTACTTTTTTAATATTGTAGGATTTATGCATGAACGTAGCAACAAAGCCAGATGCGGTTTACTTTTCAAGCAAAGGCCAGGTCGTCATTCCCCGGCGGTTGCGCCGGGAATTTGAGATCGAGGAAGGCACGCGGGCTTACGTGGAGTCCACGCCGGAAGGGATTCTCATCAAGCCGGTCACTGCCAAGTTCATCCGCGGTCTGCGCGGATCACTCAAGGGCACCAAGGCGATGGACACTTTCATGGCTGAACGGCGGCGGGAAAGGGATTTGTAAAATGGCCACCAAAGTTCTGGATAGCTGGGTGCTCATGGCCCTTTTCAACGAGGAACCTGCCGCCGATGCGGTGGAAAAACTTTTGGCGCAGGCCACCGCCGAGAAACACAGGCTGTTGATGAGCGTGGTGAACTGGGGCGAAATTTACTATTCCGTGATGCGCGGGGCTTCGCCGGAAATGGCGGAACAAAAGGCGAGAGAGATTGCGGCCATACCCGTTGAGATTGTGGATGCCGATCTTGCACAAACCCGCCAAGCTGCCATCTTCAAGGCCACCAAAAAAATGTCCTATGCTGACTGTTTTGGCGCGGCGCTCGCCAAAATTAAGAATGCCGAATTCGTGACCGGCGACCCGGAGCTTAAGGAAGTGGAAAAAGAAATCAAAATCAACTGGCTGAAATAGCCGGCCTGCCACGTGGCGCAGCTTTACGCGGTCCACCGCGTGAGACGGAGTCTTTTACGCGGCCCTTCAGCCTTCAGCCTTTAGAATTTAGCCTTTGTTGTTCCGCCTTTAGCCTTTATCTCACCGCCGCTTCTGCAATGCTCCCGCGCATGACACCCTCCTCGCTCGTGAACTCCGCGGCTGCACTTTGCTCTCTTCGCCGGATCGGCGCCTGCCTTGGCCTGCTCTGGCTGGGCTTCACGCTCACCGCCCTGCCCGCCGGCGCCGCCGAAACGCAACCCGCCAAACCCGCGCCCATCCCCGTCATCCTCGACACGGACATCGGCGACGACATTGACGATACCTGGGCGTTGGCCCTGCTGCTCAAATCGCCGGAGTTGGATCTGAAGCTTGTGGTGGGCGATTACGGTGAGGCGCAATACCGCGCGCGGCTGCTCGCGAAACTGCTCGAACGCGCCGGGCGCAGCGACGTGCCCGTGGGCGTTGGCCTCGACATCGCACCGCGCGGCGACGGCCGCCAGGCCGCGTGGGTCAAGGACTACAGTCTCAAGTCCTATCCGGGCAAAGTCCACCCCGATGGCGTGCAGGCGATCATTGACACGATAATGAACTCGCCGCAGACCGTGACGTTGATTTGCATCGGCCCCATGCCGAACATCGCCGAGGCGCTGAAACGCGAGCCGCGCATTGCGCAACATGCCCGGTTCGTGGGCATGCAGGGCAGCGTGCGCGTGGGTTACGGCGGAGCGAAGCAACCCCAGGCGGAATGGAACGTGAAGGCCGATCCCAAGGCCTGCCAGCAGGTTTTTGCCGCCCCGTGGGACATCACCATCACGCCGCTCGACACCTGCGGCTTCGTGACCTTGACCGGCGACAAATACCGGCGCGTCCGCGATACGACCGACCGCAACGTCGCCGACGTCATCGCCAACTATCGCATCTGGGTTGTCGGCGACGCCAAGTTGCCAGCGGACATGGCCGACCAACGCAGCAGCACGCTGTTCGATACTGTGGCCGTCTATCTCGCCATCCGGCAGGACCTGTGCGTGATGGAGAAACTCGGCCTCCGCGTCACCGACGACGGATTCACGGTCATTGATCCGCAGGCGAAGCAAGTCAACGTGGCCACGAGGTGGAAAGACCTTGGCGCGTACGAGGATTTCCTGGTGGAACGGCTGGCGGGAAGCGTTAAGGCCGGCGCGCGCAGAAACTTCTTTACGCGAATTTCACGAATTAACACGAATTGATTTCTGTTTGTGGTAGGGCCGTGCTGCTGCACGGCCAAATTCCGGCTGGCTGCCGAAGGCTGACGGGTGCAGTATCAGGCCATTCATTGATGAATTGGTTCAAATCACTTTGGAAAAAACTGACTGCGCCGCCGACGGACGCGCCGCGCGTCAATGTTCAAATCCGGACCAAGTCCACGCCGGGCGTGCCGCATGTGCTGGCTAATCCTGAAGGCCTGAGCAATTTTACACCCCGCGCCCAGCAGGTGCTGGCGCTTGCGCGCAAAGAAGCCGACAAACTCAACCACAACTTCGTTGGCACCGAACACCTGCTCCTGGGAATGATCGCCCTTGGACAAGGCACAGCCGTGAATGTCCTTGGAAGAATAGGACTGGACCTCGAAACGGTCCGCACCGAGGTCAAAAAACAGATGGGGACCGGTCCGAACCAGGAGAACAGCGGCAATATTCTTTATACGCCGCGCGTTAAAAAAGTTCTGGCGCTGGCAACGAAGGAAGCCAGGGCGCTGAATCACACTTATGTTGGGACCGAACACATTCTTCTTGGTTTGCTTCGCGAAGGGGATGGTGTCGCGGCCCGTGTGCTGAAAAACCTTGGGGTGAATATTGAAAGGACGCGGCAGGAAATTCTGAAAGAACTCGATCCCAACTTCCTTCCCGCCGCGGACGGACCAGAACCTCGCCTCCAACTCCGAACTCCCAACTCCCAACTCCCAACTTCGCCCCCGCCGCAGGGTGAAACCGTGGACCTCAGCAAGCGATACGATATTTATTGCACCGACTATAGTCTGGGGGTGACGGTCCATCGCAATATCCGTATCAAAGGCGTCAAGCACCTGTTTCCGAAGTCGCAGTACGACGCCCTCTCAGGATTTGTGGAACTCGAGCAAGGCGACGGCCAGACGATCTTTGTATCCCGATCTTCCATCATCAAGTTTTGCGAGCACGGCACAGCGCCAGGCCCTGAGAGCGTTTCGGGCAAGAAACCATAATCGCAGCCAGCCACGTGAGGCTGAAAGCCCCGTAAAGGGGCGTGGCCCCCACGGGGTTTTACGCCCCCTTTTACGTCGGCCCGCCGCGTGAGACGGAGTCTTTTACGCGGTAGCCGATAGTCCACAGACGCTGGGCTTGCCAACTGGCATAGATGGGATCAATTTAAAACTCCACATCTCGGCAACGCTGCTCCAACTGGTAAGCGATTTGTTGGATGACTTTGGCTGAAAGCTTTGGCGGTTCGGCGGCAATGAAACCGGGGACTTGTTTACCGCTGAGCACTTTCACGTCCGAATTGGCCTTAAGTGTGACCCACCAGCCCGGCAATGCGACAATCGGTTGCACGGTCACACGCTCGCCGGTGGACTTTGACAACATATTTGCAAGCCACTTCGCGTTGCGTCTGGCCTGCTCCGGGGCCTCGGCGTCGTAACCCGATGGAAACCGGATTGCTTTGCCATCAAATTCAGCTTCGTGGTCGCGTTCTCCAGCCTTGCCGGGCCGTTTGGTCCGGGATTTGGTTTCAATCGCAAACACCCCAGCCGGTCCGACTGCCGCGTGATCAATGTTCCATTTGCCGTCACCCGGAATGTCATGGAACACCCGGTATCCTTCCGCCAGTAAAGTTTGCAACTGCTCTGCCACTGACTGCTCACCCAACAGTCCCAACCGATTCGAATGAATCTTTCTCCCGGTTCGCCACGACATGACCGTGCATATCGCTGCGCAAAGACTGAACACAATCCACGAAACGAATTGGCTGGGGCTATTATTGGAAAGATTAAAAGAAACGACGCCAACGGAAGCCAGTGAAGCCAAAAACGCACCAATCATCCAAAACGAAAAATCATCTCCCAAATCGGCAAGCCGAAGATTCAGGCTGTGGCCGGCAGGTCGTAGTAATTTCTCCTGTTGTGGCGGTCGCTCACCTGCTCGTTTACGTCTCCAGCGATCTGCGAAGACAAACACAATTAGCACCGTCACCGGGATACACCCTGCTAACATGAAAAGAAGATTGCGCCACATGGCGCGATCCTACCGGGCAACCTGTCTGAGGGCGAGAAAACCTTCAGGGCAAAATCCAATGTGTGTCGGATTTTCTTTGCACCGGGAGAGCAAAGCGGCAATATCGCGTCATGGCTGGCCGCAAAAAACTTTCGCGCGAAGAAATCCACGCACTCCGCGGTTCCTTCAAAACGCCCGGGGACAAGCCGTTTGCCGAATGGATGGCGGAACTGAACCGCGAGGAAAAGGAATTGGAAGAAAAACGGTATCAGCGGCTCGCCGCTTTGGGTAAAAAATGAACTTTTGGTGGGTCAATCAAAGTCAGACCTTCCGACACGAGTTTTTCGGCAAGTATATCTGGTCGCCAAAAAGGAAGCGTAACGACCAGATCAATCCGTTTTACGAAACAATGCGTGAGGTCGCGCCCGGCGACATCGTGTTTTCGTTCGCAGATGGCGCGATTCAAGGCTTCGGCATGGCACGCACCCACTGTTACACCTCGCCGCGACCGGATGAGTTTGGACACATCGGCCAGGCGTGGAACGAAGTCGGCTGGCGGGTGGACATTGATTTCCAGCGCTTCACTGATCCGATTCTTCCCACGCAACACATGCAGGCGATCGGACCGACTTTGCCGCAGCGCTATTCGCCGATTCGATCGAACGGCCACGGCAATCAAGGCGTTTACCTCGCGCAAATTCCCCGGCCAATGGCGCTGGTCATCGCGCAACTCGCCTCGCCTGAACTTCTGGGAATCATCCAAGGTATCCAATTCTCGGAAGCCACCGAAACACCGTTTCCGGAGTTGCGCGGAATTAATGAATGGGAAGAGCGCGAATGCGCTCAGATTACTGAAGATCGTCAACTGCCCGACACCGAAAAACAGGCGCTTATTAAAGCGCGACGCGGACAAGGTTTATTCCGGCAAAAAGTCTCACGCGTGGAACACTTCTGTCGCGTCACGCGCGTGGACCGACCTGAGCATCTGATCGCAAGCCATATCAAACCTTGGCGGGAATCGGACAACCGCGAGCGGCTGTTCGAGGGCAATGGCTTGCTGCTTACGCCGACGATTGACCATCTGTTCGACCGCGGCTTTATTTCCTTTGAAAACAGCGGCGAATTGCTTATCTCTCCCGTGGCTCACGGGGAGTCATTGAACAAAATGGGAATCATCACGGACAGGGTCGTAAACGTCGGCGGGTTTGCTGAACTGCAAAGAGAATTTCTTGAATTCCACCGCACCGGCGTGTTTTTGAAAAGAGAAGTCAACAAGTGAGCCAATTCTCCAGCTAGGCACCTTTGAAAATCCTATCGCGGTGGTAACGGAGAAAGTTTGGGTCGGGTTCGGCCAACTTGTCTGGCAAATGAATCGGCTTGCCTTCGAACGGGACAAAATTTTGCTCCAGCGTTGGTTGCGGAAAGTAATTTCGCAGGTGCTTGCTCAAAACGACTCCCAGCTTCCCGTTGAGTGTAATAAGCCCGTCGTCAAATGCGGCGTCATGCAGCGTCGAAAGACAAAGTCCGTTTCGCGGATTCAGCCGTTCGCTTGGAAACTTTCCCCACGGTTTAATGTGGCTGGCAACGAGCAAGCGCGGCACGTTGATGCCGCTGATGCAGCAACGCACATCGTAGGCGGTGAGAACAGATTGCCGGAAGAATTGTTGACCGCGACGAACTTTGACCGTCGCTTGAGTTTCGGTTAGCCCGCTGGGTGCAACGAGCCGTACTCGGTCGCGCTGGAGGAAATCCACTTCTTGCGTTTCGTCGTGCGTGAACAGGTCGTGGAGTAGTTGTTCGCTCTCCGCGCCGAGCACGGAGAGCCGGTCGTGAAACTCCGCCCACATCTCCCGATCCTGCTTAGTCGCTCCCGCCAAGCCCTTGATCCCACGCGCCTGTTGCACAGGGTCAAGCGATGCGAAGTTGCAGAGTTTCATGGACAGACTGCTTGGCGTGCGGCCCATCTTGGCGGCGACTTCCTTGATAATCGGGTTGCCTTTGTGAAGCTGCCCAAACGGAAGCTTGCAGTAGAGGTTCAACGCGATCAGGAAATGTTCTCGCGTCCATTTCACAGCTGGAGCTTTTGCCATACACGGAGTGTGATGGATTCGCGTCAAAAAATGAAGCCAGAAAGAGCTTGCCCAGTTCGGCAAACCTGGCCAGGTGTATCTACCGAACTATGAAGAAAACCTATCGCATCGAACTAGACGACTTCGACCTCGGCCAAGTTCTCGACGGATTGGAAATCCGCGCCGAGGCTTGGGAGAAAACGGCGGATTACCACCGCACTGGCGAGTCGCCGTCGGATTTCTTCGTGGAAGAGTGCAACGACGCTGACGAAGCCGACCGCATTGCGAACCACTACCGTTCGATTCTCGCCAAAATTCGGAAATAGCAAGAGGAGCAATCATGAGCCAAGAAGCTTCGCCCAACCTTCGGACCGGGTTCTGCATTTACATCGACACATTTTTCCAAGGTCCAGTGCCGACTGTCAGCGATGGCGATGACAAGTATGTGATGTTTGAAACCGAGTTGGAGGCTCAAAAGGAAATCGCCGATAACGCCATGATCCGCCTGCGGCAATTTCTGGATGGCGAGCGAGATTTCGACGACGCCATCACCGTTGAGGAGTACGTGGTACCTGTAACAGTGCATCCAGACGGAATAATTACGGACGAAGCCGGGAATTGTTTTGGGCCAAAGGTGGAATGAGCGGCCAAAACTCTCTGTGTTTTTTCAGGTGATGGGCAATATGAAATGGCATTTCGGATATCGCGAACAGCCCCAGAATTTGCCGCCGACATTGGGACCCTTGCTAGCAACCCGCATCACCATTTCACGTTCGCATTTCGGACAGAACTTTCGCGTGTCATGCAACAGTTCAAGCACTTCCGGGTCAAATTGGGCGTCTGTGGATTCAATCATTTGGGTCAGTCCGACCTCGTTCACAATCTCAATGTCATGTTTTTCGGCCAACTGCCTTGCCTCGCCTGTGTAACCGCGCAGGGTGATGAACTTGCCCTTCTGGATGCCTGCGTCCGTCAACGCTCCGAGGAATTCCCGCACGGGCTTGACGCCCACGTTCCACGCCTTCCACTGTTTGCATTGAACTGCGGTACACTGCCCGTCCTTCTGAATGATCAAATCAATGCCGCCGTCCGGGTTTGCGCCACCCCGCTTCGTCACGTTGTAACCGAGCTTCAAATACATGTGCCCGATCACCTTCTCAAACTGGAACCAGTCTATGGAACGAAGTTGTTCGATGAGTCCGCTTGTGGATGGTGGTTTGGGTGGTCGTTCAGGTTCGGATTCGTAATCATCGCATTTCTGATCTGGAACACGAGAAGGAGGTGCAAACACATTTACGGCCGTTGATTGCATCCTGCGCTCCGGGGTTGCCAGCCGGTCGAGAGTAAAGACAACGAAGCCGACAACGACAATTCCGAGAAATAGCAGGGCGATAATCCCGATTGAGAAGAGCATTTGGCGAACGCCCGGAATGAACATGGAGGCTAATACAACAAGACCGGCCAATTGAGCTATTGGCCCCACCAAATCGTCATCTCGTCGTCTGCGCCTCGCCATATCAGCCCAAGATGCCGCAATTCTGATGCCTAAGTTAGGGCTTGGAATCCGCATTGATTCACGGAATCCGTGTCCATCCGTGGTTGAATTGAAATGGCTGACGTTTTCACCAAGGCGAAGCGGTCGGAGGTGATGTCGCGCATCCGCTCGCGCGGCAATCGGGACATGGAACTGGCGCTGGCGCGGCTGTTGCGCGCGAATGGAATTTCCGGCTGGCGACGGCATTTTCAGATTCGTGGTAGGGCCGTGCTGCCGCGCGGCCAAAAAAATCAGGCGGCGCAGCAACGCCGCCCTACCAAGAATCAACGGACGGCCCGGCCCTTCGTCGCCAAGGCTATGCAGGGCAGGCGGTCCGTCCCTACCTTTTGGGAGCACGAGTTACAAAGGCCGAGGGGGGAAACATCGAACATCCAACATTCAACATCCAACAGCGAATCGAGGGCAAAAGAGTAAACCGAGCAAACTCGTGCAGCAGATTCCAAGAAAGTTGAGCCGTCTTCCTTTGTGGTAAAAAATCCGTGTCCATCCGCCTGTCTTCCGTAGCAGCATTGTGCAGGATGGATGTCCACCTGCTCGCGAGACCGACCTTGTCGCGTGCTCGCGGAAACGGAGTTCATCGGAGTCCGTGGTTAAAGATGGGAATCGCGGAGCACAGAGACGCACTGCGGGTTGAATGAGGAGCGCTGAAAGCATCTCGCCACATGGTCACGAAATGCTTTTTCGACAACCCCGATCGAAGTGACCGTTCTTACAGGGCGATCCATCGCGCCCGTTCTGGTTTCTCCCCAGTTTCATTTAGGAACGGTCCGATGATAAATGAACCACCCGTAACCGCTGAGTTCAAAGTCAGGGAGGCGGGCGTCAACAGGGCCGGCCCTGCCGCTGATTTTCACCGGCTCAAAGCCTTCTGCGTTTGACAATTCAACCGACCCGGTCACGCGGCGGCTTGAAAGGTTGATTAAGACAAAGAACTCATCCTTCGCATCCCGTCGCAGGATGCTAACGACTTCTCCCGGGATCGTGTTCTCAAGCCAGACAACATCCCCGTTGTAAAACGCGGCGTATTGCTTGCGAAGCTTGATCAGATCCCGGTAAATGTCGCGTAGCGGAGGGCGTCCGCCGGGGTTCCAAAAAACCGGCATTTTTTCAAACAAGGCCGGGTCGGTGGACTCGGTGGCATCACCTACTTCCATGCCGTTGTAAAAGAGCGGCACGCCGTCGAGCGTCAACATCAACACCTGGGCGGCGAGCGCGCCATCCACGCCGTAACGCACCACTGCCCGGGTTTCCTCGTGGTTGTCTGTAAAGCGCAGGTGCAACGCGCCCTTGGGGTACTGCTGCTGGGTGTGTTCCCACGATTGTTTCATGAGATAGACAGGTGATACGCTGCTCATGACCATGTTCAGCGCGAAGACCATGGCCCATGAGGAATCCACGTCGAAAGCCTTATAAAGCAGTGCCGGCTTGGCGCCAGCGTCAGCGAGAATGATGACCTGAGGATTGATCTTCTCAAGTTCAGTCCGGGCTGCTTCCCAAAAATCAACGGGCACCGTAGGGGCCACATCGCAACGGAACCCGTCCACGCCGAAGTCCTTCAACCAGTATTTCATCATTCCAATCATGTAGCGGCGCACATCTTGATTCGCATAATTCAATCCGGCCACATCCGTCCAAGCGGGATTGGGCGGGATGATGCTGCCATTCGCGTCCTTCTGGTAAAACTCCGGATGTTCCATGAGCACGCTATCCCAGGCGGTCTGACTGGCTACGATGTCCATGATCACTTTCATGTCGCGCTTGTGGGCGGCCTCGATCAGTCGCTTGAAGTCGTTGGTTGTGCCATAGTCGGGGTTGATGGCGTAAAAGTCGCGCACCGCGAAAGGGCTTCCGATAGAGCCTTTCTTCATCTTTTCGCCGATCGGGTGGATCGGCATGAGCCAGAGAATATCCACACCCAGATCCTTTAATTCATCCAATCGGGCAGTAATCGCATTGAAATCCCCTTCCTTGGAGAAGTTTCGTGGAAAAATTTCATACACGACCGCACTCCGGAGCCAGTCGGGTGATTTGCGGGTGCTCGGATTGGATGGATCTGCATCCGAACCGACGGCAGAATTAATCGCCAGCCAGCCAATGAGAGCTGTGGCAAGCAGGTATTGCAGTTTTTGCTGAATTTTGTTCATAACTTTTTAGTTGCCGATCATGTCGTCGGGTTGCATTTCCAACTGATAAAACTCACTTTACTCCACGGTTTCAAAGCTGTCTAGCCAGTTAAATTGATAGTTTTACGGAACGGGTCGGCGACCAGGAACAAGTGCTGAATGGGAGCGGCTGGGGGATAATATACCTACAAGTGTAAATCTCAATTCGCGCCTTCTGGCGGCGGAAACTGGCGGGGAACCGCGTATAGCGGCGTGGCCGCCACGCGGCTGGCCGGCTGGCGCGTGCTGCGGATTTGGGAGTGTGAGCTGAGATTTCCAGAATCCTGTATCCGGAGGATTCTGGAAAAGTTGAAGGTTGATCCTCCTTCGCCGAGGCTATGGAGGACGGGGGCTAACCGTCTTCGCCAAGGCTACGACGGGACAAGGGGTTGAGGAAACGGTTGGGTCCACCGCTACACCAATTCCTTCGTCCGAAATCGCCACAAGGCGAACAATAACATGATCGCTACAAAATCCGCGGCGTATAGACTCAAGCAAGCGACATCCTTCAGGTTCAATAGACTGCCCTGAAGGACCTGAAAAAAGACGTTGAAATCCTTGTAGCTGGGCAGGACGAAATAAAGGGGATTGGGCGGCGAATAAAAGCCGTTGCCGGCAACGAAGGCCAGCACTGAGGCGATGATGGGATGCATGAAGAGGGACAGCAACATGGCCAGCGAACCCAACATGAGCTGCCGACAGAACATCAGCCACGGCGCCCATTTGATGACGGGGCTTAATTCCAGGTTCTGGGTTTGCGCGAAGAGGAGAATGGCGAGCGACGCAAGCAGAGCGAAAGCCGCCATGACCACAACACCGCCCAGGTATTTGCCGAGCAGAAATTGGGTGCGTGAGACCGGCTTTGAAAGTGTCAAACGGATGGTGCCTTTGCGAATCTCGGAAGCCACCGCGGTGCTGAAGATGAATAAGGCCACGATGCTGCCGCCAAACGAAGCCACCTGGTAAAACATCGCCTGAATGGTCGTTGAGGCATTTTCCATTGATTCCCGAAATTTACGCCGGTCCACCTCACTCATCTGATTGGTTCCCATGAACGAATTGGTGGCCATTTGATCGTCGGTGAATGATTTCGTTATGTTTTTGCGGGCCGACGACATGGTAATTGAGAAGAAGATGGTCAAGGCCAGCGACGCCAGCATCAGGCCGAGCAACAAACGCTGATGGAGCAACGCGCGAATGCTGTCGGTGGCGATCAGGAAAATGGTCTTCATAATCTGGGCGGTGCGGTGATGGTGGCAAAGAAAATTTCTTCCAGTGATTGCGTCTCAGTCTCCGTCCGCACAATTTCGACGCCGTGCTGCCGCAGCAACTGTTCGACCGTTTGCCGGAGCGCCTCGTCCGGGCAACTGATCGTCGCCTGTCCCTGCACCAAAGTCACCTGAACCGCTATGGTCGCGAGCGCATCCATCAGCGGAGCGGGAAGGCTTTTAACCATAAACCGTGTGCTTCTGCCGGCCGACAACTCCTGCAATGTTCCCACGCGCTTGAGTTCGCCATTTTGCAGGATGGCCACCCGATCACACACCGATTCCACTTCCGAAAGGATATGCGAGCTGATGAAAACGGTCTTACCCCGCCGCTTTAACTCAAGCAGTATGTCACGGAACTCTTTTCGCCCGACCGGGTCGAGACTGGCGGTTGGTTCATCCAGGATCAACAAATCGGGGTCGTGCAGCATGGCCTGGGCGAAACCGATTCGTTGCACCATGCCTTTGGAGTATTTGGAAACAACTTTTCCGGCTGCATCTTCCAGGTTCAACAGCTTCAACAATTCTGCCACCCGTGCCGGACGTACATCGGGCGACACGCCGCAAAGCGCGGCGTAAAAGTCGAGCAACCCTTTGCCCCGGTAATAGTCGTGCAGGCTGATTGATTCCGGCAAATAGCCCAATCGCCGGTGAACTTCCGTTTCGGCCACGGGCCGGTCAAACAAATAAGCCGCCCCGCTGGTCGGGCGGATTAAATTGAGCAGCAGATGAATCGTGGTGGTTTTGCCGGCTCCGTTTGGTCCCAGGAAGCCGAAGATTTCGCCTTCCTTGACCTCCAGGTTCAGCATCCGTACCGCGGGGGTTGCATCCCGGTTCCAACCGTGGCCGTAAGTCTTGCTGAGATTTTCAGTGCGGATGGCTGTCATGCAGATTACTCCTTGGTTAATCGTTCCAGCAGTTGCCGCAGCTCATCGTCATTACCCGAATAGCCGACGCGCAGCCATTGCACCACTCCCTTTTTATCCACCAGCACCATGGTGGGAATGCCCCGCACGCCATATTTGCCGCCGACGGCCCCGTCCTGGTCGAGAACCACATGGAAGGAGTATTTTTTGCGTTGAATGAAATTGCGAACCGGTTCGGCAGTTTCTCCCTGATTGACACTGAGGATTTCCAATCCACGGTCTTTGAATTTATCCTGCAAATCCTGCAAACCGGGCATCGCCATCCGGCACGGTCCGCACCAGGTGGCCCAGAAATCCATCAAGACGACCTTTTGTCCCCGAAACGAGCTCAACGTGACGGAGTGGTCTGACAAATCAGGCAATGAAAAATCCGGCGCCAGCTGACCGACCTTGACATTCCCCATCTCACGCACTGAGCCGCCATGTTGTTGGTGCAAGCCAATTTTTACCTCGTAGTGGATAACAATGCTCGCCAACGCAAAAAGCACTCCCAGGCTGATCCATGCAATTTTTGGCAGCTTCATAATGTTGCGGCTCAGCCTGAAAATTATAAGTTCGCGTTCGAGCAATCAACCCATTTGACGAACAGTCTTTCTGGAAAAACAAGCTTCGCGGGGAACCCCGACACGAGTCGGGGCTGGCTGACGGGCGGGCTGGCGGGTGGTGCGGATTTGGAAACACGAGCTGAGATTTCCAGAATCCTGTATCCGGAGGATTCTGGAAAAGTTGAGGGTTGAGGGAACGGCTCGCGATTCATCGGAGTTTGCGGTTCAAGAACGGCTCGCGGGTATCCGTCTCCGCGGACTGCTTCGCCGGGACAGGCGCTCGCCCCACCGATTCAACGATTCAACGATTCAACGAAACCTTCCGTGTCCATTTCGCCTGCGTTACACTTCCGCCTTCATCCGTCTTCGCCGTTGCTTCGCCGAGACAAGTCAAATTTCGGCGAGACAAGTCGGCGCGACCAGCCGTGGTTGGAAAGTTTTGTGTTCCGCGTTTTTCTGGCACCCTCAACGCTCAACCTTCAACCCTCAACCGGCTTGGCGGGGGAGATTTTTTTCCGCTCGGCGCTGTTTGGCTCCCGGAAATCGCTGAGCTTGCCCTTTTTGAAGGTGCCATCCGGGAGCTTCAACGTGATCTCCGGCGGCCAGCCGGCTTTGGCCTCGATCACGCCTTCCACGACGCCCACGGCGCGGGAAATTCTGTGGACCATGGTTTCGCCGAGATAACCCGCTCCGGTTTCCGGTATTTTGGATTTGCCCATGAAATCGAGAGTATGCGGAAACGCAACAATATGTCGAGCCGTCTTCTCCCGCATTGCGGGCTCCCGCCGTCGCTGAGCTTCCGTCTTCACTGAATTACGACGCGGCAAGTCGACGAGACAAGTTGGCGTGGCAAGTCGACGCGGCAAACCCGAACCGTCCCGCAGGGCGGGACGGGACACCAAACGAGTTTTCGTGTCAATTCGCGGCAACCACTCCGTGCCTTCTTGCGCGCTGGCTTATGCCGCAGGGGCGTTCTCCACCACCGGGCTGGCTTCGGCAAGTCCTTTGCCCCGGCCGTGATCCATGTTGATGAATTGTTTCGTCTGGGAGATGTAAAAGACGATATTGAATTTGCCAATCGGTTCTTTTTTCGCAACGTCAAAGGCCGCTTCGGTTGCCCCGAAGTTTTTGCCTTCGGATGCTTTTTTTGACCAGTGGTTATCGCTGGTTAGATATTCCAGCTTTTCGGCGTCTTCGATTAGAATGTTCATGAACGGAGATGTTACCACATTCTCCCGAACCACAAGCATTCAAACTGACAAATCCGGGATTTTATTTCCACCGGCGGGGCGTGTGAACCGGCAACGACAAGTTTGGTTTACTCCATTACGAACTGGCTTGCTTCCACAGCGCAGACTGATATTGTCCGACTCATGCCTCTACGCTTTCTAATCCTTTTGGCGTTTTTGTGTGCAATAAACCATTGCCCGGCTCAACCCAGTAAGACTGACCCGCAGAGGGAAGTTATGGCCGGCCAGAAGCTTGGTGCCGATCAGGTCAGTGATTTGGAAACCACTGTGGCCAGGAATCCCGATGATTTGTCTGCTCGCACGGAGTTGTTGGGTTATTACTTTATGCGGCAGTATTCATCGAAGGAGGCAAGAGAAGCCCGCCAGAAGCATATTTTCTGGATCATCAAGAACCATCCGGAAGCCGCCATTGCCGGCCTGCCTTACAGCTCAATTAATCCAATACAGGAAGGCGATGCTTATCAGCAAGCCAGGCAACTCTGGTTGGAGCAGACCAAAGCCCATGCCCAAAACACTACAATTCTAGGCAATGCCGCACAGTTCTTTTTGATTCACGACAGAGACATCGCTGAAGGCCTGTTAAAGCAGGCGCAAAAAATTGAACCAAACAATCCTCAATGGTCTGAACGGCTGGGCCATCTTTACGCGTTGCAAAATGGCAACGGTAAAGCTGCCGCAGCGAAGTCGTTGGAAGAGTTTGAAAAAGCTCAATCTGACGATGCCTCTGAGTCAACCCGGTTTTACCGATTAGATGACCTGGCGAAACAGGCATTTGAGGCGGGAGAAATCGAGAAGGCTTCCAAATATGCCAATGAGTTGTTGGAAACAGCGCAGAAATATCCCAAAGATTGGAACTATGGAAATGCCATTCACCACGGTAATAACGTGCTCGGCCGTGTTGCCCTGAAACAAGGAGATGTTAAGCGGGCGGACGAATACCTTTTAAATGCCGGCAAGACTCCGGGGTCGCCACAACTCAACTCATTCGGCCCAAACATGTGTCTCGCAAAGGAGCTTTTGGAGAAAGGGGAGAAGGACGCGGTTTTACAATACTTTGAGCTTTGCCGGAAGTTCTGGAGTATGGGCGCCGAGAAGTTGGATAATTGGACGAAGGAAGTAAAGGCGGGCAAAACACCTGATTTCGGAGGAAACCTGTCATACTAGAACCGGGCATCCGGTCAGTGCATCCGTGTTTATCCGCGTATAGCGGCGTGGCCGACGTAAAAGGGCTAAATCCTCACGTGGCGTCGCCGCCACGCGGCTTTACGCCGTGTCCATCCCGCCTGCGTTACACTTCCGTCTTCATCCGTCTTCGCCGTTGCTCCCGTCTTCACTGAATTACGACGCGGCAAGCCGTTACGACGTGGCAAGTCGCCGAGACAAGTCAGATTTCGGCGAGACAAGCCGGCGCGGCAAGCCGTGGTTAAAACATTCCGGTCGGTTATAAATCAACCTTCCGCAGCGATTGAAAAGTTTTCTACTCCATCGCGACGGAACGACGTAACTCTTTCTTGTCGGCGTGATGGGATTTGTCGGCGAGCATCCGGTTTTTCGCCCGGCGGCTGCGACGGCGTTTCTGGCGGCGGATTTTCTCGATCTCGGCGCGTTGCGCGGCCACGTAGCCGCGTTTCAGCGCTTCAATCTTGTCGAGCAGAAGGCGGCGGGCAATGAAGCGGTTGAGTCCCTGCTGTCGGGTGGCCTGACATTTGACCTGCAGGCCGGTCGGACGGTGGAGCAGCATGACGCAGGTGGAGGTCTTGTTGACGTTCTGGCCGCCGTGGCCGCCGGAGCGGACAAAGGTTTCATCGATGTCGGCTTCGCGCACGCCCAGCGCGGCCATGCGTTGCGTGAGTTGGGTTTCTTTTTCCGGGCTGACGGGGAACGCGCTCATGGCGTCAGGATAACGGGCCGGCGGTTTGTCCCGCAACGCGAAAGGCGATTCAACGCCAGGACGCAAAGGCGTAGCGCGGCAGAGCCGCAACAAAAACATTGAACATCGAACTTTGAACGTCCAAGTGGCTAATGCGGGAAAACTTCGATGTTCGGCGTTCGATGTTGGATGTTGAATGTTCGTTTGGAAAAATCCTCGCGGCGAGCGCCGGCTTGGACGAGTAGCAGTGCAGAGAAGATAAATGACGCGGCAGGATGTTATCTCACCACTTCAAACGCGAAGCCCTTCAGGTATTCCGTTTCGGGAATCATCGGGATGACGGGATGGTCCGGGCTTTGTGAATAGGTGGCGACCCGGCGCAACACGTGGCGCGTATCGTAGGCGGCGGAGAGAATCACGTCCAGGAACGTCACCGTGTCCACGTGATGCGAACAGCAGAACGTCGCCAGCGTGCCCCCAGGCTTGAGCAGCTTGAGCGCGCGCAGATGGATTTCCTTGTAGCCGCGCAGGGCATCCGGCACGGAGGCGCGATTGCGCGTGAACGACGGCGGGTCGAGCACGATCAAATCGAATCGCGGAATGACGCGCTCGTGCGGCTTGACGGCGGTGTTGGCTTTGAGCCAGTCGAAAACATTTACGACCTCAAACGAACATTTTTCCGCAAGGCCATTGGCGGCGGCGTTGCGGATGGCCGCAGCAATGGCATCCGCGCTTTGGTCGAGCAGGTGGACATGCGCTGCCCCCGCGCGCGCCGCGTGCAGACCGAATCCGCCGAGAAAACTGAAGCAGTCCAAAACCTGCGCGCCTTTTGCGAACTGCGACACCGCCTGATAATTCACCTGTTGATCGAGATACATCCCGGTCTTGTGGCCGGCGATGAGGTCGGTTTCAAACTTCAAGCCGTTCAAGTTCACGGAAATGGGTCCGCTGAATTCGCCGGTCAATACGCCGTTGGCTTCGCCCAGGCCCTCAAATTTACGCGTCGCCACGTCGCTGCGTTCGAGGATGGCGCGCGGCGAGAAAATCTTTTGCAGTGCGGCGACGATTTGGGCTTTGCGCTGGTCCATGCCGAGCGACGAAATCTGCACGACCAGCACGTCCTCGTATTTGTCCACGATGAGGCCGCTAAGAAAATCGCTCTCGGCGTTCACGACGCGGAACGAGGTCGCGTCGGGCAGGTGCTTTTGCCGGACGGCGAGCGCGGCGCGAATGCGTTCTTCAAAAAAATTTTCGTTCACCTCGACCCGTTCCGGCGACAGGACGCGGACATGGATTTTCGATTTTGAATTAAAAAAACCAACGCCGAGGAACCGCTGGCGATGGTCTTTGACCTGGACGAGTTCGCCGTCGGCAACGGGCGCGGTGAGCCGGAGGATTTCGGTGTGATAGATCCACGGATGGCCGGCCACGATGCGGTCGGCCTCACCGGGTTTTAGTAAAACAGTTGTTAACGAGTCCATAGTTTGTAAACAGTTTGTCCGGAGGGCGGAGTTCCACGACGCCCTAAATTATCTTCGGAAGCCGGACTCGCGGAGCTCGCCCCTCCGAAGGGTGCAAATGAAGTCAGAACCCGGCGGCGGAAGAAAGCTAATTCCGTCAAACCGCCGGTCGGGGAAATGATTATGATGGAAATTATTTGCTTGAATCATGCGCGGGAGAAGCGGATAAAGGCATCAAGCTTATGAAATCCAGCGGCACAGTCAGCGCAGTGTTGCATCACAAGGGATCGGAGATTTGGTCGGTCCCGGCGGAAGCCACCGTCTTCGATGCCATCAAAATCATGGCGGACAAAAACATCGGTGCGTTGCTCGTCATGTTGGGCGGGAAACTGGCGGGCGTTTTTACGGAGCGCGATTACGTGCGCAAAGTCGTGCTTCAGGGGAAAACGTCCAAGGAAACCCGCGTGCGGGAGATTATTTCCAGCGAGGTCATTTCCGTCGGGCTGAATCATTCCATCGAGGAATGCATGAAGCTGATGACCGAACACCGCGTGCGGCATTTGCCGGTGGTGGAAGGTGAAAAAGTCGTCGGCCTCATCTCCATCGGCGACCTGGTGAACTGGACCATCTCCACCCAAAACGCGACGATTGACCAGATGACGCATTACATCACCGGCGGGTATCCGACCTGATCAAAACGCCGGCGGAAACATCCAACAACGAACATTCAACGCCCAACATCCAGTTGAACTTCCGGCGTGCATAACCACCTGCTCGCGACACCGACTTTGTCGCGTGCTCGCGGAAACGGAGTTTATCGGAGTTGGATGTTCGATGTTGGGTGTTGAATGTTGGATGTTCTCCTTCATTCCAACCCGGTGTGATTCTACGGCTTGGCCGGCGGCGAATTCGTGCCGGTTTTGGCCGCCGGTTTGGCATCGGAGGGATTGACCCGTTTGGCGACGAAGTCTTCCTCGGCAAAATCGCCCACCTTGCGGTGGAACTTGATTTCATCGCCGGCAACCTTGCCGGTGTATTCGATGCGGAGTTCGTTGTCCTGGAATTTCAGCGGTTCAACGAAGGAGATTTCGTCTTTGTTGATCTTGCCCTCCGCGATGGCCACGTTATTTGTTCCATTATCGCGGATGCCGATGGCCTTGCCGGTCAGGTTGGTTCCGTCCACCTTGAACTCATAGGTATATTTTTGCAGGCCGATTTGGCTGTCAAATTGCCCTTTCCATTTCCCGGCAACGGTTGTTTCAGCGCTCCAGGCGGAGCCGGCCAATGCCAGTGTGAGCGCCGCCAGCGCGATTGATTTGGTATAGGTCTTCATATTTTTGGTTTTGATTTGAACGGCCATAGGAAGCCAGAAGCGGGCAAAAGAGGAAAGGGAATATTCTCCGGCGAACTGCCCCAACGGGGCTGCGGCAACCGCGCCTGCCCGGATGCCGTTTATCGGGGTTGGGATTCTGTATGACGGAGCGCGCCTGTCTCAGGCGCAGCGGGTGCGAGTGCGAGAGGACGGTGAAGTGAATTCGTGCGCCGGTTTGCAGCCGGACGTGCTGCGGCTGGGACAGCCACGCTCCGGACAAAAGCGGCGGTGAACGCGCCGCAGTCCAGACGCTTCGCGAAGTTCAACGACGCCGGGCGAGCGCGACAGCGTTTGGAGTGCGGTGGCTTTAGCACCGCTTTTCGGTCGCTTCAACGGGCGAGGGCGGGAGACGGGGAAGAATTGGCTTCCCAAGCCCGCCACTGGATGGATGCCCCCATTCGCATTGTTCGCTTGCGCGAAACGTGGTCAGACGCGTGGTCCGATACGGACGGCGGTTCCCCACGGGCGGGACCGTGCGCCTCAAATTGAAAATGGCGCTGGCACAACAGTTAGCCGCTGGACGACATGAAGAAGTCAAACTTTTCCTTTACAAACCAAGTATTAGGAGTAGAATTCCGGAACAGGGCAGTCAACCCTACTGTCCAACGGAATCATGTATATGAAACTGTATCTCAGGTTGTGTCGAGTCATCACCTCCAAATCATTCCGGTCAACAACACTTGAACTGTTCCGCCCGCAAAAGGGCAGATATTTGTTCACGCTCGTCGTTGGGATCAATCTGATGTTTGCCGCGCTGAACACCCGGGCGGCGGTCGTTGACTTTCTCTTCACTGGCACCATCACAGCCGGCCGGGACGACGCCAACTGGTTTCAAGGCGTCTTTCCGTATAACAGCACCTTCACCGGCGAGATTCGGTATGACACGAGTCTGGCCTCACGGTACGTGAATCCCAGCGACCTCAGTTTTGCCCAATACACTTTTAACCTCGGCGCCGGAGACCCGGTCGCCATGTCGGTATCCGGTGCGGGTGGACACACCTTCAGTTCAAAAACCCCCTTTTACGTCAACACCTACGACAATTACGGTGTAAACCCATCCTACCCGAGTCTGACCCCGTTCGATGAACTCTACTACGCTTCCTATGCTAATTTCAATTTTGACGGTTCTCCATTGACGATGAGTTACTACTTCGCGGACTTTGGCGTTCATTTCAACTCAACCGTCCTGACCAGCACCACTTCCACCGATCTGCCCGCCGCGCCTCCGGATCTCACGGCCTTCGCGAATTCTTATTTCAACGTTTACGTCTTTTCAGGCACTGGCAACGGTCCGCTCGCCTATATTCTAGGCACAATTACCAGCGTGACGCCTGTTCCAGAACCCGGAGCCGGCGCGTTGTTGCTGCTGGGTGGTGCATGGCTCTTCGCTCGTAAACGGGAATAAATCGCCCAAGACAGTCGTGGAATTTCGGGCGCTTCAACGGGCGAGGGTGGGAAACGGGGAAAAATTGGCTTCCCAAGCCCGCCACTAGCTGTTCCGGGTGCAAATCTTTTATGATTCCTTTCCCAGCAAGATACTCGCAATCTGCCAAGTAGGCTGCGCTTGATGGTTCATCTCGTTTTGAGACCGATAATATTCTGCCAAAATCGTAAGCCCAAAACTCGTCAAAAAAGAGCAAACTTTGACGAAAATCTTGCTTCAGCGACCAAATATTTAGAACACCGATTGCTTGGCCTGGGCGTAAAGATTTTGACTTCGCATCCATTTTACAACTTCAACTCCGCCTCCATCACCACGCCGAGTGAGGCGATCATGACGGTATGCGCATTTTTGACGAGCACGCCACGGGTGTAACACGGCTTCAACATTACTGTAAAGCCTCCGCCCATAAAACTTCTCGGTCGAGTTTGCAATTGCGTGACACGCCGTCCTTACGCAGCTATATTGCAACCCGATATTGAATTCGTAAATCGAAAATCGTAAATCGTAAATTACCATGCGCTCCGACATCATCAAAAAAGGCTTTGAACGCGCGCCGCACCGCTCGCTGCTCCGCGCCACCGGCTCCATCGAATCCGAAGCCGACTGGGACAAGCCGTTCATCGCCATCTGCAACAGCTATACCGATTGCATCCCCGGCCACGCCCACCTCAACGAGGTCGGCGCCCTCGTCAAGCGCCTCGTGCGCGAGGCCGGCGGCGTGCCGTTCATTTTCAACACCATCGGCGTGGACGACGGCATTGCCATGGGCCACTCCGGCATGTTGTATTCGCTGCCGTCGCGCGAACTCATCGCCGACTGCGTCGAGACCATGCTCAAGGCGCACTGCTTCGACGGCATGGTCTGCATCCCGAATTGCGACAAGATCGTCCCCGGCATGTTGATGGCCGCGATGCGCGTAAACATTCCGACCGTGTTCGTCAGTGGCGGGCCGATGGCGGCGGGCATTGCCGAGCAAAAGGCGACGCACGACGATCTCGCGGCTTATCTTCAGCCGGCCACCGGCAAGTCGGATTTGATTTCCGTTTTCAAAGGTGTCGCCGAACTCCAGGCGGGCAAGATCACGGAAGCGCAGTTGAAAAAGCTCGAACAAACCGCCTGTCCGACCTGCGGTTCGTGCTCCGGAATGTTCACCGCGAATTCGATGAACTGCCTTTGCGAAGCACTCGGCATGGCGCTGCCCGGCAACGGCACCATCCTCGCCGTCTCGAAAGAACGCGAAGCGCTTTACCAGCGCGCCGCGCAGGCAATCGTCAAGCTTGTCGCCCACGACCTTAAACCGCGCGACATCGCCACGCTGGAAGCGTTTGATAACTCCATCATGCTCGACGTCGCCATGGGCGGCTCGACGAACACGATTCTGCACACCCTCGCCATCGCGCGTGAAGCGGGTATTCCCTACGACATCAAGCGCATTGACGACATCTCGCGCCGGATACCGTGCGTGTGCAAAGTCTCGCCGTCATCGGCCTACCATGTGCAGGACGTGCATCGCGCCGGCGGCATCCACACGATCCTCGGCGAACTCAAACGCATGGGTGTGCTCAACATCTCGTGCAAAACCGTGACCGGTAAAACCATCGGCGAGAACATTGACGAATGGGACGTGCGTTCCGAGAAGTGCATCGCGTGGGCTAGAACCGTCCGCGTCTCCGGCGCGTCAGCAATCGTCGTGGATCCGAACGACAAGATGGGGTCTGCCGCTCGCACGGCGAGTGGAAATCTCGCGCCCAAGCCAATGCTTTTCTTCCCCGCCGATCCGCTGGCCATCACGTTCTGGCGCGATGCCGCCGCATGGAATGCCGGCGACATTGAAGCCCAGTTGGTTTTGTATGACAAGAAAGTGGTGGTGAAGATTCCCGGTGGTGTTGTGTTGAAAGGCCACGAGCAACTTCGTCCGGCCATCGAACAACAACTCCAGGAATCAAAGGGCCTTATCCGCGCTGAACTCGGCGAGTTCCGCAAGTTGCCGGTCCTGCTCATGTGGCGTTATGAAAAGGGCGGCACCCGCACACCGTTCGCCATGGTGCGCGCCAAAAAAGTGCGCAACTGGGTCATCACCCGCGCGGAGTTCGACACCGACCCGAAGCACCTCGCCAAGGTTCAGCCCAGCGGCCTCATGCCTTACGATTCAGCGTTCATGTTCGACGCGAATGATTGCATCCGCACCAAGGACACCGCCTACACACCTGACGGAGGACTCGCGATTCTTTATGGCCAGCTTGCGCCCGAAGGCAGCGTGGTCAAGACCGCCGGCATCAGCGCGGAGTTCAAGAAAAACTGCGGCCCGGGCTTCATCTTTGAAGGCCCGTGTGTGATCTTCGAGAGCCAGGACGACGCCTGCGCCGGCATTCTGGCCGGCAAAGTCAAGGCCGGTGACGTGGTCATCATCCGCAACGAAGGCCCGCGCGGTGGCCCGGGCATGCAGGAAATGCTCTCGCCCACCAGCTACATCGCCGGCATGGACTTGGGCGACAAAGTCGTGCTCATCACCGACGGCCGTTTCAGCGGCGGCACGGCCGGCGCCTGCATCGGTCATGTTTCGCCGGAAGCCGAGGAAGGCGGCCCGATTGGCCTGCTCAAAGCTGGCGACCGCGTCCGGATAGATTTCCCGAACCGCCGGATTGACATCCTGGTGTCCGAAGCCGAGTTGGCCGAGCGCAAGAAGACCTGGCAGCCCGTGAAGCGTGACTTGACCGGCTGGCTGGCGCGTTACCAGAAACTTGTCACCAACGCGAGCCGGGGCGGAATTCTGAGCACGTAGAGCCAGTCCAGATGACACTGCAACTTGCCCTTCCCCAAGGCAATGAATGACAAGATGGATGATCGCGGAGAGGGGGAAAAGTCTTATGTCGAACCACTCGGTTCCGATCCCAGCGAGGTTGCGCGTAGCAGGAAGGACCCGGGTAATGCCAGGCCACACCACCGTATTCCACCATGGTCATGGCCCATTCTGGCATCGGCCGTTGCCTGGGCGGTCCTGACGGTCGCCATCCCGCCCGGACGGCAGGATTTTCCGATTGGAGATGACTGGGCATTCGCCCACGGCGCCATCTGGTTCGCCCAAGGACAAGGGATTCATTATTCAAGATGGGCCAGCATGCCCCAGCTTGGGCAATGGTTCTTTTCCCTGCCGTTCATCATGGTCATGGGACCGTCACACTTCGCCTTACGCATTTCGACCATCATCCTGTCGTGGTTGGGGATTGCCAGTTTCTATGATTTGCTTCGCCGGGAAGGGCTCCCGTCCCGCTTGGCGGCATTCACTTCCTGCGCCTGGGCGATGAATCCCCTTTTCTTCGTGTCGCAAGGGACCTACATGACCGACGTGCCGGCGCTCGCGTTTGGTCTGATGGCGTTGAACGGCTACAGCCGGGCGATGGCGCAGCGCAGTCTGCGCTGGCTGGCGGTTGCGGTCGTGGTGGCCGTCTTGGGAGGCCTTACGCGCCAGACCCTGATTATCGTCCCGACCGTCGCCGGCCTCATGCTCCTGCGCCTGCCGGAACTCCGGCTGAAACCAATCTGGCTGCTGTCGGTCATCGTCCCGGTGATGATCGGTGTGGCGACCAGCCTGTGGTTCGCGCATCGCCCGGACGTCCTGCCCATGAACCCAACCATCCATTCCACCGAACAGGTGGCATTCCTGTTGTTTCTGGCCATCCACCTGTGCGGGCTCACTGTCCTTCCGCTATGTCTGTTGCAGCTGCGACCTTGCTCATGGCCGGTCTTTGCTATGGCCTTCGCGGCCCTGTTGTTCGTGGGTTTCTACTGGTTCCTTTTTGGAGAGGGATTGCCATACGGAGGCCTGTTTCCCTATTGCACCGGCATGCTGAGTCCTTGGGGAACCTACTCGGGAACCTTGATGGTGGGAGACCGTGAGGTGCTCTTGACGCCGGCGCTCCGGATGGTCATCAGTATTCTGGGATGCCTGGGCGGTGCCGCAATCCTGGACTCGGCAGTGGATGCCCTCCGTGCGAAAAGTGCTCCGGGCCCGCTGATGCTTTTCACCATTCTCCAGACCGTCGTGCTGGTGTTCATCCCCGTCATGTATGACCGATACCTGGAAGTCGTCTTTCCCGGGGTGGCCTGCCTCGTGGCGGCCCGACGCGCCGAAACCAATCTGCATTGGGCAGCCGGCATCACGGCGGTCGCGCTGTACGGGCTGGTTTCAGTCGGGTTGGTGCATGACTGGTTCTCCTGGAACTCGGCGCGTTGGGCGCTGGGCAGGCAGGCCGTGGCGCAAGGCATCGCGCCAACCGACATCGAGGGCGGGTTCGAATGGAATGGCTGGTTTGGCTGCGCTGATCCTGAGCGGCCTTTGTCGTCGCCCAATTTCGGCGCTCGGCTCCATGATAACTCCACGCTGGCCTTGCCATTCTCCCGGGTGTTTTTCCCGCAGGTAACCGGACGGTTCGCGCTGGCCTTTACCCTGCCCCCCAACAGTTCGGTGGTGGCGTCGAACCGCTATTCGCTCTGGCTCAGCTCGAGTCCAAAGGAATTACTGTTCGTCCGATATCTTGATCCGGGGGAACCTCAACCTGAACAATAGGCGGCAATTCGCCTCCGGTGTCGCCGTCCGACGGAAAAAGATTGCACCCAACAGGATGCACGGCCAAAGTTTTGTTCCAGGCGGAGAGATGGCAGAGTGGTTTAATGCGCACGCCTGGAAAGCGTGAATACCCAAAAGGTATCGGGGGTTCGAATCCCCCTCTCTCCGCCATTCCCCATCTGGGGGACTGGCTGCGACTGACAGGGACAGACCGTGACTTTCACCAATATTTGCAGCAGGTTTATCCTCCTTGAGCGTTTCACCAACTGCGACAGCCGGGGACACAGCGGGACTGTCAGCGACTAATTTTCGGGAGTCTATTCGGGAGTCAACGCCATAACCCGGCAGACTGTCCATCACTTCCTGCAACGGCAACTGTCCCGCATCCGTGTAGTTCTTCATCGTCAGCTTCAAATCACTGTGCCGCGCCAGTTCCATCGCCAGCCGGGGATGCACCTTGTTCCGCGACAGCCGCGTGATAAAAGTTTTCCGCAAGGCGTGATAATCCAACCGCTGGCCGCTCTCGTCCAAAAACGGTATGCCCGCCTTTTCCAAGTCGGCCCGGAACTCGTCCATGTCGGGAACGCCGTTGACCAGCACCACCGCATTCGCCTGGTTGTCCTTTGGTTTGCTCCGTTGCAGTGCCGCCACCAGTTCACGGTGCAGCGGCAACGGTTGATCCTTGCGGTTTTTATTCACGGCCACCGGCATCCGCAGCAAACCGCCTTGCACGCCCAATACCAAATCACTCCACCGTAACTTGTTCGCTTCGTTACGGCGCAAGCCCGCATGCAGCGGCAGCAGATAGGCCAGTTGATTCTTCCCCGCCACTTGCAGCAGCCGGACCACGTCCGCATCGGACAAGGCCCGCCGTTTGCACTTCTCCTTGCCGCGTGTGTCCGCCCGTTCCACCAGTTCAAACGGATTGGCCGGCACCCGCCCTTGCCGCCGCAACCACGTCCAGAACGCCGACAGCACCGCCAGATACTCATTCAACGTCTTCGGGGCCTTGCCGGTCTGTGCCTTGCGCCAGGCTTGAAACGTGGCGGGAGTCACATCGGCCAGCTTTTTCCAAGCACACTCCCGCACCAGCTTCCGCAGCCGCTTGTCCACATGGCGCAGGTGATCTTCCGACCGGCCCAGCACCGTCAGTTCGTTCACATACTCCGCCACCAAGTCGAGCAGCGGTGATTGCGCGGCTTCCCGTTCCACCTTGGAAGGCAACAGACCCGCCGCCTCATGTTCCAGTTCGCGCACGATCTCATTGAGCTTTTGTTGCGCGACTTGCCGGTCAGTCACTTTCAGCGCGATGTCCCGCACCTTGTCATCGCCGTCCAGCTTCACTCGCGCCCGATAGACCCGGCCAACAACCCGTTTGCCGTTGCGCTGGCGTTTCGTTTTATAAATGCGTGCTTCCATAATTTTCCTTTCGTTTAGCGGGCGGGTTGTTCCCGCAACCGCTGGAAATAAGCTGCCACTTCGCTTTCCAGCATCCCCACGATTTTACCATCCCGCACCAGTCGCGGCAGTTTCCCACTGGCCGAATGCCGGCGAATGGAACGCACACACCGGCCAAACCGTTGTTTCAATTCCGGGAAACGAACGATCCGATCCAGCCCTTGAGATTGCGTTGCGTTGTTCATTAAAATTTATCTTCCAAAGCCGTGAGATACTCTTCTAGGAACGGCTTGGCTTTTAGCCGTGTCGCAAGGCCAATGCTAAACCACTTTTCCCGGAGAACTTTGTCGGCAGCAGCCCTTTTAGGTTGCAGCAAAGCCCTAGCTCCGCTGGTGAAAGCACGACCGACTGAACTTTTCACATCCGGCATGACACGGCTCTCGTATTCACTCTTGCTCCAATAGAGATATTTGAACGTGGCTGGCCGAAACCACTTCGCCGTAGTGATGGCGGAGGGTTCAATCATGTCAAAAAACGAAATCCAGCTCTTTTTGGGGTCATTCAGCGCCTTGGTAATCGTGACCGCACTCAATCTGATGTTTTGCTCTTCCATAAAAAACCGGCTGATCGCCCGCGCGCTCATTCGCCCGGCGGCTTCAAAAATAAACGGGAACAACTCGACAACCAACCCGCGGTTGGCCGTGAATTCTGCGGACTTTGAATGGCCGACCAGTTTCTGGCCGACATCAACCAAACTCACAGGCTTTTCATTTTCGTTTGCCATATTGCTGTAAGATTATCATGATTAACACGGTTGTCAAGCTTCAATCGCGACCAAACTTGGCAGTCTCCATTCCGCGCCGGCCTGGCCTCGACTCCGCTTGTGTGCTCGCCCGTCGCGTCGAAATCCACCCGCCCCCGCGCAAGACTTTGGAAAAAAAGCATAATCATCACCATCATTTTAGATGCAATTTTTCCCAAGACTTGCTCGCCCCAGGAACCCACGCGACCGGACTGCGCGCACCGCTGCGCTCGCCCATGCCATCGCTCCATTTCGACAGCCAAGTTCCGTCACTCCGCAGAATTGAATGGTGCGACCAAAGCGCCGTTAAATTCTCCGCTGCCGGGGCTACGAACCCAACACCGCTCTCGTCGCAAAAGGGCTGGCGCACGCACTGGCACCACTTGCTTTGACACGCCGCACTAGATTTTCTACGCTCCTCGCATGGCGAAAAAGGCTGTTGCGAAAGAAACCGTTGCCGCTCCCCGGTTGAAATCATCTGCGCTCCTCGACACCCGCGTCATTTACTGCGGCGATAATCTGGAACAACTCAAGAAACTGCCCGACGCCTGCGTTGACCTCATTTACATTGACCCGCCGTTCAACTCCAATCGCAACTACGAAGTCTTTTGGGGCGAGACCAAGGAGAAGCGCGCCTTTGAAGATCGCCACGAATCCACCCGCGCCTACATTGACTACATGCGCCCGCGCTGCGTGCAACTCGCCCGCGTCCTCAAAAAGACCGGCAGCTTTTATTACCACTGCGACTGGCACGCTTCGCATTACGTCAAGACCATGCTTGATGAACCTGGGCTCTTTGGAGAAAACAATTTCGTCAACGAAATCATCTGGAAACGAAGCCATGCACACAGCGATGCCAAACAAGGACGAAAGGCATTCGGCGTCATAACGGATTCAATTTTTGTTTATGGTTTGGGCGGCGAGAGAACATGGAATTCTGAATATCAACCGTATGATCAGGAATACACAGACCGCGATTATCGTCGCGTTGACCCGGATGGCCGCCGTTACAGGCTCGACAACATTCAAGGGCCGGGCGGTGCGTCCAAAGGAAACCCATTTTACGAAGTAATGGGTGTTTCACGTTATTGGAGATATTCAAAAGAAAAAATGGATGAGTTAATCAAAGCTGGCCGCATCATTCAGACGCAACCCGGCACAGTTCCGCAATACAAACGCTATCTTGATGAAATGCCAGGTGTTCCGATTCAGAATCTTTGGGACGACATTCCGATCATCAACAATCGCTCAAACGAGTTCTTGGGCTATCCAACACAGAAGCCGCTTCAACTTTTGGAACGAATAATCAAAACCAGCAGCAACGAAAACGACATTGTTCTTGATGCCTTTTGCGGATGCGGCACGGCGCTCGTAGCGGCGCAGAATTTGAAACGTCAATGGATTGGCATTGATATTTCACCCACCGCCTGCCGCGTCATGGCCAAACGCCTGCGCGACGTTTGCGGTCTGCCGGAAAGCGAACCGCTCTGGAAAGCCGGACGCGGCTTCGTCGTCCGCGATTTGCCGTGGAGCGAAGAAAAATTGCGCGCCATTCCACCGTTTGAATTTGAGAACTGGGCCGTCATCGCCCTCGGCGGCATCCCAAATAAAGTGCAGGTGGGCGACATGGGCGTGGATGGTCGAATCTATCCCGTTTCATCCGCCGCCACGCCGTATAGGTTAAAGGAAGGCGATCTCGGATTGAAAGAACGCTGGTATCCCATCCAAGTAAAACAGAAAGACAAAGTTGGCCGCCCGGACATTGATTCCTTTGAAGCCATGATGATGCGGGAAGATTGCGAGAAAGGATTTTTCGTGTCGTTCGATTATTCCGACGACGCTCTGCACGAGATTGAATCATTTTTCAAGCGTAGCCACAAAGTCATCGTCGCCCTGACGGTGAAGGAAATCCTGGACGAGCACATTGCAAGAAAGCTGGCGTGAGTATGGACAAGGGAACAATCACTCTTGTAATAGCAGTTGTCGGCGCGGTGACTGGTATTTTGGGTTTGATTTTTAATTTTCTCAACACTTGGCGGGTTTTTGATCGAGACAAAGTAAAGCTCAAGGTTGTGCCCAAATTGAGTATATTCTTTGGCATGGGTCAACACTATGACTGCTTGTGCATTGAGGTGATAAATACAGGATTTGTACCCGTTTCTGTTTCACGCGTTGTTTTGCCCATAGATTCAAAACATGAATTACATTTTACACAACATCCACAACACATAGTTGTATTGCCTGTAAGATTGGAACCCCGTGAAGCAGTGACGATTTATACAACACCTGATTTGCAATTAAGTCCGGAGTTCGCATCGGTATTAAGCGCACGTGCTTCGACGGCTTGTGGCAGGCATTTCGATGGGACAAGTCCCGCACTTAAGAGTTTTGTGAAAAGGGCCAGAAACAAAAAATAATTTTATGTCAGACGTGTTCATCAGTTATTCAACAGAAGACAGTAAATTCGCACGTTGTGTTTTTGTCGAAAGAAATGAATGATCAAAGGCTATTTATGGAAGATTTCTTCATCAGTTACAACAAAGCCGACAAGACATGGGCAGAAGGTTTGGCCAATTGGCTCGACCAAGCAATGTTCACAACAATTATTCAAGAGCAGGATTTTGTGCCTGCCACAAATTTTGTGGGCGAGGCGCATAAGGCTCTGCAAAGTGCCAAACGGACAATTATGGTCCTATCTCCAGATTATTTGTCTGCGAAGTTTCCGCTCGCGGAATGGACAGCGGCCTTTGCCACTGACCCCGCTTGTGAAAGAGGAACGCTGATTCCAGTCCGGGTGCGGGAATGTAAGCCTGACGGTTTATTGCGTCCGATTGTTTATATTGATTTGGTTGGACTCAATGTCAGCGAAGCGCGCAAAATATTTTTAGATGGGATAGCCAGTGTGATCAAAGGAAAGCGAGTGGATGAATCACCCCAAGCTCTGCCGACCAGTCCAAAACCGAAACGTTCCAAACTCAAGCAGAGTGTGAAAGGCGATTACAATACGAGCATTCAAGCGGAACACATCACAAATTTGACGATCAAAACCACGAGTAAAAAACTACCGTCAGTTCAGCCGCTGAATGTGGTTGGAGCGAACGTCGAAATGCGTGCCTATTTGGAATACCTCATTGACCGTTATATAGATTGGCGAATGGATGGAGTAAAAAGAAAAATAGACAGAAGGCCGTTTCATCCTTCCATGATTCATCGGGATATTAAGCGTGATTTTGGTGCTCGCACTTACTTGGTTCCTCAAAATCGTTTTGTTGAATTGATGCAATATCTACAGGCTCGGATTAATGACACAATTAAAGGACGAAACAACGCGGTTCGCAATTACCATTCTTTTGAAGAACACTTGGTGAAATTGCGTGGAAGCTAATGCTTCTACGGTCCGACCTGATTTGTTCAGCCAAGGTTTAACGGCTCGCTCATAAACGGCAGCCGCATTGCGTAAAGTCTCATTTCGGCGGCGCGTTCCTGGGCTTCCTGAATCTGTTCAGGATTTGACCGCTCTACTTCCATTTTTTCTCCGAACCACCACGGCACCGCCCACACTGGCGAGGAATTATCATATTTTCTGTCGTCCAGCAGCCGTGTTTGTGTCGCCGGAATTTTTTCGATGAGTCGTTCCGCCCGGTCTCGTGCAATCATCAGTGCACTGCAAAGGGTCAAATCCTTCTCCATCGCCGAACGTGATGGGAACACGACACCATCCAATCTTTCCCCAAGAATCTGATTTTGCAGATGGTAAGCCCAACGCGGGCCGCAATACCACTTCAACTCGCTCATGTCCTTCAAACCAAACCGCTTTGTGAATGCCGCCACCTTGTGCCGCCATAACCAGCCGTTATCAGTGTTCCACGAAAACCGGCAGCAGGCCCGACGCATCCCCGGCTTGTAACCGATGAACCGCACCACCCGCGCGCCCTTGTCTTGCGGCAACCGTTGGCTGACATGCTTGGAAATATATTTACCCACATAACGCGCAATCCCTTCAGCAGTGGATTTAACCGGCATCAATTCATGACGGCCAAAACGGTATTTTGGGCAGGTTTGCCGCCAGAACGCCCATTCCGCTCGCAAGGCTGAATTGGCACTGCGATAATCCTGGCGCTTGAAGGCTTGAAAATCCGCTCCCGACCGGATGTCATCTTTCAAGACCACCACCAGGTGGAAGTGAATACGGCCGGATTGGTGCCGCTCCCAAACGCCGATTGACCGCTCGTAACGTTTCACGATGACATGCGCCCGCAGCGACCGGAACCGCTTTTGAGCTTCGCGCAAGTCGGTGACGTGATCCTTGAAAGTAAGCGTGAAGAATCCAATCCGCTCAATGCCGAACTCGCGGACCAGGCATCCAATCTCGAACGCGACCACAAACGCCATCCGCTTGTGCCCGCCGGTGAGCCGGTTGATTTTGGGAATCTCTTCTTTGGTGCAGATGTTACTTGATAGACAAGGAAGGGCCGCGGCGGGGC
>Ga0208079_1000011_pt1 | contig 106910 bp, 80 predicted proteins | sample NGESurdeep092012_5_FD_184474 | JGI IMG/M metagenome (GOLD analysis project Ga0208079, IMG submission 184474) | Arctic peat soil microbial communities from Barrow, Alaska - NGEE Surface sample 210-2 deep-092012 (SPAdes) | ecosystem: Environmental > Terrestrial > Soil > Wetlands > Peat ... | reverse complement strand
GCTGCAAAAATATTCCCGCCGGTAATTCACGCCGTCCGACTGGTAGCTGACGTGCGCCAGCGCGTTCCCGATGTCGAGTTCGCGCCGGTAATCCGCGAGGTTTTCATGTCCCGGCAGATTGATGAACAGATTGCCCAGGCACTGGTAGGCACCCATCATTTTGTCATTGCCCGAGGGATTTTCATCGCCGGTCCACAGGCTGTCCTCGTTGAGCACGATCCGTTCGCGCGCCGTTCCGCCGGCAATCAGCCCGCCGAGGCGCCCGTTGCCGATGGGCAGCGCTTCATTGATGAAAGGCGGCACCGTGCCGCCGGCCAGGCCGAGGGGCGGCGTACCCTTGGTGGTTGTCGGCGGCTCGTTCGTTGCGACTCCCACCGGCTGCTGGTACCACAGGACAAGATCGCCGGCGAATGCCGCCGCTCCTGCTCCCAGAAAGACCAGCGCGGCGGCGGTAGTTGTGAATTTTTTAAATGTGCGGCTCATGCAAAGCATCCTCTCAGTTTTGTTTTCAGTTGCGAGATTTTTTGCAACGTCGGGTCATGGCGGGGGCATTTGGCTCTGCCACCGTTCGGTGTCCCGCCCCGCTTTGCGGGACGGTCCTTGTGGCTCATCATGATTTTACCGTCTCGCAGGGCGGGACGGGGCACCAAGCCGGCTCACCCCGTTCGGTGGTGGTGCTGCCCGGTGGCGCCCGTTATTTCGCGGCGGCAATTTTCAGCGGCACACGCAGGCGGATGTCGTCGGACGCCGCGCCCACCAGCAGTTCGTAATTGCCGGGCTCGACGGTGTACTGCTTTTTGGCCGCGTCCCAACAGCGGAATCGTTCCGTCGGAATGTTCATGGTGAATCTGGCCCCCTGGCTGGCCTGCAAATGAATCCGCACAAAGCCGCACAGCGCGAGCTTGGCCTGGGGCCGGGCGGAGTTCACCTGCCGGAAATAAACCTGCGCCACTTCATCACCGTCCCGGGCGCCGGCGTTCAGCAGCGAAAACGTGAGTTTGATCGTGTCGTTTGCCGTGAAATTTGTCCCGTTGAGCTTCGGGCTGTTGTAATCAAACTTGGTGTAGCTCAAACCGTGGCCGAAGGCGAAGTCCGCCCGGCCGTTGAAGTAACGGTAGGTGCGGTTGGACATCGAATAATTGTCAAACGCCGGCAGGTCGGCGGTGGCGCGGTAAAAAGTGACCGGCAGCCGTCCGGAGGGGTTTACATCGCCGAATAGAATGTCGGCCACGGCGCGCCCGCCCTGTTCGCCCGGATACCACGCCTGCAAAATCGCTGGCAGATTGGTGGCGGCCCACGGCATGGCAATGGCGCTGCCGCTGCAATTGACGAATACGACCGGCTTGCCGGTCGCCTGCAACGCTTTGAGCAATTCGTTTTGCACCGATGGCAATTCGATCTCCGTGCGGTCGCCGCCGCTGAAGCCGTCATAGTCCACTTTCATTTCCTCGCCCTCCAGCCGCGGGCTGATACCGCCGACGTAAATAATCACGTCCGACATCCACGCGGCGGCGATGGCCCTGGTCCACATTTGGGCGTTGGGCTTGTCCGTCCCGTCCTTGCGCAGCGCCAGCGGACAAGCCGGTTCATAAATCACCCGGATGTTTGTGCCGGCCACACTTTTGATGCCGTCAAGAATGGTCACCGGCCGGGCCGGCGTGCCGTTGTAATTGCCGAGCAGCACCGCCACGGAACTGGCGTTGGTGCCGATGACGGCAATGCGTTTGATTTTGGCGCGGTCGAGCGGCAACCGGCTGTCGTTTTTCAACAGCACGATGGATTCGCGCGCCATTTTCAGCGCCAGCGCCTCATGGGCGGGCGTGTCGTTTTGCGAAATGGGAATTTGCGCGCCCGGCACTTTTCCCGGCGGATCAAACAGCCCCAGCCGGAACCGCGCTTCGAGCACGCGGCCGACCGCGGTGTTAATTTCCTTTTCCGAAATCAGACCTTTTTTGCCCGCGCGCACCAGTGAGTTGTAATCCGTGCCGCAACAGAGATCGTCGCCGGCCTTCACCGCCGCGGCCGCGGCCTCCGCCGGCGTGGCCGTGAATTTGTGATTCGCGTAAATGTCATAAATCGCGCCGCAATCGGAAACCACGTGACCGTCAAAGCCCCACTGCTTCCGCAAAAGGTCCGTGAGCAGGAGCGGGCTGGCACAGGCCGGCTGGCCATGGACGGAATTGTAGGCGCCCATGACTGCGCCGACGCGGCCTTCGCGGACGGCGGCCTCGAATTGCGGCAGATACGTTTCGTAAAAATCGCGTTCGGACGGCGCAACGTCAAAACGGTGCCGCTCCAATTCCGGTCCGCTGTGGACGGCATAATGTTTCGCGCACGCCATGGCCTTCACATATTTCGGGTCGTCACCCTGCAATCCGCGAATGAACGCCACGCCGAGCCGGGCCGTGAGGAACGGGTCTTCGCCATAGGTTTCCTGGCCGCGGCCCCAGCGCGGATCGCGGAAGAGGTTGATGTTCGGCGTCCAGAACGTGAGGCCGAAATAGCGCGCGCTGTCGCCGTTGTGCTTGACGGCGTAGTCGTTGTGTTTGGCGCGGGCCTCGGTGGCGATGACGTCGGCGGCCTGATGCAGGAGCGGCACGTCCCACGCCGCGGCCATGCCGATGGCCTGGGGAAAAACCGTGGCCGTGCCGGCGCGCGCGACACCGTGAAGACATTCACTCCAATAATCGTAGGCGGGAATGCCAAGTCGCGGAATGGCCGGGGCGGCGTTGCGCATCTGCTGCACCTTTTCGGCGAGCGACAAGCGTTGCACGAGGTCGTCCACCCGTGCGGCGGTGGGTTGCGCGGCGTCCTTCCAGATTTCCAGCCCGGCGACGACGGGCGCTTGCAACGCGTTGGTGTCCTCGGCGTCAATCAAATCCGCCGCCTGCATCGAAATGAGCGACTGGCCGGAGGCATCCTTGAGTTCGAACGTGTTCAGCTTCGCCGTGTTGGTGCGCCCGGTGAAGGCGAGGGTGAACGGCCCGTGTGCCGCGTCACCGGGAAAATCAATCCGGTTGGTGAGCAGGAGGACCCGGCCCGCGCCGCCGGCGGCGGTGAAAACGTCGAGATTGCGCGCGAGCGTCTGGTTGCCGCAGGTGATGTCGAACGCGCGCTGGCCGGCGTTGGTGAAAACGATTTCCGTCAGCCCGATCAGGACGGTGTATTTGCCGGCGGGAAGATTGGGGGCGGACACAGTGAAATTGGATCCATAAATTTCCTTGCGGAACGCTTCCTCGCCGCGTTTCGGCGCGCCCTGGATCGCCAGGCTTTCATGTCCCCGGCCGTGTTCGAACTGGCCGCTGACCAGGACCTTCCGGTCACAGGCCACGCAGGTTTCCTCGTCGGCGAAGGCGATGCTGGTTGAAAGGCAGACGGTGAAACCTGCCAGCGCGCAAAGAATCGTCCGTTGCATGAGCCCAAATTACACGGCAGGAATGATGCGCGCCAACATGTTTTTGTCATACGATGGTGTGTCAGCCATTACAAAACTTTGTCGCATATGCGACAAAGTTTTGTATGGCATTACTTGCCTGCTCTTGCCAATATCCGGTCATGAAACCTCAAACGGAAGAATTTCTGAATTTCCTCCTCTGGTCCGCCGAAATGTTGGCCCGGCCCACGTTCCGCAACCTCACGGACTCTTACGAGAGTTGGGCCTATCGCAACAACCTGCTGCGTCAGGTGGCCGCGCTGGAGGAGCAGCACCTGGTCGAACGTGGCTCCACTGTGCTTGATGACCGCACGTATCGGCTCACCTGGCAGGGTCGCCTGCGCGCGATGGGCGGACGTGACCCACAGGCTAGATGGGCGCGCGAATGGGACGGTCGCTGGCGGCTCGTGCTGTTCGATGTTCCAACCACGCAGAATTCACAGCGCGCGCAATTACGACGCTATCTCCACGATAAAGGCTTCGGCTATTTGCAAAACAGCGTCTGGATTACACCTGATTCGCTTGAGGAGGAAAAACGCATCCTCGTTGGCGGTAAGATCAATGTGGAATCGCTCATCCTGCTGGAGGCGCGACCATGCGCGGGGGAATCCGACGCTGAAATCGTCTCGGGTGCCTGGGACTTCGAACGCATCAATCAGCGTTATGCCCGGCATTTGAAAATCCTTGGCGAACGACCAGGCGGGGCGCTTGGAAACGAAGCAGCGGCCAAGGCGTTACGGTGTTGGGCCGCAGCGGAGCGCGAAGCGTGGCTGGACGCGGTGACACATGATCCGCTCCTGCCGGAAAGAATTCTGCCGCCTGGTTACTTGGGGCAACAGGTGTGGCGCCGGCGGATCAAGGTGCTTCGGGAAGCCGGGCGACAATTGCGCACCTTTAATCCATTCACGTCATGACAAAACTTTGTCGCATATGCGACAAAGTTTTGTATAACCCGTAAAGAAATATGCGCGGGTTTTCAGCGCGCTGGTATTTTTTAAGGCGCCGCCGGACGCGGAGTGCCGGGTTGTGATGATACGGACACGGTGGCCGGGGACAAACCTGCCGCACGGGCGGTCAGCTTGATTTCGCCGGGTTCCCTGGTGGATTGGATGATGATTTGCGCCAGGCCGTTGAACACGCTGCGCTGCCATTCGGGCGCGACGGATTTTTTCTGAAATTCCAGCAGCACGCCCTTGTTAAGTCCGCCCTGTTCGCCCCAGTTCGCCACTGCCACAGCAATGGTGTTTTCACCCGGATGCAGAAACGGTTTCAAATCAAAGACGGCGGGGACCTGCCAGTCGTGCGATTCGCCGATCTGCCTGCCGTTCACATAAACCCAGCCGTCCTCGTCAATCATGCCGCAGCGCAACTCCACCGCCCGGGCGGCGAGGTCCGGTCCGGTCACCTGGATTTTTACGCGGTAAACCGCCTGGGCACGCTCTCCCAGCGGGCCGCCGTCGGATTGCGGATCCGCCGTCTCCCAGGTCGAATCGTCAAAATTCGTTTTGAATTCGGCGAGCTTCGGGTCGTAAACATTCGGCAATTTTTTCCAGCGCCAGCCGTCGTTCAAAGGGACCGATCGCACTGAAAATTGCGGGAGAAAAACATCCGGTTCGTGACAACTCGGGTCGCCATTGCCCACGCCCAGAATTTTTCCGGGGCCGCTCAATTCAAAATGAATCAAATTCGCCGCCACCGGCACGACGCGGCCTTGTGCATCGGTCGCGGAAACCGTGAACACGCTCACGTCCTCGCCGTCGGCGTTGAGGGTGGCGCGGTCGGGCGCGAGCTGGACGGCGGCGGGTTCGCCGGTCGTTTCGACTTTCGTTTCGGCAATGGCCTTGCCGCCGTTGTAACCTTTTGCGCTCAACGTGCCGGGCGCGTATGGCACCATCCAGGCCAGGTGTGAATTTCTTTCCATCATTTTCCGGCCGAGGCTCTGACCGTTGAGGAACAACTCGACCTCTTCGCAATTGCTCAGGGCGTGCACCTCGATTTCCACGCCTTCCTTGCCCGGCCAGTTCCAATGCGGCAGCAGGTGCAAAACGGGTTTGTCCGTCCACCACGATTGATAATAATAAAAGTTGTCCTTCGGGAAACCGCACATGTCCATCACGCCGAAATGCGAATTGATGCACGGCCAGCCGTAAGGCGTCGGTTCGCCGCGATAATCAAACCCCGTCCAGATGAACCCGCCGGAAAGCCACGGTCGCACGGCGAAGAAACTCCACCACTGTTCGGCGGTGTTGGACCATACCGTTGCGCCGATATCGTAGGCGCTCACGTAACCGCGCGCCGCGTCATTCGTGTAAATGCCCCGCGTGCTGACGGTGCTGCCTTGTTCGCTGCCGACGTTCGGCTGATTCGGATGCGCCGCGTGATAGGCGTCCATGTTGTTCGTGCCGATGTGATAACTCCAGCCGCGGACCTCGATGATGGAGTTGATGCCCGGAAACTCGTTGCCGACGGGTGCGTTGTACGTCACGGGCCGCGTCGGATCGAGTTGCTTGACAAAATTCTGCATCGTCAGGGCGACCTGTCTGCCGGTGGGCGTGCCTTGCACGCGGAATTCCTCATTGGCAATGGACCAGATGGCGACACTCGGATGGTTCCGGTCGCGCTGGATCTGGCCTTCCCAGCGCCGCAGATTTGCCTCGTCACTGCCGAGCAGCCGGCTTTCGTCCATGACCAGCAGGCCGAGGCGGTCGCACGCTTCGAGCAATTCCGGCGTGGGCGGGTTGTGCGACGTGCGATAGGCGTTGTCACCCATCTCCTTCAATTTCGTGATGCGGAAATACTGCAAGCCGTCCGGCAACGCCGCGCCGACCCCCGCGTGGTCCTGGTGATTGCACGTGCCTTTGAGTTCATAGGGCCTGCCGTTTAGTAAAAATCCCTTTTCGACATCGAACGCGACGGTGCGGATGCCGAACTCGGTTTCTTTCAAATCAACTGTCTCTTTCGGATTCGCAGAATGGTCAGTCGAATCGGCACCGAAAACTTTGACGACGACTTTGTAAAGTTTGGGCGTTTCTGGTGACCAAAGCACTGGCTTTGAAACTGAAATGGTTTGTTCAAACTCGGACTGTGCGTCAGGGCCTACGCCATCTTGGCTTTGGGCGCTTCCAATAATTTTTCCATCCGGCCCAACGACTTCGGCAACAACAGTCGCACTGGCTCTGTTCGCAAGTTTGTTCAGAACGGTTGTTTGAACGTGAATTTCCGCATCACCTTCCGGCACGTTGTTCTTAAATTTGCTCCAAACGAAAATTCCATCCGGCGCGATGGCGAGCGGCCCGGTCTTCACGAGCCAGACGTGGCGGTAGATGCCCGCGCCTTCGTAGAACCAGCCTTCGAACTGTGACGCGTCCACTTTCACGGCAATGACGTTTTTGCCGCCGGGAACGACGAGGTCGGTGATGTCATAGCGGAAGCTGCTATAGCCGCTTTCGTGGTGGCCGACGAACCAGCCGTTCACAAAAACCTGGGCGTCGCGGAACACGCCGTCGAATTCCAGCCCGATGCGTTTGCTGGCGTCGGCTTCCGGCAATTCAAAGGTGCGACGATACCAGGCGACGTTATTGGTTGCGAAGCCCGGTCCGACCGGTTTGAATCCATGCGCGGCATCGGCGCCCTGGTTAAACGGCAGTTCGACCGCCCAATCGTGCGGAAGGTTGATCGTGCGCCAGCTTGCGTCGCTGAAGGACTGGCTGGCGGGGCCGCTGCCGGTGCCGGCCTTGGCGCGGTTTTGGGCGAAGCCCCATTCATTGCCGAGATGAAATTTCCAGCCGGAGTCGAGCAGCAACCGTTCGCGCGGGCTGTGGGTGCCGGCGGCGGACAAATTCGAACTGGCAATGGTAAAAAATGTGGCGACCAAAAGACAGTTGATGGAAAATCCAGTTTTCACAAACACAGAGCTAGTCAACGCAACTCGAAATGGCAATCCCAAATGGCGGAGCAAAACTAAAATTCAGACCGGGAATCATCAGTCCGCATTGACATGGGGGGTTTTAGATGGGTAACTTCTCCGCGCATTCTGCAGGACGTTGTGATACCGTGTGATGCAAAAGTATTGTGGCTGAACAAGACGATTATCTGGTGGATTCGTTGGTGGACCTTGGCTTGGTGAACGCCGAGCAGGTCGCCAAGACGCGCGCGGAGGCCCAGGCTTCGGGCGTGGGCGTGGTGGATTTGATGCTGGCCAACCAGCTCATCCGTCCGGAGGACGTGACCCAGGCCAAGGCCGCGCAATTCGGCGCGGAAGTGGTTCAACTGGCCGGAATACAGATTCCCGACGACGTCATCGCCATCATTCCGCGCCACATCGCCAAAAAATACCGCGTCGTGCCCGTCTTCAAAACCGAGGGCAAGGTCGCCGTCGCCATTGCCGACCCGTCCGACCTGAACACCATTGACACGCTGACGCATCTGCTCAACGCGGAAATCGAGCTGCGCGTGGCGTCGGAGCCGGACATCGAAACCGCGCTCAACAAATATTACGGTGGGGAAAAAAAGGGCATTGCCGAGGACAGCCGCTTCAAGGACGTCATCCAGGAACTCACGGAGGATAACGTTGAAGCCACACTGCCCGGCGCGGATGACGGTGGGGCGGTGGACGCGGACGCGCCGCTGATCCGCCTGGTGAACCAGATCATCGTGGACGCCTTCAAGGTGCGGGCGTCGGACATTCATCTGGAGCCGCTGGCCAAGCGGTTTCGTTTGCGTTACCGCATTGACGGCGTCATGCAGGAGATGAAGGCGCCGCCGAAGCGGTTGCAGGCGTCCATCATCACCCGGCTGAAAATCCAGTCGAACATGTCCATCTCCGAGCACCGCATCCCGCAGGACGGACGCATCCAGTCGAAGGTGGGCACCAAGTTGATTGATCTCCGCGTGTCCTGCCTGCCGACGTATCATGGCGAAAGCATCGTGATGCGTATTTTGGACAAGGAAGGGTTGAAGCTGGGGCTGCCGGAACTCGGGTTTTTCACGGACGACCAGCAGACGTTCGAGCGGATCATCGGTTTGCCGGACGGGATCCTGCTGGTGACCGGGCCGACCGGTTCCGGCAAGACGACGACGCTGTATTCCTGCCTGCACTTCATCAACCGGCCCGACCGGAAGATCATCACGGTGGAAGACCCGGTGGAATACATTCTGGCCGGCATCAACCAGGTGCAGGTGAGCGAGGCCGTCGGGCTGACGTTTTCTGCGGCCTTGCGCGCGATTCTCCGCCAGGCGCCGAACATCGTGATGATCGGTGAAATTCGCGACCTGGAAACCGCGACCATCGCCATCAACGCGTCGCTTACCGGTCATCTGGTTTTCTCCACGCTGCACACGAATGACGCGCCGAGCGCCGTCACGCGTCTCATGGACATTGGCGTGAAGCCCTTCCTGGTCGCATCTTCCACGCGCTGCCTCATGGCGCAGCGGCTGGTGCGCAGAATCTGCAAAAAGTGCGCGCAGCCGTATCAGCCCACGGACGCGGAAATGCGCGCCTTGAGCCTGACCCCGGACCAGTTGCAGGGCGCCACGCTCCGGAAGGGCCGCGGCTGCAACGATTGCTCGAACACGGGTTACCGCAGCCGCTTTGGCATCTTTGAAATATTCGTCATTGACGATGAAACGCGGAAGTTGATTTACGACAAGGCGACCGCCTCGGTTTTGCGCGCACGCGCCCGCGAAATGGGCATGCGCACCCTGCGCGAGGACGGCATCCGCAAGGTGCTCGCCGGGCTCACGACGGCTGAGGAGGTCATCCGCTCGACGCTCGGCGATGAGTCGTAATGGAACGGAAGAATGAAAAATGAAGAATGAAGAAATAAAACCAGATTCAACTGGTGGAGCAAGTTTCTGCATTCGGCATTCGGCAATCTGCATTTGAATTTTTATGTCATACTCGATGTCTGATTTGTTGCAGTTGGTCGTGGCCGAAGGAGCGTCCGACCTGCATATTCGCGTGGGCGTGTCGCCGACCATTCGCGTGCATGGCATTTTGCACCGCGTGGAAGGCCCGGTGATCAAACCGGAGGATTCCGAGGAGTTGATGCGCAGCATCACGTCGGAGGAACACATTCAAAGCGTGCGCGAACGCGGCGGGGCGGACTTCGGTTTTGCCTTTGGCGACGCGGCGCGGTTCCGCGTGAGCGTCTTCAAGGCCAAGGGCGACTTCGGCATCGTGCTCCGGCAGATTCCGACCAAAATGCTGACGATGGAGGAAATCGGCATTCCGCCGAGCGCAAAGGAACTGCTCTATAAACCGCGCGGGTTGGTGCTGGTAACGGGACCCACCGGTTGCGGCAAGACGACCACGCTCGCTTCGATGATCAACATCATCAACGAGGAACGCGAAGAGGCGCACATCATCACCATCGAAGACCCGATTGAGTATTACCACAAACACAAAAAAGCGCTGGTCACGCAGCGCGAAATCGGCGTGGATGTGCCGAATTTTGCCGAAGGATTGCGCCGCGCGCTGCGCATGGACCCGGACGTGGTTCTCGTGGGTGAAATGCGCGACCTGGAAACGATTGACGCGGCGATCACCGCGGCGGAAACGGGTCACCTGGTCTTCGGCACGCTGCACACGACGGGCGCGGCCAAGACGGTTGACCGTATTGTCAACGCCTTTCCGAACAATCAGCAGGAGCAAATTCGCATCCAGCTTTCCACCGTGCTGCAAGCCGTGATTTCGCAACTGCTGATTCCGCGCATTGACAAGCCGGGCCGCGTGGCGGTCTTTGAAATCATGGTCAACACCCCGTCCATTGCCGCGTTGATTCGCGACAACAAAACGTTCCGCCTCAATTCGGACATTCAAACCGGCGCGAAATTCGGCATGGTGACCCTCGACAGTTTTCTGATCGACAAATACCAGCAGGGCATAATTGCGCGCGAAGAAGTGATCACCAAGGCGCAAGACCCGACGACGGTGCTGCAGAAATTGCAGGAATTGGAACTGGCCCAGGCCGGGTCCAAAGGATGATTTTGTAACATGGCGGAAGAGATTTCAAACCCGTTGCTGTCCCTCGTTAAAGGACAGGGGCTGATCGACGACCTGCAATACGAGGAAGTCGCCACCGAACTCAAGCGCAGCGGCGCGCCGGTGTTCCAGCTCCTGCAGGATTTCGGGATCATGAAGCTCGACGACATCCTGCAGGTGATGGCCAGCAATCTGGGCACGGAGGTCGTTTCGCTGCGCGACCATGAATTTTCGCCCGACCTTTTGAAAACGATTCCAGCCAATGTCGCGCGGATGTATCATTGCGTGCCGGTGGCGTTGAACAATGGGATCTTGCAGGTCGCGCTGGTCGATCCGCTCGATCCGGCGCACGCGGATGAAATCGGTTTTGCCAGCAAACGCGACGTGCAAGTGGTCGTGGCCGATCCCGCCGAAATTGAAAAAGCGGTTGACCGTCATTACGGCCAGGAGGAAACCGAGGATTTTTCGCAAATCCTCAAGGAACTCGGTTCCGACAAGGAAATGGAGCGCGAAGTCAGCGAAGCGGGTGCGTCGGATGATGTGAAACTGGTCGAGAGCCTGGCTAACGAGGCGCCCATCGTGAAGTTCGTGAACCTGGTCTTGTTTCAGGCCATCCAGGACCGCGCGAGCGACATTCATTTCGAACCGTTTGAAACCGAATTTCGCATCCGTTATCGCGTGGACGGCGCGCTTTATGAAATGGCGCCGCCGCCGAAGCACCTGGCCTTGCCGGTGATTTCGCGCCTGAAAGTCATGTCGAACCTGAACATTTCCGAGCGGCGGCTGCCGCAGGACGGTCGCATCAGTTATACCGTGGCCAACCGCCAGGTTGACCTTCGCGTGTCCACGCTGCCGACGCTCTTCGGCGAATCCGTCGTGTTGCGCGTGCTCGACCGCGCTTCGGTCAATCTCGACCTCGACACGCTGGGATTTCCCAAATACCTGCATGATTATGTGTCCGAGGCGGTTCAGCGGCCCAATGGAATTCTTATCGTGACGGGGCCCACCGGCTCGGGCAAAACGACGACGCTTTATTCCTGCATGCGGCGGGTCAATACGATTGATTCCAAATTGCTCACCGCCGAGGACCCGGTCGAATACGACATCGAAGGCATCATGCAGGTCGCCATCAACGAAGCGGTGGGGATGACCTTTGGCAAGGCGTTGCGGTCGTTTTTGCGCCAGGACCCGGACATCATCATGGTGGGTGAAATGCGCGATTTGGAAACCGCGCAAATTTCCATTCAGGCGTCGCTGACCGGCCACCTGGTCCTGAGCACGCTCCACACCAATGACGCGACGGGCGCGGTGACGCGCCTGATTGACATGGGCATTGAGCCGTTTTTGATTTCTTCGACGCTGATGGCCGTACTGGCGCAGCGGCTGGTGCGGACCATTTGCAAGAATTGCCGGACGCCGTTCGAGCCGACGGATGATCAACTGGCCCTGTTGAATCTTTCGGCGCACGATTTGGGCGACAAGGTCTTTCATTACGGCCGCGGCTGCTCGGTGTGCAACGACACCGGCTACAAGGGGCGGAAAGGCATTTTTGAACTGCTCATCATCAGCGAGGCGATCCGGGTGTTGATCAACGAGCGCGCGCCGACGATCGTGTTGCGGCAAAAGGCGATCGAGCTGGGCATGGTGCCGCTGCGCGAGGACGGCTTGCGCAGCATCTTTGAAGGTGATACTACTATCGAGGAAGTCGTCAAATACACGTAACCCCGAACGCGTTCGGGGCTGAACCAATTTGTTATGCCGAAATACGATTACGTCGCTTTGGACAACCGTGGCAAGGAAACGAAAGGCACGGTTGAAGTCGCCAGCCAGAACGAGGCCATTGGCCGGGTCAAGGAAATGGGCTTGTTCCCGACCAAAATCGTGGAAACCGAAAAAGGTCAGTATAAAAAGTCATCTCAAAAGAAAACCCGGTCCGCAGCCCGGGCCGGCGGCAAAAAAGGCGGCGCCCTCAACCTCAACATCACCATCCCGGGGTTGGGCGGAAGGGTCAAACCGAAGGTTCTGACCGCGTTCACGCGGCAATTGGCGACGCTGGTGGACGCGGGTCTGCCGCTCTTGCGCGGACTGCGCGTGCTCGAAAAGCAGGAACGCAGCGGCGTGCTCAAAAAAGTTCTCGGCGAACTGGCGCTGTCCATTGAAGGCGGCAGCACGTTTTCCGAGGCGCTGGCGCAGCATCCAAAAGTTTTCAACCGCTTGTTCGTGAACATGATCAAGGCGGGCGAATTGGGCGGCGTATTGGAAGTGGTGTTGAAACGCCTGGCGGAATTTTCCGAAAAGGCGCAGAAGATCAAAGGCAAGGTCAAGGCCGCGCTGTTTTATCCGGTGGCGGTGCTCATCGTGGCGGCGGGCATTCTGATTTTGTTGATGGTCATGGTGGTTCCCAAGTTCAAGGAGGTTTTCGCCGGCATGCAGATCAAGATGCCGTGGTTCACCCTGTTTGTGCTGGCGATCAGTGACGCCATCAGACTCCACATGCTGCAAACAGTTGGAGCGGTGACGGTGGTGGTGGTTTTGTTCATGTTGGCCATCAAAACAAAAATCGGGCGTTATGTCTGGGACAAGGTCAAACTCAAAATGCCGGTTTTGGGGCCGGTCATCAGCCGGGTGTCCATCGCCCGTTTCACCCGCACACTGGGCACACTCGTCAGCAGCGGTGTTCCCATTTTGCAGGCGCTGACCATTGTCAAGGAAACCGCCGGCAACGTCATCATCAGCAACGCCATCGCCGGCGTGCATGAAAGCGTGAAAGAAGGCGAAACCATCACCGCGCCGCTGGAGGCCTCCGGTGTTTTCCCGCCCATGGTGGTCAGCATGGTGGACGTCGGCGAACAAACCGGCGCCTTGCCGGAAATGCTTCTGAAAATTTCCGACAATTACGACGAGGAAGTGGACAATGCCGTGGCCTCCATGACCTCGCTTTTGGAACCCATTATGATTGTTTTCCTGGCCGTCGTTGTTGGCAGCATCGTCATTGCGATGTTCCTGCCCCTGATTCAGATGATCACCAGCCTGAGCGGTGAAGGTGGTGGTGCTGGCGGTGACTGACCGGCGACCGCCTCAAAGGCCGTTTGTCTCTGGAAAAGACGCAAAAAACTTGACAAAATGTGATGCCTGTGCGTAAATACAATGTAAAGACATTGCATGTGCATGGGCGTTTTATTTACAGCTAACTCGTTATGGAGTTCGATTGGAACAATCCGCCCTTTGAGTTGGATGGTTCTTTGACTCAGCGGGAAATTGAAGAGTCCTTTGAGGACCCGTTTGCCATTCGGCTGTTGCCGGACTCGCCGCGATTTGGCGTGCAGGCGCGCTTTTTCAGCCTGGGAATGTCGGCGGGCGGGATCGGAATTTTCAGCGTGTATCGGACCAACGGCCGGGTGGCGCGGGTGTTGCGCGCCCGCGTTTTTGAACCGGAAGAACGGTTCTTTTATCAGCGGAAACTGGACCGGACTTTGAATGCCGGTGAGAAGTGATCCTCCGTCGCGCTGCGCGCCATGGAGGACAGGTGCGTGAAACGTGAAACGTGATTTTTGTTGTGCGAACTTTTGCCAATTGGGAAGAGGTGCCGCTCTTCGACAGCGAAGAGGCCGAGGCGGAATTTTGGGTGGAGAACCGGCCGGACTTGCGCCTGATGGAGGCGGCCACGGCCGGCAACGCGGAAGCCGCCGAGTCCGTGACCATCACGCTGCGGATTGACCCGCGGATGCTGGCGCGGATCAAGCGGCTCGCCCGGTCGCGGTATTTGAATTATCAGAGCATGATCAAGCAATGGCTCAGCGAAAGAATGGAAGACGAATTGCGCGAAAAATGAAAACTAATCAGACAGTCAAGAGTCGAGAGTCGATTTTCGGAGGGGCGAGTTACACGAGCCCCCAACCTTGCTCTTTTTATCATTTCAAATTAGGGACTCGTGTAACTCGTCCCTCCGATGCCAGCGCTTTCACTTTGATCGAACTGCTCGTCGTCATCGCCATCATGGGTGTTTTGGCCGCGCTGCTTTTCCCGGTGGTGGGCGCGGTAAAAAAGCGCCAGTACATTTTCAACACCCAGGCGGAAATGGCGAAGTTGGAGACGGCCATTGACCGCTACAAGGCCGCCTATGGCTTTTATCCGCCGGACAATCAGAAAAATCCCATCAATCCCCTGATAAATCAGCTTTATTATGAGCTGACTGGAACGACCAACATTAACCCCTCAGCCAGTCCAGTCTATCAATCTTTGGATGGCAGCCTGCCCACCTTGACTGGCGGCACTGCTAGCAGCGTCGTGGACAAGACGTTTGGCGTGGATGGCTTTATGAATTGCAGCAAGTCTGCTGGTGGTGAGGACGCTTCCGTGGCCAGGAATTTTCTCCCGGATTTGAAGCCGAACCAGGTTTACAATTTTACAAACAGCGACACTGGGGTAAACGGGGTAAACCTGCTGATCACCGCCGTCGGCGGGCCGGACGCCATCTACCAGCCGTTGTTGGGCCAGCCGGACGTAAATCCCTGGCGCTACAATTCATCGAACCCGACCAACAATCCCGGCTCGTATGAGTTGTGGATCCAGCTTTCGATTGGCTCGACCAATAAACTCAATCTCATCTGCAACTGGACCAAACAAGTGCAGATTAACAGCCCGTTGCCCTGAACTTTTTATGTGCGTTGCGCGAAAATCTGGACCCGGCCGCGAATATTCCATCGCCGTTGACTGGCGCGATTGCGCGTGGTCTCCGCGCATCGTGGTGCAATCCGGTACTGCCCCCACGCAAACGTGCAATTTCGTTTGGAGTTCCGCCTTTAGGCGGCCAAATGCGGATGTCCAGCCAAACCGCCTGAAGGCGGAACTCCGAACAGGGGCAGTATCAAGCTGCGCCCGCGTTCCGGCCACTGGCAACAAAACGATCACCCGCCTCAACCCTGTTTTTTTAAATCCATGAAAACCATTGCTATGAAAAATTATCAGACAGACGAAAGTCGAGCGTCGAGCCGTCTTCGCTGCGCTTCGCCGCGCCAAGGAGTCGAGAGCAAACCGAACGCTGCGCCGTGCGATCTGCGTTCTCGTCACGTTTCACGTTTCACGTTTCACGCTTCCGCCTTCACCATCGTCGAATTGCTCGTGGTCATCGCCATCATCGGCATCCTGGCGGCGCTGCTCCTGCCGGTGTTGTCGAGAGCCAAAATCAGCGCGCAGAAAAAGCAGGCCGTGGTGGAGATGAGCCAGATTGTCGGCGCCATCCAACAATATGATTCCGTCTATGGCCGCTTTCCGGTTTCCACCGCGGCGCAAAGCGCGGCCTCGACGGCTAATGGCGATTTTACCTATGGCGGCGTGTTTCAAACTCCCACGGTCCCTTATACCGTCCAAAATCCTGCCACCTACAACTATCAGACCAACAACGCCGAAGTGATCGCCATTTTGATGGACGTTACGACAAATGCCGTCACCCACCAAAACGTGAATTTTAACCATGTCAAAAATCCGCAGCAGACCATTTTCCTGAATGCCAAAATGTCGGGCTATGACCCGTCGAATCCCGACCCGCAGCCGCCGGGAGGCGTGGATATCACCGGCGTTTATCGGGACCCCTGGGGCAGTCCCTACGTCATCAGCATGGATTTAAGCTACGACGAGCAGTGCAAGGATGCGTTTTACAGTCAGACCCTGGTATCTTCTCCTCCTGCTCCCGCCGCCCAGAATTCAAATCCCGGCCTAAACGGTTTGGTTAATCCAAATAATACCGCCGATAATTACTTATATCACGGCAAGGTCATGGTCTGGTCCGCCGGGCCAAACCGGAAGATTGATCCCGTCGAACCCGCTGATGACCGTGAAAACAGGGACAACGTCCTGAGCTGGCAATAATAAAAAAAAGCTAAAGGCTAAATGCTAAAGTCTAAAATAAAGTTTGCGCGCCCGGCGCGGAAGAAGGTTTCAGCCTTCAGCCTTCAGCCTTCAGCCTTTGCCTGGTCCGCCTTCACGCTCATCGAGATGTTGGTGGTGATTGCCATCCTCGGCATTATGGCGGCGTTGACCGTGCCGGTGCTCAAAAATTTCGCCAAGTCGGACGCCACCCTCGGCGCCTCGCGCCAGTTGCTCGACGGTGTCGCCCGCGCGCGCCAACTGGCCATCAGCCAGCACACGACGGTCTATATGGTTTTTATGCCGGCGAATTTCTGGAACAACAGCGCTTGGTGGAGCACCCTGGCTCCCGCCCAGCAAACCGCCGTCACCAACTTGTGCGACAAGCAATTGACCGGCTACACTTTCATCGCTCGTGGTGCGATGGGCGACCAGCCGGGACAACACGCCTGGCATTATCTTGCTCCGTGGCAAAGTCTGCCCGACGGCACGTTCATCGCTTGGACGAAGTTCACCAATTCGCTGGCTGGTCCACCTTACATCATCACCGATTTGATAAACTCCGTTAAATCGTACGACATCTACGGCTTTGCCACCAATGCCATACCCTTTCCCACCGCCACCAACACATCGTTGATCTTTCCCTGCCTCGCGTTCAATTATCTCGGTCAACTGACGGTTGATGGGCAGACGGTTGCCGGCCGGGACGAATACATCCCGATTGCGAAGGGTAGCGTGTTGGTCGTGAAAGACCCGGTGACCAAGGCTTTTTTACTGCCCATACCGCCCGATCCAGGCTCGCCCGACGTGGCGGAAAATCCGCCCGGCAACAGCACCAATTCCTCCTACAACATCGTTCACATTGACCGGCTGACGGGCCGCGCCGTTTTGGAATATCAAAAGATGGCGCCATGAAAATTTGCCAGACATATTTTCACAAGGCGTGTCGCCCGAATGGCGCTTTCGGAGGGACGATTTTCGGAGGGACAAGTTACACGAGTCCCCAATCAGGTTCTTTTTATCATCCAAGATTAGGGACTTGTGTAACTCGTCCTTCCGAATTAGGGACTCGTGTAACTCGCCCCTCCGATGTCAGCGGCTTCACCATGGTCGAGATTGCCATCAGCTTGGCGGTCATCGGCATCGCGCTCGTCGCCATCATCGGCGTCCTGCCCATTGGCATGAACACGCAGCGGGACAACCGCGAGGAAACCATCATCAATCAGGACGCAACCGTTTTGATGGAGGCCATCCGTGGCGGCGCGCGCGGCCTGGACGACCTGACCAATTACGTCTATGCCATCACGAATTACTGGACAAATATCACCACCCATGTTTCGGGCGCCAATGGTTACACTTACTCTGCTTCGCAGGTAACATGGCCATCGTCCGCTCCCTTTTTTCCCATCACCAACGGCTTCCGCATCGTGGGGCTTTTGAGCACACCGGAATATCTGGATGTCAACGGCTTGCCGATTCCGACTTTGATTAACGGCGGCATCAGCAACCACGTCGTCGCCTATGTCCGTTCCATCAGTGGGCCGGCGGTGGAAAAGCCGCCGCAACCCAACGACAGCATCATTCGGGAAGATTCTTTCGGCTACCGCATCCTGTGCGTCAACGCGCCGATCACAACGCCGATCACAATGAATACTCCTCCACTCTGGCTGCCTAAGTCATACAACGGGGGCGACTATGTTTCTTACATCTTGCCCGGACAGACAACTTATTCTTATTGGCAGGCAATCGTCGCAGGGCAACCGCCTCTGCCGCCACAATCGAGCGATGTTCCCGATAGTTCAGTTAGGTGGGCACGGATTCTTTACCCCCAGGAACTCGCCGCCAACCTGCACGAGTTGCGGCTGACGTTTCTCTGGCCGCAACTGCCCAACGGCAAAGTAGGCCCCGGCCGCCAGACCTTTCGCACCATGGTCGCCGGACAACTGGCCCCGGACCCCATCTACAACAATTTTTATTTTTACGCGTCCCAATCCTTCGTCAACACGCCGTGAAAACAGGAATGCAACATTTTGGCCTGACCGTTCGGAGGGACGAGTTACACGAGTCCCCGTTCGGAGGGACGAGTTACACGAGTCCCCAATGGACCTCTTTTCCTTTGCGGAGATCAGGGACTCGCATAGCTCGTCCCTCCGGCACAAATGCCTTCACCCTGGTCGAAATTCTCGTGGTGGTGGTGTTGATGGCGCTCATCGTGCTGGCGTTGATGGCGGTGTTCAGCAGCACGCAGGCCGCGTTTCGCGCGAGCATCACGCAGACCGACGTGCTGGAAGGCGGCCGCAGCGTGATGGGGCTGATCAAAAGCGATTTGGAACCAATGGCCCCGTCGTTTGGCGTCAGCAATGTCGCGGTGAATTTTTACGCCAATCCCAATCAATTCCAGTATCAATCCCAAATCGGGCCGCTGGGGCAATCGTTGGCCGGCAGCGCGCAAACGCGGACCAACGTGCTGGAAAATTTCTTCATCCTCACGCGCCAGAACACGACATGGACGGGCACCGGTTACGTGGTGGACACGACCAATGCAAACTCCATCAACCCGCTTTACCGTTTTTCCATGACGACCAATGTGCTGGCCGCCGCCGGTCCCGCAGCGCTTTACAAGGCTTTTACGAACGCCGTCTTCTTTGCCGCCTGGACCAACACCAGCATCATGAGCCATTTGATGGACGGCGTGGTGCATTTGACGGTGCGCGCTTACGACAACAATGGCTATTGGATGACTAATGGCTACCCGTTCGGATACACAAACACAGCCAGAAACGTCTGGTATTCGTCGCCGGTGCTGGGCGAGGTTGGATTTTACATGTTCAGCAACACGCTGCCCGCGTCCGTGGAAATCCAATTGGGTTTGCTCGAAGACCGCACGCTCCAGCGCGCCGAATCGCTCGCTAATAATCCAACGGCGCAAATGGCTTACTTGTCGAATCACGTCGGCCAGGTTCACCTGTTCCGGCAGCGCGTCTGGATTCGCAACGTTGACCCCTCGGCCTATCAATGAGAATGAGAACCAAACGAACATCGAACGCTGAACGCCGAACGCCGAACATCGAACGCCGTCACGATGGCTTAAATTTCATATTCGATGTTGGAAGTTCGGAGTTCGATGTTCGATGTTTCCGTTCTTCTCGTCCCTCGCAACGCGGCCTTCAGCCTTCCCGCCGCGGCGTCGCCCTCATCATCACGCTGATTTTGCTGTCCGTGGTGACGTTCATGGCCATCACCTTTCTGGCCTTGAGCCGCCGTGAACGCAGCGCCGTCACCACCGTCACCGACACCGCCAGCGCGCGGCTGGCCGCCGACGCCGCGCTGGCCAACGCCGAGGCCCAGGTCATCGCCAACGTCCTTTCCACCACCAATCCCTACAACTTCAGCCTGCTCGTCTCGACGAATGGCTGGCCGTTGAATTTTACCAACCTGCCGGGCGACTTGACCAATTTGTATGTCAGCCCGCGTCCGCCGGTTTTCATCGTCACCAACTCCGTCGGCTCAAACGATTTCCGCTTTTACCTCGATCTCAATCGCAACGCAAAGTTTGACGCCAACGGCCTGCTGCCGGTCATTAGTCCGGATCCACTCAATCCATATTACGATAACAACGGCAACACCATGCCGAATATCATTCCCGGAAACACGCGGAGCAATGTGATGGTCGGCGACCCGGAATGGATTGGGGTGTTGGAGCGACCCGACGCGCCTTACGGTCCGAACAACAAATTCATTGCGCGCTATGCCTTCATTACCGTGCCCGTCGGCAACACGCTCGACTTGAACGCCATTCACAATCAAACATTGCAGGAGAATAATCTGCCTTTGAATCTTGTAAACGATGGCTATTTCCGTAACCAAGGCGTCGGCTCTTGGGAAATCAACTTGGCTGCGTTCCTGGCCGATTTGAATACGAATGAGTGGGACAACCCGTTGCTTGGTGGCGCATACCAATATAAACGGCCCATCGGTTTTGCGAATGGCGGAGCGGCTTTTAACGACGCCTTCTCGATCCTGAACTACCGTTATAATTTCAACTACAACACGCTGGCCAACGTGGACACATTATTTGGCGGCCTCGGCGGTCCCGGTGACATTGCCTTCCGAAACGATAACATCGACGGTTACAGCGATGGACCGTTGCAGACCACATTTAATACGAATGCGGATTTCGTGGCCGACAATCCCACTTTGCTGTGGGCCGGCGCGGACAATACCAACCATTATTTCACGCCATCAGATTTGTTCGACCCGAACAAGACGGAACTGAACGTGACACCGCCCGGCTTTATTGACCATTTGAAACAGGCTGGCACGAACGTCTCCACCTACGACCGCTACACGTTTTACCGGCTGCTCTCGCAACTCGGCACGGACACCACGCCGGACTCGGGCAAGATGAACCTCAATTACGACAATCTTGATCCGGTTTTGAATGGATTTTTGAACACCAACGGCGTCGCCTCCTCCACGAATTTCTTCATGTGGCAGCCGCTGGCGTTTTTCACCAACGCCGCCGACCGGATGCTGCGCGCCTACACCACCCAGTGGCGCAACAGCAATCCCACCAACTTCGCCACCACGTTTTACAGCGTGACCGATTTCAGTCCGATGTTTTTTAATCCGTCCCTATGGGCCAACTACCCCGCCTTTGGCATCGGGAACATTCCGGTTTTGGTGAGCAACCAGTTCGTTTATTCACCCGCTGTGAACCGCGTGCTCCAGCTCGCCGCCAACATTTACGATGCGACGACGAATAACACATTTGCGCTGGGCAACAATTATCCGTCTGTGTTCCGCCCGGTCTTTTCGCGGGACGCCGACGGCCGGGGCACGAATGTTTTTATCAGCGGCTATACGAATGTCGTACTGTTGGTTTCGGGATTGAGCGACTGGCAACTCGCGCAACCGATTGACGCCTCCGTTTTGGCGGCGATGAGCGGTGTGGTCACCAATTTAGCCGTGAACATTTATGGTGTCCCGTGGATTATTGGTGCAAAGAAGGGTTTCCCGAACTTCAACGAGTTTACGATGCAAAACGTTGTGCAGGTGGAGCGTAAACTGCAGGTGACGCGCCAGACCATCGCGGGGGCCATTACAACCAACCAAATGTATATTTTCAGCGTCAGCAACTCCCTCGGTGCCGAACTTTGGAACTCGTATAACTCCGATTATGTCAGGTTGACTTCGATTCAGGGGTTGGTCCGCGACAACATCTCGATGGTGTTGATGAATGATGCTCCGGGCTTTTCAACGCCGCGGATCATCAACGGTGGTTTCACCAACACCTTCTCAACCAACTTGTGGCCGGGTTCTGCATGGAGCAGCAGTTATCCTCAGCCCAATGGCCAGCCACAGACGGACTCGTTTTTCATTCCATTGAACCCGACGGTTTCGACGGTCGTTTTGCTCACCAACTCCGTCTATGATTATAGTTCCAGCGCTGTGCCGGGGTATACTCCGCCTTGTTTCATTCCCCAGTCTCTGGATCCCTCCAACTTTTTAGACACCGGCATTTTGCAACTGCCGCACTTTGGTTTGCGGACAACGAATCGCTTGCAGGTGATTATCATTGATGGCAATCACGTCATTGATTATGCCCATTTCGCCGGTCCGGACAGCAGCCGTGATCTAAATAATGAACTTCAGGATCCTTACTCGGTTGGTGATCCGGCGTATATGTGGAGCACGAATGCTTATTTAAACAGCTCAAAACCGTATGGAGTTGTGAATCAAATTAATGTTTCAAGGGGGTTGGCTGATTTGCCGTCGAATGCGGGAGGCACATGGGACAATACGTACGGAGCGCTTGAGAAGCCGTTTTTTGATGCATTTTTTTATAAGGGGAACCCCAAACAGTTAAGCCCGCCGATAAATGGCAAAAGTTCCGTGGTCAACACCAACCTGAGCCAGCAGGTTCCCTTCACGCCAATGCGGATTATTTTTGAATTTATTTCATGGCAGGCAAACGACCCCTTGGTTCATTATTTGGCGAGCGACTTGAATTATTCCGGGCAGGATACCAAGCCGCCAACCGGAACAAGCCAGTGGAACAAGTCCGCGAATTTGCCCAGGCCCACCTTTGGTATTTTGAATAATCGTTACCAACCGTGGGGAAGAACTCTCATGTCCACGAACTTTGACCCGAATCCCTACAATTTCGCGTTCAAAGATCCGCTGATGTGGCAATCGGACAATTGGGATTTCCCGACCAACAAATTCCCGACCGTCGGCTGGCTGGGCCGCGTCCATCGCGGCACGCCGTGGCAAACCGTCTTCCTCAAAGCGACGAACATTTTGACTTTGACCAATTACACCGCCACTTGGACGACTTGGACTGGCAACGGAAATTCAATTGATGCTACGAACTCCGCTCCGGTGCAGGACCGGCTGTTGTTCGACCTATTCACCACCGCGTTCAATGACAATGCCACGCGCGGCCAGCTTTCGGTCAATGTGGGTCCGACCAACGCCAACCTCGCCGCTTGGTCGGCCTTGTTCAGCGGCATTATCGTGCCGACGAGCCTCACCAATACTTACACGGTCATCAATCCGGCCGGTCCCGCCGGTGCGCCTGTGCCTGTCGGTCCTCCACCAAGTCCAAATTCGCCGCTGTGTTTGGGTTATCTGGTGCAGAACGGCACCAACGGCATCAACGATATTCGCGCGAACACCAAATTGTTTCCACTACAGAGCTTCACGCATGTGGGCGACATTCTGGCCGTGCCGGCGCTGACGGAACAATCGCCGTTCCTCGCCGGGCTTGACCCGAATGCGCAAATCAGCGACGAGCTGATGGAATGGCTGCCGCAGCAGGTGATGTCGCTGCTGCGCGTGAGCGGTTCGCCGCGCTATGTGATTTATTGTTACGGCCAGGCGCTCAAACCCGCGCCGAATTCAATTTACACCGGCGGTGGGCAGTTTTTCGGCATGGTCACGAATTATCAGGTTGTGTCGGAAATCGCTACCCGCGCCGTCGTGCGCTTTGGCAGCAGTTTGACCAATGTCGTTAGCAGCACCAGCGATGTTTTTGGCACACATTGGTTCAGTGTTCCGGTCGTGACGAACAACAACGCCGTCATCGAGAGCTTTAACATTTTGCCGCCGGATTGATTATGAAAATGATCGTTGAATCAATGGTAGGGCGGTGCTGCCGCACCGCCTGGCCGCGCAGCAGCGCGGCCCTACCGCAGCCGCCAAACTGAAATGAAAGCAAAGATGGAAAATAGAGGATTGAGAATGCAAATTGGCAGTCATTGGTAGGGACGACCTGCCGGTCGTCCGTGGCCGCGCGGCAACGCGGCCCTACCGCAGTCAGCCAAGCTGAAATGAAAGCAAAGATGGAAAATAGAGGATTGAGAATGGTGGTGGGGACGACCTGCCGGTCGTCCGTGGCCGCGCGGCAACGCGGCCCTACCGAAGCCATCCTCGCTTTGGCGAAAATTGTGTGAGATAGTTGTTTGACCAATTGTTATGCGTTCGCGTCCGTTCATCTGGATTTTGTTGTGCCTGCTGTGCCTGGCGGGTGCGTGGCTTCTTTGGCCCCGGGCCGCGAACACGCAGACGAAGCCGTCCGCGCTCCCAAAAGTTGCCGTGCCGACGGTCACGACGGTTCGTTCCGCGTCCACCGCGCCGAACATTTTGACCGGCCAGACCGTTTCCACAAACGGTGCAACTTCAGCTAAAACAAACCAATTCGCTTATCGCCTCAGCAACACGACCAAGACCATCGGGCAGTTGGTGGGCGACCGCCATGCGATTTTGCTGGAGAACGCGCTGATTGACACGGGCAGCCCGCTGAATTTTTCCATTCCGGTTCATTTGCGGTCGCATGGCGATCCGGGGGCTTACATCGTCCAGGCGCGCGGGCCGATTGACAACGCTTTCCGCGCCATGCTCGCGTCGGCGGGCGCGGAGATTGTCTCCTACATTCCGAACGACGCCTATCTCGTGCGCGCCCAAGCGGGCGTGGCCAATGGGCTGGCGGGCAATCCGTTGACGCAGGCGGTGATTCCCTATGAACCGTATTACAAAATCCAGTCGTCAATGCTCACTTTGGCGGTTGGGCAAATGGCTCTGCCGGATGGCGCGGCGTTGAATCTCGGGCTATTCGGCGACAACGCACAGCAAACGATTCAAGAGATTGAAAAGCTCGGGGGGAAAGTTTTGGCGCAGGACCGTTCGCCGTTCGGGCCGGTCGTACGCGTGATTCCGCCAAAGAATTGGACGGCGCTGATCACGCTGCCCGGCGTGCAAATCGTCGAACCGTATCATCCGCGCGTTCACGCGAATGATTTGAGCCGCGCGACCGTGGGCGTGGCAGTTGACACGCAAACGACGACGAATTATCTCAATCTTTCCGGCAGCAACGTATTGGTGGTGGTGAACGATTCGGGTATAGACGCGACCCATCCCGATTTCAGCAACGGCGGGGGTTCCCCCGTCCGGGTTTTCGGGAATCCGGCGAGCCTTGTTGACACTGACGGCCACGGCACACACGTGGCGGGCATCATTGCGGGAGATGGTTATGAATCAAAGACCGTGACCAACGCGTCCGGTTCAATCATGCCCGGAACGAACGGCCAGTTTCGCGGCATGGCGCCGCTGGCGAATTTGCTCTCCATGGACTGGAACGCATCAGACCGGGAGCTTCAGGAAGCGGCGGCGCGGACGAACGCTCTGATTTCCAACAACGGTTGGAACTACGGCGACAGCACCTACGACCTGGCGGCGGCAAGTTACGACGCGGCGGTGCGCGATGCGTTGCCGGAAATGACTGGTTCGCAGCCGGTGTTGTTTGTGTTTTCGGCGGGCAACGCCGGTGGCGGCAATGATGGCGGCGGCGGTGGAAATCCGGATACCATCCTGTCACCGGCCACGGCCAAGAACGTGATTACCGTGGGTGCGCTGGAGCAATTGCGCAGCATCACGAACATTGTCACCGACCGCAACAGCAACTCGGCCGCTGTCTGGAAACCGATGACGGACACGAGTTTTCAAGTGGCCGGATATTCCAGCCGGGGCAACGTCGGTGTGGGCGTTGAAAGTGGCAACGGCCGTTTTAAACCGGACGTGGTCGCGCCAGGGACATTTGTTGTCTCTACCAGATCGCAGCAATGGGACGAAAAGGCGTATTACAACCCGACGAATTATCACTTTGCCGAATTCGTCAAGCAGGCCGTGGCTCCCCAAACGTTGAATTATTACAACATTTTCGTTCCCGGAAACGCCGTCGGTGTCATGATTCAAGTTGTCCCGAACATTCTTTCGCCACCGCCATTCCCGCCGAACATGCCGATCTATGTGGAGCAGGCGGATTTGCCGACCACCAACACTTACGATTTCGTGACCGGCGACAACGAGGTTTCCATTCCACCGGACAGCGGCGGTGCCATCGCGAGCATCCTGGATATCCAGAACGTCGGGTTCTGGTATGCAGTGGGTAACACCAACAACTTTCTGGTCAACTACGATATTATTACTGAAATCATCACAACGAACGACCTTGGAAATTATTACACGGTGTTGAGCAATTTGAACAATTCGCTGGGCGGAGATCCGGACTCGCTGGTTCCTCCGCATTACTACCGTTACGAATCCGGCACGAGCATGTCGGCGGCGGATGTGTCCGGTGTGCTGGTGTTAATGCAGGATTACTTCACCAACACGCTGCACACTACGCCCAGCCCGGCGTTGCTCAAGGCAATGCTCATCAACGGTGCGCGGCCCGATGGGAACTACGATTTCCAGGCTCAAAACTCGATCAATTACCAAGGTTGGGGGTTGATTAACCTGCCCAATTCGCTGCCACCCGGAATCACGACGAACGTGAATAACGCAACCGGCGAGGCGATGCTTGTTCTCGACCAGAGTCCGGCCAGCGCGCTGGCCACGGGCGACAGCCATACCTACCACCTTACTATTGCCAGTGCGGCGGCGGCATTGCCGTTGCGCATCACGCTGGCATGGACGGATCCGCCCGGCGACCCGGCCGCCGCCATCAAGCTCGTGAACGATCTCAACCTCGTCGTCACCAATCTCAGCAATCCGACCAATCCCATCGTCTATTACGGCAACGACTTCCCGGCATCGAGCACCTTCAGTTCGGCGCAGAGCAGCACGAACGCGCCGAATTACGATGCCATCAACAATGTTGAAAATGTTTATCTGCCGCCGGGTGCCGGCACGAACTTCTCCGTCACGGTTTTGGGTTATCGCGTCAACGTCAACGCCGTCACCGCCCACACCAACAACGTGGTGCAGGATTTCGCGCTCGTGATTTCCATCGGCAACGGCGAGGTCACCAACGCGTTCACGGCGACGGACAATCCGATCATTTCCAATCCCACGTCTGACCAGCAAATGACTTTTGTGACCACGACGAACGCGCCGTTGTTGAATCAATTCGTCGGCGCGAGCACGCCGCTGCTCGGCACAAACACGATTCAACTGACCGCCGGGGGCACGGAATTGAACGGCATCCAACTGGGTGGCACGAACGTGCTGGTCACGCTCGGCATGACGAACCAGTGGCATTTCTACGTGATCACCAACACCGGCGCGGCGGATTTCACCAACGCCGCGTTCATCACCTTCATTCCCGACACGCTCTCGATTCCGCGCATGGGTGTGTTTGAAGACACAGTGGCCAACGCCACGCGGCCCGAAGCGGACATTGACCTTTACGTCAGCAGCAATCCGGGGCTGATGAACCTGGACCCCGTCGTCATTTCCAACGCGGATAAATCGGTCGGTCGTGGAGGCATCGAGTTCGTCTATTACACCAATTCCGCGCCCGGCAAGGTTTATTACGTCGGCGTGTATTCGGAGGATCAGGAGGCATCGGAATACGGATTTATTCCCATCTTCACCGACATCCCGTTCAGCCAGATGAACCCGAACGGCAGCCAGATCGTCAACGGCCTGGTGCTGCCGGTCAACATCCCCGACGGCAGTCCGGCGCATCCGGGTGTGGGATACGTTTTCGCCCTCGCCATAAATCCAATGGAAATCAAGCGCGGCACCGTGACCAGCACGATCACGCACCAGAATTTCGGCGACCTCCTCGGGACGCTGACACACGGCGGCCAGAACGGGCTGTCGCGGACGACGGTATTGAACAATCACGATTCACTCGGCAATCCGCCCGGACCTTACACGATTATTTATGACAACAGCGGGCAGGGAGACATTGTCGGTTCGCAACCGTCCGACGGACCGGGCAGTTTGAACGATTACGTCGGCCAGCAAGCCATTGGCCCGTGGATTTTGACCGAAGTGGACGATTCGCTGACCCAGACCGGCAGCGTGACCGGCTTCCAAATGTTGATTGAGCCGCACCAGGACCTGACCAAGGGAATCACCACCACCCTCGGGCCGCTGGGTTGGTTCCGCGATTTCATTGATGTGCCCGCCGGCGCGACCAATTTGACGATCTACGCCACGAACCTGACCGGGACCGGGCAGGTGGATCTGTTCGTCAAAGTCGGCGCCATACCGACACTGACGGACACCAATGAATTCGGGCCGGCGAGGCTGACCAACAGCGGGCTTCTGGGTTTTGACGGCTCCATTTCCATCGGCCCGCCGCTGCCGCCGGGCCGTTACTGGGTCGGTTTGTACAACGAGAGCATACTTCCGCAGACGGTGTATGTTATCGCGAAGTTCGGTATGGGCGCGGTGCCGGGGCAGGTGATTTTCAGTTCCAGCGGCCCGACGCCGATTCTGGACGACGCCGTGATGACGAATTCCATTTTTGTGACGGCGGCCCAGACCATTTCGTCGGTGGAAGCCGCTTTGCGCGTGGATCATCAGCGCGTGTCCGATTTGGTGTTCCATTTGATCAGCCCGGATGGGACACGTTGTCTGCTCGTGGAAAATCGCGGCGGCACCACCACCAACGGCATGGGCGCGACCTTCGCCGTCACCAACATCATCCCGGTCTCGTCCACCGGCGGTCCAGAGGGGGGTACCAACATTATCAATGTGTCTCCGACCACCGGCACGCTGAGCATTTTCTACAATTTCTATAACATTGAACCGGATCAGATGGTCATTTATGACCAGAGTGGACATCAAATTTTTGATTCTGGGATTATTTTAGGTAGTGGACTATTCAATGTTGCCTATACCAACTCATCCTACCTAACCATTGTGATGGACCCAGGCGGCGGGCAAATCGGTACCCGCTGGGATTACACGGTGCGTGCCTTGCAGGCCAGCTACGCCTATCTGGTGCTGACGGAAAACACGAACAAGACGACGACGCCCATCAAATATGCCGTGCCGCCGTTTCACGGCATTCTGACCAACATGCTGGTCACCAATGCGGTGCTGGTGACCAATCTGGTGCCGGTCACCAATGCGGCCGTTGGATGGCACAATTCCTTCGAGTTGGGGAGCAGTACAAATATTAATCCCACAGCCGGGACCCGTTTTGCCGGAGGCTGGCTGGTTGACTTCGAAAATGTGGATGTCGTCACCAACGGAACGTGGGGACAAACCGCTTATGAAGGGGGTTGGTTGTTGGACCTGAATGGCTTCAGTGCCGGAGGGATTTCCACGAACATCACCACTGTTCCAGGCCAGACTTACATCCTTCGTTTCGCCTACGCGCGCAACCCGGACAGCATCCTGGGAGCCATGGGGAATCCTCCCCATATCCCCCAAGCCAACGTTTCGATTAATGGCACAGTCGTGACCAATGTGGTTGCGAATTACACCAACACCTGGGCGAACCTCAATTGGCAAACGGTGTCCTACATGTTCACCGCAACTTCTTTGTCCACATCCCTGGCTTTTCATTCCCTGGATGCTTCAGGCAATTTTTCCGGGGTTCTTTTGGACGCGGTTGACCTGGCGCCATTGAGCGGGGCCAATGGCTTTGAAGGCGCAGCGGCCGGGGATTACACCCAGGGCCATTACTTTGACGGCTGGGCCGTCAACGCCAATCAGGTCACAGTGATCACTGATACCAATCTGGCCTATCGGGGCAGCAACCTGCTGGCGCTGGCCGACGGCGTGATCTCGCGCCTGTTGCCCACGGTGCCGGACCAGACTTACACCCTGTCGTATGCCTATCGCGGGCCGGGCGCTGTCAGCTTGTGGCGGGGGGAAAATAATGGGAACGACAGCATCAGCAACAACCCGGGCATCCCGAGCAACATGACTAACACCAACGGTGTGGTTGGGAAAGCGTTTATCTTCAACGGCTCCACTTCGCAAGTAAGGGTCCCCGCCAGTGCCAGTCTCAATGTTGGAATCAACAACAGCGGTTACACCATCGATGCCTGGGTCAACCCGGTGGGCGCCCCAATCAACAATCTCCAATCGCTGTTGGAGTGGAATGTAGGTTCCGGCAGTGGCGCAGGGCCCCTTGGTGCACAATTTGGGATTTCGGGGAATTGGGACGGTGATCTCTACGCCAATATTATGGATACCACTCTCACCGCGCACTACCTGAGTTCGGTGGGAGGGACCATGACGGGAAACATTTTCCAACATGTAGCGATGACTTACAACAAAGCAACGGGATTGGCGGTTCTGTACCGGAATGGCGGGGTCGTTCAAAGCGCGAATTTGGGTACCGGCTTTACCCCTTGGACCAGCGTCGATTTCTTCCTGGGGGTCAGGCCGGCAGGCAATTTTGCCAATCATTTCAATGGAATGATGGATGAGCCGACCATTTACAATCGCCCGCTCTCAGCCTCGGAAATCAAGGCCATTTGCAATCACAGCAGCTCGGGCAAATACGACACCAACGCGCCGTCCATCGCGCAAGGCCTGGCCGAGGCCCAGGTGACCGTGGGTGGCACTAATTTCCTTTTCTTCGGCAACAACACCAACTGGCAGACCACGAACATCACCTTCACTGCCGCGCTGAGCAACACGGTCCTGCAAGTCGCCGGATTTGAGCCGGGAATGTTGCTGGACAATTTCGCCCTGACCCAGTTTCTGGTTACGACCCAATATGTCACGAACTCGGTGCTGAACGGCGGTGACGTGTATTATCTGCCCGAGCAATCGCTCGACACCTATAAGGGGCTGAACGCGCTGGGCCAGTGGCAGCTCGAAATTTGGGACAACCGCGCCGGTGCCGGTCTCACGAACACGCTCGTGAGCTGGCAGTTGCGGTTCAATTTCCCCACCACCGTCAGTTCAATCGGCGTGCTCACCAACGGATTGGCGGTGACCAATGTCATTCCCCCAGGCGGCATGGCGTATTATCTGGTCATCGTCCCGATCAATGCGGACATTGCCACCAACCGCCTGCTCTTCGCCACCGGCCCGTTGAATGTGTGGTTCAACCAGACCACGCTGCCCGTCGGCACCACCCCGCCGGATTACCTGTTGATACCCAACTCGACGGGAGGCTCCTCCATTTTGAGCCTCATCAGCGCGCCGACCAATTTCGCGGCTGGCGGGACTTATTATCTCGGCGTGCAAAACACGGGCACCTCCAACATTACCTACGGAATCGAGGTGGACTTCCACTTGTTATTCCCGCCCGCCCCGCCGCCCATTGGAACGCAAATCGTTGATGAATTGACCCTGCTGACGGTGACGAACACCGCCTCCAGCACAAACCAGCCGTTGACTTACTCGGTGTCCGGTCCGCCCGGCGTGGCCATCAGCGCCAGCGGCATCATTACCTGGACGCCGACAGAAGCGCAGGGGCCGGGATTTTATACCATCCAGACCATCATCACCGACAGCGGCGTGCCGCCGTTGCATACGACCAACAGTTTCAATGTGATCGTGATTGAAGTGAACACGGCGCCGTTCTTTTTGGGCACACCGTCCAATCAGACCATCAACGCCTTTTCCACGCTGATCGTGACCAACGCGGCCGGCGATTCGGACATCCCGGCCAATCCGCTGACGTACACGCTGACCAGCACCGTGACTGGCACCAATGTTCCGATCATTGATGTCAACACGGGCATCATTACCTGGACGCCGACGCTGGCGCAGGCTTTCACCACCAACGTGATCACCACGGTGGTGACGGACTTCAATCCCTGGGCGCCGGTCAACCAGCACTTGAGCGTCACGAATTACTTTACCGTCTTCGTGACGGGTGCCCTGTCGCCGTTTGCGTTCACGCAGCCGGCCACTTCCGTTACGGGAACGAGCGCCCAGTTGAACGGCATGGCCACGCCCAATGGCCCGCCCACCACGGCCTGGTTCGAATGGGGAACCAGCGCAGGCTACGGAAACCAGACGCCGCCGGTCAGCGTGGGCGGCAGTTTCAATGTGGTTTATGTGACCAACCAGATCAACGGTTTGGTGATGAACCAGCCGTATCATTTCCGCCTGGTGGTGAGCAATATCGTGGAAGTGGTGGAAGTGGTCTATGGCTTCGACCAGATTTTTGATGAAACGGGCGTGGTAGCCTGGGGCGCCGATTACCTCGGCCAGACGAATGTGCCGCCGGGCTTGAGCAATGTGGTGGCCGTCGCCGCCGCTCATGATCACAGCCTGGCCTTGAAAAACGACGGGACGGTGCTGGCCTGGGGTGATGGGTTCCATGGTCAGACGAATGTGCCGGTGGATTTGAACGGCGTGGTGGCTGTGGCGGGAGGGGAATTTTACAGTCTGGCGTTGAAGAACAACGGGACGGTGGCGGCTTGGGGCGCCAATACGATTCCTGGCCAGACGAATGTGCCGGCGGGTTTGAACAGTGTGGTGAATATCGCGGGCGGCAGATGGTCCAGTCTGGCGTTGAAGAGCAACGGCCGGGTGGTGGCTTGGGGCTACAATATCGCCGGCCTGACCAATGTGCCAGCGGGCTTGAGCAATGTGGTGGCCGTTGCCGGTGGTGGTTTCCACAGTTTGGCGGTGAAGAATGATGGCACGATGGTTGCCTGGGGCGACAACGCCGCCGGTCAAGCGGATGTGCCGCCGGGCTTGAGCAATGTGGTGGCCATCGCGGGTGGAGGTTTTCACAGTCTGGCGTTGAAATACGACGGGACGGTGGTGGCCTGGGGCGACAACAGCGACGGTCAAACGGATGTGCCGCCAGGCTTGAGCAATGTGGTGGCGGTCGCCGCCGGAGGGTTCCACAGCCTGGTGTTGAAGAATGACGGAAGTGTGCTGGCCTGGGGCGACAATAGCACCAATCAAACGAGCATACCCCCCGGCTTGAGCAACGTGGTGGCCATCTCAAGCGGTTATTTTCATAATCTGGCGCTCGCCTCGTCATTCAACGTCAACCTCACGAACACTCCGCCGTTCTGGCTGACCACCAATCCGCCGCCAGTGACGCTGGATGAAATGACGACGCTGTTGGTGACGAACACCGCGAACGATTCGGACCTGCCGCCGCAGACGCTGACTTACACAGTGACGATGCTCGTTGACACGAACGCCATGATCACAAACGGCTGGCCGTTGAATTATGCGACAACGAATCCGCCGCCGGTCGTCAACAGCAACGGCGTCATCACCTGGACACCGGGCGAGGCTCAGGGACCGGGGGTTTACATCATCACCGCCGTCGTCACGGACAACGGTGCGCCGCCGTTGAGCGCCACCAACAGTTTCACCGTGACGGTGAATGAAGTGAACACCCCGCCGGTTCTGCCGTCACAGACAAATTATATTATCAACGACTTGAGCACGCTCGTCGTGACCAATACGGCGACCGATTCCGACATTCCGGTGAACCCTTTGACTTACCAGTTGATCAGCTTCCCAGCCGGTGCCACGATTGACACCAATGGCGTCATCACCTGGACGCCAACCCTGGCACAAGCCGGCACCACCAACATCTTTACCACAGTTGTTACCGATACAAATCCCCCCGCCGTCAACGCCACCTCGTTGAGCGCGACCAACAGTTTCACCGTCACTGTCACCACGTTGATAAACCTGCCGGGCGGTCAGCCGCAAACGAACTCGGTCGCCGCCGGTGGCATTACCTATTACGTGGTGAATGTGCCGACGAACGCGGATTTCGCGACCAACATCCTGCTCTTCGCCACGGCGCCGGTGAATGTGTGGTTCGACACCAACTCTCCTCCGACGACCAATCTATTGTTGTTGCCGGACATCACGTATCCGTCCGGAACGAACGGTTCCGTCGTTTTGAGCGCCGGCACCACGCCGCCGCTGGTGCCCGGCTCAACTTATTATCTCGGCGTGCAGAACACGAACAGCTTCGCTGTCACTTTCGGAATCGAGGTGGATTTTCATTTGTTGACTTCGACCAACGTGCCGTCGCTGACCAACACCATTTTTATTTCCAGCATCACGGCCACCAATATCGGCGTGACGAACGGCTTCCTGCTCACTTGGTTTGCGCCCACCAACGATTTATTCCAGGTGCAATGGACGGACAACCTCGCGCCGCCCGCGTGGAACACCTTCACCAACATCATCGGCTACACCGGACCGGTGACACCGACGAACGGGCTGTTCAGCTTCTTCGACGACGGCTCGCAAAGTGGCGGGCTCGGTCCGATGCGCTTTTACCGGTTGATCCTCCTGCAATCAACGAACGTGCTGACCCTGCCGTTCCAGCCGAACCTGACCATTGAGGCGCTGACCCCGCTGGTGGTGACCAACACCGCGACGGATTTGAACACCAACGCGACGCTCAGTTATGTGCTGACCACCACCGTCGCCGGCCTTCCGGCCCCGGGCATTAACGCCAATGGCATCATCACCTGGACACCCGCTTTGGCCCAGGCCGGCACCGTCAACACCTTTACCACCGTCGTCACCGACAACAGCCTGCCGCCAAACAGCGCCACCAATCGTTTCACCGTCACCGTCAATCCACTGCCCGTGCTCATTTCCAGCGTCACGGTAACGACCAACGGTTTCTTCCAGCTCCAATGGTCCGCGCCGACCAATTACCAGTTCCAGGTGGCCTGGACGACCAATCTGGTGCCGCCGGTGGTGTGGAACTACATCCCGCCCACTCCGCCTTACATCACTTCCGTCACCACCAATTTCACCTTCGTGGACACGAACGCGCCGACGGCCATGAAATTCTACCGGCTCGTTGAGTATCCGTGATGTGGGTTCGGTTTGGAGTTCCGCGTTTACGCGGTTTGGAGCCAAAGTGGACGGGCCGACACAAGGCGCGTGGGTTGTGAAGTTTGATGACCGATGAATATGCTGGCGATTCCGATCTTGACGGTATTGTCAAAACGGCAGGAGGAAATCCTGCAGGCCGCCTGCGTTGGCCTGCCGGACAAGCTGATTGCCGACCAGCTGGGAGTTTCTCCCCGCACACTGGAGGGACACTGGCGGGCCATCCATCGGAAACTGGGTCGGTGAACCGTTGCCCGGCGGGTTTCATCTTCGCCGCCCTGCGGGAAAACCCGCAAGGGAAAGTCCTCGCGTAAGGAAGTCCAAACCAATATTCGTGCGTAAAAATTTCACGCAAGATGCGTGAGGGTCACGCGTTTTACCCCGTTGGTTTCGCTGCCCCAGGCGTTTCAGGCCCACAATTAACCTGGCAGAAGTTATGCTCAAAGACAATCGGGTCTAATTTTGCGATGCTACTGGAAAACCCGCGCGGGAAAACCCCTGCGTGATTTCACCCTCTGGCGCGCTTTTTTAGAAATGCGATGCTGAAGACATTGAAAGCTCCGATGCAAACGGCGGTTGGATTGGGAGCAACGGTCCAAAATGAAAGGCATGTAAAATGAAAACCAGACAGGTCGTCGGCAGTGAGGCAAAAGTTAAACTGGTCAGAACCAATGGATGGAAATCAGCCGTGACCATGACTTGGCTGGCAGGCATGCTGGCTTTGAGTCAGAACTTCGCCGCCGGTTTACCTGCCAATCAGGTGACGGGTTGGGGGACGGTGGTATTACCATACGTGGAATCGGGAACTGTGTTTACCAATATTGCTGCGGGGGAGCGCCACAGTTTAGCCGTCAAAAATGATGGCACAGTGGTCGCTTGGGGATTCAATGGTTACGGTCAGGTCTCCGTCCCGACGGGATTAAGCAATGTGATGGCTGTTGCAGGTGGCGCTCTTTACAGTCTGGCTCTTAAAACGGATGGCACCATTGCGGAGTGGGGGTACAGTTTCGACGTTCCCTTGCCAGACGGATTAAGCAATATCGTGGCAATTTCCTCACGAGGATGGAACAACTTGGCCTTGAAGAGTGACGGTACGGTCACTGCGTGGGGACCCAATTTCGACGGCGAAACAAATGTCCCGGCAGGTTTAAGCAACGTAACCGCTATTGCTGCAGGATGGGAACACAATCTGATACTCAGAAATGACGGGACAGTCGTTGCGTGGGGCCACAACTACTATGGTCAAACAAACATCCCGATCGGATTGAGCAATGTAGTGTCGATTGCCGCCGGGGCAGATCACAATGTCGCCTTGAAATCCGATGGAACCTTGGTCGCTTGGGGTTACAATGGCGGTGGACAAACGAATTTGCCGGAGGGGTTGAGCAACGTGGTGGCCATTGCCGCTGGCAACGATTACAGTCTCGCGCTTAGAAGCAATGGAACTGTGGTGGCATGGGGAGCCATTTGGCACAGCACGAACCATGTTCCTGTTAGCGTTCCGGCTGGCCTTACGAATGTTGTCATGATTGCCGCCGGGTCATATCACAATTTGGCGCTGAAGCGAGACGGCACGGTGGTTGGATGGGGGGATGAATACTATGGACAGGGTTATGGCCAAACGATGGCACCAGGCAGCCAGACTCAAGCATTGGCAGTTGCAGTAGGAGGGAGCGGACAAGGAGTTGGAGATCATAGTCTGATAATTATGGGTGATGGCACGGTGACTGGGTGGGCGAACGACAATAGCGATGGTGAAATGACCGTACCCTCCGGTTTGAGTAACGTAATCGCTGTTGCGGCGGGACCAGACTACAACCTTGCGCTCAGGGAAGATGGCACGGTAGCGGGTTGGGGGCGAAATAATTCAGTTCCAACCGATGTGCCTGCCGGTTTGAGCAATGTCGTGGCTATTGCTGCCGGCGGGCACCACGGTCTTGCGCTCAAGAATGACGGCATGGTGGTTGCCTGGGGTGGTGGCTACTTCGGCAACTATTACGGTCAAACAAATGTGCCTGTTGGATTAAGCAATGTCGTTGCTATCGCTGCAACAGGTAATTCCAGTTTTGCGCTCAGAAGTGATGGCACGGTCGTAGGTTGGGGCGGTTATGCTGGCCAAACAAATGTGCCTGCGGGGTTAAGCAACATCGCGGCAATTGCAGCAGTAGATACCTATGGCATGGCGCTCAGAAATGATAGCACCGTGACCGGAACAGGCTATTTTTGGAACGGCTCATGGTCTACTCCATTTGTCATTCCGACGGGTCTTACAAACGTCATAGCCATCAGTGCTGGGCCATATCACTGTATGGCACTTGTAAGTGACGGAACGGTGGTTTCGTGGGGAGACAATACATGGGGTCTGACAAATGTGCCTGCCGGATTGAGCAATGTTATAGCCATCGCAGTTGGAGGTGGACAGAGTTTAGCCCTTGTGAGTGCGACCCCACCCGCACTCCATGTATCGCTAACCAATTCGACAAAAAGCATCTCTTCCTTCAGCCTTTCTCTGCCAACGCAGAGCGGGAAAGTCTATGCACTGGAATATCAGAACTCGCTGGTAGACAGTAACTGGACTGCCTTGCCGCTCGTCACCGGCAACGGAGGCACACAAATATTGACCGACACAACCGCCACCAACTCGCAGCGGTTTTATCGCGTTCGGCAATGGTAAGGTTGTAGTTGCCAGATTTGCTGCATTTTATCCGCACATTCCCCGCTTTGCTTTCGCCGGGGCTTTGAATATATTTCCCGGTTGATTCGAACGAGAAATTCGCGGCCATGAGCAAGGAATTCATCCGCATCGGCGGCGCGCGTGAGCATAACCTGAAGAACCTCACGCTGAATATCCCGCGCGACAAGCTGGTGGTCATCACCGGCCTGAGCGGGAGCGGCAAATCGTCGCTCGCGTTCGACACGATTTATGCCGAGGGCCAGCGCAAATACGTCGAAAGCCTCTCCGCCTACGCCCGGCAGTTCCTCGACCAGATGCAAAAACCGGAGGTGGACTTCATCGAAGGCCTGTCGCCGGCCATCGCCATCGAACAGCGCAGCTCCGGCTCCAGCCCGCGCTCCATCATCGCCACCACCACCGAGATTTATGATTATCTCCGCCTGCTTTACGCACACGTCGGCAAACCGCATTGCCCGGACACCGGCGTGCCCATCGTTTCCCAGACCACCAGCGACATCGTGGACAAAATCCTCGCGCTGCCGCCCAAGACCCGCGTGATGCTGCTCGCGCCGGTCGTCCGCCGGCAGAAAGGCGAATTCCGCGACGTGATCGAACGCCTCGCCCGTGAAGGATTCGTCCGCGCCCGGGTGGACGGCGAATTCGTCGAACTCGCCGCCGACACGCGCGTCAAGCTCGACAAAAAGAAATTTCACACCATCGAAGCCGTCGTGGACCGGCTGGTGATGGACAACAAGATCCGCGTGCGGCTCGGCGATTCGGTCGAAACCGCGTTGCGCTGGGGCGAAGGCGTCATGTTGGCGTTGCACAACTCTTCTGGTAGGGCTGACCTGCCGGTCAGCCAGGGCGACCAGCAGGTCGCCCCTACCAAATCAACTTGGACCGAAACGCTTCATTCCAACAAAATGTGCAGCCCGGTCACGGGCAAAAGTTACGATCCGCCCACGCCGAAACATTTTTCCTTCAACGCCCCGGCGGGCGCCTGCCCGGTCTGCCACGGCCTCGGCCAGAAAATGATTTTTGACGAAAGCCTGGTCGTGCCCGACCCGGAAAAATCGCTCGAGGACGGCGCCGTCCAGCCGTGGCGGCGGGCGGGCAAGCGGATGAACATTTATTACAAGGCCATGCTGCGGTCGGTCGTGGCGCATTTCAACGTCAGCCTGGAAACGCCCTGGAAAAATCTGCCGGACGATTTCAAAAAGGTCCTGCTGCACGGTTCGGGCGAAAGCGCGGTGGATTTTAATTTCTGGCGCGCGGGCAGCCAGCACACGATCAACCGCCCGTTCGAGGGCGTCCTGCCGAATCTGGGACGGCTGTTCACCGAGAGCGAAAGCGAATTCGTCCGCAACCGCATCAAGCCTTACATGAGCCCGCAATTTTGCGACGTCTGCAAAGGCAAACGGCTCAAACCGGAGATTCTGGCGGTGACGCTGGGCGGCGAACGTGCTGCCGGCGTCCCGCCGGCAGAACCATCGGCAAAGGCGACAGTCAAAAACAGAACTGCCAGCGGGACGCTGGCAGCACGTTTGATTCCCGGCCTTTCCATCATGGACGTCTGCGCGTTGTCGGTGGAAAAGGCCGACGAATTTTTTGCCGGTCTCAAGCTCACGGAATTTGAGGAAAAAATCGCGCATGAGGTCGTCAAGGAAATCCGCGCCCGGCTTGGTTTTTTGAAAAACGTCGGTCTTGGCTATCTCACGCTCGACCGCGAGAGCAGCACGTTGAGCGGCGGCGAGGCGCAGCGCATCCGGCTCGCCACGCAGATTGGCGCGGGACTCGTCGGCGTGCTTTACATTCTGGACGAGCCGAGCATCGGCCTGCACCAGCGCGACAACAACCGCCTGCTCGCCACGCTCAAGGGCCTGCGCGACCTCGGCAACACCGTGCTCGTCGTCGAACACGACGCCGAAACGATCCGCAACGCGGATTATATCGTTGATCTCGGCCCCGGCGCGGGCGTTCACGGCGGCGAACTCGTGGCGGCGGGCACATTGCCGGAAATTCTGGCGAACAAAAATTCGCTCACGGCGCAGTATCTGCGCGGCGAACTGGCGATTCCCATCCCGAAAAAGCGCCTGGCGCCATCGGAAGACCGCGGCTGGCTCGAAGTGCTCGGTGCGCGCGAAAACAATCTGCGGAACATTGACGCGCGCATTCCGCTCGGCACGTTCACGTGCGTCACCGGCGTGAGCGGCTCCGGCAAGAGCACGCTGGTGGACGACATCCTGCGCCGGGCACTGTTCCGCAAGTTTTACGGCTCCAAGGAAACACCCGGCGCGCACCGCGCGTTGATGGGTTTTGAGGCGATTGACAAGGTCATCGTGATTGACCAGACGCCGATTGGCCGCACGCCGCGCTCGAACCCGGCCACCTACACCGGCATGTTCAATCACATCCGTGATTTGTTCGCGAAACTGCCGGCGGCGAAAATCCGCGGCTACGCGCCGGGCCGGTTCAGCTTCAACGTCAAGGGCGGCCGCTGCGAAAAATGCGAGGGCGACGGCCTGCTCAAGATTGAAATGAATTTTCTGCCGCCGGTTTATGTGACCTGCGAAGTATGCGGCGGCAAACGCTACAACCGCGAGACGCTCGAAATCACCTACAAGGGCAAGAACATCGCCGACGTGCTCGCGATGACGGTGGACGAGGCGGTGACTTTTTTCCGCGTGGTGCCGCGGATTTACGATCCGCTGCTGACGCTCGCCGAGGTCGGCCTCGGTTACATCGGCCTGGGACAGGCGGCGACGACGTTGAGCGGCGGCGAGGCGCAGCGCGTGAAGCTGGCGGCGGAATTGAGCCGCAAGGCCACCGGGCGCACGTTTTACATCCTGGACGAGCCGACGACCGGCCTGCATTTCCACGACGTGGCCAAGCTGCTGGAAGTGCTGTTCAAATTGCGCAACGCCGGCAACACGCTCGTCGTCATCGAGCACAATCTCGATGTGATCAAAACGGCGGATTGGATTATTGACCTCGGTCCGGAGGGCGGGGATGCTGGCGGCCGCATTGTTGCGCAGGGGCCGCCGGAAGCCGTGGCCCGCTGCGCCGAAAGTTTTACCGGGCAGTATCTAGGCCGGGTCTTGGAGCAGCAGGAGAATCAAAATTTATGAAAATAGCGTTATTCGGTCTGACCGGGATAAAAACCGGCAAACACAACCTCAAGGATCCGCGCTTCGACGAGGCCGACAAGCTGGTCGAGGCGGACAAGAAAACCTACGCGCAGGTGGACGTGGTCGGCGAGGACCAGTTGATTGACGCCGACGCCATCCTGGTGTCGGTGGAGGGCCGGGCGGACATGATTTTGAAGGACCTGGAATTTGTGGAGACGCGCCTGGGCCGCGAGCCGCAGGAGGCCGAGCGCCAGGCGCTGGAAAAAATCAAGGCGCTGCTCGAGCAGGAAAAATTCGTTTTCAATTCCGGTCTGGCGCCGGACGACCTGCAAGCCGTCGCCGCCCACAACTTTTTCACCGCCAAGCCAATCGTAGTGGCCGAACCGCCGGATTTGGAAAATCCCGACGCCCTGCTGCTGCGCGCGTTTCGGGAGGGCGGCTACATCTGCTTCCTGACCGTTGGCGGCAAGGAGAACCGCGCCTGGCCGATTCGGAAGGGCCTGACGGCCTGGGAAGCCGGCGGCACCATTCACACGGACATCCAGAAGGGCTTCATCCGCGCGGAAATCATCAGCTATGAGGATTTCATCGCGGCGGGCGGCGAAACGCAGGCCAAGCGCGCCAACAAAATGCGGCTGGAGACGAAGCCATACGTTATGCAGGACTACGACCTGACCAACTTCCGGTTCAACAAGTAAGCGCCGCGCAATCCTTGGCGAAGCGAACAGATCGCGCACCGGTGAGTGTAGATCGGTCATTATTGTCAGGAGCGCGGAGTTCACTCCGCTTCAAGGTTCGAGTGGTGCGACGAGGGAAAAATCCTGCAACGGCTGGCGGTCGTGAGTTGAAGCGGCGTGAACGCCGCGCTCCGTTCGCCAAGGATTCAGGAGTAGCGCCAGCCGGTTTGAACTTCGGCCAAAAACCCTTGACGGGCTGTTTCATGCATTCAGAACCGCGCTTATGAAAATTCCATCAACCAGCTGCTGCAACTGACAAAAGTTGACAAGCTCGCGGATTCCGTCTTCACCCAGATGGATGGCATGATGAAGGCCAGCCTGCAGCAGGCGACGAAAGAGAAGCCGTTAAGCGCGGATGAACAGGCGGTTCTGGACCGGCAGCAGGCCAAAATGGCCGGCGTCATGAAGGAGGAGTTAAGCTGGAACAAAATGAAGGACCTGTATGCCAGGCCTATCGCGAAATGTTTTCCCAGGAGGAGATTGACGGACTGATTGCCTTTTACCGGACGCCGGTCGGCCAGTCGTTGGTGAGCAAGCAGCCGGAGTTGATGAAGCGCACCATGACAATCATGCAGCAATGCCTGGCGCCCATGATGCAAAGAATTCAAAAAATGTCGGAGGCGACCGCGTTGGAATTGCAAAAGGCAAAAGCGGAAAACCCACCCGGCCCCAAAACGAATTGAATTTCATTTCGCGGGTTCTTCATTTCCCGCTTTTGTCGCTGCGCCACGTCGTTTAGATTCGGGCGCATGGCGTTTCGCTGGCAATGGCTTTTGATTTTGCTCGCGCTGTCAACGGGCGGCGGACGGAGCTTCGCCGCCACCACCCAGGAAGACCGCGCCTATGCCGCCGCGGTGACCGCGTTTCAGGACGGGATGTGGAGCCGCGCGGAAACGGCGTTCGCAAAGTTCGTCCAGAAATATCCGGACTCCGGCCGCGTGGCCGAGGCGGGGTTGCTGCAGGCGGAGGCGGAATTCAAGCAGGGGAAACTCCCGCAAGCCATCGCGCTGCTCACCGCGCGCAAAGCCGGGGCCGGGGACCTCGCCGACCAATACGTTTATTGGATTGGCGAAGCGCAGTTTCAAGGCGGGGACCTGCCGGCGGCGGCGAAAACCTTCGTTTCCCTGACCCGTGATTTTCCCGAATCGTCCTTGCGGCTCCGGGCCGTGGTGGAGGCGGCGGCGGCGCTGGCGCAGACCAACGAGTGGCCGCAGGTTGTGTCGTTGCTGGAGGAAACGAACAGCGTGTTTCACCGCGCGGCGCAAATGGACTCAGGGAATGAACTGGTTTCGCGCGGACTATTGTTGTTGGCGCGGGCTAAATTCGCACAAAACGATTTTACCGGCGCAGCGGCGGTTTTGGGATCGCTGAACTCGCAGACGCTCAAGCCGGAATTGGACTGGCAGCGCGCGTATTTGCTTTATCAAGTCAAGCTTGCGGCGGGCGACACGAATGCGGCGCTGGCGGTCACGACCAATCTGGTTCAAATCGCGCGGCTGGGAAAAAACGACGTTTTGAGCGCTGAAAGCGTGTTATTGCGCGCGGGCGTGCTGGAGCAACTGGGGCAAAAGTCCGATGCCATCGCCGCTTATCAGGAAATTCTCAAGCTGAACGCGCCGCTGGAGCGGCAGCGGCAGGCGATTTTAAAAATGACGGAACTGGCCATCGCGCTGGACCGGTTTTCCGCCGCCGAGGATTCGCTCCAGAAATTCCTGGCCCAATTCCCCGCTTCGGCGGCGGCGGACGTGGCATTGCTGACGCTCGGCGAATTGCATTTGAAGGATTACACCGCGTCCCGTTTCGCGGGAGCGGCGACGAACCATTTGCAGGAAGCGCAGGCGCGTTTCAACCAATTCCTGGGCGCGTTTACAAACAGTCCGCTCGCCGGCAAGGCGTATCTGGACCGCGGCTGGTGCGAGTGGCTTGCGGGAAATACGGCCAACAGCCTTGCCGATTTCGAAACCGCCGTGAAGCTGTTAAAGCTGCTGCCGCCGTCGGAGGATTTGGCCGTGGCGCATTTCAAAATGGGCGACGCGCAGTTCGCGCAAAAGGATTTTACGAACGCCCTGAAAAATTACCGTGCCGTGGTTGAAGGTTTCGCCGGTTTTCCCGCCGTTGCGCAAACGCTCGGTGATCGCGCGCTTTATCAAATGCTACGCGCGAATCTGGAATTAAAAGACCTGGCCGGCGCGAGCAACGCGATGGCGCGGATTATGAAGCTTTATCCCGCCAGCGATCTGGCCGACAGCAGCATCCTGCTGGTCGGCGAAGGCCTGGCGGATTCGCGCCAGCCCGCCGCCGCGCGCGTCCTTTTCCGGAAATTCGCAGAGATGTTTCCCAATTCGCCGCAGCGGCCACAGGTGGAACTGGCCGTCGCGCGCACTTATGAACGGGAACAAGACTGGCCATCGGCCATCGGCCAGTATGAAAGCTGGCGGGACGATTTTCCAACCAACGGGCTGCGGCCCCGGGCGGATTATGCGCTCGCCCGGGCAAATTTTCAGGCGGGAAACGAGACGAACGCATTCGGGCTGTTCACAAATTTTGTCGCGCAGTTTCCAACCCATGACCTCGCACCGCTGGCCCAATGGTGGGTGGCGGACCATTACTTCCGCCTGGGCGGGACGAATTACGTGGACGCGGAAAGAAATTATCAAATGCTCTATCAAAACACCAACTGGCAGGGTTCGCCGTTGATTTACCCGGCGCGCCTGATGGCTGGGCACGCGGCGATGGGCCGGCAGGGTTACAAGGATGCCATTGACCATTTCATGACGCTGACGAGCGACACGAACTGTCCGCCGGACCTGAACGGGCAGGCATTGTTCGCTTACGGCGGGGCCTTGATGCTTTTGGATTCGCCGGCCACCAACAACCCGCTGGCGAATTTCCAACTGGCCACGAACATATTCAGCCAGGTTTGCCAGTTGTATCCGACCAACGAACTCGGCGCGCTGGCGTGGAATGAAATCGGCGACTGCGATTTGCAACTGGGCGCTTTTGACGCGGCAACGAACGCCTACGCGCAGGTTTTTAACACGAATGCGCCAGCAAACATCTCCGCGCGCAGCCGGGCACAGATTGGTTTTGGCATCGCCCTGGAAAAAAAGGCGGCCTTGGCGACCGGCACAAACCAGACGGCACTGCTCCAGCTCGCCCTGGACAATTATCTCGACGTGTTTGACACCGGCGTCGGAGAAAATTTGCGCGAGGGCGAGGTGGCGGATTCGTTCTGGGTGAAAAAGGCCGGTTTGCAGGCGCTGCCATTGGCGGAGGCGCTCGGCGTGGTTGATCCGGAGGGATTTTTTGATCACCTGGAATGGCTGTTTCCCCAGTTGAAGGATTGGTTCGAAAAGAAAAAGGCCGCCTTGCCGCCGGGAAAAAACTGACGGGCCGTTTGACACGCGCGCAAGGTGGGTCTAGTTTCATGTTGAGGTTTGAGCGGACACGATCAACCCGCGCAGGCCTGATAATGCCGTTCCGTGCGATGCGGAACGGTTTTTTTTGTTGGAGTTCACGCTTTAAATCCGGATTCCGAAATAGGAATGGGGAGCACACGCGGCCCGCGTGCCGGTTTGGGCAGCCCGCCCAAACCATCGTCTCACACTGGTCGTCGCATTTCCACGCGAGAAAGTTTGTGGGACAAGGTTTTCGGCGGGCCGCCGAAAACCGCACGCCAGCGGCGTGCGCTCCCTCTGCGGACGGACCGCGGCTGACATCAACTTCAGAATTCGGGCTAGCGTGCCGCTGGAACAATCCCGCAAGCGCGGGATTGAACTCCAACGCAACGCTTCAGCTTTTCAGCAAATCGTGATTACACCCAGGCCTTGCGGACCAGCCAGGTTTTGATGACGTGCGTCAGCCCGACGTAGCAAATCAGCGTTGCCAGCAATATCGGCCAGAACTGCCACGGCAGCGGCACAAATCCCAGCGACCTGGCCAGCGGTGAATACGGCAGATACGCGCCGATGGCCATGATGAGCAACGTGGTCATGCTGAGTTGCCAGCTGGCCCGCGATTGGATGAAGGGAATCAGGTTCGTGCGAATGACGTGGATGATGAGCGTCTGGGTCATCAGCGACTCGACAAACCAGCCGGTGTGGAACAGCGCGGCGGCGTAAGTGTCGTTCGGGGCCGTCGCCTGGGCGAAGCGTGCGGCCAGTTCCGGCGGCGGCACCAATCCCAACTGGTTGCATTTAAATACAAACCACATGACGGCATAGGTTGTGTAATCAAAAATGGAACTGATGGGGCCGATGAAAACGATGAACTTGGCGATCTCGCCCATGTTCCAGGGTCGTGGTTTGGCCGTTTGCTGCGGGCCAACGTTGTCGGTGGGAATCGGCACCTGCGAGAAATCGTATAGCAGGTTGTTGGTCAGGATCTGGATGGGAGCCATCGGCACGTAGGGCAGCCAGGCGCTGGCGCCGATGACGCTGAACATGTTGCCGAAATTCGAGCTGGCGCCCATGCGGATGTATTTGAGGATGTTCACGAATACTTTGCGGCCTTCCAGCACGCCTTCCTCCAGCACCATCAAGTTTTTTTCCAGCAGGATCACGTCGGCGGATTCCTTGGCGATGTCCACCGCGTTGTCCACGGAAATGCCCACGTCGGCAGCGCGTAACGCCGGCGCGTCATTGATGCCATCGCCCATGAAGCCGACCACGTGGCCTTTTTGCTGAAGCGCCTGCACAATGCGTTTTTTGTGCGCGGGCGAAAGGCGCGCGAACACGTCCATGGTTTCCACCGCCTCGGCCAGTTGCGGGTCGGACATCGTTTCGACCTGGCTGCCGAGCAGGATTTTTTCCGCGTGAATGCCGACTTCGCTGCAAACCTTGCGCGTGACCAGGTCGTTGTCGCCGGTCAACACCTTGACCGTCACCCCATGCTGCCGCAAAACCTCGATGGCCTTGGACGCGGTGTCCTTGGGGGGATCGAGGAACGCGAGGTAACCGGTCAAAACCAGATCACCCTCATCGGCCTTGGAAAAGGTGGTTTGTTTGCCGAGTTTCTTCGTGGCGACCGCCAGCACGCGAAAACCGTCTTCGCTCAATTCATCAACCTGCTGGACGAGGTCGCCGGCCAGAATCGGCTCCATCGGAAAAATCTCACCCTCGCTCTCAAAGTGCGTGCATTTGGCAAACACCGCTTCCGGCGCGCCCTTGGTCAGCAGTTGCCGTTCGCCGTCCGGTCCTTCGACGGCCACCGACATCATGCGCCGCGAAAAGTCGAATGGAATTTCATCCACCTTGGTGTATTTATCGATGCCGAGTTCCTTGTGCAGTTCCTTGTAGCGCAGCACGGCGCGGTCGAGGACGTTTTTCAGGCCCGTTTGGAAATGGCTGATGAGGTAGGCGTCGCGCAGCACCGCCTCGCTTTCGTTTTTGAACACGTCGCAATGGATTTCGAGGATGATGTGGTCAATGGTCAGCGTGCCCGTCTTGTCGGTGCAGAGCACGTCCATGGCGCCGAAGTTCTGGATGGAATTCAGGCGTTTGACGATGACCTTCTTCTTCGACATCGCCAGGGCGCCTTTGGACAGGCAGACCGACACAATCATCGGCAACATTTCCGGCGTGAGACCGACGGCCACCGCCATCGAGAAGAAAAACGCCTCTTTCCAATCGTGCTTGGTGAGGCCGTTGATGAAGAAGACCAGCGGCACCATGACCAGCATGAAACGGATCATCAGCCAGGTGAACCGCTTGATGCCCCGATCAAACGCCGTGTCCACCTGCTGGCCGGCCAGGCTGCGGGCCATTTTCCCGAAATACGTCTGCGCCCCGGTGGCGACGATGACGCCGGTGGCCGACCCGCTTTCCACGCTGGTGCCCAGGAAACAGATGTTCGAGTGTTCAATGGAGGAAACCTTTTCGCGCGGGTCGCGCGCATCGGTTTTCTCCACCGGCATGGACTCACCGGTCAGCGTGGCCTGGATGATGAACAGGTCTTTGGCGGAAAGGAGGCGGACATCGCCGGGAATCATGTCGCCGGCGGACAATTTCACCACGTCGCCCGGAACGAGTTGTTGCAGTGGAATTTCCTTCGCCTGGCCGTCCCGAATGGCCGTGGCGGTGACGCTGATCATCGCCTTAAGTTTGGCCGCCGCATTGTCCGCCTTCGTTTCCTGGATGAAACGGAGTGCCAATCCCAGCACAACCATCACCAGCATCATCGTGCCCGCCCGGAAATCCCCGGTGGCGAAAGACAGGATCGCCAGGATGGTCAGCAGAATCACCAGCGGGTTGCGGGCGGCGATGTAAAAACGTTGCAACCAGCTTTGCTGTTTTTCATGCGCCACCTCGTTGAGGCCGTATTTTTCCAGCCGGGTGGCCGCTTCCGCCTCCGTCAAACCCGCCGGCGAGGTGCGCAGCCGTTGCAACACGGCGGCCGTCTCTTCCATCGCGGCCTCGTGGACGAGGTCGGACGTTTTTTGATTGGTCGAAATCGGGCCCACCATAAATCAATCAGCTACAGCCTTTACGGAACACCGGAAAAATACTGCAACCCAAATTGATTTGGCCAGCTTTGGCTTTGCATAATTTTTGAAAACGGATTTCACGGGCTTGACGCTGCGCGCGAACGAGCCTAGCTTTCCATCTATTCGGGGAGCCAACCGGCCGTCCGCAGGGACGACGAAGGCTGAGAGTTCGGCGCGGAACGCCGAAGACCCGTGGAACCTGATCCAGGTAATGCTGGCGTAGGAATGTTCGACAACCCTTCGCCATCTAACCCGGTCACGTCACCTGACACCCGACACGTGTCACAAATATATGATCGCAACCAAAGACTCATTCGAGCCCGCACGGGCAGCACAGCCCCGAAAGCATTCGGGGCTGTCCGGCGACGCGACTCGCGTCGCTGAATTCTCGCCACACAGTTCTGACCAACTGCCCGGCAGCAAACGCGTTTACGTCGCCGGCAAAATTCACGCGGGCGTCCGCGTGCCCATGCGCGAAATTGAACTCACGCCCACCAAGTCATACACCGGTGCCATCGAGCAAAATGAGCCGGTGCGCGTTTACGATTGTGCCGGTCCGTGGGGCGAGCCTGAATTCAAAGGCACGGTGGAGGAAGGGCTGCCCGCTCTGCGCGCCAAATGGATTCGCGCCCGCGGCGACGTTGAGGAACACGACGGCCGCCCGGCACAACCCATTGACGACGGCTATCTTTCCGAACAACACCGCGGCCTCGCCCAGGCGCGCCGTCAGGATGAAACGTCATTCCACCTCGACAAAACCGCCTTGCCGAAGCGGAAGATTCTCCGTGCCAAATCGGGCAGGGTAGTGACCCAACTCGCCTATGCCCGTCGTGGCATCATCACGCCCGAGATGGAGTTCATCGCCCTCCGCGAGAACATGAGGGTAGCACAGGCGCCTCGCCTGTCCGCCGATGCGCCCCGCATCGGCGATCTTTCCCGCGACAATGTTCGCAACGACCTGAACAAGCAGCACGCCGGTTCGTCATCACTCCAAAACTCCACCACTCCATCGGTTTTTACCCGTTTTCCACAAAGAATTCCGAAGGAAATCACGCCTGAATTCGTCCGTGACGAAGTGGCGGCGGGCCGCGCCATCATTCCGAACAACATCAATCATCCCGAATCCGAGCCGATGATCATCGGGCGCAACTTTCTCGTGAAGATCAACGCCAACATCGGCAACAGTGCCGTCGCGTCGAGCATCGAGGAGGAAGTCGAGAAAATGCGCTGGGCCACCAAGTGGGGCGCGGACACCGTCATGGACCTTTCCACCGGCAAAAACATCCACGCCACCCGCGAATGGATTCTCCGTAACTCGCCCGTGCCCATCGGCACCGTGCCGATTTACCAGGCGCTCGAAAAAGTCGGCGGCAAGGCCGAGGAACTCACCTGGGAAATTTACCGCGACACCCTCATCGAACAGGCGGAGCAGGGGGTGGATTACTTCACCATCCACGCCGGCGTGTTGCTGCGCTTCATCCCGCTCACCGCCCATCGCATGACCGGCATCGTCTCGCGCGGCGGCAGCATCATGGCCAAATGGTGTCTCGCGCATCACCAGGAAAGTTTCCTCTACACCCACTGGGACGACATCTGCGACATCATGGCCGCCTACGACGTCGCCTTCAGCATCGGCGACGGCCTGCGCCCCGGCTCGATTGCCGACGCCAATGACGAGGCGCAATTCGCCGAACTCAAAGTGCAGGGCGAACTCACCACGCGCGCCTGGGCCAAGGGCGTGCAAGTGATGAACGAAGGCCCGGGCCACGTGCCGTTGCACATGATCGAGGAAAACATGGCCAAGCAACTTGAGTGGTGTCACGAAGCGCCGTTCTACACGCTCGGCCCGCTCACCACCGACATCGCGCCCGGCTACGACCACATCACCAGCGGCATCGGCGCGGCGATGATCGGCTGGTATGGCTGCGCGATGCTCTGCTACGTCACGCCCAAGGAACATCTCGGCCTGCCCAACAAAAAAGATGTCAAGGATGGCGTGATTGCCTACAAGATTGCGGCGCACGCTGCGGACCTCGCCAAAGGCCATCCCGGCGCGCAATACCGCGACAACGCATTGAGCAAGGCGCGCTTCGAATTCCGCTGGGAAGATCAATTCAACCTCAGCCTCGACCCCGTGACCGCACGCGAGTTCCACGACGAAACGCTCCCGCAGGAAGGCGCCAAGACCGCGCACTTCTGCTCAATGTGTGGGCCACATTTTTGCTCCATGAAAATCACCGAGGACGTCCGCAAATACGCGGCGGAACTCCAGATTTCCGAGGAAGAAGCGTTGAAAAAAGGGATGGAAGAAAAGTCCAAAGAGTTTGCCGAGAAGGGAAACGAGATTTACGCAAAGGCGTGAATCTGTTATCGGTAGGTCATGCCGATTGACGAGCCATCCTCAAACATCCCGCTGGCCGATGTGCTGCGGGCGGCGAATGGTCTGGTCGCCGCGAAGTTGATTGAAGATTGGGCGCTCGGCGGCGCGCTGGCGGCGATTTACTACGTCGAGCCGTTCACCACTTACGACGCGGACATTTTTTTCATTCCCGCCGACAAGGGCTTGACCGCCGGCATCCCGGCCATCTATGCGCATCTGCAATCGCAAGGCTGGCAGGTCGAGCGCGAACATCTCGTAGTGCGCGGATTCCCCGTGCAATTCCTCGCCGCCAGCGGCTTGACCGAGGAAGCCGTGCGCGAAGCCGAGCGTATCGAATTCGAGGGTGTCCCGGCCAAAATCTTCCGCGCCGAACACATCGTGGCCATTGCCGCCAGCGTTGGCCGGCCGAAGGACAAGGCGCGCATCGAACAACTGTTCCAGCAGGCCGACTTGGACAAAACAAAGCTGGAAAACATCCTGCAACGGCATAAACTGAAACTGCCAACGCCATGAAACTGGAGATGCGGCAAAAGCTCTCTCGCGAACCATTCGCGGAAAAAATCCGGAAAGTCGGGCAGCTCATCCGGCTGGCGAAAACCTTTCCTCGCCGCGTTTCCAAACCAACCCCCGCCCATCCATCCGCCAAATGAAAACCGCCGAACAGGGCATCGCCGAGGAAGAAGCCCTCAAGCGCGGCATGGAAGCGAAGTCGAAGGAGTTCGTGGAAAAAGGCGCGGAAGTTTACGCGAAGGCGTAACGAGACTCAAATGAACATCTCGGATGTAGATTTGAAAAAACTTTGGGGCAAAGCTGCTGGGCGATGTTCCTGTCCTGGTTGTCCCAACAATTGCATCAGCTACTTTGAAAAGTCCGGCGACAAAATACTCGGGGAAATGGCTCATGTGATTCCGCAGAGTAGTAACGGGTCACGTGGAACACCCGGAGTCGTCGGTCCAGATACTTACGAAAATCTCATCCTCCTTTGTCCCTATCACCACGAGATGGTCGATAAAGCACCAGCGGATTTCCCAGAGGAGCTGCTTCGTCAATGGAAGAGGGAACACGAGTTGCGAATCGACCAAACTATGGCAGGCCCGCAGTTTACTGACGCCAAGTCTCTATTCGCGTTTGCTGAAAAACTCCTAATCGAGAATCGGGCGATTCACCAAAAATACGGCCCGGAGTGCGCGGCAGCCGCAACCAACCCGCTGAGCGAAGGTGCGATTCTATGGTCGCTGCGCAAATGCGAAACCATTCTGCCGAATAACGAGAAAATCGTTAATACCTTTGCCAGAAACCATGACTATCTGTCCGCTGAACAGTGGAAGACATTTGTCGAGTTTCGAGAACACGCTCTGGCTCTCAAACGAAATACCTACGAAAGAATGGATAGAGAAATTGTGCCACGATTTCCACAGAGCTTTCAGGAGATGCTAGTTTCCTATGCCAAATAATTCCGGAATCCCAAGCTGGAAAAGCATTCAGTTCTTTGAGAACGCAATCGCTACGCACAATGCGGTCGAATCGGTAACAAATCGGGGTGAGAACGTATTTATCATCAATAGGAAAGGACATGCCCCCGTCGTAGTTTATCTGACAGATGTTTACACCGTTGGGATAGCTGACGTTATTGATGCGATGACCCGGATTCCTGATTTGGGTTGCGTGGTGACGATTTCAAATTGGAACGGCTACACTCAAGCGGCCAAAGACCACGGCGTTCAGAATCATGTGGGTGTTTTTCTATTTGCAGAACTCATGGGAGCTTTGAATAGAGATGACTTTTGGGCGTATGTTAAACACGACGACGATGGCAACCCCGTTTATCACTACCGGGGATAATCCAACTGGCAGGTTGTTCATCTTTGGCTCGTGGCTCAGTTCACCAATGCCGAACGATTTGGATTTGGTTTTCATCTACGACGATTGTGTTTGCAGTCCACAAGACGCGATTACTGTCAGACAGGCACTGAAAGAATGCGGCGCACGCTTAGGAATTCCCGCCATTCATGTTGTATTGCTCTCCGAGGCCGAAAGCGTTCAATGTGGTTTCATCGAATCGGTAGGCGCAGTCCCATTGAAAATATGGATTAACGAGCATCGTGATGATTTGTTGCGCAGACTCATCGAAGAGGCTGAGAAGAATCCTTGAATCCCGTTGGGAAATCAGGGCTTCAAGAGGCCGGCGAAATTTGCGCGGTGACGCCAGAGCAGGAACAGCGCGAGGGCCGCGACGACCGACGCGAGTTGCCATCCCTCATGGTTCATGAAGATGTGGAAGCAGAGGATGTTCACAATCACCGGGCCGAGCAAGGTGAGGCCGAGCGGAACGTAGCGGCCAATCAGGAGGATCAATCCGCCGAGGACCTGGCAACTGGCGACCACCTTCATGTAGCCCGTGTCCATCAGCGCGCCAATGAAGGCGCCGGCCGGTCCGGACATGGGCGGTGCATTGATGAAGTGCAGAAAGGCATTTGAACCGAAAACAACGAACACGAGTCCGAGCAGGATGCGGGCGATGATCGTGGCGATTTTCATGCCGTAATGTTGAACAGGACTGGTGATATTTCAACCCGCTTTCAAATACCCAAGCGATGGGCGTGATTGCGCTGAAGTCTCATGCCGTCCAGCTTGCAGGAGATTTCGTGATCGCCATCCGCCAAAACCCTGCGTCTAACCTCCCGGCTTTCAACCACGATCCGGCTAGGTTCTTCTCGTGCGGAATCCGCCCATCATAAAAATGATCAGGCAGACCAACAGAATGAAACCAAGGCCTCCTCCGCCAACGACGGGACCACCAAAGTAAAAACCACCGCCGCCGAACAAGAGAAGCAGAACAAGGATCAACAATAATAGATTCATGGCGGCAAGATAGCGCACCGCGGCAACCGTTCCAATGGGGTCTTCACCCCATCACTCCCCATTCACCCGTCCATGAACAGGCGTCTTGGGAAAAAGTATTCTGACTGACTATCCGAACGCGGAACTCCCGTTCGTCGATTGGATGAACAACCAGACAGGTAGGGTTACACCCCATAGCCTTTGACCAACCGCTGGCCTAACCTCGCAAGGTTAAGAAAACATCCGAACAACAAACATACATACTTATGAAAAAAATTATCCTCTCCTGCCTTGCTGTCGTTGCCCTCGCGTTCATATCCGGCTGCGCCTCTGATGGCACACGCAGCACGACCACCACGTCGCAAGATACCACGTATCATAGTCCCACCACCACGACTACCACGGATACACAAACCAAATAAGGTTTCGGCTTTTATATTGGCGCCTGCGGGTGTCTGCCGCGAGAATCTTCACGGAAAAACGCGGTGGCGGAGCTGTGGCAACGCGCGCATCACGCCTTCTTCACGAAGCCGGCTTTCAGGCCGATGGCCATGCCGTCCAGCTTACAGGAGATCTCGTGATCGCCCTCCACTAGGCGGATGGGTTTGGACTTCGTTCCCCGGAGCGCGGCTGTGTCCCGCGCCGCGCGGGATCAGCCGCAGCACCTCCGAATGTCGAGCCGCGTTGAATTATTTCCATGCACCATTCGTTGCGAAGCTGCTGCGGCTGGTCTCCGCGACACAGCCGCGCTCCGGATGCGTTCCAAGACTTGCGGCGTTCGCGTGCTTGCGGCTCAATGTTTGTCGTGAGTCAGCCTACAAAATCCCGCCGTCCCGGGCCGCCGCACAACCCCCGCGTACGCGAATTGGTCGATGGCAAGCGACGCTGGTCTTCGCCCCTGAAACCCAAGGATGCCAAGCAAGGTTTTCGTGGCTAGAATGAGCGTGGTTATCTACCGCATCGCGACGTACCGGGCCTGACGCAGTTCGTCACGTTCCGATTGGCCGACAGCTTTCCCGAATCACTCCGCTCGGAGTGGGAACATCTCTTGAAGATTGAAGACGACCAACTGCGTCGGGCTGAGTTGGAAGGGTATCTCGACAAAGGCCACGGCGAGTGTCTCTTGCGCCGACCGGACATCGCGAAGCTCGTTGAGGATGCGGTGCGATTTTTTCACGGCCACCGCTACGACTTGCGGGCGTGGGTGCTGATGCCAAATCACGTTCACGCGTTATTCAAAGTGGACACCACGCCGATGGCGGAAATCATCGAGAGCTGGAAAAAACACACGGCGTTCAAAGCGAATCGGCTGCTGCATCGTAGCGGCGAGTTCTGGCAGGCGGATTATTGGGATACGTTCATGCGCGATAGCGCGCATGAATTGGAGACGCGCCACTACATCGAGAACAATCCAGCGAAGGCGGGACTGGTTATCGATCCGAAGACGTGGCCGTGGAGCAGCGCGAGATTTCGCGACGAGTTTGGCGTGCTGAAGCTTTGACGGAGTGCGGCTGTGTGCGCCGAGCACCAGCCGCAATGCGTGGAAATTGCGATGGCTCTTGGTTGATTCCATACGTCACTGTCGGCGTGGGTGCTGCGGCTGGTCTCCGCGACACAGCCGCGCTCCGACTGTCGTGCCCATTGGCCAACGCGACGCTTTACCCCCGACGTCTGCTCTGAGATTATGCCCGCATGATTTTCGGGGTAAACGCCACCAGGTCCGCAGTCGTTATTGCCGAGACCAAGGGTGCGGGCGACAAGTTCGTTGTCACTGCCATTAGACCGGTTCCGTTTCAAGTCCGCTCCGGGGACGATCTGACCGAACTGCTGCAATGTCTCATCACCCTTTTCGACCGCAAGGGCAAGGGCGCAGGTTCGGTCATTGCCCTGTTGAAATGCTCGTCGGGCCGGTTTGGTTCTTGTCTGGAAGCGATCAAGGGCGAGGCGATGATCGAACTCGCGGCTTCCCAGCGCGGCCTTCGCGTTGTCAAGGTTGCGCCGCAAAGTCTCAAAAAGACTCTCGGCTGTGCGACGGATCAAAAGTGGCGGGACCGTGCCGCGGAACTGTTCAATCCCGACGGCAAGCTTCGGAACTGGTCCAAGGGTGCAGCCGGAGCAGTTGCCGTCGCCTTTAAGGTTGCTGGAGAGCCTCCACGATTCTGAACTCGCGCACTGGGACCATGAACCGTCGAAGTGCGGCGAGGGCGCCGCAGCCACGCGGTTCATGGAGAGTGACCCGGGGTTATCCCGACCGCCGATTTTACTCCCGGCGGTCACGCGACGCGCCTACGCTATGCTCGCATGGCAATTCTCGGCAAACGTAACATTCTCTCCATCGTGAGAGCGTCCGCTCCCGGCCTCTACCTCGACGGCGGGGAACTGGGCGAGATTCTGTTACCCGGTCGTTACATTCCGGCGGGCCTCAAGCCCAAGGACAAGCTGGATGTGTTCGTCTATCGCGATTCCGAGGATCGCCTCGTGGCCACCACCGAAACGCCGCTCGCCATGGTCGGCGAGTTTGCCTGTTTGAAGGTCATCAGCGTGAACCAGAACATCGGGGCATTCCTCGACTGGGGACTGGCCAAGGATTTGCTGCTGCCGTTCCGCGAACAGGAAATCCCGGTGCGCGTGGGCCAGCAAGTGGCCGTTTACGTCTGTCTCGACGTGAAGACGAACCGCATTCTGGCGACGACGCGATTGAACCGTCATCTGAATCGCGACACGCCGGCCTATCGCAGTGGACAACCGGTCAACTTCCTCATCACGGGCAAGACACCGCTCGGTTACAACGCCATCGTGGAGAACGCGCATCGCGGTCTGCTCTACCACGACAACCTCGCCGCACCGCTCGCAGCCGGCCAGAAGCTGAAAGGTTTCGTCCGCACCGTCCGTTCCGGCGGGAAGATTGACCTGAGCCTCGACGCATCAGGATACAAACGTGTGGCCGCGCTCACGGATCAGATCGTCCAGGCCCTCGAACGCACCGGCGGTCAGCTGGCTTTCGACGATGACAGTTCGCCCGCAGTCATTCGGCAAACTTTCGGTGTCAGCAAGAAAGCTTTCAAGCAAGCCCTCGGCAAACTTTACAAAGCGCGCCGCATCCGTTTTCAGAATCCGGGTATTCAATTGCTCGACAACTCATCGTGGTCGCCCGGCAAATGAAAACGCAGGGCGAACGAAACAAGAGCGCATTGCTGTATCTCCCGCTTAACCAGCACGCGCTCGATGCGGCGGTCGGGAACAATCGGCGTCGCCGGCGCGGCGCGGCCATCGAAGCCTCGAGAGGCCGTAGCCGGTCTGAAGGAGGAATTCGGCGCTCGCGCCCCGCGCTTCCGGCTGACAAGCTTCAAGAAACAAAATGCAAAAGCCAAATTATCAGTTCGAGAAGCGCCGCAAGGAAATGGCCAAGAAGGCCAAGAAGGAAGAGAAGCGCCGGAACAAGCTCGAATCCGCCCGTTCATCTGCGGCCGGAAGCGCCCCGGCACCGTTGTCTCCGGTTGAGCCGACCTGACGCCGGAGTCTGAGCGTGCTGGCTTTGCCGACCTCTGCAGTCACCGGCCCAATGCGCGGGTGATGCGGACCTCGGGGCGGCAGGTGATGCGCACGAGCAGGTCGCCCCGGCCGCCGCGCGGTTTGGGTAAACCTTCGTCGAGGAGGCGCACAATCTCTCCGCGCGCCGCACCACGCGAAGCAATCCCGTCTTGAGGAACTGGCGCGGGCAGTTCGCGCCGGAGTTTGATTGCCGACTGTGGTGAACGAAAATCCGACTCGGTGACGGGCTTATTTTCCTTCCCGCTTCACCAGCACGCGCTCGATGCGGCGGTCGGGAACGAGCCACAGGAGGGCGACGAACACATACAGAACGCTCGCAATTCACGGACTCACGAACGCGAGCGGAATGGCGAAGGGAATCTGCCTCTCCTGGTTTTCGCATCAGGAGAGACAGCAATGACCGGCCGGTTACTTTTTATTGCCGGCGGCCTGTTTGGCGGCGACGGCCTGTTTTTTCTTCTGGTCGGCGCTGCTGGCCTTGGACTGTTTCTGTGTGGACTTCTTTTGGTTGGATTTCGGGGATCGATCGCCCATAATTTTGATTTTCTTCCGTGGGTTGACTCACCTGCGGCATGTTAGTTTCTCCGAAGGGACACATATTGTGCTTGCCGGGGCGGTCATTGTAAATGATGGATGCAAAGTCATCCGGCAAAGGCGGTGGTCGGGTTGCGTGAATGCGCGAAAGAAAATCCGACTTGACGAGATCGGCTTATTTTTCTTCCCGCTTCACCGGCACGCGCTCGATGCGGCGGTCGGGAACGAGCCACAGGAGGGCGACGAACACATACAGGCCGCTCCGCAATCCACGGACTCACGAATGCGAGCGGAAGGGCAATGAGATGCGAACCGGTGCGGGTGCGGGCGACGCGATGGTTGGCCAAAAGATTTATCCAAATAATCCTTGCCATTTCCCGGAAAGGTGCGATTCTTGCCGCGTCTGTTAGATAGCTTAACAATTGCAAGGCATGGTAAATCTTCAGGTGAACTTCAGTTCAGTGATGATTTGAAATCCGATTAACGGGAACAGTCTGACAAGAGCAAGTTTAGTCTCACAGTAAAACATCACATGAGTAATAAATTGTTTGTAGGGAATCTTTCCTTCGACACCACTGAAAACGATCTGCAGGACGCCTTCGCGGCGCACGGCACGGTCGTTGAAACCAACCTGATGATGGACCGGACCACCGGCCGTCCCCGTGGTTTTGGTTTCATCACCATGAACTCGCCTGAGGAGGCGCAGAAGGCCATTGCGGCGCTCAACGGCTCGCAACTGGGCGGTCGCGCCCTCACGGTCAACGTGGCCAAGCCGCGCGAAGAGCGTCCGGCCGGCGGTGGCGGCGGTCGTCGTGAATACGGCGGCAGCGGTGGCGGTCGCAATCGCTACTAATAGCGCTTGAGATTTCACGGCGGGGCCTGGGTAAAACCAGACCCCGCCTTTTTTTGCGAATTATTCCAGTCCCGTGACCTCGGCATCGAAGGTCATCAGCGGTCTTCCGCTCTCAGCGGCAATCTTCGACCCCTCAAACCTGATTTTCCGGGCGTAATAAATCTTCATTCCGGTTTTGGCCGAAATGTTCACATTCGAAAGCGTCACGTTGGTAATGGGCGCTTCCGGCAAACCCCGGATCGTGCCGGCGGTCGGACAATTGGTCGCGGTCACGTTGCGGATGATGATGTTCTTGTTGAAGGGCGTCCGGTCGGTGAGGGGTTCGGGCTTCTCGGTTGACGGGTCCTTGGGCGCATTCCGTTCCGGATAATAATCAATGATGTAAATCGGGTTCTTCACTGCCGTCATCTTGAGGTTTTCATACGTGCAATTCTGCAGCAAACCGCCATTCCCGCGTAATGTCTTGATGCGGATGCCGGAGTCGGTCTGGTTGAAAGTGCAATCGCTCACCGTCAAATTCTCAATCCCGCCGGCGGTGCCTGAGCCGACCGAACATCCGTGCCCGTGCACGAACGTGCAATTTTTGACCGTGTAATTTTTGTTCCCCGGAGTGCGGCTGCCGGTGGGTTTGATGGCAATGTTGTCATCCCCGACATCAATCGTGCAATCGGCGATGAGGTAGTTCCATCCGGAAGGGTCAATGCCGTCGGTGTTGGGGGCATCCGCCGGCGACTTGATGGTGATGCCCTGGATCGTCACATCCAGGCAATTCTGGGGCACCAGATGGAACATGGGCGAGTTGCTCAGGGTGACGCCGTGGACGCGCACCCGGGTGCAGTTCGACAGCTTGATCATATACGGCCGGTGCGTCATGGACTTGTTCGCCCGGAAGGCCGTCCACCAGGCATTGCCCTGGCCGTCAATCGTTCCCTCTCCGCTAATTTCGAGGTCATGTGCGCCGCTGGCGCTGATGCTGTCCTGATATCTCCCCCTGGTGGCCGGGTAATTCGTCAGTTCGTCGCTGATTAAAATAAATGCGTCCCTGGCGAGATGCAGATTGATGCTGCTGGTGAGCGTGAATGGCCCGGTCAGAAATTTCCCGGCCGGAACCAGCACCGTGCCTCCTCCGGCGGCGGAAGCCGTATCAATTGTCTTCTGAATGGCGGCGGTGTTCATCGTCTTGCCATTGCCGACCGCGCCGAAGTTGGTGACGTTGAAGGTCGCATTGGGAATCACCGGCAACGGTATGCTTTGCGCCGGGACACCGAAGGCGCACGCGAGGACGAAGCCGGCAACAATTGCGGTGACACAGGTTTTGGAAAGACTCGTGAAAGAATTCATTTCGCAAGGGTAATGATGCTCTGAGAGGGGTCAAGGTTTCTGCGCGGTTCACCATGGCACGCTATGGCCGCGACACAAACGGATTGCCTTTGATGTAAAACCGCAAATGCCGCTTCGCCCAATGCCGCGCGTAATCCACACCCACGCGCGGGCGCTTCACAATCACCACGGGTTCGGCTTTCGGCGGCGCGGCGATGTAAAACTCGTCACTGAGCAGGTCGCGCGCGTTCAGGCGCCGGTCAATGTGCAGCGCGCGGCAGAGCAGGCCGGGACCGCAGGTCCGGCCCCCGACATGGCGCACCGGCTCGATGGCCCGCAACAACACGGCGGACGCATGACCTTCGCGCTCCGTCACCACGTTCATGCAGTGATACATCCCGTAGATGAAATAGACGTAGGCGTGGCCCGGCGGGCCGAACATGACCTTGGTCCGCCCGGTCAGCCCCCGGGCCGAATGCGCCGCGAGATCGTGCGGGCCGAGATACGCCTCCACCTCCACAATCCGGCCGACGCGCTTGCCATGGACCAGATATTTGCCCAGCAATTCTTTCGCGACCGCAATCGTGTCCCGGTCGTAAAATGAGCGCGGCAACTTTCGCATGGCGGCACTATACCAGAAGCAAAACAAAAGAAACGGCAGCGTATTTTATTGTAGCGGCGGTCTGTGACCGCCGGAAACAGCGCTCATAGAGCGCCGCTACAGGGCAGAATTTTGAAACCCTACCAATTGCTGCAAAAAGTCTCACGCTTTGGAGAGACTTTGGCGGGGCGCCCGGTTAAATTCACGCGAATGATACCTTTTCCCGGCAGGATTCAGCATATTGGTAGGGCGCGCCACTCCGTGCGCGCCGCAGCGGTCGTGCGGACGAACGGCGGGCAGGGGACTGCCCACCCTACCTGGGTTTGTTCCGGTCGTCATTGGATATTGGTATGAGTTCGCGACGGGTCATTGTGGTCGGCGGCGGCGCGGCGGGTTTTTTTGCCGCCATCACCTGCGCTGAGGCCGCTCCCGATGCCGAAGTCGTGCTGTTGGAACGCGGCCCGCAGTTCCTCTCCAAAGTCCGCATTTCCGGCGGCGGTCGCTGCAATGTCACCCATGCCTGCTTCGATGCGCGTGAATTGACCGCCCGCTATCCGCGCGGCGGACGGGCATTGCTGGCACCCTTCAAAAACTTTCAAGCAAGCGACACGGTGGCGTGGTTTGAATCGCGCGGCGTAAAGCTGAAAACCGAGGCCGACGGCCGCATGTTCCCCGTCAGCGATTCATCCGAAACCATCATTGATTGCCTGATGAATGCCGCGAAAGCGGCGGGAGTGAAGTTGCGGCTGAATTGCGGCGTCGAACGCATCTCACGAAACGTGCAGGGCGGATTTAAACTGACAATCGCAAACAAGACATCATCTCCCTCTCCTCCACTGGAGGAGAGGGGCGGGGTGAGGAGGCCGATTCAAATTAATGAACGAACCCCTCGCCCCGGCCCTCTCCCCGCCGTGCGGGGCGAGGGAGAAATAATGGCGGACGAAATAATTTCCTGCGACCGGCTGTTGCTGGCCACGGGCGGATGCCGCGCGGCGGTGGCGGGGCAACTGGCGGTGTCGCTCGGGCACACGCTGGAAGCGCCCGTGCCGTCGCTGTTCACGTTTCACATTGCGACGCCGTGGCTGCGGTCGCTGGCGGGCATTTCCGTGGGAGCGGTCGAGGTGTCCGTGCCGGCGGCAAAACTGCGCGAGCGCGGGCCGTTGCTGGTGACGCACTGGGGCCTGAGCGGGCCGGTGATTCTACGGTTGTCGGCGTGGGGCGCGCGGGCGTTGCACGGATTCAATTACCAGTTTCCGCTGCAGGTCAACTGGCTGCCGCAGCTCCACGCGGAGGCGATTGCCGCCGAACTTAAATCGCGCCAGGCAGCGCAACCCGCGCGCCTTGTCGTCAACGTGCCGGTGACGCCGTTGCCGTCGCGCTTGTGGGAACAACTCGTCCTGGCCGCCGGCATTGCGCGCGACACGCGGTGGGCCGCGCTCTCGCGGGCCGCGCAACATCAGTTCGTCCAGCAATTGATCCGCACGGAATTCCCGGTCACGGGCAAGAGCCTGAACCAGGACGAATTTGTGACGTGCGGGGGAGTGCGATTGGGCGAGGTGAATTTCAAGACCATGGAAAGCCGGATTTGCCCCGGCCTGCACTTTGCCGGTGAACTGCTGGACATTGACGGCATCACCGGCGGCTTTAATTTTCAAGCCGCCTGGACGGCGGGCTGGCTGGCCGGCAAGGCCATGGCTGCGAAGTGAACCGATAGTTGCGGAGCAGCGACAGAGAGTAGCTCACGGTGAAACCGTGGGTATCAATGTACAAATAGAAAAAGCCTCGGATGGGGCGAAAGAAATTCCCATCGGCGATTTTCTGCCGCCCCTGCCGGGGCTTGAATTTATTTGGACAACCCACCCACGGTTTCACCGTGGGCTATTGTCTTACACCACTCCGTGGTTTCAACAGATGGCTGCGAAGTGAACCGATGGTTTGATCGGTCGTCCGGTAAGATGTTAGACGCTGGATCCTGCGGGTGCTGGAAACTGACGCGCCTTTTTCCACGCCCACCTTAGAACGAAGGCCGCACCTGCTGCCAGAACGGAGATGCACAACAGCGACACCCATGGGCAATCAATTCCAGACCAGCCGATCCTTGGAGGACGGGTTCGCGCATCGCGCCGGCTTAATTGGCGGGAATGATTTCAGCCGAGCGCAGCGTCACCGGGCCGAGCAACCCCGACTCCAGCAATGGCGAATCTTTCGTCCAGTGATGCCACGTCATGAAGGTCAGTCGTCCGGTGGGGCTGGGCTTGCCGTCGAGCAGCCACTGCGGCCATGCCTTGAGCCGCTTGCCGTCCCACTCGCAATCCGGCGGCAATTGCTCATCGCCAATCAGCCGGTTCGGCCAGAGGTTGGTGACCTTGACGACCAGTTTGTTCACGCCCGGTTTCGCGCCAGCAGTGGCGGTCACGCGAAACGGCGGTTTCCAGAGCACGCCGAGGTTTTGCCCATTCAGGGAGACTTCAGCAAAATTTTTCACCGTGCCGAGGTCAAGCCAGAGTTCACGCCCGGCGCTCAATCGCTCGGCGGAAATCTCGATGTCCTTTTCATAAGTGGCCGTGCCGGAAAAATAACGCACGCCGTCGTTCGTGTGGTCGGTCCAGGAAATCAATTTTTCCAGCGTGACAGTCGGCGGCGCGCCCCAGTTTGGTGGAAAACTCAAATTCCATGAGCCGGTCACTTCCTGCGGAGCCGGCAGGTTCGCTGCGTCCGCGTGCAAAACTTTTCCGCTGACCGTGCGCAACTCGACGCGGCCATTGCCCCACGCCTTCACGACCGGCGAACCGCCAGCGGCAAGGCTTGTTTCCCATTGCGGCGACTGGCCGACGGTCGTCGTCGCCGGCAGCGTGAGCGTTTCGTTTTCGTGCGCGATCACATGGCCGGGCTTGCCGTCGAGCGCGTAGTCCACGCGCAATTCCTTTTCGTGATTGACCGCAGGGTCGCGACCCGAGGTGTCGTTGTTCGCCGCGATGACCAGTTGACCATCGCGCACCAGTTCGGAAAGTTTCGCGGTGACATCCATTTCGCCTGCGCCGTCGGTGGCGGTGTAAACTGCATGTTGAATCTCCAGCTTTGGCACGCCGGCCAATTCGGTGGCAAAGCTGCCGCTGCCGGCGACGACGTGATCCGCACCATCCGCCGCATGACGGAAGATAACAAACACCGAACCGGCGGGTTCAAAGTCCAGCCGCACGGTTGTGCGCCCGGCTTGTGCGCTCCAGACCGGCGCGGGTTCAATCATACCAGTTTCGGGATGCCACAACTCCGGAACCTTGCCGCTGACACGGAAGGTGCATTCGGCGGAATCAAATTGCCGCCGCTGGTTGGAGACGAAATAAATGTCCGCCTCGCCGACGACACGATGGGCGTAAGCCAGCCGCGTGGTGGTGGCCGCGCTCTGGAATTCAAAATCGGGTTTCAGATTTTGCGCGGTGAAAACGTCGGCCAGAGTTTTGCCCCACACGATGCGGCCTTTGCCGACGGAATTTTCCAGGACGCTGGTGCCGTCGCATTTGCCCCACAGTTCGTCGGCGAATTTTTTCACCTGCGCGTCGCACTTCGGAAAATCGGCGAGGCTCGGCGAATGTTGCGGGCGCGAGCCGACGACGGTCGCGCCGGCGCGCACCAGTTCACGGAGGCGCTGCAACGTCTGCGGTGTCATGTCCGAATCATTTGGCGGCAGAATCAACGCAGCGTAGTTCGCGCCGCTGGTCAGGGTGATGCGGCCGTTCTTCACCGTCGCGCCGTGCAGCAACACGTCGGCGTTGATGGCGTCGTAGTCGTAACCGGCGGGCAGCGCGGGATTGCCAACACGCATTTCCACCGGTGCGCTTTCGCCGGTGAAATACGCGGCGTCCGACACGGCGCGGCCTTGTTGCAGGAGAAACTGACAATGCGAAATATAATCAATCCAGGATTTTCCCTGTTCCCACCACGTCACCGTGCGCTCGAAGTGAAAGCCCCATTGACCCATCGTCATGCCGGGCCAGTGATTCGTCCATGGCTGCATCGCGTAACGGTGGAAGATGTAGCGGTTCAATCCCTGACAATACATCAGGTCGCCAAGTGTCTTGAGCGAATACGGATCATTCTGCCAGCGCCCAGCCTCGGGGCTCGCGGTGAACGACTCCGCACCGACGATGGTCTTGCCGTAAATGTGCGCGATGGACGCGGCGAGTTTAACGGAAGGATGCCCCTGACTGCCGCTCCAAAACTCGCCCATGACAATGTCAGCCGGTGCGCCGCTTTGCATTGATTCAAACGGCCCGGTGTAAGGCTCGACCGCATTCAGCAAACCGTGCTGGCGGCAGAGTTCAGCAAAATGGCCGTAGTAATTTTCGGCAAATAAATCGGCGATGGTGCGGCGCACGTCCCAAAGGAAGCGCTCGGACACTGCGGGGTTGTCCACGACGCGGCCGGTGAACGCGGGCAGAAATCTCAACAGGTCGTAACCGCGTCGCTTGTTGAATTCGGCGCGGAAATTTTTCGTCCAGTTCTGGCCGCCGACTTCGTAACTGTCAACGAGCGAGCTGTTGAGCGTCTTGCCGGCGAGCGGGCCGATGTCGTCGAGAACTTTCTGCATGAAGCCCGCCCAATGAGCATCCAACGCGGCCTTGCTGAACTTGTCGCACTCCAAGCCCTCGCCCTCCTTGGGCGCGGGGTGATTTTTCACGCCGGTTGGCGTGTAGCCTAGACGCAAAATGATCCATTCGCCGGCGGGGGCGTGCCAGTTCAATCGCCCGTCGGTGGTCAGCTTGGAAGTGAGGTCAGCCATGTTCCGGCGTTGAATGGCTCCGTTCGCGGCATCTTCAGATTCGCGCGACGACAGCACGGCGTTGCCGTTGAAGCCGGCTTTCGCACCCACATTGTCAATGCTCAAACGCGGCGCGAGTTCGATTTCCGCGAGCGGAATGTTCGTGGCCGTGGCCGCAGCCTTGGCCCCGACCGCGGTGAATTGCACGCGCCAAAAACGCGCGGCGACCGGTTGGGTGCCGAGGGAAACGACGCGCATGGGCGAACCTTTGCGGCCAAACGCAAACGGCCGCAACGTGCGAAACGTCTTGCCGTCATCGGAAACCAAAATGTCGCCGCTGCATTCGGGGATGCCCTTCCCGCCGACAATTTTCACCGTGCGCGCCGAGAACGCGTTTTGAAATTCCAGTTGGGCATATTGCGGTTTGCCGCGCTTGGGCAGCGGCAGAAGAATGAAAGTCTTGGCATTGCCATCTGTGAGTTTGTCGCCCGGTTGCTCGTCGCCACTGGCGGATGCGACGGGCGAAAAATCTTTCATGCGCACGCCTTCGTCGGCGGGCGCGGGAAAAGCGAGCACCGCGATGTCGCGGTAAAAATCCAGCGTCGTGGGAGGCTGCGGTAGTGCGGCGTTGAAATTCGTGGGGCCGGTCACCCGCACTTCGCTGGTCGTGACGCGCTGCATCGCGTTGGTCACCGTGTTCCACGGGCCGCCGCTGCTCGACCAGCCCGCGCAATTTTCCACGCAGAGTTCGAGTCCCAGCCGGTTCGCTTCCTGCACGGTAAATTTGAAGAGTTCCCGCCATTCCGGACTCATGAACGTCACCGGGCCGCGCGGGATGCCGCAGTCCACGTTCACAATCGTCGCGCCGCCGAGGCCGATTTGCTTCATCGCTTCGAGGTCGGCGGTGATGCCTTCCTTGGTGATGTTGCCATTCATCCAATGCCACCAAGTTTGCGGCCTGGCAGAATCCGGCGGGTTGAGGAATCCGGTTTCCAATGAATCGGTTGACGCGGCAGAAGCGGTGAGAATCAGGCATAGCCAGGCTGAACCGGGAAGAAGACGTGGCAATTTCACAATATCGGTTTGAAAATATTTGAGGTGGCCGCGCATTCTGTCGGTTGAGCCGTTCAACTGACAAGCGCAAAGACGGAGGCCATTCGCGACGAAGAACCCGCTTCATTTCTTGCTCTATGAAACCGGAGATGCGGCAAAAACTCGCGCGCGAGCCATTTGAAGAAAAGATTCGCAAGGTCGGACAACTTGTCCGGCTGGCGAAAACCTTTCCCCGTCGCGCTTCCCGACAAGCTCCGAACCGCACTTCCTTGTCCGCCGAAGCCTGGGCGAAGGCGAATGCTCGATGAAGTTCACCGAAGACGTCCGCAAATACGCCACCGAACCGGGCATCGCTGAAGAAGAAGCCCTCAAGTGCGGCATGGAACAAGCCACCGGAGGGCGACGAACACATACAGGCCGTTCGCAATCCACGGACTCACGAACGCAAGCGGAATGGCGATGAAATACGAACCGGTGCGGGTGCTGGCGGCGCGGTGGTTGGGTCAAAAAGATAGTTGCCGATAGTTGTGGCTATTGCGACCGAACTTGGCCATGCTGCGCGGGTCTGTTAGATAGCTTGTCCCTTTCAAGGCATGGTGAATCTTCAAGTGAACTTGGTTCAGTGATGATTTTAAACCCGGCGTTCGGGAACAGTCTGTGGAAAGTACCGGTTTGTCGGACAGTAAAACATCACATGAGCGATAAATTATTTGTCGGGAATCTTTCCTTTGACATCACTGAAAAAGACCTGCAGGACGCGTTTGCCGCGCACGGCACGGTCACGGAAACCAACCTGATGATGGACCGGACCACCGGCCGTCCCCGGGGTTTTGGTTTCGTCACCATGAGCTCCCCCGAGGAGGCGCAGAAGGCCATTGCGGCGCTCAACGGCTCGCAACTGGGCGGTCGCGCCCTCACGGTCAACGTGGCCAAGCCGCGCGAAGAGCGTCCAGCCGGCGGCGGCGGCGGTCGTCGTGAATACGGCGGCGGCGGCGGCGGCGGTCGTGGTCGCTACTGATCACCGCAAGATTTTCGTGGCGGGGTTCGGGTGAGCCGGACCCCGTCTTTTTTTGATTTCGTTCCCATTGCCGATTTGTCAGCCATGAAAGAAGAACACATTGAAGTGGAAGGTTGTGTCACCACCGTGCTGCCCGGCACGATGTTCCGGGTTGAACTGGCCAACAAACACCTCGTGCTCGCCACGATTTGCGGCAAGATGCGCAAACGCTGGGTGCGCCTGACCGTCGGCGACCGCGTGAAGATGGAGATGTCGCCCTACGATTTGGACAAGGCGCGCATCACCTGGCGGCTGAAGTAGGAAACTTTTTCGCGTGACCTTCGTCTGCAACCGCCCGCATCAGGGCGTGTCAAATCCCGTCCCAATCCCACACTTTTCACACCATGCCCTTTCGCAACCTTGGCCTTGACGCCAAAATTTTGCACGCCGTGCAGGACGCCGGCTACACCGAACCCACCCCGATCCAAACCGCCGTCATCCCGCCGCTGCTCGCCGGGCACGACCTTATCGGCATCGCACAGACCGGCACGGGGAAAACAGCGGCGTTCACCCTGCCCATTCTCACCCGGCTCGCGGCACCACCCGCTCCGGGACAGCGCCGCGGCACACGGGTGCTGGTGATCGCGCCGACGCGGGAACTCGTCCTGCAGATCGAGGAAAACGTGCGGGCTTACGCGAAGCATCTTCCGTTAAGCGTCGCCACGGTCTTCGGCGGCGTGGGCGAACAGCCGCAAATCCGCGCGCTGCGGGCCGCGACGGACATCGTCATCGCCTGCCCGGGACGGTTGCTGGACCTGATGGGCCGGCGCTGCGCCGATTTTTCGGGATTGCAATTCCTCGTGCTCGACGAAGCCGACCGGATGCTCGACATGGGTTTTCTGCCGGACATCCGGCGCATCGTGCAACAATTGCCGAAGCAACGGCAGACGCTGATGTTCTCCGCCACACTCTCACGCGAGATCGAAGTGCTCACGCATGAATTTCAGCGCTCGCCGAAAATGATCCAGATCGGCCGCCGCTCGAACCCCGCCGAGACGGTCACGCAACTCATCTATGAAGTGCCCAAACATTTGAAGCCGGCGTTGCTGCTGCATCTGCTGCGCGATCCGCAAATGGACATGGTGCTCGTCTTCTCGCGCATGAAGCACAGCGCCGATCGCATTGCCCGCAACCTCGAAAGCAAGGGCATCAAGACGGCGGCGCTGCATTCGAACCGGTCGCAGAACCAGCGGCTGAAGGCGCTGAAAGATTTCAAATCCGGCGCGGTGCGCGTGCTGGTGGCGACGGACATCGCGGCGCGCGGCATTGACGTGGACGGTATTTCGCATGTGGTGAACTATGATTTTCCGATGCATTCGGAGGATTATGTCCATCGCATCGGGCGCACCGGCCGGGCGCACGCGGTGGGCGACGCGATCAGCTTTGTGACGCCGGAGGACCGGGACGAATTGCGCGCGCTGGAGCGGTTTATCGGTCGCGGCATTGTCCGCAAGCGGGCGGAGGGTTTCAACTACTCGGCCGCGGCGCCGCCGGGACCGCCGGCCGAAGTCGAACGTCGTTTCCCGCAGGGACAGAATCAGGGCCGGCCGCATCCGCCCGCCCATCCGTCTTCGCCCCATCGTCCGGGGAAGCCGGGACATCATCAGCGATCAGGCCCGCCCCGCCGCTGGCGGCGGTAGGCTTTTTCGCGCAGACGCATTGGTTACCTCCGGCATGACTGTTCAACACGGGTGATTCATTTCAAAAACCGGAAGAATTGGCAACGTGTTCTCCGCATGAATTCGCCGGTTGACGCCAGGTGAAACATGATCAATATGTCAATATCAAGAACCCGTTCCCGTTCCCGAGAACTGACCCGTTCCCGTTCCTGAGCGAAGTCTATCCCCACGAGCCAGTGTCGAAGACAAATGCCTAGTCGTCAGCATGCTGCTTATCCGTAGAACGGCCATGTTTTTCGTGTAGGCCGTCCGAGGGATTCTTGCTCGAAGGGAATTTTTCCGGCCTGCATGTGGAGCTGTTGAAAGTTGCGGCTAGATTTTTCCCGCAGCACGCGAAGAATTTCAAAACCGGCTTCGTCGCTGTCGCCAAAGTGCCAGCAATCTATGTTCGGCGGCAAACGTCTTAGCAACGCCACAGTGCCGCTGCCGGGATAGCTGGTGCAAACGAGCAGTTCACCGCTCTGAAATTTGGCCAGTTCGTGAAATGTTGTTTCGTTTTCAATCGTCAGGCAACGCGAAGACGCTGTCTCGATTCCTTCTGCGCGCTCAATATCTGTTTGAGACAAACGAAACGGGCCGCGCAGAGAACCCAAATCCAGCCATGCACCATCCAAGCGAAGTTTTAACGGGCCGTGAACGAGAACGGAGCGCGGGTTCGGAATAATTCCAACATCGTCGAGAGTGCGAATGGCGCTGCCGGTGATGTCGTCGAGCAAACGCCCCAGCTTTCCGCGCAATTGGCCGGAAAATTCACCGTCGCGCTCAAGTGCGGAAAATTGTTCGAGTTGCTTGGAGTCGCCACAAAGGACGCAGCTTGCGAATCGCACGAGAGAATCGCCCTCCCAGGCCAGCAACTTTGGCAGGATGGCAATCAATTCTGTGTTAGCTGTGGTAGGTTCGCGATCAAATGGAGCGATAGAACTTCCAGCCAATGCTGCCTGCCGCATCCGTTCGCACCAAGTTTTCCAGTTTTCTCGCCAGCGTGTTGGGGTATCAGCAGATGTCGCCGCTTTGAATTGTTCAGCCACCGCCGCGCGAAGTTCAGTAGGTGATGGACGGCCAAGGCGTGCATAAAGGGTGGATTCGTTGGCCGGTGAAAAGCGTATTTGATGAATGTGGGAACGGTCGCGCTTGTGAACCGGGACACGCGCGAGAATTCCGGCGGCTTCAGCCTCAGCAAGCTGTTGCTCAGCTACGGCGCGCTTTTCTCCTTCGCTGCAACCAGCCTCCGCCAGAAGCTCTGCCAACGACAGCAGCACATCCCGGCTTGCTTCGCCGGTGCGTCCCGCCTGACTCCGCTCATAACGGCGGGCGATGATTTCGAGGACAGGGGAAAGCGTTTTCATGCACGCGAGCAACTATGATCCCATCAAACGCCGGGCGTCTTCTGAATCTCGCGCCAGGCTCACAGGTATGTTTCTAATCTCTGTGCGCTTGCCGAGACGACGTTCTTCTTTCGAGACGACGACCAGCCAATCACAGTGCTCGAAGGCATACGGAATGTTACCCGTACTCATTGAGAACACGCCCTGAAGATCGAAGGCCTTGAGCGCCGTGATGCAATCCTTGATGCGCTCGCCGCTCAACTTCGAGAACGCCTCGTCAATCGGAACAAGCCCAAGTGTGGGTTCGGATTTGCGGGAGCTGTAACGACGATAAGCGCGCAAATAGCTCGCGAGAATCGCGATGAAATACGGCGACTGGTTTTCACCGCCACTGAATTTGCCAGAGTGACGATCCACGCTGGTTTTTCGGCCGTCCTCCTCCATCACTTCCATGTCGTATTCGTAGTAATGGCGATAGTCAAGCAACCGACCTGCTTCTGCGCTGTCTGGTTGTTCCGTGAGTGTTTTCAGAAAGTGCGCGATGGCGTCGCGGAAACGTGGCTCGGCGGAAGCGAAAAACAAATCATTTTCGCGCGCGACGGCGCTGACTTCGAGCAATTCGTGGTAAAGCTGATAATCCGGGTTGCGCCGGTATCGAAGCTCATACGTGTTTGTGCCGATGGGCCGCTTTTTCAGCGACGTGTTGAGCAGCGTGACTAGGTTGACAACCTCATTCAGCGCGCTATGCAGCTTCTCCAAAATCTGTGTCCGAAAGAGATGTTCCCAATTTTTCCGCTCGCGCTCAGCTTTCTTCGTATAATCGGGAATATCGCTCTCGTTTAGTTTCGTGAGTTGCTTGTCGTGTGCTTCGTTTGTCTCCACTTCGATGGGCAAGTCGCTAAACTTCGAATACACGACCGCCAGTTCATGGCGTTTGGCCTTCAACTCCTCCCATGCCGCGGCCGCTTTCTCGCGGCAATCGTGAAACTTTTCATTGAACCCGTTGGCGGCAGCGTCCTTTGCAGGAAACCGACCGAGCATTTCCGAAAGAAGTTCTTCCAATCGTTTTAACCACGGTGATATGTCGGTCTCGTTGCGGGCTTGTTCAAATTTCTCCGCGAGGGAGTTGGCTGTCTTGCGCTGGGAGGTAACGGAGCTGTCCAAAGCCTCAACGCGTGTCTTCATTGGGCTTTGGAGCAAACTACGCTGCTCGTTGGTCAAATTGACCAACTCGGCCTCCAACCTCGTTTGCTCTTTTGCCAACTTGTCGAACTTAGCCCGGTCAATCGAGTTGAGTTTCGAGATGTTCTCCTTCAACTCCGATTGAAGTTTCGGTAATTCCTGCGCGCGCGCAAGGTCTTGATAGAGACTTGCTGGCAGGTCGAAATGTTCCCGCCAGCCGTCGTTGATGGATTTTACCGCCCGCTCCACCGGCAACAAGCGGTGCTCCTCGACTTCGATATCGGCGGCCTGCTTTTCTTTCCACGCGAGCTGCTGCTCCAACCCCTTTCGCCCGACGAACGGGTTGCCTTCGTAGAAGCGCGGTCGCTCGACGAAAGCGCCGCGTGTCATGAAGCCATCTGGAAGGATGGCAAAATCGTGTTCGCGCAACTGTTCGCGTCGCTCCACGCACATCAGGTCGCCGAACAAGTGGCTGACAATGGCCTCGGCGACGGGATGGTTAGTCTTGAGCTTCTCCGCAAGCGAGCCGGGGCGGACGGGCTTTTTGAGTTTGATCGCCTTTGTTGGGTTGATGAGCGACTCACGGCCCGTCTCATTGCCAAAGTCGGTCACCTTCAAGCTGTGGTAAATCTTTTCCGCTTGCTCGTATTGTTCCGGCACGACCACGACGGCGAACTTGCGTATGAAAGCGATTTCGACAGCGGGACGCCAGCGCTCATCGGCAACCTCGCACAGTTCGCGAAGATGACGCGCGGGTAACTCCGAACCCCGCGAAAGCAGCCTGTTATTAAGCGCATCAAGCAGTCGAGTTGGAAATGGCAGCTTGCCAATTTTGAGAGCGCCGATTTCGTCACGAAGCCGGCCGAGTTGTTGGCGCAATTCAACGAGGCGTTTTTGTATTGGTGCAGCGGAGCGTCCAACCTCGGCAGCGGCGCGTTGGGCGGCATCGCCAAGAGCGCGGAGCGTCTCTACCGCTTTGGTCACACCTCCCGTTTCCACCGCATGAACGGCGCGCTCTGCTGCGCTGGCGGAGGTAGCATCAAGTTCGAGCGGGACGTTGCGGAGTTCTTTCAGCCAAGCACGGGCATTGCGAGCTCGATTGGCGAGGGCTTGTTCGAGCGTGTTGCCGATGTCACTGAGTTGGTTGATTTGGTGCGAGAGTTCCGAGTTGCGGCCCTTGATGAATTTGTAGAGCTGACCTTCAGGTGTTTCACCAATGAGCGCATCAATCTTCTTCGCCTCGGTGCGTCCACGCTCGACAGTTTCATCGAGTTGCTTCAAGCGTGCCGCTTCGGCGGCGTATTCATCCCGGAGCTTCGCGAGCCGTGCTTCGTCAACTTGAAGCTGGTCGGCAGCGTACTCGTAACGGAGCTTGGCTTCGAGATGGCGCGCCAGCGCACGGTCACGGCGAAGTTCCGTCAAGCGAGTGAACGTGCCGTGAATTACTTTAAGTTTTTCAAACTGGTCATTGAGATCCTTCAGGTCGCGTTCGTAAGCCAGAAATGTCCGGTAGCTCGCTGTTACGTCGTTTACGTCGAGCTTGTCGGCGGGAAGGATGTATTCGCGTGCGAACTCGTTGAAGTTTTTGCGGAAAAAAGTGAACGACATCGCCGTTGGCAAAAGCGAGCGCAATGCATTTTTATCAAAATTGAGATGCACCGGCTGTGCCATGTCGCGCAGATAAGCATCGATGCCCTCTGGGTAAATCCGGCCGTTCTGGCCTTCGGCGAATGCTTTGAATGCGGTGTAGTCGAGCGGCCGCTTTTCGGCATCGAGAAAATCACTGCGAGCAAGTAGGGCGGGAATGAAAAATGGCGTGATTTTGCCATGTGCTTCCGCTGCGCTGGTAAACTCCACCCGGAGTCCCCAAGTCTCAACCTTTTTGCCGTTCGGCCAAGTGAACTCCAGCGCCACGTAAGTGATTACGCTTTCGCGCATATATTGAGTGACATCGTTGTTCCCTTTGACGTCCCCAAGACAATACCCTTTGAGCGAGCGGTCAGAGCGGTCGCCGGTGGCAGATTGATTGAAGCGCACGAGACGCTGGTCGCTCACAAGGACGAATTGAATCAAGTCCATAAGAATGGACTTTCCTGAAGCGGTCACGCCCGCCAGCAACAGGTTGCCCTCGACCGGAATGGTGTCTTTGTAGCCATACCAGTTGAGCGCATGGATGCGAGTGAGGCAAATGGTGCGATTCATTCTTCCTTTTCGGCGTCTCCGTTGTCGTCAACATCAACTTCCCCGGTTGCCGTTTCTTTGACGGAAGCCAAATATCGGTCCGCGTTTTTGTTCCACTCTTCGATGTTTTGGAAGGGAATGACCCGCTTCAAAGTCGGCAAAATCTCAATCTGCGAGCGCTCCAACGTCACATCAAGCGTGACATGAACAAGGTTTTTTCGCTGCGCCAGCGAAAGAATTTCGCGCAGCCGTGTCGGGCTGGGAAGATGTTTGCGCAGCGGTTCGAACTTTGCAGCCAGCGAATCGTTGAGTTGTTGTGCGGTAAGGCGGACGGGGGGCGTTTCGCCACGGTCACGCACGGCAGTGTCGAACTCATACCACAAGGTGAGCAACACCAATGTGGCGTCGAGTTTGAGTCGCAAAAGGAAGGCGGCGCTCTGCGGAACAGCCTGCACCGTTCGATCTTGGTGTTCCCAGTGAAGTTTGAGATCAAGTAATCCGGCCAGTTCATCCACCCAGGCACGATTTTGATAACACCAGTGGTAAAGGTCGGTCTGCGCGGGTTCGAGACCGAGAATAGAACCGTGCGCCAGCAACCGCCGCAAAGCTTCACCAAGCCGCTCGCGATCATTGGCGGACAGCTTCGCCAGCAAGCCAGTGGAATTTGCAGATGTGCCGTCGGTCATCATTTCTTGAGCAGGGTAAAGCGCTCGATGCGGTATTGTAGTTTGGTGTCGAAGTCGCCGGCGTCGGCCTCGGTTTCGCGCCGGGTCACTTGAATTTCAAATTGAGCATCCGCCGACCGCGCGTGCAGCAGACAGGCGATAAGATCGGCCACGTCTTCGTCATTGCGAACGTGTTCGTGGAGCAACACGGACGAATCAATCCGAGCGCCCTTCTTGCCGGGCAGTGCGGCGACAAAGTGATTGGCACGACTAACAGTCAGGGAATCGCGCATCGTGCTCTCAAGTTGCGCCAGTGCGCGGTCTTTTTGGCCCGGATCGGAATCTTCCAACGGTTCAATCTCGCCAGCCGCACGGCGAAGGCGTGGCGTGTAGAGCGATTCCATGCCGCCAACAATCCGGGTGTCGTGCAGCAACAAAGCTGGAAACTCGACGCCTAACTCATCCAGTTCACTGATGCGGCGACCGGCAAAATGGCGATTGAGTGTCTCAAAAAACTCCTGCACCCGAGCGCGGTTTTCGCTGGTTGTTTCCTGGAGGTAGCGGAATCGCGCTTGTGAACGGCGCGTGAACTCGGCAGTGCGCCGGTCTATCGCGTCAGCCAGCGGTTCCACGTGTTCCAGAAGTTCTGCCAGTTCGTTCAGTCGCAGCCGGACATGAGCCATTGCGGCTTCGGGCGAACGTGCCGGATCACGCCGCATCACCTCGGTCTGCATTTTGGTAAGGAGGTCGGCGTTGGTTTCCAACTCATCTATCGCCCGCCGGGCGTCAGCGAGCTTTGAAGGCAGACGCGCGTGAACCAATTGCGCGTAACAGGTTCGCCCGATGCGTTCGGCAAACTGATCAAACAGCACCGCAAGATTTTCTTTGAGTGTCGAAGCGGCAAGTTGCTGCTTTGTGTGGCGTTCAATGGACTTCTGCATCCCGTGCAGTTCAGCGAGACCCGTTTGCAGGCTGGCCACGCAACTTTCGACCTGTGCCCAAGGTTGATCCATCAGAGCATCACGGTTGGCCAGGGTGAAACAGACATTCACAAGCTTGTCGGAAAATCTGGCAGCTTCGGGAAAGGCAATCTTCCTCAACGCTTGGAGCAACTGAACACCGTTCGGATCAAAGAAAATCAGCCGCCGCCAATCCGTCCGCTCCTCCTCCTGAAGCCAGCCCGTTTTGCGAAGCGTTTCCAGAACGATGCGAGCTTTGTCCCGCGTGGTGGCTGCTTGGGCAACTGGCTCATCGTCAGCCGCAGAGATTTCACCATGTTGCTCGACGACCTGCTCGACCAAAGCGAGCGCCTCATCGCGGTCGAGTCCTTGGCTGCGTTGCACAGCTTCGCGTTCGAGCGCATCCAGCGCGTCCACGTAGAGATACGCCAGCGATCCAGCCAACACCCGGAAGAAATCCGGGCGCACTTCGCGAAAGAGATGTGCAGCAAGTGCGGACATTTCTTCAAAGTCTATCGTGCCGGGTTGGACAAATGCAGTCCAACCTTCCGACTCCAGTGAGTGAAGTTCATTCGGGAAACATGATGATGGATTTCGTGGGAAAGAACAATCCTAGGAATGCAAGCGAGCTAACAGTCTGTTGAAAAAGTAGCCGCCGACGTGAGTCGGCGCATATTTTCTGTGAAAATTGAAGGGAGATCAGCGCCGACTCACGTCGGCGGCTACGAAAGGGAGGTTTTTTACGGGCTGTCAGGCTTGCGTCCCCTTCTCCCCATCCGGTGCGAAGAAGGGGAATTAACAGTTTCAATCCGCCGCTTGTACGCCTTTCACCGGAAATTGCCAAAAATTATTTCTCACGCCGGCGTTAGTGATACCAGGACTTCTGGATTTCCTCGGTCGTCATCAGGTGAGCGGTTTTCAGCAGGCGGCAAAAATCCTTCTTGCTGACGTGGTGGCGGGTTCCTGCGCGGGTGGTGAGGCTCTTGACGGACTTGTATTCCACTTCCAATCGCTCCAGGTGCAGGATGCGAAGATATTCCTCGCCGCGTTTCCAGACCTGATCTTGTTGCAGCTTCATGGTCATCACTATACGAACCGCGTGCGGGCACTGGCCACACGATTATTGTGGAAGGAAAGATCGGAATTTCCACCAGACCGGCCAATTGCCGCCTGACCAGTAGCGCAAGCTGACATCCGGCAGTGTCACCGCGTGGACATCATGGCTGACGCGGAATGGCAGGATGTCGGAGCAGCAGCAGACCTGGCTGCCCGTTCTTTAACCGAAATCACCCTCGGTCATGCCAAACTCGCCCTTTCGCATTGTAACGGCGTCTTGCCCGGTCGGGATGACCGGGAAAAAGCTCGCGCGTTTGTGGGAAAAGGTGCAGTGGTTTATGCGAAAACGTGAGCATGGCACATCCAATGTCACCGCCAACAAAACATTTAATCATGAACACCAGTTTTCAAAACACGTTCGAGACCATGGAAGCCGGCGAACTCCGGCGCTACCTGGACTTCCTGCTGTGGCACTACAAAGTGGCGGACGCCTTTTGGTTCATCTATGCCACCGAACACTTCGGCCAGGGCATCGCCGAGCATTTGAATGAGCAGGTCTGGGGTCGCGTGGGCGGCATGGCGGCCAAAGAATTGGTGGCGCGATTCCAGATTCAGGAGAAAGGCCTGAAAGGATTCGTGCGCGCGCTCAAGCTGTATCCCTGGACGATTTTGATCGGATACCAAATCCAGGAATCGGAGCGCGAAGTGGTGCTTACGGTCCCATCCTGTCCCAGCCAGGAAGCGCGGTTGAAGCGCGGATTGGGGGAATATGCGTGCAAGGAAATGCACCGCGCGGAATTCGAAAGTTTTGCCCGGGCCATTGACGACCGGATTCGTGTGTCCTGTGTCTTCGCCCCGCCGGACCCGCACCCCAAAGAAGCCTTCTGCCAATGGCGGTTCGTTCTGGAGGGATAACCGGCCACGTTCATCTTTACAGGCCAACACTGCGGACATAATCTCAGCACATGGCCAACGCTGCTCCACTTCCGAGGCGTTTCGCATTTTGCCCGGGGCTCGCGTGTTTTCTCGGCGCGCTGCTGTTCGCCGGTTGTGGGAAGCCCACCAACACTCCCAAAAGCCAAGCCACCACAACCACCAATTCCGCGCTGCTGCCGACACCGGAGGTGACCGGTCCCGGCCCCAATGAGAAGGTCTGCTTCACGTGCAAAGGGGAGGGCACGGTGGCGTGTCTCGTGCCGGGGTGCGTCAATGGCCAGGCGGATTGTCCGGGGCCTTGTCTCAAACTGTCGCACGGCACCTGGATCCACATGAACGTGCCCGGACACGGTCCGAACGAATTATGGCAGAAATATCCAGACCTCGATGGCCGGGGAGGTTATTATGCCTTCAGCCAGAATCATCTCGGCGAGGTTGTCGCCTACCAGGGCGTCAGGGCTGTTAGTACCGGCAAATGCAAGGTCTGCGGCGGCACCACCAAGGTGACCTGCAGCGTCTGCAAGGGAACGGGAAAGGTGACCTGCCCGATTTGCGACGGAAAGAAGTTCATTCCAATCGCCTGGACGCCCACGAATAATCCGTCGTTCAACAGTCAGCCCGATGTGATACGACTCGCGGACGGACAGGTGATTTTGGGCCGGGTGGCGGCGTCGGTGGGCGACGATCGAACGATCGTCACGCGCGACAAAAAAATCCTGCACGTGAAAGCCTCGGACATCCTGCCCAAGGCGGATACAAACCCTCCCGCAGCCAAAACTTCGTCTTCAAAATGATCGCGCGCGCCGGCGCGGGCTCCGTGAACGCTTGCGGAACAGATTGCCAGAACGGCGGCCAAATAATAATTTAGGCCGGAACCCATACCCGGCAATGACATCACCATGCGAGAGAACGTAGAACCAGAACTGACCTTGGAGCAGCTTCGCACGCTTCTCCCCCCCGTCGAAATGGATTTCAGCACGCCGGAAGGCGTCATTCTCTGTCTGGAGGACGCCTATCGCCGGCAGAACATCGAATCCGCCTGCGTCTGCAAGAATTTCATGATCGAGGGAACGCTGAAGCTGCTGGACCTCGACCCAAACCTGGCCCGCGACCCGGAGTTCCGGAAGAAGAACGCCCTGCTTTTGGAGCGGTCCTACCGGAAGGCAACCACGGAGTCCTGGCCTGACCTCAAGAGCGTGGAAAGTTTTTTCATTGACCGTCAGCTTTACACCGACGGCATCGTGGTGGTGACGGAGCTTCACCGGTTGCGGGACGGCACGTTTAGCCAGCTCAAACTGCTCGTGGCAAAAACCAAGGATGGCTGGAAGGTGCTTAATCCGATATCGGACGACGATCTCGACTGAACCCGAATTCCGAAGTCGAAGTCGCGTGCGGCGCAGCCGCACGGGGAGCGCACGCCGCTGGCGTGCGGTTTTCGGCGGCTCGCCGAAAATCTCGTCCCACAAACTTTTTCGCGCCAAAATCGGACAAAGAATGTGAGACGAAGGTTTGGGCGAGCCGCCCAAACCGGCACGCGGGCCGCGTGCGCTACCCATTCCTATTTCGGATTTCAGGCTGAATGCAGCGTCGAGACTGTGGCCCGATATGTTATACCATTTCTCAACGTTAATCGGATCAAGACTAAACGCCCCTCACCCCGTCCCTCTCCCCGCCCAAGCGGGGAGAGGGTGGCCGCAGGCCGGGTGAGGGGTTCCACAAAATCAACCAAAGTTCCGGTTGTTACGGAGAATTGGTATTAGCGGAGCAGATTCGTGCCCATTCGTGAAATTCGCGTCCCGCCTCCGGCCGGTTCTCAACCGTAGTAATCCGGCACGAAGGTTTGTTTGGTGATCGGGGGACGAAGGTGTCCTTTGTCAGTCGGGCGGGAAGGCTTTTGCGAAGTGAAAGACTTCAATGCTTCACTTCACAACAAGAACCGGAGGCGCAGCCTGACTTTTGGTTCCACGGCAGCTTCGCGGCGGAATGTTCACCGCGCTGTCAAGTTTGCCCCGGCTGGCGATTGTAAGCCATGAAGTAAAGCACCGGCACGGCCATGCGGCTGATGAGCAGCGACGCGATTTCACCCGCCATCAGCGAGATCGCCAGGCCTTGGAAAATCGGGTCGGCCAGAATCACGCTCGCGCCCACCACCACCGCCAGCGCCGTCAACAGCATCGGCCGGAAGCGCACCGCGCCGGCGTCCACCACCGCTTCCGCCAGTGGCATGCCTTCGCGCAACCGCTGTTCGATGAAGTCCACGAGGATGATGGAATTGCGCACCACAATCCCCGCGCCGGCCATGAAACCGATCATCGAAGTGGCGGTGAAAAATGCGCTTAGCGCGCCGTGCGCCGGCAGAATGCCGACCAGTGAGAAGGGAATCGCCGCCATCACAATCGCCGGCGTCAGGAACGACCGGAACCAGCCGACCATCAGAATGTAAATCAGCACCAGCACCGCCGCGAAGGCCAGGCCGAGGTCGCGGAACACTTCGATGGTGATGTGCCACTCGCCGTCCCACTTGATGGCGGGTTCTTGATCGGTGAAAGGCTGGACGGCGTTGTAAATCTTTACCGTAGCTGCGCTCGTAAGAGCGCGGCCATCCTGGTTCGAAGCCGAAGAAGTTTGTCGCGGACTCACGTCCGCAGCTACGCCGCTGAATTCCCGCGCATCGAGTTGCTTCAACGCCTTGTTCATTTTCAAGATGGCATAGACCGGGCTTTCCACCGCGCCCGCCACGTCGCCGATGACGTAGGTCACGGGCATGAGGTTTTTGTGGTAAATGCTTTTGTCCGTGAGGGTGCGCTCCACCGTCACCAGTTCGCGCAGCGGCACGAGTGGCGGAGTGGCGGCTGCCGAGCCCGGCTCGGGCAGTGCGTTGGCGTCGCCGGAGCGCACGCGCAACGCCAGCAATTCCTCGGGGCTGGTCCGGCTCGCCAGCGGCAGTTGCAGGACGATGTTCACATCTTCCTTCTCCCGCGGGACATGGAGCAAATCCATCGACTCGCCGCCGACGGCGATGCGCAGCGTCTCGGAAATCGTTTCGGCGCTGATGCCGTGAAACGCCGCCTTTTCCTTGTCAATCACGAACAGCGTTTTCGGCTGATCGGCCTCGATGTACCAGTCCGTGTCCACGACGCCCTTGGTGTGGTGGAAGATGTCAATGACCTTCCGCGCCAGCGCCAGGCGGCTGGCCTCATCCGGCCCGTAAATTTCGGCGACGAGCGTTTGCAGCACCGGCGGGCCGGGTGGAACTTCCGCCACAGCGACGCGCGCACCAAACTTCGCCGCGATTTCCGCCACCCGCGGCCGCACCCGTTTGGCGATGTCATGGCTCTGCGCTTTGCGTTCTCCTTTCGGCACGAGATTCACCTGGATGTCCGCCACGTTCGCGCCGCGCCGCATGAAGTAATGGCGCACGAGGCCGTTGAAATTGAACGGCGAGGCGACGCCGGCATAAATCTGGTAATCCGTCACCTCCGGTTCGGTGCGGATGGCCGCGGCGATTTCGCGCGCGGCCTGCGCGGTGCGCTCGAGCGAACTGCCTTCCGGCATGTTCAGGATGATCTGAAACTCGCTCTTGTTGTCGAACGGCAGCATTTTCACCTTCACCCAGCCGATGCCGACCAATGTCATCGCGACGAGCAAAAGCCCGGTGATGCCCGCCAGAAATGCGTAACGCCAGCGCCGGTGCACGATGAGCGGCCCCATGAAACGGCGATAAAGGCGGGTGAAGAAATCCTCTTCGTGTTCGTAGGAGCCGACGTGAGGAGGCTCTGACTTTTCATCCGTGGTGCGTGGAGCGTGCTGTGTTTCAGTTTGAGACTCGTTACCCCGGCTGCTACGATGCCATTTCAAAATGCGAATGCTGGCCCACGGCGTGACAATGAAGGCGATGGCGAGCGAGAAAAACATCGCTGCGCCCGAACCAATGGGAATCGGCCGCATGTAAGGCCCCATCAGGCCGCCGACAAACGCCATCGGCAAAACCGCGGCAATCACGGCAAACGTGGCGAGAATGGTCGGGTTGCCAACTTCGCTGACCGCTTCAACGGCGATGGCCGACCAGTTTCGTCCCTTGTTCTGCGGCAGGTGAAAATGGCGGACAATGTTTTCGATCACCACGATGGCGTCGTCCACCAGGATGCCGATGGAAAAAATCAGCGCGAAAAGCGTGATGCGATTCAGCGTGAAGCCGTGGAGGTAAAACACCAGCAGTGTCAGCGCCAGCGTGGACGGAATCGCAATGGCCACGATGATGGATTCGCGCCAGCCCAGCGTGAGCAAAATCAGCAGCGACACACCGACCACGGCAATGAGCATGTGCCAGAGCAGTTCGTTGGATTTTTCCTCCGCCGTCACGCCGTAATTTCGTGTGACGGATATCTGCACATCGGCGGGAATGACGCGGCCTTTCAGCGTTTCAACTTTTTTCAACACCTCCCGTGCGACGGAAATGGCGTTTGCGCCCGGCCGCTTGGCAATGCTCAGCGTGACCGCTGGTTCTTCACCGTAACGTGTTGCCGGCATCTTGCCGGCAATTCCCTCTGTTGGTTCTGTCGGCGAGACGCCGGCAGCACGTTGCCGTGCTCCAAAAAACACATATTGGCCCGGCTCTTCCGCACCATCCATGATGTCGGCCACATCGCGCAGATAAACCGGTTTGCCGCCAAACACGCCGACGACCACGTTGCCCACGTCCTCCGCGCTGGCCAGAAACGCGCCGGTTTCAACCATCACTTCCTTGTTGTCGCTGGTCAGTCCGCCGGCGGCGAACTGCCGGTTCGCCTGTTGCAGCATGGGGATCAGACCGGCGGGACTGAGGTTGCGCGAAGCCAGTCTGGCCGGGTCGAGCAACACGCGCACCTGCCGTTGCGCGCCGCCGATGAGGGTGGTTTCGGCCACCTGCGGCACTTGCTTGACCGCGTCGTCCACCTGGGCGACGAGCCGGCGCAAGGTGAGATGGTCATAACGCGCGCTGTGGAACGTGAGCGCCAGAATCGGCACGTCGTCAATGGACCTCGCCTTGATGAGTGGTTGCGAAACACCGTGCGGGATTTTGTCGAAGTTCGACTGCAGCTTCTGGTTCAGCTTCACGAGGCTCCGCTCCATGTCCTCGCCGACCTTGAAGCGCACGATGACGAGGCTCTGTCCGGGGCTGGAGGTGGAGTAGATGTATTCGACGCCGGGAATTTCCCAGAGCAGCTTTTCCATCGGCCGGGTGGCGCGCTCCTCGACTTCCTTGGCGCTGAAGCCCGGCATCGAGACCATCACGTCCACCATCGGCACCTTGATTTGCGGCTCCTCCTCGCGCGGCAGCATCCATACCGCGAACACGCCGAGCAACACCGACGTGATGATGATGAGCGGCGTGAGCTTGGAATCAATGAACGCCCGCGCGATGCGGCCGGCGATGCCAGACGGGGCGGATGTCGGAATTGTGTTTTCAGATTTCATAGCGGGAGACAAGACGCGCCGATTAAAACTTGAAATGCACACTCGAACCATGAACCGTTTTGGACTGCGCCGGCAAAGCGCAGCGGCGACGGCGCTTTCGGAGTTTGGTGGGCGCGTGAATATTCGGGGACTTCGCCCAAAGCGGTGTCGCGCTTCGCTTGCCACCGCAGTCCAAAACCTAGCAACCGTTCGAACGGTTCATGGAAGAGGCGGGCGTTCATTTCATCTCCACCGGCTGTCCATCCACCAAAGTCGCCGCCCCTTCCGTCACCACCCGCTCGCCCGCGTCCACGCCGGAGACCAATTCCACTTCGTCGCCGATGCGTTTGCCGGTCTTGACAATGCGCAATTGCGCGTGCCCGTTCACCACCACGAAAACCAATTCCATCTGTCCGCGTTGCACCATAGCCGACGCAGGCGCGCGCAGCGCGGAAGTTTCGCCCACCGGCATGGCCGCGCGCCCGAACTGGCCGGCCCGCAAACCGGGTGTTGGCGGCAGGTCAAGTTTGACGAGGAAGGTGCGGCTGTTAGAATCGGCGGCGGGCGCAATTTCGCTGATCACGCCTGCGAGTTCGTTGGTCAAACCGGACACGCGCACGCCCAGCTTGTCGCCGAGGGTAAGATGACTGATGACCGCCTCCGGCACGTCGGCTTCCAGCCGCAAATCGCGGGCGTCCTCCATTTCCAACAGTGGTTTGCCCGGCGAGGCGAGATCGCCCACGTCCACGTATTTGCGCGTGATGACGCCGGCGAACGGCGCGGTGACTTTCGTGTAGCCGAGCAGGGTTTCCGCCTCCGTCGCCGCCGCATCGGTCACGCGAAACTTCGATTGGGCGTTGTCGTATTCGGATTGCGAAAGGATTTTTTGCTGAAACAGATCCGTGGCGCGTTTCAAATCGTTCTGCGCCTGCTGGCGCAGGGCAAGCGTCTGGTCGAGTTGCGCCTGGACTTCGCGCGCGTCAAGCTGCAACAGCAACTCACCGGCCTTCACATTTTGGCCGGGCACGACGAGCATCTTTTCGATCTTGCCGCTGACCTTGGCTTCGATGACGGAACTCAATTTGGCGCGCACCGTGCCCACCACCTCTTCGATGGCGACGCGCTGTTTGCTCTCGACGGTTTGCACGCGGACGGCGGCGGGCGGGAGTTCGGTGGTGACGGGCGATTCCGGTGCCTGACCGCAGCCCGAAAGGATCAAACCGGAAACCGTGATTCCTCCGGCCCAGGAGACAAAGCGTATTTTCATAAAATTCATTTCCCGCCGGGTGCCGCGCCAGCACCCGGCTCTGATGATTTCAACGAAGGCGTTGACCACTCAACTATGAGCAGCACGAGCCGCCGCCGCCAAGTTTTTTCAGGATGATTTCCAGCGGGCAGAATTTTGTGAACGACGATTGCAGCAGGTTGAATCCGACAAAGGCGGCGAGCCAGAGCCAGTTCGGGTTGTGATAATGCGCCAGCAACAGGCTGGCCAGGATGAAGATCCCGGCAAACCGCCGGATGATGAGTTCCATTTTCATAACCGGATTCGTTGGGTTGAGGTTTAATGAGAACTGCCCGCGACCAACGCGCCTATGGCCATGCCGTAGAGCGTGCTGATGAACGGATTGCTGGTCAGGGGGCAGGCGCCGGTGGAACACCCGACGAGCTTGTACCAGCCGAAACCAAGGGCCGCCCCGACCACGGCGCCGACCAGGATTCGCAGGCTCATAACGAGCGCCTTTCGGGATGCGATGTTTTTTGATGGACAACGAATTCAATCATGGTATAATTATACAACCATATAGTTATATGTCAAATGAAAAATTTTTGCGGGTGGTGGACGGGGAGGAGCTCGACCGGATGGCCGCCCGGTTCCGGCTGCTGGGCGAGCCCATGCGGCTGAAGATTTTGCAGGCGGTCTGCAAACGGCCGCGCACTGTAAATGACATCGTCGCCGCCACCGGCTCCACGCAGGCCAACGTCTCCAAACATCTCGCATTGCTGACCACCGGCGGGATCCTCACCCGCAAAAAGGATGGCCAGTGCGTTTACTACGCCATGAAGAACCAACTGGCGGTGAAACTCTGCGAATTGGTGCGCGCGCAACTTGCCAGGTAGTCTGCCCATTGCGACGGGCCGGTTTGCGCAAGGGGCGCGGGCAGCTTGCCCACGATACGCGGACGAGGGCCGTCCGCGCTCCAATGAATGCGGCTTAAAAGCCGCGGCTACGGAACGCGATGTTCACACGCGCGCTGGACTTGGATGCGCTGCTCAAGGAAAAATGACCCTCCGCGCCCGGGCGCGAGGCGGAAGAAAAAGCTCGCCAACGGATTCAGAACGGGCAGAAATTATTGCGACATGAGTGCAAGCAGTCCAATGGCGAAGAAGAAGATGGATCCGGAAAAGCGCGCGCCCGGCTGGCAGATACGTTGCTTGAAGTGCGACTTCACCGAGCCGTGGGGCAAATACGGCATCCGGCGCAAGGCCGTTGGTCGGACATACAGCTTCGGCCGCTGTCCGCAGTGCAAACGCATCCGCATCCGCGTCATCGAAAAAGTTCCGCCGGCGGAAGCTTGAAGCCGGGGGGCGGGACTTCCGACGATGTTCACACGCGCACCGGACTTGGATGCGTTGCTGAAAGATCAACCCCGTTGACGGAAATCGTCTCGTCCAACAGGCAGTGCACAACGTCCGCGGCGGTGTAGGTGTCGCAACCCGGCTTGAGAAACCGTGCCACTTGCGCGACGTCGTCGCCAGCGGTCATCAGTGCCAATTCCTCTTCCGAATTGGAACGCACCTGGTTGAGGCCGATGTTGGCAACCAGTCCATTGCAAAGGCATTTGCGGCCTTGCGCGTCAGCGAGCGTCCCGCCTTTTTTTACAAAATCATCCACCGGTTCGGCGGGGCAGCGGTAGCCTGGGGTCCCGTCCGGTTTGCGATAAAGATGCCGGAGATAACCCAGGTCGCAGATGCGCGTCCGGGCCGCATACTGATCAGCTTCTGAAAGCGTGCCGGGCATCCGAACCACCTTGAACGGAAAACCGGTGGGCGAGGCAATCGGGTCGGTGAAAACGTGCGCGGTGCCGGCACGACTCATTTGCAAAGCCTGCTGCTTGAGTTCGGGGCGCAGGCCGGATTCATTGCAAAACGCAAATGCCGTTCCCACCTGAATGCCGGATGCGCCAAGTCGCAAGGCCTCGGCCAGCCGGCCCGGCCGCCCATACGACCCGGCCAGCCAGAAGGGCCGGCCCAGCTCGCGGATTTTTTCGAGGTCAACGACATCGCGCGGGCCATATACCGGTTCGCCGATGGCGTTGAGTTGCAGCGGGCCGCGCGGCGGGGCGTTGTGTCCGCCGGCGGTGTCGCCTTCGATGACGAAGCCGTCCACGTGTCCGCTGGCCTTTTTGGCCAAAGCCATGGCGAGGGTCACCGAGGCGACAATGCCGAGGAATAGCGGACGTTTCACAGCCGGGAGCTGGCCTTTGCAGAAGGCGCGCGGGTCGAACGTGGAAAGGAATTCCTCGCCGGGCAACGCGCCGATGACATCAATTTTCAGTTGAGCCGGTTCGCCTTCCGCCAGACGATCCATCGCCCCGGGAATGGCGCGCGGTATGCCGGCGCCCATGAGCACGTAATCCGCGTTGGCGAGCATCGCGCCATAAAGCGAGGGCAGGGTGGGCAACTGGATTTTTTCGAGAAAATTAATTCCGACCAGTCCGTCATGGCCTTCCTTGGCCAGGAACACTTCCACGAAGTTGGCCACCACGGTCAATTCGACGAGCGCCGGGCCGGGGCGGAGCGTGGGCATGGCAGCGAGTTTGAATGGCGCCGCCGGAGATTTTCCGCCGGGCATGAAATATTGCGCCTCCACGCGCGCGGCGACTTCGGGAATCGGAAACTGTTGCATGGCCCGGCGCAGGTGGCCCTGGGGATCGCCCATCTGAAGAGCGCGCGAGAAAACGATGGCCAGTCCCGTCCCGGAAACGACGCCGAGCTGGCCCAATTTTGAAACTGTGCGCGCCAAAGTCCAGCCGGACACGGCTACGCCCATCCCGCCCTGAATAATCTTCGGCTGTGACATAATATAAACCGCGCTGCCAGCGCTTCACTCCACGAGGAGAAAAGCTCACGACAGAAAAGTCAGGAATCACCGGAAAGGTGTTCCTTGAAACACCCTGGCGGGAATCCGTCGGAAACCGACGCTGGGAAAATTCTAAGCTAATGGCCGGTGGATAGAAAGCACTGTTTTTGAAGAATTAGCGCCTTCTTTGAGTGTGTGCGCGAAACGCGCTTATACCATTTCCCGATAATAATCGGCACATTTCCCAGACGGTAGGGCCGCGTTGCTGCGCGGCCATCATACCCGGCGGCGCCGCAGCGCCGCCCTACCCATTGCACCGATTGTCTCTGGGATTTGGTATTATTCTGTTTTTCCTGCTTTTCCTGAGGGCCGCTGATTTCAAGGCGGGAGCTTAATCCGTTATTCGGCCTGACAAAACCGGCGGCAAACGAGGTCAAGCATGGCCAAAATCCAGTGAGACGTTTCACATCCGGCGCGGGATGGGGCTGTGGCTTTTGTCGGCATGGTTATTTCCAGGAAAAATGCCGCTTGCCCTTGCCAATAATGGAACTAAGCTCAAATCGCAATATGAAAGTGCAACCAATAGCACCTCACTTCTTAGGCTCACTTAACTGTTAGGCGACTAGCCACTCTTCTTCCAATGCCCACAAATACAGATCGCAATTCCAGTCACCTCGCCGGCGAGTATTTCGTCGCCGCAGAACTATATCGTCGTGGCTACTCCGTTGCGATGACTCTCGGCAACGCAAAGGCCATTGATCTCTTTGCTGAACGAGAGGCTCGAACCGTAAATGTTCAGGTCAAGGCAATCCGAGACAAAAAGAGTGTTGGCTGGCCTATGCTCAAAGACAAAATCAAAGACAACATCATTTACGTCTTTGTCTGCCTCAACGCACCTGACACGCCCCCGGATTACTACATTTGCACGTCGGACGAAGCCCGACTGAAGGTTAAGCAATACAGCACACGCGGAATTATTGATCTCTCCCGCCTAAAGAGTGACGACTACCGCAACCGCTGGGACAAGATCGAGGCAGCACTAACACCAGTCAATGAACCATAATCCAACGTCGCCTAACTAGATCGAGCGAACCGGAGCGGGCGCTCGCAGTTCGGATGCTGGCTTGCAAGACTGTTGTCATTGGTTATTCTCGCTCCGGTCGCTCATCTGGAGCGTTAGATGCACACGGCACAGCAACATGATTACGCAAGAACAGTTTAAGATGTTGCTGCCACTGGCTTGTTCATGGGCAGAGGAACAGGAGGGCATTATTCTCCGCGATGGCGCGCTTCTCTCGCCCGCCCAGATTGCTGATGCCAAGACGATCGGCGTTGTTCATCCTGAGAGGGTCAGATTGCTGAGAGTCCCAGGTATTCCCATGCCGGTGCATCCGGTCCTTCGCGCCGCCGCCGATGCCACCAAGCTTATTTCTCCTGACACAGCCGGTCTCACTTTGAGGTATGGCATATTCATTCGTTCGGATTATTGGGGCGCTCGCCCATTGGTGTTTCACGAGCTTGTCCACACTTCGCAGTATGAGAGGCTTGGCGGATTTCAGCAGTTTCTACAGCAGTATTTGTATGAGTGCATCACTATCGGGTATCCTGCTGCCCCAATGGAGCAAGAAGCGGTTACTACGACAGCGAGATTGTGCATCTAACACCGCGCGAGCCTGTGTGAAAACTCGCGGTGGGATTGACGGTTAAAAGCGGCGGCGAGAAGTGTTGTTTGCGGTTCGTGGTTTTTCATCCCGGATGAAAAGTTCCGGTCGGGCCCTGGTGGGAGCGTTCACCGGAGTAGTGGGAACCAAGGACTGAGGTTTTTCCGGCCCGTGGCGGCGCACTGAGCCTTGGCAAATCTTTGAACCGGGAAATCTCGCCTGTGTGGCTTGCGGAGTGCCAGCCGTATCACGCCTTGCGGTCGAAGAATGGATTTTTACCGGTCACGCTCAATGGAATGCCGAGCGCCTGTTTGACCTTCGGCCCGAACATTCCCAAATCCAGGCACGCCCGGCCGATGGAATACATGATGCGGTTGTCAATGTGGAACCGGCCGGCCACTTCCGCCGCCGACATGGTGGCAATGCCGAGGTCAATCGAGTTGAATGTGCAGGTCCCTCCGGCCATCTCCAGCGCTTCACAGGTCGGCTTGCCGCAGAACCCGCAGTTCAAGCCTGCGGTGTTGGATTCCACGCCGATGACCACCAGCGCAGGCGAGTTCTCGATGTTGCCGCCGTCGCGCGCGAGGCTGGGCCGGCTTTCCTTTGTGGCAATCTCGCGCATCTTGGCGATGACCTTTTGCTTCGTCGGTTCGTCGTCAATCGCGGCGGTCTTGATGTTGTCGATGCCGCACGTCTTGGGCGCCGTCCGCGCCGCCGCGGCCATCAGCGCGGCGACCTGCAGTGCCGCCGATTTTTCCAGTTCAGCCGGGGTTTTCATGGCGGAAAAATACGAACTGTGTCGGGGGAAAACAAATGAAAAACGCAGGGGAAACATCGAACGCTGAACACCGAACATCGAATAATTTATCGCCGGTCAGAGACCGGCAAAGTGTGGGGCTTGTGTAACTCGCCCCTCCGATAAAACAATCGCCGCTTGCGACGGCGGAGGGAATGCCTAGATTAACCATGTGACTGCCGATGCCAAACTTTTGACGTTCAACCCGGTGCGCGAGATTTCCACCTCGACGGCGCCCGTCCCCGCCGCAAATCCGCTGCCGCCGGTTTTGCCGGCTGATTTGCCGGCGGTGCGCAGCGCCATCTCGCTGCTGGGCGTGGATTACATTCACTTGAAGACGGCGGACGGCGGCGACCTTTATCTCACGCGTTTCGGGCTGCCGTTCTGGAAAAGCCTGCTGCCGCAGAACTGGTATGCGCGCGAGTGGTTTGAGGCCAAGCGCGAGCGGCTGGAGGGCACGAGCACGGTCTATAAAGTGCCGACGCGCCCGGTGAACGGCAAGGTGTTGAATCTGGTCGTCAAATGGTCGCGCGTGGGCGAAATGGTGCCGTTCGACACCTTCACGGTCAACAAGTTCATTCAAGCGGAATTCAACAGTCCGTTCGAGGAATTTTCGCTGCTCATGGAGTTGCGCCGGGGTGAGGCCGGGCCGGCAGCCATTCGCATCCGCACCCAGCTCCCTTTGGCGATCTACGTGCCGAGCGAGCGCTTGCAACTCTGGCAGACGGGTCGTTCCGAGGACAAAATCCGCGCGAAGGTGACGCGTCATCCCGGTGTGGAGATTGATATCCTGCGGCAATACGTCTTGCTGTTCGGCTGGATCAAGGGCTGGGACGCGGTGGAGACGGCGGAAAAATTCGGGCTGGAAGGCCGGGCGCAGGCGGAATTTCTCGCCCGCATTACCAGCCTGGTTACGCATGAGTTGTGGCAGAAAGGCTGCCGGGTGGTGGATATGAAACCGGCGCACATCATTCTGCGCCCGCAGCCGGACCAGTCGTTGTTGCGCGACCACAACGATCAGTTTGCCTACGCGCTGGTGGACTACGAATTGCTCGAACGGACCCCCGAACACGAACAGGCCGTGCGAAGCGTCAACCGGCAACTTTATCTCAAGCACATGGCCCGCCGGTTCGACACGGACGCCGCCAATCCGCTGCCGGCGCATCTCCGCGCCACGAATGTCCTGGGTGTGGATTACATTTTTGGCCGCGCCGAAAGCACGGGGGGATTGCTCTGGGTGGTGGGCAAGGACCCGGACCTGTTTAATTATTTTCTGCCGGAACGCTGGCGTCGCACGCCAAAGAAAAAATTGTCTGCCCGCAACCAGATTTTCCACACCCGCACCAAGGACAACATCAATCTGGTGTGGAAGGTCTCGCGCATGGGCGACTCGCCGTGGTTGAAGAATCCCGATGCCCACAAGGAGACAGCACGGGCCTACGGCTTCAACAGTCCCTTCGAAGAATTTGCCTTTGCGTTTGAAATGAGCCGCCACGGCGTAAGGACGGTTTATCCGCGCGCCATTTACATGACCGGCCGCCCGCGCGGCCCCGCCCGCCAGGTGTCCGACGAACGGCGTTACGCCGCGCTGGCTGATTTCCGCACGCCCGACGGCGACCCGGCCGTGCGCAAGGAATACGACTACATCACCATCTGGGGTTTTTGGAACGGCCCGGACGAACTGCTCGCGGCGCAGGATGGAAAATACTACCAGGCCGTCAACGTCAAACGCGCCTTCACCAACAAACTGATTTCCAAACAAACTTTGACGGAACTGACGCAGATGGTAACGCGCCGACAGGCTCATTGCGGTTTTGAGGACCTCAATCTCAAACCCGATCACCTGCTGATTTCCTTCGACGCGGATGAACAACTGGTGCTCGACACCATGGGCAAACCCGAAGTGCGGCTTTGCAATTTCGAACTTATCCGCCGCAGACCATGATCTTCGGTGAAGCTGTTGGTAATACCAATTCCCAGAGACAACCGGTGCAATGGGCAGGGCGGCGCTGCTGCGCCGCCGGGTATGATGGCCGCGCAGCAGCGCGGCCCTACCGTCTGGAATAGGTGCCGATTATTATCGGGAAATGGTATTAGTTCACGGATCAAGGTGGTAGCGGCGGTTCATGTAGAGTTCATCCGCCACCTGAAAAATAGCCTCGGCGTTTTTCTCCAGTTCCAAATCTTCCGGCGTGGACTGCGGCGTCAACTCCAAATTCACGACGTGCGGGTCCCCGGCATAGAATTCGACCTTTTTTTGCAGACCCAGCACCACCATCCGGTCATTGGCGAACATCCCGATGTCACGGTTGTGATTCAGCAAGGCATGGAATGTGTCCGGCGGGTCGTGCAAAAGGTCGCGTCCCAGAAACAGGCTTTCATAGGGGCGGCCAATCAGGCCGAGAATCGTCGGCGGCAAGTCCAGCGAGCAGCCGGGCGCGTGGAGGCGTTGCGGTTGAGGCGCGACCGCCGGGCCGAGGATCACGAGCGGGATTTCGTAGGAAAAAATCGGGATGTCCTGGCTGCCATAGACCCGCGCCCCATGGTCGGCCACGACGACAAAAATGGTGTTCGTCCAAAATGCCTCCTGTTTCGCGGCCTTGAAAAATTGGCCGAGGCACCAGTCGGTGTATTTCACGACGTTGTCGCGTGTGCCATTCGGGTCTTCGGAAATGCGGCCTTTGGGATAAGTGTAAGGCTTGTGATTTGACACGGACAGGAGGGTGGCGAAAAACGGTTTGTTGGTCTGGCTCAAGGCGCGGAATTGCCGGATGGCGCCCGCGTATAAATCCTCGTCGCTCACGCCCCAGACGGTCACGAAGGCCGGATTGGGAAAATCTTTTTCGTCCACGATCTGGTCGAAGCCGTTGGCGACGAGAAACGGTTTCATGTTGTCGAACATGGCGTGTCCGCCGTAGAGGAACATCGTGTTGTAGCCGTCGCGCTTGAGCACGCGCGCGATGGTTTCGACGTTTTCGGAGCGGTCGCGGTGGACAATCGCATCGCCGGGCAGCGGCGGGAACGACGACAGCGCGCCTTCCATGCCGCGCACGGTGCGGTTGCCGGAGGCGTAAATGTTGTCGAACAACAAGCCTTCCTGCGTGGCGAGCCGGTCCATTTCCGGCGTCAGCGTGTTCGTGCGGCCGAGGCAGCCCCAGAATTCCGAGCCGAGACTTTCTTCGAGCAAAATCACGACGTTCAGGCGCGGGCGATTGGAATCGCCGGAAATTTTTCGTTCGATGCTGAAATTGTCGCCGACGAAGGTCGCGTTGGTCGAGGCCAGCAGGCGATGGGCGCGGGCGTAAGCTTCATCCCGCGGCAGGGTTTTGTAAAATGTGGGATAATCGAGATTGCGCGTCCACGCGGCGGCGAAAAAGGAGAGCGCACCATCGTTGGCAATTTCGTTGAGCGTGCGGTCTTCGCTGACGTGCGGCGGATTCAAATTGACCGTCCGGCTCAGGCCGGCAAACAAAATCAATGCGCCGGCGAACCAGAGAAACCGCGTTCCGATCCAGACCGGCTTCATCCACATTGTTTTGAACAATCGCCCTGCCAGCCACGTCCACGCCGCGCCGACGAACAGGCAGCCGGCGACGACCGCCGGGACGGGATAGGCGTCCCAGATGTTGATGAACACCTCGCGAGGATAAATCAGATAGTCCACGGCGACGGGGTTAAAGCGCGATTTGAATTCCGCGAAAAAGTAAAATTCCGCCGCGAGCAAAAACACCTGCACGGCCCAAAGCAGCGTCATGAAAAACCGGAACCAGAGGCGGTGGATGAGCGACGCGAACAGGCGGTTGCCGATGATGAAACACCAAAACAGCGGTGGCAGCATGAACCACAGCGCGGCGATGACGTCGCGGTAAAAGCCGGCGGCAAAGGCAAGCAGAATGTTCCACTGCGCGGCGGAAGGCGGGCCGAATTGAAGCAGCAACACGAGACGCAAAACGGCGAAGGCGGCCAGCAGCGACACAAAACAGAACACGAGGAAGCCGTAACGCGAGCGCGGTTTTTTCTGGAAACGCAATGCGGGACGCTTGTTCATCAATTTGGATTCTGGCAGGCGGAGGTTAAAGACGTTCAGTCGTTTGTCCAAGCTTGGATTCCTTGCCGGTTCCGGCTTGGCATTGATGATGGCCACGGATGAACATGGATTGTTTTAACGCAACTCCGTTGACACGCGAGCGGGAGGCGCAAAGCCGCGAAGGATTCAACCAGTGCTGAACGCTGGCAGTGAAATCTGTATTGTCCGCCTCACGATTTCTGAATTCGCGGTGACTGTGCGGAGGACGGGCGCAGCAAAAGGGCGCGGATTGAAACTGGTTGTGCCGGCGGGACGCCGGCGTTCCCAGGAGTCGCCCCCGCGCGCAAGTGCAAGTGTGTAATAATTCGCCGCGTCCTGAAAGAGTTGGTGGTGAGGCCGGGAAGTTTGAGGGTTGGCAAAGACGGGGCTGGACTTCAGTTCGGCCCGGTTTCTTTTTGTCCAAGCCGGTTTTCGGTTGGGCGGTTCAAATGGTCGTAATCAGGGATTGCCTTATAATTAAGAGATGTTAAAATGAGCGTATGAAGACTTTGACAATTACTGAAGGACGCGGGCGGCTGGGGTTTTGGCTCAAGAAAGCCGTCGCGGGTGAGGATGTTGGCTTTGTCTTTGGCGACAAGATTGTCGCGCTGCGCCCGGTCTCCGTGTATTCGGAAGATTACGCCTTGCAGGAATACGGGCTGACGGAAGCGGAACTGGCGGCGGCGGCACGGCGGATTGAAAAGAGCATTGCCCAAGAGCGGCGGCGCGGGACGGTCAAACCTTTCACCGGGGAGGCCGATGCCTTGCGTGATTGAAACCACGAAGCGTTTCCGCGCCTCGGTGAAGAGGCGCGAAGCGGAAGTGGCGCGAACACTCGCAGAAATCCAATCCGGCTTTGGCAACCCCCACCATCACGCGGGATTGGGTGTCCGCAAGCTCGCGCCGGGGCTGTTTGAATGTCGCACGGGGTTGAAATTGCGTCTGGTCTTTGAGGCGCGCAAGGGGGTGCTTGTTTTTGACTTCGCGGGCAACCCTGCCGGGGTGCAAAACTATCTGCGCGGAAGATGATGTTATCCTGAAATCCGAAGGGCGAAATCCGACCCGCTGCGACGGCGCGACAGCGCGGCGAGAAGAAGCCCGAAATCCGAAGCCCGAAAAGCTGAGGTCGGTTGAGATTCCGGGCTGGGTGCTCGCGCCGAAAGTGATTTTCTCCATCGCTGGCAAGCGGCCTTGCCTCGATTTGGCGGACGGCTTTGGAAGAAGCGTGAACGGTGTTTGACGGGTTGGCAAAAGCAAGACTGGCCTTCGGTTCAGGCTGGTTTCTTTTTTATCCAGCCGGTTTTCGACGGGCGTGGTTCAGATTTGACAGCGCGCGGTTTGGGCGCAGAATGTAATGCCGGTCTCGGTTGCCAGCGTAGCTCAGTTGGTTAGAGCGTGGGACTCATAAGCCCGAGGTCACTGGTTCGATTCCAGTCGCTGGCACCAAATTAATCGCTGCTTGACCTTTTGGGACGTAATGGATTAACTGTGCGGCGTTAGGTAAATTCATGTTTGCGCAATTAAAAAGCCTGTTTTCCAACGATATTGGAATAGACTTGGGCACGGCCAACTCCCTCGTCTATGTGCGGGACCGCGGAATCGTCCTGCGCGAACCTTCGGTGGTAGCCATTCAGGCGGGCACGACCAACGTGCTGGCCGTCGGTGCTGAAGCCAAACGAATGCTGGGCCGCACGCCCGGCAACATCGTGGCCATCCGGCCCATGAAAGACGGCGTGATCGCCGACTTCGAAATCACCGAGGCCATGCTCCGCCACTTCATCCAAAAGGTTCACCATCGCAAATTGATTGCGCCACGAGTCGTGGTCGCAGTGCCTTCGGGCATCACGGAAGTGGAAAAACGGGCCGTCAAAGATTCCGCCACCCACGCCGGCGCGCGGGAGGTGTATTTGATTGAGCAACCGATGGCCTCAGCCATCGGCGTCGGTTTGCCGGTGCATGAGCCGGCGGGCAACATGATCGTGGACATCGGCGGCGGGACTTGCGAAATCGCAATCATCTCCCTCGCCGGTATCGTCTTCTGCCGCAGCCTGCGGGTGGGCGGAGACGAATTTGACGAAACGATCATTGCGCACATGAAACGCGCCTACAATATGTTGATAGGTGAACGCACCGCGGAAGAAATCAAGATACGCATCGGCTCCGCGTTTCCGTTGGAACAGGAATTGACCATGGATGTCAAAGGCCGCGACCTGGGTTCCGGCCTGCCCAAAACCTTAACCATTCGTTCCGAGGAAATTCGCGAAGCGTTGCAAGAACCGCTGTCGAGCATTTTGGAGTCCGTCCGCCTCACGCTGGAACGCTGTCCGCCCGAACTCGCCGCCGACCTTGTGGATCGCGGCCTGGTCATGGCCGGCGGCGGCTCGCTGTTGCGCGGCATAGACCGGCTGGTGGCCGAGGAAACCGGCTTGCCGGTCCACGTCGCGGACGACCCCATGAGCGCCGTTGCCGAAGGCACCGGCCGCGTCTTGCAGGAAATCGAATTCCTCAAGCGCGTCGCGACCAACGCCAAATATTGATTTCCCGCCTTTGCGTGGCCGAAGCCCCGCCTGGCGGGGCGAAGGCCCGCGCGTTCGCCTGCGCGCCCCGACACGTTTGTCGGGAGTTGCAGGATGTTTAGGAAAAAAAATTATCTCGCGCTTGGCGCGGTGACGCTGCTGGCACTGCTGATTCTCAGCCTGCCGCCGCGCGTGACCGCCCATCTCAAGCTCACCATCGGCAGTTTGTTTTTGCCGCTGTTCGGGCTGGCCAACACCACCCAACAACTCCCTGCCGATTTGGCCGACAGCGTCCTGCCCCGGCGCGAATTGTTCCAACAAATTGACCGGCTTCGGCGGGAAAATGAACAGTTCAAGGCCCAGGCCATCCAGACTGCCGCCATCGCGCGCGAAAACGATCAGCTCCATTCGCTGTTCGGCTGGCAGCAGCAGGCGCCGTGGAAACTCAAACTCGCCAACGTCGTCATGCGTGACCCGGCCAATTGGTGGCGCACCGTGCAGATTGACCTCGGCAGCCGCGACGGGCTCCGGGAAAATCTGCCCGTGCTCACCGCCGAAGGTCTGGCCGGCCGCGTCTCATCCGTCGGTCTCACGCGCTCGCAAGTTGTTTTGATGGGCGACCCCAATTGCCACGTCTCCGCGATTGTTGAAAATCCGGCGCACGACATGGGCATAATCAGCGCGAGCGGCCCGCTGGACACTTCGCTCGTGGATTTGACCTATCTTTCCGGCAGCGCGAGTTTGAAGCCCGGCCAGAATGTCATCACCAGCGGCCTCGGCGGCGTTTTTCCCAAAGGGATCCCCGTCGGCCAGGTGGTGGATTCGCGCCCGGTTGAATTCGGCCTTTACACCGAGGCGCGCGTGAAACTTTCGGTGAATCTCGGCGCGCTCGAACAAGTCTGGGTGCTGTTTCCATGAAAAATCATAAACATCGAACATTGAACACTGAACGCCGAACATCGAATAAGATCCCGGCCGGTGTTTGCTTGATTCGGCGTTCGATGTTCGATGTTGGTTGTTCGGTGTTTTTTCTGAAGGCTTCATGCTTTTACGTCTCAGCGCTGATCAGATGAACTTCCTGCAAACCATTCTGATTCTGGCCGCCGCGTTTCTCGCGGTGTTTGGCGAAGCAACGCTTCCCGTCCTGCACCACTGGCTCGGCGCGCAGGTGGATTTGCTGCCGGTGCTGATGGTGTATGCAGCGTTGAACGCGGACATCGCAACGGTCTCGTTGCTCGCCGTGCTGGGCGGTTTATGGTTCGACGCGCTGTCGGCCAATCCGCTCGGGATCAGCATCCTGCCGCTCTTTGCCGTCGGATTCGTGATTTATCTGCGGCGCGACTTGATTTTGCGCGAGCTGTCGTTCGCGCAACTCGTCCTCGGCACCCTGGCCAGCGCCATCGTGCCGGTGCTGTCCATTTTGCTTTTGTTGACCGCTGGGAAACAACCACTGCTGGGCTGGGGTTCGATCTGGCAATGGCTGGTGATGACCGCGGGCGGCGCGGCGGCGACGCCGTTTGTTTTCGCCCTGTTCAATTGGTGCAACCGCTCGCTCGGCTATCAGCCGAGGATTGAACCCAGTTTCCGTCCCGACCGGGAAATCCGTCGGGGAAGAATATGAAAATGAACGGAGCATTGGAGTGTTGGAGTATTGGAGCGATGGGGAAAATCGCTCAGTTTGCCTCCCATTCCTCCATCACTCCGCCACTTCATCAACCCATTTCGGGCCGACGATGCTGATTTTTGACGAACTGAAAAAGAACGATCCGCAGCTCCGCCTCCTGGCGGTGGCGCTGGCGGGCGGCCTGTTTGTTTTACTGGCCGGCCTGTGGTGGGTGCAGATCGTTTCCGCGCGCAAATATGAAAGCCATTTGGAGACGCAGTCGTATCGCACCGTCCGCATCCCCGCCGTGCGCGGGAAAATTCTCGACCGCGACGGCCGGGTGCTCGCTGAAAATCGTCCGCGGTACAGCCTCAGTCTTTACCTGGACGATTTGCGTTTGCGCCGGCAATTCGACGCCGCTTACGGTGCGGCCATCGCGCAGGCGCGGGCCGGCCAGAAACAGCGCATTGCCGCGCAGGAGAAAAAACTTGGCCGGTCGCTGACCAAGGCCGAAGGAAAGCAATTCTCGCTCGCGACCGATCAATTGAAACAGCTTCGCGAACAAACGCGTTTTCAAGTGGCGGACAGCGTGGTGGAACAGGTTGGCCAGCGGCTGGGCCAGCCGCTGGAACTCGATCCGGCAACGTTCAAACGCCACTACGATACGCGGCTCGCGCTGCCGTATCCACTGGTGCCCAACCTCAACGACACGCAAATTGCCCGTTTCGAAGAGCAATACTCCGGCGGTCTGGGTGTGGTTTTGGACTTGCAGCCTGCTCGCAGTTATCCGTACGGCACAACGGCAACGCATTTGCTCGGTTATGTGCTGCGCGACGATAGTTCCAAAGAAGGCGAGGATTCTTACTTCAATTACTATCTGCCGGATTATCGCGGTCAGGTCGGTGTCGAGGCCGGGTTCGACGCGCAATTACGCGGACACGCAGGCACGGTGGCCGTGCTCGTCAACAATCTCGGCTACCGTCAGACCGAAAACGTGGGGAGTCACGCGGAGCCGGGCGATAATGTCGTGCTGACGCTTGACCTCGACATTCAGCAGGCGGCGGAGCGCTCACTCCTGGCGCATCAGGGTCCGGATGCGCGCGCGGCGGTTGTCGTGATGGACGTGCGGACGGGCGACGTGCTGGCGATGGTTTCGTCGCCGGCGATCAATCCGGATTATACCGCCAACGAACCGGCGCTCTTGAACGATCCGAAATTGCGTCCGCAAATCAATCGTGCCACGTATGAAAACTACGCGCCCGGTTCCATTTTCAAAGTGGTTGTGGCGTTGGCCGCATTGGAAAACGGGCTCAACCCCAACGCGACGATTTACAATCCGCCGTCTCCTGAAAATCCGAATCACGGTTACATCATGATTGGGCGGCGGCAAATTCAGGACACCGCGCCGCCGGGGGCATACGATTTTCGCCGTGCCATCCTCCGTTCCTGCAACACCTATTTCATCACCAACGGTCTGCGGGCGGGCATTGAAAACATTGTTCGCATGGGGGAGAAGTTTCATCTGGGCGAGCGCACCGGTTTGCCGACGCGACAGGAGACCAAAGGCATTTTCCCGACGCTCGACCGTGTGCACTCCGGCTGGCGTGACGGTGACACAGCCAATCTGTGCATCGGGCAGGGCGACATCGCAGTCACACCGATGCAAATCGCCGTGATGATTTCCGCCATCGCCAATGGCGGCAAGGTGCTTGTGCCGCGGCTCGTCGAGCGCATCGAATCGCAAGACCCGGCATCGGGTGAAGCCCCGGCGATTTTTCCTTCCGGTGTCGTGCGCGACACCTTGGGGGTGCATCCGCGCAGTCTGAAAATTTTGCAGGACGCCATGCTCGCGGAAACCGAAGACCCGGAGGGCACCGGCCGCGCGGCGTTTTTGCCCGGTTTGCACATTTGCGGCAAAACCGGCACGGCGCAGGTGAAAAATGAACACGGCCAGACGACCATTTGGGATTATTGGTTCGCGTCATTTGCGCCGTATGAACATCCGCGTTTCGCCGTCGTAGTCATGGTTCAGTCGGAAAATCTCGGTTCCGGCGGTGTCTCCTGCGCGCCGATTGCGCATGACATTTACGAAGCGATTTTGAACAGCGAAAAATCCAACGGACCCGTCCTGGCTGCGCTGCGGCGCGGCGGGCAGGCAAATTAAATGTTCAACGTTCCCATCAACGAACCGCACGCAAAGATCGACCGGTTGCAACTGGCCGTGCTGGCCGGGTTGATGCTGATTGGCACGGCGTTCGTTTACAGCGCCACGATGGCGAATGCAACGGCAGCGACGCTGCCGTGGTATAACCAAAGCTGGGTGCGGCAGATCGTCTGGTATGCGCTCGGCATCGGCGCGGGCTCGGCGTTATGTCTGGTGGACTATCACACGCTGTCGCGCTGGTCGTTCGTGGCGTATTGGGCGACGATCTTTTGCCTGGTCGCCGTGATGATTCCGCACATCGGCTCGATGCGCTTTGGTGCACGGCGGTGGATTGATCTGGGATTTTTCCAATTTCAACCGAGTGAATTCGCCAAGCTCGCGTTCATTCTGGCGATGGCGCATTTCTTGAGCCGGCCGGCGGATGAATTGCGGCATCCGTCAATTTTCTGGAAAGGCATCGGGCTTTTGTTGCTGCCGTTCGCGCTGATTTTGAAGGAACCGGATCTGGGTTCGGCACTCGTATTATTACCCACGGGTTTGGTAATGATGTTCGTTGCCGGCACGCCCAAAGAATATCTGCTGCAGCTGGTCGGCGCGGTGGGTTTGCTGGCGGCGCTGTTTTTGGTGGACATGCTGTTCATGCCGCCGGGCTGGTGGCAGGTTTCGATGCAGCCGTATCAGCGCGACCGGCTGCTGGTTTATTTTGGACGGGATTACACCCATTTCGCCCTGCCGAATGCCACACCGGCGGAGTTGCAACGCCTGCGACAACAACAACTGGACGATGAATATAATGTCCGGCAGGCGCTGATTTCGGTCGGCTCCGGCGGGCTGGCGGGCAAAGGCTGGCGGCAGGGCACCCAGAACGCCCTCGGATATTTGCCGCGAGCGGTGGCTCACAACGACTTCATTTTCTCCGTGATTGCCGAGGAGGAAGGATTCGTCGGCAGCGTGATTGTGATCGCGCTGTATGCGGTGGTTCTCTTCACGGGATTGAGAATCGCCGGCCAGGCGCGCGACCGCCTGGGCAAACTCGTGGCGGTGGGCGTTGTGACGCTCATTTTCAGCCACGTCTTCATCAATATCGGCATGAACATTCGCATCATGCCCGTGACGGGCGTCCCACTGCCGCTGCTTTCCTACGGCGGGTCTTCAGTGCTGTGCTCGTTGATCGCACTGGGCTTGATGCAAAACATATACATCCATCGAAAAGGATACTGACTATGAGTAATAACAATTTTTCACGGCGGCGCCGCGGAATGCGTTTCCGCCCCAAAGGCGGCTTCGGCCAGACCCAGCAAAAACCCGACCGCGAAGCCATCCAGGCTCGCGCCGACGTGGTGACTGAGCAGGGCGGTGCGGAGCACGTGTTCGAAAAACGGCACACGAACGAAATCGAGCGCGCCGAAAATATCGCCGCCGGCCTGCCTCCCCAGGGAGCGCCGGAAAACATAACGCCGGATTCCGGCGCGGACAAAAAGGAACTCCGCGAGTCAAAGCTTGCAACCCCGGCCCCCGTGACGGAGGAAAAACCCTTCGCGCCGGTGCCCGTGGCGGAACAGCCCAAGGGCATTTTGGACACCATCAAATTCGCGGCGACCACCCTCGTGAAGAAGGTTCAGCGGCTCATCCGGCCGGAGAAGAAAATTCACAAGGAAGTTGTCATCAACGCCGAGACGCTCGAAACGCGCGTCGCCGTGCTCGAAGACGGACGATTGGAGGAATTCAACATCGAACGCACCACCGAGGAACGCCTCGTCGGCAGCATTTTCAAGGGCAAGGTGCGCAACCTCGAAGACGGCCTCAAAGCCGCGTTCGTGGACATCGGCTTCGAGAAAAATGCGTTCCTGCATTATTGGGACATCGTGCCGAACCAGTTCGACAGCGGCGTGGAAATCGTCGAACGCGAGGGCCGCAAACGCGACCGGCCAAAGATCACCCAAAAGGACATCCCGCGGCTTTACCCGCCGGGCAGTGAAATCATCGTGCAAGTCACGAAAGGTCCGATTGGCACCAAAGGCCCGCGCATCACGACCAACCTCGTGTTGCCCGGACGTTATCTCGTGCTGTTGCCGAATTCGGATCAGAGCGGCATTTCGCGCAAAATTGAAAACCAGGAGGAACGCAAACGCCTTAAAAAAATCCTGCGCGAACTGGCGATTCCCGACGGCATGGGCGTCATCATGCGCACCGCCGGCGAAGGCCAGCAGAAACGGTATTTTGTGCGCGACCTCGCATTGCTGCTCGAAGAATGGAACGGCGTGCAGGAGCGCATGAAGAAACAGTCGCCGGCAACGTGCGTGTTCCAGGAACCGGATTTGATTGAGCGCACCGTGCGCGACTTTTTGACCGAAGACGTCGAGCGCATTGTCGTGGACAATCAAAAGGCCCATGACCGGATGCGCGAGATGGTCACCAAGATTTCACGGCGCTCGGCCGACAAAGTGAAGCTCTACACCGACGCCCAGCCGATTTTTGACCGGTTCAACATCAGCAAGCAACTGGAGAACGCGTTTTCGCGCCAGGTGCATTTGAAGAGCGGCGGCTACATCGTCATTGACGAAACGGAGGCGCTGGTGGCGATTGACGTGAACACGGGCCGGCACAAGGGCAGCCGCGACCAGGACGCCACGATCCTGAAGGTGAACCTCGAAGCCGCCGAGGAAATTTGCCGCCAGCTTCGTTTGCGCAACATGGGCGGGTTGATCGTGCTCGATTTCATTGACATGAAGTCGCGCCGCGACCAGCAGTCCGTGTATCAGCGCGTCAAGGAAGGTCTGCGCCGCGACAAGGCCAAGACCCACATCCTGCCCATTTCACAGCTCGGCCTGATGGAAATGACGCGCCAGCGCCACACTGAAAGCGTGCGTTCGGCGGTGTATGACGATTGCCCGTATTGCAAGGGCCGCGGCAAGGTGAAGAGCGTGCTGACCATGAGCGTGGAAATCCAGCGCAAGCTGCAGGAGATTTTGAAAACGCGCGAGCGCGACGAGTCGGATTTCCAACTGCGCATCGTGGTGAATCCGACCGTGCTGGAACGGTTGCGCACCGAGGACGAAAAACATCTCATCGAGATGGAAAAACGCTACTTCGGCAAGCTGTCATTCCGCGCCGACACCGGCATGCACGCCGAACAGTTCAAAATCGTGAACGTCGAAAACAATGAGGAACTGGCGAGCGTCGGCGCTTGAAATTTCGTTAAACAAAAACGCCCTGCGCCAAAACGCAGGGCGTTTCCTTTTTTACAATTTTCCTTTTGTGCTCGGCAATTGGCCGGCGATGCGCGGATCGCGCTGGCACGCCGCGTCCGTGGCGCGGGCAAATGTCTTGAACAGCGCCTCGACGATGTGATGCGGCTCGTCGCCGTAGAGCAGTTCCAGGTGCAGATTGCAGCGGGCTTCGTTGGCGAAGGCCTGGAAAAATTCCCGCGCCAGGCCGAAACGAAACGCGCTCGACGTGTCCTGGAGTTTTTCGGACTTCGCGACGCGTTTCTGGGAAAAAGCGTTCAGCCCGCGCCAGACGAGGTGCGGCCGTCCGCCAAAATCAATGACGCAACGTGCGAGGCATTCGTCCATGGGCACATAGGCTTCGCCGGTGAACGGGTTTTTCGGATGAAAACCTGCGCCGTAACGGCGGATGCCCCTTTTGTCGCCGAGTGCGAGTGCAAACACCTGACCGAGCGCGATGCCGCAATCCTCGACCGTGTGATGGGCGTCCACTTCCAAATCGCCGCGGCAGCGCAAATGCAAATCCACCGTCGCGTGCTTCGCGAACAGCGCCAGCATGTGGTCGAAAAATGGAATGCCGGTTTTGACCGAGGATTTTCCCCGGCCGTCGAGGTTGAGGGTGACGGCGATGCGGGTTTCTTTGGTGTTGCGCGAGATTTTTGCCTGCCGGGCTTTCATGGCGGCGATTAAACCAGAGCGGCGCGCGAAAAACAAAGCGCAATCTCAACTGTAGGAGCCGAGGTCACGAGGCTCTGACTGAATTTACGATATGCGATTTACGAGTCCTTCTACAATCCCCGCACGCCGCGTAAATCGCATATCGTAAATCGAAAATAATGAGCCTCCTTACGTCGGCGCCGACAATTTTTGGACGCGCCCTCAATGCGGCTGGCTGTTTGTGGGGGATGATTGCGCCGCCATTTTCTTTTTGATTTCGTCAATCCGCTGTTGCAGCGCGTTCGGGTCCGGCGAAACTTTTTGGGCGGCTTGAAACCAATTGATGGCCTGCTGCCAGTTGCCGGCTTCCCGTTCGAGCCGGGCGAGGTGAACGGTGATTGCCTCAAAGGCGAGCTTGTTGTCTTTTACGGCTTCAGGATCTTTGGACCATTTATACAAAGCAAGCTGCCAGACGTCTCGCGCGCGGCCGGTGTCGTGATCATTTTCGTCGTAAAGCCGGCCCAACTCGAACAGAATTTCATGGCTATTCAGATTGTTGCGCAGTCCTTCGCGCAGAAACGCTTCGGCTTCCCGCGGCCGGTTGAGGTGCTGGCGCATAAAGTATGAACCGACGGTGTAGGTTTCAATCTTTTGCGGGTCCATGTCTGCCGCCAGCCGCAGCCAGGGCAAAATTTCACGCTCGTTGCTGTGCTCCAGATGGGTGTGTTCAGTGATGTGGAAATGGCGGCCAAACCGGTCAATCCAATCCTTCGGTTTGCCGAGAAAGTCCTCCTTTTTTTCCTGTTCTTCATCCTCGGCCTGGTCGTGTGTGGCGGCGACGATTTCCTTTGTGCCTTCTTCGCGCAGGTCAAAAATGGATGGGTAATAGCCGCTGTGAAAATAAACATCCGCCATGGTGAAGAATTGGTTCGCGAACAGCCGCCGTCCGTCGCCGAACAGCATGCTGAAGACGTTGTCCGATTTGGAGCGGTTGCTCCAGGTGGCAGCGCGTGGTTCAATGCCGGTTGCCAGCGTGAAGCAGACTGTCAGTGCGAGAGCCAGAACCAAATACGGGGAAGCCTTCATCACGTGTTCAAACTTTTGCGCCGGAAACCGAGCCAGGTAAGCAGCAAAAACAGGCCGGTGTAAGCCGCCGCGTAAAGCGTCGCCAGCACGCAATCCAGCCAGTTCACCAAACCCCAGTCATAAATCACACGGTCGCGGATATCAAACCATTCCAGATGAGGAATTAAAAAGTAAATCGTGTAAAAAATGGTTTGCAGAGGCTGCGATTGGTGGAGCGCCACCGTGTTCAAATGGCCCCCAACCAGCAAAATGCCGGCAACGGCGATGAAACAAATCGTCGTGGTGGACGACGGCGCGGCGGAAATAATCGAGCCGCACAACGACAGGGCGATGACCACGGCGAGCATGGCCCATTGCAGCCAGATGGCTTGCAGATAAGTCAGCCACGGCCAGTGCTGTTCGCGCGAGCCGGTGATGATGGCAAAGAAAACGTAAAAAACGAGCAACGCGATGCCGCTAGCCAGCCAGCAACCGAGAAATTTTCCGAGGATGAATTGTGCGCGTGTGACCGGCTTGGCCAGCAGCGGGAAAATGGTGCGACTTTCGCGTTCAGCGGGAATCTGTCGCGCCGTGGTTACGATGGCGATGAGCAACGCCGAAATCCAAATGAGCAACATACAAATGTCTTTGACGTAGCGCACGATTTTCGGGTCGTGAAAGAAATTGACCATGCCGGCGGCGATGGTGATGAGCGCCGTGAGGACGAACAGGACGTAAAAGTCCTTGCGGCGATACATCTCTTTGATGACGACACCGGCCAATGCCCAAATTGTGTTCATGACGCGGATTGTGTTTGATAGCCGATGATGTCCAGAAAGGCCTTTTCCAAATTGGCATGATGTTGGGTGACGAGATCGCTGACGCGCCCCGCCGCCTTGAGTTCGCCCTGATTGATAATGGCCACGCGGTCGCAAACGGTTTCCACTTCGCCCAACTCATGCGACGAAAAGAACACCGTCTTGCCCTCGTTTTTCAGGCGTTGGATGATTTCACGAACTTTCATGCGGCCCAGCGGGTCAAGGCCGCTGGTCGGTTCGTCGAGAATCAGTAAATCGGGATTGTTGATGAGCGCCTGCGCGAGGCCGACGCGCTGCTGCATTCCCTTGGAATAGGATTTGATGGGACGTTTGCGCGCCGGCTCCAGTTCAACGAGCTTGAGCAGTTGGTCAATGCGCTTGTCCGCTTCAGCTCGCGGCAGGCCGAAAATGCGCGCATAAAACCGGAGCAACTCCTCGGCGGTGAGAAACTTGTAGTAATACGTCATCTCCGGCAAATAGCCGATGCGCTGGCGCGCAATGGGTTGGCGCACGTCAATGCCGAAAAGATACGCCGCGCCACGGGTCGGCGGCACAAAGCCGAGCAGGACGTTGATGGCCGTGGTTTTGCCCGCGCCGTTCGGCCCGAGAAAGCCGAAGACTTCGCCGGTATTCACCTCCAAATCGAGACTGCCCAGCGCGACTTTGGTTGTCTGGCGCAATTCACCGCTGGTGAATTCAACGCGCAATTTGTCCGTTTTTAGAATGATGCTCATGCCCGACTTGAATGACCGGGAAATTCTGGTCTTTCTCCTAATCTAAACGGTCCTCGAAGTCAACCGCCGCCGGATTAAAAACAAAAGGCACAAGGTATCCCCTGTGCCTTGAGCAAGCCGGGCAGTTGTTACTGCAGGACATGAGGGGGGTCAACCGTTGTGCCGAGTGAACAAACAGCCTGCGGAACCTCGCCCACTTTCTTCAGACTGTAATCGCCATTGGCGGGGCACGGGGGAATTGACCCTTCGGAATTCAATTTGATGTAGACTGTGCAATCATTAAGGCTGACCTCGTCCCCGACACGTTTTCCTTTTTCGATCGCGAACTCTTGGACTGCGGCTTCAATCTGTCGCAGATTGTTGATGCAGGCGGTGGCTTGCGATCTGGAGCGGGCTTTCACGAAGCTGGGAATGCCAATTGCCGCCAAGACGCCGATGATGGCCACGACAATCATGATTTCCACCAGTGTGAAGCCCGCCAAGAGCGAAGCTTTGGAGGTTTTCATACTATATTTCCTTTCGGTTATGCGGCGTGAACCACACAACGGGCGAGTTATAATGTAATGATTACGGTTATGTTCACTAATTGCCCATTGCGACCACAATTTGATATTTAACTAGCAGTACCAATGCCAAAATCCAAGTGAAAAACAGGAGGTTTTTTGAGAATCAACTTGCCTGGGTTTAAAAAAGCAAAAAGGCCCGAAGCCTTTCGCTTCGAGCCTTTGAATCAAACCCAATATTATTACGGCAGAATGTGGGGTGAGCTGGTAAGGGTACTCAGCGTGCAAAGCGGATTTTTACCCACAAGAGTGAGATCGTAATTGCCGCCAGCCGGACACGGAGGAATGCTGCTGGCAGAGTTCAACTTGATGTAGGGCGTCAAGTCGGTGTTCATAGTAATTGGATCATCGGTCTTTTTGCCTTTTTCCAGCGCGAATTCATTCGCGGCGGCGTCAATCTGGCGCAGGTTGTTGATGCAAGCATTCATCTGCGAGGTGGCGCGGGCTTTCACGAAGTTGGGAATGGCAATCGCCGCCAACAGGCCGATAATGGCCACGACAATCATAATTTCCACCAATGTGAAACCTGCCTTGCGGAGGGTTTTAGTATTTTTCATTTTCATTTTTCTTTCCATTTTATGCGGCGTGAACAATACAACAGGCGGGTTACAATGATTACACTTACTGTTCACTGATTGCCTGCTGCAACCGCACCTTATTGGGTAGGTTAGCACTCGCAGTGCCAAAGCCAAAGTAGAAAATCCGTCTGCCTTTGGCGTCCGTTGACCAATCCATTACACTGAAATTAAAGCGAAATAAGGATTCAACGACCAAGAATTGTGTAGTTTTCCTGTGAAAATCGCCATGCGCGTTTTGTTGCGATGTCTCAACTTGAAGCGCTCTGTAGGATTTTTGGACACGGTGGAGGTAAATAACCTGCACCATTTTAGGTGGCACAGCGTCAGAGTCACACCGCGGCCCGGGTTGCCCAAAATACACACCTACAACAAGCTCAACCCCGTCTGGTGGTTTAAAACAGTGACAATCCGGTTCCGCCCGCAGGGTACAAGCCGATGACAAGCATCGGGTGCTGAAATGGCACTGTCGCAATCCGTTCCACAACTTTGATAATTACGTCATCGAGGTTGCCGACAAGGAATTCGTGCGGAGCGGCAAATACCCGGAGCGAAATTCCAATCCGCACGGCGGCTGGGACTTTGAGGTGGCCCGGCGCAAACTGGTTTTGCTTCCGTTCATTTCCTGCCAGCGGGGCAGTTTTAACTTCTACTTCGGCTG